>ENA-OFCE01000351-OFCE01000351.1-metagenomes-genome-assembly--contig:-NODE-351-length-31267-cov-6.403723_pt1 | contig 31267 bp, 30 predicted proteins | sample MGYA00153388_OFCE01 | MGnify analysis MGYA00153388 | reverse complement strand
AACCGCCGACCCCCTCCGTGTAAAGGAGATGCTCTACCAACTGAGCTAATCACCCTCATTGTTCTCATTTCTTACTGCGTTAACAAGATGGTGGGTGATGACGGGCTCGAACCGCCGACCCCCTCCGTGTAAAGGAGATGCTCTACCAACTGAGCTAATCACCCTCATTGTTCTCATTTCTTACTGCGTTAACAAGATGGTGGGTGATGACGGGCTCGAACCGCCGACCCCCTCCGTGTAAAGGAGATGCTCTACCAACTGAGCTAATCACCCCGTCTTGTTGGAGTCGCATTATAGGGATAGTTGAAAGTGAGTCAACGGTTTTTAAAATGATTTCAATCGTTCGCCGCAAATTTAGACAGGATGCGATATTTATCGCCGACCAGGATGATTCTTTGCACAGTATCATGCGTAGCGGGCCGCAAAGCGTAGTGGCCGATAGCGCGTCGGCGTTGAGGAATTAGCATGGAGTGGTAGAATGTCGTCCACTATTTTACATTCCGAGCAATCGTCGGCACTCCGCTGACACGCGTTGCGTAATAAGGCAGTGAACCCAATGAAAATCAAAACCCGTTTCGCCCCAAGCCCGACCGGCTATCTGCACGTCGGCGGCGCCCGTACTGCGCTCTATTCCTGGTTGTTCAGCCGCCATTTCGGCGGTGAGTTTGTATTGCGTATCGAAGATACCGATCTTGAACGTTCAACCCAGGAAGCTATCGACGCAATTATGGATGGCATGAACTGGTTAAATCTGGATTGGGATGAAGGTCCGTACTTCCAGACCAAGCGTTTCGATCGCTACAACGCGGTCATTGATGAAATGCTGCAACAGGGAACGGCCTATAAGTGCTATTGCTCGAAAGAACGCCTGGAAGCGCTGCGTGAAAAGCAAATGGAAAACGGCGAGAAACCACGCTATGACGGTCATTGCCGCGATAGCCAGTGCAGCCACACTGCCGATGAGCCACATGTTGTGCGTTTCCGTAACCCACAGGAAGGCTCGGTCATCTTCGACGATAAAATCCGTGGCCCAATCGAATTCAGCAACCAGGAGCTGGACGATCTGATCATTCGCCGCACCGACGGTGCGCCAACCTATAACTTCTGCGTAGTGATCGATGACTGGGATATGGAAATCACCCACGTGATCCGTGGTGAAGACCATATCAACAACACGCCGCGCCAGATCAACATCCTGAAAGCGCTGGGCGCACCGGTGCCGGAATATGCTCACGTGTCGATGATCCTGGGTGATGACGGTAAAAAGCTGTCTAAACGCCACGGTGCCGTTGGCGTGATGCAATACCGCGATGATGGCTACCTGCCGCAGGCGTTGTTGAACTATCTGGTGCGTCTGGGCTGGTCCCATGGCGATCAGGAAATCTTCTCTATTGATGAGATGAAAGAGTTCTTCACCCTGGATGCGATCAACAAATCCGCCAGCGCCTTCAACACCGAGAAGCTGCAGTGGTTGAACCATCACTACATCAACCATATGCCAGCGGAAGAAGTAGCGGTGTATCTGGCATGGCATGTTGAGCAGCAGGGGATTGAAACCCGCAACGGTCCAGAACTGAAAGATCTGGTCAAACTGCTGGGCGAGCGTTGTAAAACCCTCAAGGAGATGGCGGAGTCTTGCCATTACTTCTACCAGGACTTCAGCGAGTTTGACGCCGATGCGGCGAAGAAACACCTGCGTCCGGTCGCACGCCAGCCGCTGGAAGCCGTACGCGCCAAATTGGCCGCTATTACCAACTGGACGCCAGAGAACGTGCACGATGCCATTCAGGGCACTGCAGACGAACTGGGCGTGGGTATGGGCAAAGTAGGGATGCCATTGCGCGTCGCGGTCACTGGTGCTGGCCAGTCACCGGGCATGGACGTTACCGTACATGCTATCGGCCAGGCTCGCTCCCTCAAGCGTATCGATCAGGCGTTGGCTTATATTGCCGAGCGTGAAGCGCAAGCCTGACCGTTAGTTGCCAGCTAAACCGACAAAGCCCTGCGAAGCGATTCGTGGGGCTTTTTTCTTGCTGGTTTGTTTTGTGCCCAAAGCGATGGTTTTTTAGCATTAAACGCGCTGATTTGGCGGCTTTTTCAGCGCTTGATCGAGGAATTCAATTTAGCCGTTGACAGGGTTTCTGGGGTTTCATATCATGCGCCCCGTTCACAGGATTTCGTGATTGTGGATTGGGGCTATAGCTCAGCTGGGAGAGCGCTTGCATGGCATGCAAGAGGTCGACGGTTCGATCCCGTCTAGCTCCACCACCATTTGAAAAGCCGACCCTTGGGTCGGCTTTTTGCTTTTGTGCTGTAAGAACGCCGCCGCATGTTGTGTCTATTCCTCCCCTTCAGTTCGAGCAGTATTGTCATTGGGCCATCAAATAAAAAACGCCCGATAAACTTCATCGGGCGTCTTAAGACTAGAACTTGTCGATTCTAAAGCTGTTAGCCCAGAACCAGGCCTGTGATGGCTGCTGACAGCAGGCTAACCAGGGTAGAGCCGTAAACCAGCTTCAGGCCGAAACGTGAAACCACGTTGCCCTGATGCTCGTTCAACCCTTTAATCGCACCGGCTACGATACCGATAGAAGAGAAGTTGGCGAAGGACACCAGGAACACGGACAGAATACCCATGCTGCGTGGGGACAGCTCAGCACCGATTTTCTGTAGTTCCATCATGGCAACGAATTCGTTGGAAACCAGCTTGGTCGCCATGATGCTGCCAACCTGCAGCGCTTCGTGCTTAGGCACGCCAAGGATCCAGGCAAATGGATAGAAGAAGTAGCCCAGGATTTCCTGGAAGCTCAGGCCGAAGATGGCGCTGAACAGGCCGTTAAGCGCGGCAATCAGAGCGATAAAGCCAATCAGCATCGCGGCAACGATAATCGCCACCTTGAAGCCTGCCAGAATGTATTCACCCAGCATTTCAAAGAAGCTTTGGCCTTCGTGCAGATTGCCGAGGTGCAGCTCTTCTTCTTTACTGGTGTCATAAGGGTTGACCAGTGAGAGGACGATAAAGGTGCTGAACATGTTCAGTACCAGCGCCGCCACGACATACTTGGCATCCAGCATGGTCATGTATGCGCCAACGATGGACATGGAAACTGTCGACATCGCGGTAGCGGCCATGGTGTACATGCGTTTTTCTGACATCTTGCCCAGCACATCTTTGTAGGCAATGAAGTTCTCAGACTGGCCCAGGATCAACGAACTGACGGCGTTGAAGGATTCCAGTTTGCCCATACCGTTCACTTTAGACAGCACGGTCCCGATGATGCGGATGATAAACGGCAGCACTTTGATGTATTGCAGAATACCGATCAGGGCAGAGATGAACACGATTGGGCACAGCACCTTCAGGAAGAAGAAGGCCAGGCCTTTGTCACCCATCCCGCCGAACACAAAATCAGTCCCTTGCCCCGCAAACCCGAGCAACTTGTCGAACATTGCTGCAAAGCCTTTTACAAAGCCTAAACCTGCTTCCGAGTTCAGGAAGAAATAGGCCAGTAACACTTCAATAACCAACAACTGAATAACATAGCGGATGCGGATGTTTTTACGATCGCGGCACACTAACAGGGCCAGGATTGCAACCACCACTAACGCTAACGCAAAGTGCGCAATATGGGACATGTTTGCTCCAAATTTGAGGCAGGCTGAATTTCGGTTGTCATTTTATGTAACGCCAAGTTTAAAAACGAGACATTCATTGCAAATATGGAAAATCATAGTGGAGATAGTCCTAATCTATGACGGCAAAGCACCAAAGATCAAGATGTTAATAAATATGCGTGTTCGTGGCATTTTTGTGCTACTTTTATTATCAAGCGTGATCCGCTCTAAACCTTGTGATCTAGAGTAGATGGAAACGCGAGGATTTCATGCGATCTGTTCGATAAAACCTTCGTTTTTGGCTATCGCAGAGATAATCATTATCGCTGCAAATGCACTTGATAATCATTATCACTTAGGTAAAGATGAAGGTGAGCTAAATTAGTAAGGGTTTTCGCTATGCTGAACAGTCGCGCGGTTAACAATTCCTCCAGCCGCCCGTCCAGAAAGATCAAACTTTCTCTGATGGGGCCTGCCTTTATCGCCGCCATCGGCTATATCGACCCCGGTAATTTTGCCACTAATATTCAAGCTGGCGCTTCTTTTGGTTATACGCTGCTGTGGGTGGTGGTATGGGCCAACGTCATGGCGATGCTGATCCAACTGCTGTCTGCCAAACTCGGCATCGCTACCGGTAAAAACCTTGCTGAACATATCCGCGATCGCTTCCCGCGCCCGGCCGTCTGGGCCTATTGGGTGCAGGCGGAGATTATCGCGATGGCCACTGACTTGGCCGAGTTTATCGGTGCCGCGATCGGTTTCAAACTGCTGCTGGGGGTAACGCTGTTGCAGGGGGCAGTCCTCACCGGCATTGCCACCTTCCTGATCCTGATGCTGCAAAAACGCGGGCAAAAGCCACTGGAACTGGTGATTGGCGGCCTGCTGCTGTTTGTGGCAATGGCCTATATCGTCGAGCTGGTATTTTCTCAGCCGCAGCTAAGCGGGTTGCTTAGAGGGATGGCGATCCCGGATTTGCCGAATGGTGACGCGGTGTTTCTTGCTGCGGGGGTGTTAGGGGCAACCATCATGCCGCATGTGATTTATTTGCACTCCTCGCTGACGCAGACTGCCGGTAAAGACTCTAAAGCCGAACGTTATTCGGCCACCAAGCTGGACGTGGCGATCGCCATGACCATTGCTGGTTTTGTTAACCTGGCGATGATGGCCACCGCCGCTGCCGCATTCCATTTCAACGGCCACAGCGGTATTACCGATCTCGACCAAGCCTACCTGACGTTGCAGCCGCTGCTCGGCAATGCGGCGGCCACCATTTTTGGCCTGAGCCTGGTTGCAGCAGGTCTCTCTTCTACCGTGGTAGGCACCTTGGCGGGACAGGTGGTGATGCAGGGCTTTGTCCGCTTCTATATCCCAATCTGGGTACGGCGGGTGGTCACCATGATGCCATCGTTTATTGTCATCATGATGGGGATGGATGCGACGCGTATTCTGGTTTTGAGCCAGGTGCTGCTGAGCTTTGGTATCGCCCTGGCCTTGGTGCCGCTGCTGGCGTTTACCGGCAACCGTGAACTGATGGGGGATATGGTCAACGGCCGCCTGATCCAGAATCTCGGTAAACTGATTGTGTTGGTGGTGGTTGGGCTCAACGGTTATCTGCTGATCAGCAACCTGCTCTAACTCGCAAACTGTTGACCTGACTCCCTACGTAGGGGCGCTGCATGCTGCGCCCGTTAATCACAGCCAACATTAAGCTGGCACTTTTTCTTTAATCATCATGATCGTGATGGTGGTTTTTGTGATGATGCTTGTTCTTATGGTGCTGCTTTTTATACTGCTTGTAATAGTATTTATCGGCCTTGCGGTAGCGGCCATCATGGTAGTAATAATTTTTGTGCCAGTAATCGCGGTCCCGCCAGCGATAGCCATCCCAATAGTAGCCACGGCGGCTGCGCTCCCCTAAATCACGCCCCTGATGGCCATGCCACCAATCGCGATCGCGCCAGTCGTAACCGTCCCAGTAATTGCCCCGTTTGTCCTGGTCACCAATCTGCAGTGAGACCCCCGGCAGCAAATCAATATTGACGCTGCTGGCATGGGCGATGGGCATGAAAAGCGCCGCCAGAATGGCAGCGGTAAACAGAGGTTTAAACATTTAGGCTCCCTTGGCCGAATACCGATAATGAAGCATGTTCATCGGTATAGGTTTTGGCCATGCAAACGGTTGTTATCCCTCGTTCTTAAACGCTATGCGTAAAATCCATGAGGTATTTATCTGAGGGATGTTAACGCCGTGGAGCGGCCGCGCCTTTGGGCAAATTCTGAAAGCCATGGGGAACACCGGGGATTGGGAGTTATCTGAGGGGAAAGGGGAGAAAACCGCCGATACCCACCGGCGGTTTGTAAGCGATTACATCAGGATCTGCTCAATCTTGGCGATCTCTTCTGCGCTGAACTTACGGTTGGCTAACATACCGACCGCATCTTCAATCTGGCTGACTTTGCTAGCACCAATCAATACGGAAGTGACGCGATCGTTACGCAATACCCAGGCCAGCGCCATTTGCGACAGCTTTTGACCACGCCGTTCTGCCAACACATTCAGCAGGCGAACCTTTTGCAGTTTCGTTTCGGTAATCTGCTCGGGAGTGAGCGAGCGGCTGCCGCTGGCTGCGCGGGAATCAGGCGGGATGCCTTGCAGATAGCGATCGGTCAGCATGCCTCCGGCCAGCGGTGAGAAGGCGATAGACCCCACGCCATGCTCTTCCAGCGTATCCAGCAACTCGGGTTCGACCCAGCGTTCAAACATCGAGTACTTCGGCTGGTGGATCACGCAAGGGGTGCCAAGCTGTTGCAGTATGGCAAATGCTTGCCGCGCCCGTTCGGCCGGGTAATTCGATAACCCGACATACAGCGCTTTCCCTTGGCGGACTATCAAATCCAGCGCCGCCATGGTTTCTTCCAGCGGCGTATCTGGATCAGGGCGGTGATGGTAGAAGATATCCACATAGTCGAGCCGCATGCGTTGCAGGCTCTGGTTCAGGCTGGCGACCAGGTATTTCTTCGATCCCCAGTCACCGTAGGGGCCAGGCCACATGGTGTAGCCCGCCTTGGAAGAGATAATCAGCTCATCGCGATAAGGTTGGAGATCCTGATGCAGAATACGGCCGAAATTCTCCTCGGCAGAACCCGGCGGTGGCCCGTAGTTATTGGCCAGATCGAAGTGGGTAATGCCAAGATCGAAGGCACGATGCACCAGGCTGCGCGCATTGTCATACAGTGTGCTATCACCAAAGTTGTGCCACATACCGAGTGAAACGGCTGGCAGTTGCAGCCCGCTGCGGCCACAGCGGCGATATTCCATATTCTGGTAGCGGGCAGGCTCAGCTTGATAAACCATAAAATCCTCATCGACGGCGGGAAATGATATTCAGTGTATGCGCTTCCACTTGGGCTGTCAGAGTGCCAGATCACGCTAATTGTCCATCATTTATTCAAATTGCTTATGGATGATCCCTACTGCATGCCGTTGGTGCGCAGATGTAAAGCGGGGTTTCCAGTGCCTTTTGCCGATAAAGCTCGAAAATTCGGCAGCATCTTTAATACTTAATACTAACCATTCTCCCATTACCTAGGTGATGATCATGAACAAGAGCTATACGGTGGCAGATTACCTTCTCGATCGGTTAGCCCAGATTGGCATTCGCCACTTTTTCGGTGTACCGGGAGATTACAACCTGCAGTTTCTCGATCATGTTATCGATCATCAGCAGATAACCTGGGTAGGCTGCGCCAACGAGCTGAACGCCGCCTATGCCGCCGATGGTTATGCCCGCTGCAAACCGGCCGCGGCACTGTTGACCACCTTTGGTGTGGGTGAATTAAGTGCGATTAACGGCATTGCTGGCAGTTATGCCGAATACCTGCCGGTGATCCACATTGTTGGCACACCGGCTTTGCGAGCCCAGCGAGCCGGGGATTTACTGCACCATTCTTTAGGGGATGGGGACTTCGGTCATTTTGCCCGTATGGCGAAAGAGGTCACCATCGCTCAGGCCAGCCTGACGGCTAGCAATGCCGAAGCGGAAATAGATCGCTTATTGACGACCGCGCTATACGAGCGCCGCCCGGTGTATCTGCTGCTGCCTAGTGATGTCGCCGAAGCTCCGTTGGTCTCGCCCCCAGCACCTTTGGTATTGCGCCAGCCCAATCTTTCCGAAGTATCTCTACAGGCATTTATCGCTGCCGCGCGGGAAAAACTGCAGGACGCACAGCGGGTTTCCCTGCTGGCGGATTTCCTGGCCGAACGCTTTGGGGCCGAACCCGTGCTGGAACAATGGATGAATGAAGTCAATATTCCTCACTCGACGCTGCTGTTAGGCAAAAGCGTGTTGGATGAAACCCATGCCTGCTTTACTGGAACCTATGCCGCAGCCGCCAGCGATCCGCAGGTTAAGCAGCAGATTGAGGGTGCCGATGTGGTGATTAACGTCGGGGTGCGTTTCACCGATACCATCACCGCCGGTTTTAGTCACAATCTGCCCGTGGATAAATGCATCGATATCCAACCGTTCGAGGCGCGGGTTGGCCAGCAGGTTTTCAGCCAGATCCCTATGCGCGAAGCAGTGAAGGCTCTACATCAACTGACGTTATCGTTAGCCAGCAAGTGGTCGTTGCCGTCCATTAAACGGCCAGCGCTACCGGATCCGAGTTCCAGCGGTCTTGATCAACATGGTTTTTGGCAGCAGATCCAAGACTTTTTGCAGCCGGGGGATATCCTGATTGCGGAGCAGGGCACCGCCTGTTTTGGCGCGGCGTCGTTGACGCTGCCGCGGGGTTGCCGGTTTATCGTACAGTCCTTATGGGGATCGATCGGCTATACCTTACCGGCGGCATTTGGCGCGCAGACTGCTGAGCCTCAGCGTCGGGTGGTATTACTGATTGGCGATGGGGCCGCTCAGCTTACCGTGCAGGAGTTGGGCAGCATGTTGCGCGATGGGCAAAAGCCGGTGATCTTGCTGCTGAATAATGACGGTTACACTATTGAGCGAGCCATCCATGGGCCGGAACAGCGCTATAACGATATCGCGCAATGGAACTGGACGCGTCTACCGCAGGCATTATCGCTCGATCATCAGATGAAGTGCCTGCGCGTCACCGCGCCTGAGCAGTTGCGTGCAGCGCTTGAAGAGGTCGGCGGTAGCGAGCAACTGGCGTTTATCGAGGTGGTGTTGCCGAAAATGGATTTTCCCGAACTGCTCGATAACGTGTCACGTGCCATTCAATCGCGTAATGCGGCGGCTTGATCGGTGGCATTTTCCAGCAGGCGATCCAATAACCACAGCCCCGCCGGTCCCGGCGGGGTAAGCTTGGACCATACGGCGTCGACCGAGATGGTTTGCGGCCAGCCACGCATTTTCAGCTCTGTCAGACGTTGCCGCCCGTACTGTTTGACCAGCCAGTGCGGCAGTATTGCCCAGCCCGCCCCCTGTTCCGCCATCTCTAGCAACATCAGATAGCTGGGCGCCGACCAGGCCCTCCCGCGCGGTTTTGGCGCGCTGTTGCTGGTATAAGTGTTGAGGTAAAGTTGGCGGCTGCTGGCAAGGTGTGCCTGTGTCAGGGCAGGAATAAGGGTCAGCGGATGATCATGAGCGACAAACAGCCCCATTTCAGTCTGCTCTGGCAGCCTGGCGACGGCGATCTCGGGAGGGTAGGTGGGTTGTACCGCCAGCATCCCCAGGTGGGCACGGCCAGTCTGTAGCAGATCCAGCACATCCTCCCCTTCGGCGATCATACATTCCAGCTCGATATCCTGATAACGCCGCTCGAAATGTTTCAGCAGGTTGTCGTGATGGTTGGGCTGATAGGTATCGGAAAAAACGATGGTCAGCCGTGGTTCGATATTGTCCCCCAAGCGGATGCTCAAGGCATCGAGTCGTTCGCTGGCAGCGAGAATTTCCTGCACGTGGCCCAGCACCTTGCGGCCAGCCTCGGTCAATACAGGTTGGCGTGCCTGCCGATCGAACAGCGTCAGCCCGAGATCGGCCTCCAGATTGGCAATGGCGGTGCTGATGGTGGATTGGCTTTTGCGCAGCCTGCGTGCGGCGGCAGAAAACGAGCCTAACGCGGCAGCCTCAACAAAGGCCAGTAGGGCTTCTGGGGAATAGCGCATGATGTATCTACTTTATCGATGGTATCTATCTTTAATCTACGCAAAAAAGCGATGATAATCACCTGACTTTTTCAATAATGATCACAAAGCAGGTGAAGTATGCAGTTGCAAAACAAGTCGTTGATTGAACGTATCGTTCACGCAGTGGGATTCGAAGCTATCGCCGTGATGATCTGTGCCCCTTTGGGTTCATGGTTGCTTAACCGCTCGATGGCGCAGGTTGGGGCGCTGGCGATCATGTTATCTACCGTCGCCATGCTGTGGAACATTGTCTATAACTCGATCTTTGATCGGTTGTGGCCAGTGAGCCGAGTGGTCAGAACGCTGAAAGTGCGTATTGGCCACGCCTTTGGCTTTGAAGCCGGGTTTGTACTGATTGGTCTGCCGATAGCCGCCTTTATGCTCAATATTTCGTTGTGGCAGGCCTTTGTGTTGGAGCTCGGTTTCTTCCTGTTCTTCCTGCCCTATACCATGGCGTATAACTGGTTCTACGATACCCTGCGCCAGCGTTGGTTCGAGCCGCGCCAGGCTCAGGTAAGCAGCTCACGTAGCAAATAATTGCTTCGTCAGTCAGGTCGTTCTCGGGTAATGTCTGGTTAATAGTGAGCCAAAGCCAGGAGAATCGAATGAAAGTATTGGGATTATTGGGGGGGATGAGTTGGGAATCCACCATCCCCTATTACCGAATGATCAACGAGCAGGTGAAACAGCGGCTTGGTGGTCTGCATTCAGCCAAAATCGTGCTCTACAGCGTGGATTTTCATGAAGTGGAACGCTTGCAGCACCAAGGTGATTGGGAGGGGGCTGGCCGTTTGCTGGCAGGGGCCGCCGCTTCGTTGCGTGCTGCCGGTGCCGAAGCCATCGTGATTTGTACCAACACTATGCATAAGGTGGCGGATGCGGTGGAACAGGCCAGCGGCCTGCCGCTGATCCATATTGCCGATGCCACGGCATTGCAGGTACGCCAGCAAAATATTCGCCGTATCGGCTTACTTGGCACGCGCTTTACCATGGAGCAGGATTTTTACCGTGGGCGTTTGCAGGATAAATTTGCTATCGAAGTGGTTACGCCGGATGCCGCCGATCGCGATATCGTACACCGCATCATTTATGAAGAGCTGTGCCTGGGCAAGATCGTTGATACCTCACGCGATGAATATCGCCGGATTATTGCCAAGCTGGAACAGCAGGGCGCCGAGGGGATCATCTTTGGCTGCACCGAGATCGGCCTGTTGGTTAGCGTACAAGATGCCGCGGTGCCGGTATTCGACACCACGGCTATTCATGCGCACGCCGCTGCCGAGTATGCTCTGGCTTAGTCTTCATGCGGAGGCTGGTTTTTTACTACCAGCATCAAAGGTTTGCCCGCCAGCACCAGCCAGGCGGGCAACATCACAATACAGAGTATCGGTAACAGGTGCAGCTCTGGCACCACCGCCACGGCCATAAACAGGCTCAGCCAGCCGTCGCGAGTCACCACCAGCACCAACCCCATAATGGCACAGGAAACGGTGATCGCTGCCGGAACCGCCGGAACATGTTGATGCAACATCAACCCCAGTGCGACACCGATAAATACCGCTGGGAAAATACGCCCGCCGCGGAAGCCACTGGCGGCAGCTACCACCAGGGCGGCCAGCTTGGTCAGGGTGATCACCAACAATTGGTTGGTGGTGAAACTGCCGTCGACCACCAACAGTTTCATCTCATCCAACCCTTTGAATAGGGTGACATCTCCGCCAATGACCCCAAGGATCCCCAGCAACAGGCCACCTAGCCCGAGCATCAATACCGGATTTTTCAGCGAATGGAACATGTGGTGCATGCGTGGGAAGCACCAGATCGCCACCATCCCCAAGGCAATAGCGATCAGCGCGACCACCGAGCCGCTGAAGATATCGCGTAGCCGGATCACATCGTAAGCATCAAGCTGTAGGGTAAAGTTCGGGGTAAAGAACATCTGGGTAGTGACGGCCCCGGCGGCAGCGGCCATCAGCGGGGCAAACAGCCGATCCCACAGGGGGACTTCGTTATTTCCCCCTAGCGTTTGCGAGAAAATCAGGGCGGCGGCAACAGGGGTACCGAACATTGCGCCAATCGTGCCAGCAGCAGCGAGGATGATCCAATCCATCCTGGGCACTTTGGGTAATAGCCTGGCCCCGAGTGCGACCACCAGGGCAATATTGACGGCGGTGATCGGGTTTTCCGGCCCCAAACTAACGCCACCTGCCAGGCCGATCATCAAAGCTAAAGCCAGCCCCGGTACGGCTGCCACTGGCAAAGGCATGCCGATCAGCGATTCGGTAGCCGGATCTGGCCCGGCATTGCCCGGCACGAAACGTATGATCAGCCCAACGGCGATACCAGCCAGCGTAAGAATACCGATGGTCCACCACGGGGAATGGCTATCTATATCGAGCATTTCCGGAAGGCGAGTCCACAGCAAGTTCTGCAGCACGCTGGCACTTTCCATCAGCAAGATGAGGATCAGGCTGGAGGCGGAACCGATAACGATCGCGGGCAGAGCGAAGGCCAACATAGCATTGGCGCGTGGATGCAGCATGCAGGATCCCTTGTTGTTACGTCCCTGATTGGCAGGGAAAACAGAGAGTAAAGCCAGCAGAATCGCCCGGCCCCAGAGAAATGGTTTGCATAGTATATAGCTCCAACGGAGCGATTTCGCTAATGGTAGCCGCACGCGATCGCATTCCTCTCACGTTTTTTGCGCCAATCTGTAACCGCCGGTATAAATCGGTGAAAACTGTGCTGGCTGAAACGATTTTTGTGATCGAGATCGCTATTGCGCAGCGGGCCGCAGAATGCCGATTGTTGTTTGGGCGGCGTGATTTTACAGTGTACCCAATTTTGCATTATTCATTTTAGGGAGAAACACCGATGACCTATGCCCTCGTAGGTGATGTTGGCGGTACCAATGCCCGCCTGGCGCTGTGCACTGTCGAGACGGGCGAGATCGCCCAGGCGAAAACCTATTCTGGTCTGGAGTTCGATAGCCTGGAAGCGGTGATCCGCCAATACCTGACCGAGCTGCAACTGGAGGTTCAGGATGCCTGTATCGCCATCGCCTGCCCGGTAACGGAGGATTGGGTCGCCATGACCAATCACACCTGGGCCTTCTCCATCAAAGCGATGAAAGAGAGCCTGGGCTTAAAGCATCTGGAAGTGATTAACGATTTTACCGCGGTTTCGATGGCTATTCCGATGCTGTCTGAAGATGACGTGTTGCAGTTTGGCGGTGGCAAAGCGCAAAAGGATAAACCGATTGCCGTTTACGGTGCGGGTACGGGCCTGGGGGTAGCGCATCTGGTGCACGTTAACCGCCGCTGGGTGAGCCTGCCGGGTGAGGGTGGCCACGTAGATTTTGCGCCGAACAGTGAAGAAGAGGACATCATCCTGGAGGTGCTGCGTGGTGAAGTTGGGCATGTCTCTGCGGAGCGCGTGTTGTCTGGCCCTGGGCTGGTGAATCTGTACCGTGCTATCGTCAAGGCAGACAAGCGCCTGCCGGAGAAGCTGGAACCCAAAGACATCACCGAGCGTGCGCTGGCGGACAGTTGCATCGATTGCCGTCGTGCGTTGTCCCTGTTCTGCGTGATCATGGGGCGGTTTGGCGGCAACCTGGCGTTGAACTTGGGGACGTTTGGTGGAGTGTATATCGCGGGGGGCATCGTGCCGCGCTTTATGGAATTCTTCAAGGCTTCCGGGTTCCGCGCCGCCTTTGAAGACAAGGGGCGCTTCAAAGACTACGTACGTGAAATTCCGGTGTTTATGATCACCCATTCCCAACCGGGGCTGCTGGGGGCCGGTGCTCATCTGCGGCAGACGCTGGGCATGCATCTGTAATCAACACAATAAAAAAAGGCGCTACCGGTTTGGCAGCGCCCTTTTTTTACTCGCCTCTTAGCCGTTGGCTTTGGCCAACACCGGCTCTGCGTGAGACTCTTCTTCCTGCTCTACCGCTTTCGGCGCTTTGATAAACAGGGTGATCAGCAGTGAAATCACCGACAGCACGCCCATCACCATAAAGGTCGCGTGGAAGCCGCCGAAGTGGTTGGCAACAAACGACCCTGCCAGCGCGCCCAGACCAAAGCCCTGATAAATGATGCCGTAGTTCTTGCTGTGGTTTTTCAGCCCGAAGAAGTCACCGACAATCGCCGGGAAGACGGTAATGTTGCCACCGAAGCAGAAAGCGACCGCGCCGACGCAGATAAAGAACAGCGTATGGCTCAGCGTCACGAAGCTCAGTGCGGCAATTGCCAGAATAGTGACCAGCATGGTGAAGCTGATGACGCGCATACGGCCTACTTTATCCGACAGGGTGCCCAGAATGATGCGGCCTGCGGTATTGAAGATCGCCACGGCGGAAACGGTGTTGGCGGCGGTGGCCAAATCCATTCCAGCCAGCTGTACGCCCATGTCTTTAACGATACCGATCAGATACAGGCCACTCATACAGGCTGCGAAGAAAATCACGAACAGCATGTAGGCCTCTTTGCTGGCCAGCATCTGGCGCACGGTGTAATCGTTGCCCAGCGTGCCGTGGTTAGCCTGTTGGTTAACCTGCACCGGTTCTTTGAGCAGCATGGAGCCCAGCACAATCAGCGCCATCACGATCACGCCCCAGTAGAAGAACGCAGCAGAGACACCGGCACCGCTAATCAGGGCGGCGTTAACGTATTTGAACAGCAGGCTGCCGCTACCGAACGCCCCGACGGAGATGCCGGAAATCAGCCCCTTGTTGTCCGGGAACCATTTGATCAGGTTGGACAGCGTAGAGATGTAAGCGATACCCACCGCAAAACCGACCACCACGCCTGCCAACAGATAAATCATATCCAGCGATTGCACGTGGGCGCTGGCAATCAACCCCAGGCCGACCAGCACGCCGGAGACCAGCGTCAGATTGCGAATACCGAAACGCTCTTGTAGCTTACCGGCGAACAGCGTGGCGAAGGCCAGGAAGAAGCTGGTGATCGAGAAGGTGGTAGCGACATCGCCAAGGCCCCAATGGAACTTGTCTACCAGCGGCTGGTTGAACAGGCTCCAGGTATAGATAGTGCCGAGGCCCATCTGGCAGATGATGGTGCCGAGAACGATTAAGCTGCGATTTGCCGGTTTGCTGTTCATGGCCGGTCTCCTTCCTGTATTGGCGTTGCCCATTGGCAAAATTAGCAAGGCAACCAGAGCCCTGCGGTATGGGCCTATTATAAAGGGGGGGATCGTTGCCAATGGCGGATCGGGAATGAACTGCCGCTGCCGAGGAATGAAATGCCGTTATCGCTGCATGAGTTGCCGAATAAGGGGCAAAAAGCCGTTGAAATGCGGCCTGCCGGGCGTGATCTACATCAAAGATATGTCAGAAAGATGGCCAAACCGCCGGGGCAACTGTGTGGTAATTGTGAAGGATATGCCTGAAAGGCGTAATTGGGCTTTCCTCCTATAGAGAACGTACCGGCGCGGAACTACTGTGATCGGTAAATGGACCCGTTCCATGCTCTGGGAGAGACCTGATGAAAAAAGTGCTGTTGTTATTGGCTGCGTTGTTGCCGCTTTCACTGCCTGCGGTGAGCCATGCGGATATTTCTGTCGGCATCAACGTGCCTGGAATGTCGCTGCATATTGGCGATCGTGATGACCGCGGCCATTACTGGGATGGTGGTCGCTGGCGTGAACCGCGCTGGTGGCACGAGCATTATGGCCCACGCGGATATTACGGCCCACCGCCAAGGGCGGTTTATTACGGCCCCCCACGTCGTGAATGGCGTGATGGCCCACGTTATCACCGCATGCCACCACCACCGCCACGCTATTACCAACGGGATCACGGCCCGCGAGGCCCACGCTGGTAACTATAACCGCATCAGTTGGCGAAACGCCTTGACCTTGCTGCGGCTGACCGGGACTTCAAAATCCAGATCGCTCAGCCGCAGAATATAGGTGTTGTTGAACCACGGAACGATTTCCCGGATCTTGGACAGATTGACGCAATACGACCGGTGGCAGCGGAAGAAAAACTCTTCTGGCAGCCGTTGGTAAAACTCGGTGATATTCATCGGCATCACAAACTCTTCGCGCCGGGTATATACCCGTGTAACTTTCTCATCGGCGGCGGCGTAGTAAATGTCGTTGATGTCCGTGACGATGATGCGCTCGTCTTTGATCAGGTTAATGCTGTGGCTGGTGCGATTCGCCGGTGCGCTAGGTTCCGGCGTCTGCGCCGGTCGGTTATGCAATGCCTCCAGCTTTTGCAGCATGGTGATGATACGCGCTTCATGATACGGCTTGAGGATGTAGTCGAACGCCTCGATCTCAAACGCCTCCACCGCATGCTCTTTATAGGCGGTGATAAACACGATTGATGGACGATGCGCAAACTTGCTGATGTTCTGCGCCAGCAATACGCCGTCTAACGAAGGAATATTGATATCGAGGAAAATGGCATCGACCTGATGTGTTTGCAGGTATTTCAGCACGTCCAGGCCATCTTCAAAGGTGGCTTCGATAGTGATATTACTGTGTTTATTAATCAGATAAGTCAGCTCTTGCTGGGCGAGAAACTCATCTTCCACAATGATGGCTTTCATAGTTGTTCCCCGGCAGGTTGTGGGCTGTTTTCGCTATGCAGCTTATTCCCATTTTTGGTGACGTAGAAGGCGATTTCCGTTCCCGGCTCCAGCCGACGTATGCGCAATCCTTCGCCGTACAGCAGGGAAACCCGGTGGTGTACGTTAAGCAGACCGATATTGTGGCCAGGCATTTCATTGCGCGCCACGCGTTCGATCACTAGTGGATCGATGCCATTGCCAGTATCTTTCACCGAAATCCTGACGCGATCGCCCCGATCTTTCACCGCGATCACCACCACGCCTTTCCCTTTACAGGGTTGAATACCGTGCACGATGGCATTTTCCACTAGCGGCTGGATCAGCAGGCTGGGGATGCGCACGGCAATATCGTCATCGATGTCATAAATCACCGTCAGCTTACTGCCGAAGCGCGCCTGCTCGATGGCGATATAGTCCTGGATCTGATGCAGTTCCTTACGGATATCGATCAGTTCGTCGTTCAGTTCCAGGTTATAGCGCAGGTAACGCGACAGGTTGATGATTAACTGGCGGGCGGTATCCTGATTTAGCCGGATCGACGACGAGATAGCGTTCAGCGCATTAAACAGGAAATGCGGGTTGATTTTGCTTTGTAGCGCGCGCATTTCGGCCTTGTCCGCCATTTGGCGCAGATGCTCGATGCGCGAGACTTCCATCTGGGTGGAGATAATCTGCGACAGGCCAACCGCCATCACCTTCAGCGTATTGGTGATCTGATGGGCATGGCAGTAGTAAATCTTCAGCGCCCCGGTCACCTCTCCCTTTTCCCATAGCGGGATCACCAGTTGGGAATGGATCTGCGGTGCGGTCTGATTCTCGAGGTTGTTTTTGATGATGATTTTGCCCTGCTGGATGCTTTCCAGCGTCACTCGGCTCAGCCCTGCGCGCCCGAGTGGGTAATACTCTGCTCCCACGCCAACGTAGGCCAGCACATGTTGGGTATCGGTGATGGCGACCGCATCGGCATTGATATCGTGGCGGATAATTTCGCAAATGGTGGTCAGCGATTCGCTATTAATATTACGGAAATAGGGCAGCGTTTTGCGGGCGATATCCAGCGCCAGCTTGGCCTGCCGCGCCGCAATCACTTCTTTTTCGTCTTCGACGCTTTGCACCAGCAGCACGATCAGGCCGATACACACCGTGCCGAGGATCATCGGCAGGGCAATTTTAGACACGATATCCAGCCCGAGCTCGGTGGGTTTGGCCCAGGCAACGATCAGCAGCATGGTGAGTGATTCGCACAGCATGCCTCCCAAGATCCCGGCACGCCAGCGCTGGCCTTTCTTCACCTTCAGGTTGATATAACCGGCGCCTATCCCGGCAATAATGCTGGTGATCAGGCAGGGAACCGAGGTGATACCGTCGATATCGATCAGATAGCGGTGCAATCCGGCGATAATGCCGGTAATGATGCCGACCCAGGGGCCAAACAGGATCCCCCCGGCCATAATGGCGATCACGCGCACGTTAACCAGAGAGCCTTCGACGTTGATGCCAGAATAGGTACTGAACAGGGCGAACAGAGAGAAGATGGCCGTGACTGCGGCCAGTTCCAGCGGAGTATGATCTTCCTTTTGCAACAGCTGGCGAAACAGCCGGGTGCGGGTGAGGAAAAATAGGCAGATCAACATCAGGGCGGCACGATCGAATACCGCTAACAACATTTCAAAAACAGGGTGCACAACGGGCGGCTCACTGCGACAAACGGGAGAACACAGTATATCACAGCACGGCAATGACCGCGGTGGCCGGAGCACACCGCGGTCATCAGGGCTACTTGATACCCAACTGCTCTTTGCCGAGCGGCGTCAGCAGCTCAACGGTGGCGCGGCCAATGAAATCCACTTCGAAATCATCCGCAGCAAAATCCACCGGGCTTTTGCCGGACAGGAAGCTTGGCAACTGCCGTTGCAGATAGGCATCGTTCTTCTCGCAACCCGGAGCGGCGGCGATGTACATCACGTTGCTGTCGAACTCGCCGTTATGCTCGTTTTCCACCGAATGGATCACGTCACAGTGCCAGAATACCGTATCTCCCGGCTCCAGATCGGGAATAGGGGATAACCCACTTAATAAAAGGGGATGCCATTGTTCCGAGATTGACAGTGCCCGGCCCGGGGCGGCTCCGCACAGATCGTCATCCGCCACATCGTCTTGCAGGGCACGCAGCAGGATATAGGCCATGGCATTGGCGATCGGTACCACGTTCAACGTTCCGGCGTGGGTGCGTTGCGGTGTCAGCGCTGTCCAGCCCTGGAAGGTGCGGAACATGGAACAAACCGCCGGTGAGGCGATCTCGCGCACTTCGGTGCGGCCATCGGCGGCAAAGGGATCGTATTGCTGCCAGTTGCCGGAGAACACGTGACGATAGACATAGCGGAAATTCTCATCCAGCCAGCGTTCGATGGTGCCGCTATCCACATGCGGGGAAAGGCCCAACGAGGAGGAGTTTGGCGGGCGGCGGCGGGTACGGTCAGCATAGGTAGCAACACGCGTTGGGTCAAAATGCTGTTTGCCGTTGCTCTCGGTTGCCCACAGGCTGTTGAGGAACACCTGTACCGCATGCATGCGCTGATCTTGACGAGCCTCGACCTGAGGCTTCGACCAGTAAATGCCGTAGATCTGTGGCTTACTGGCAGCCAGTTTGCCAAAGTAGTTATCTTCGGCGGCATTTTTTAACCGCTCGACAAAGTTATTGCGTTCGAGATAGTCGCCAATCTCCTGGTTCCACGCCTCGGCTTTGCTGCGTGGGAATACTCCCCGAATGGCGCACACGCCGCGCTGTTTAATCTGTGCAATTTGTTGTTCGGTAACGCGTTGTTGCAGAATATCCTCGGCGTCCACCTGCGGCACCGGGTCCTGGCCGTTGGCCAGTTCCTGACGGATTTGCTCGACCTGCTGGCGAATATTGTCTTCCAGTTCCAGGAAGACTTCGCGATAGTTGGGTAGAGCCTGGCGTAACTGCTGCTTGACGCTTTTTATTGCGGCAGGAATATCATCGATGAGTAATGAAGCCATGGTGTTCTCCTTGGCCCGCCGGTGGGCGAGGATGGTGGTGGTAGGGTAGCGTTATAAAGTTGCTGTTTTGTTGTAACCTGGTTAATGATTATCTGGATTTAATAGGGGAAAATAAAGGGATATCTTTCATTCGTAACTTCCTCTTTTTCGTTTTTCGGAGATTTACCTGATGAAATTGGAAACACCTCGCTTGCTGCTGACATCGCTAACGGCGGATGACTGGCCGTTATTCCTACGTCTATTCCAGGATCCCCAGGTGATCCGTTACATTGCCGATCCGCTGCCGGAACACGAGATCCGCGAACGTTTCGAAGCACGCTTGCCCGCATGGGATAAGCATTGCGATCGCTGGCTATGTCTGGTGATGAGAGAGAAAAGCAGCGGTCAAGCGGTGGGAATGACCGGGTTCCGCCCTGAGTGGTCCCCTTGTCAGCAGGCCGAAGTGGGCTTTGGCAGCCTGCCGGAAGGGCAAGGGAAAGGTTATGGCAAAGAGTCGCTGCCCGTGATCTTGGACTTTGCCTTCAATGCCTGCGGTTTTCACAAAGTGTATGCCACGGTGACAGAGGGGAATTTAGCCTCACGGGGTCTGTTGGAGAGCTGCGGTTTTCAACTGGAAGGGACGTTGCGTGACAATTTCCGCCTGGCGGGCCGGTGGTGTAATGACTGGCGGTTGGGGCTGTTGGCGAAGGAATTTTCAGCTGCCAACCGGTAAAAAAATTGTTATGCGAGGGGCTCGACAGCCTGACAAGGCTGAGTTATGTTCGATGTTCGGCCATTCTGTGGCCAGCGTCGCTCGGATGGTCCGGGCGCTAACGTCTCTTCGAGGTAACTATGTCTGATAACAACCCGCGCCGTTTCACGCGCATCGAACGCTTGCCCCCTTATGTGTTTAATATCACCTCTGAACTGAAGATGGCCGCGCGCCGTCGCGGGGAAGATATTATCGATTTCAGCATGGGTAACCCGGACGGCCCAACGCCACCGCATATCGTAGAGAAACTCTGCACCGTAGCCCAGCGTGATGATACGCATGGCTACTCAACCTCACGCGGTATTCCGCGCCTACGCCGTGCTATTTCGCACTGGTATCAGGAACGCTATCAGGTCGCTATCGATCCCGAGAGCGAAGCCATTGTGACCATCGGCTCGAAAGAGGGCCTGGCACACCTGATGTTGGCAACGCTCGATCACGGGGATACGGTGCTGGTGCCGAATCCAAGTTACCCGATCCATATTTATGGCGCAGTGATCGCCGGTGCGCAGGTGCGTTCCGTGCCGCTGGTGGACGGCGTGGATTTCTTTGGTGAGCTGGAGCGCGCCATTCGTGAAACCATTCCGCGGCCAAAAATGATGATCCTGGGCTTCCCGTCCAACCCGACGGCGCAGTGTGTAGAACTGGATTTCTTTGAACGGGTAGTGGCGCTGGCGAAGCAGTATGACGTGCTGGTGATCCACGATCTGGCCTACGCCGATATCGTCTATGACGGCTGGAAAGCGCCTTCGATCATGCAGGTGCCAGGAGCCAAAGACATTGCGGTAGAATTCTTCACCCTATCGAAAAGCTACAATATGGCCGGCTGGCGTATTGGTTTTATGGTAGGTAACCCTGAGCTGGTTAGCGCATTGGCACGGATTAAAAGCTACCACGACTACGGCACCTTTACGCCGCTGCAGGTGGCTGCTATCGCCGCATTGGAAGGCAATCAGCAGTGCGTGTTGGATATTGCCGAGCAGTATCGCCAGCGCCGTAACGTGCTGGTGAAAGGGCTGCACGAAGCCGGCTGGATGGTGGAAAACCCGAAAGCCTCGATGTATGTGTGGGCAAAAATTCCTGAGCCTTACGCGCATCTGGGGTCGCTGGAGTTCGCCAAGCGTCTGTTGGCGGAGGCTAAGGTGTGCGTATCCCCAGGGATCGGCTTTGGCGATTACGGCGATACCCATGTGCGTTTTGCCTTGATTGAAAACCAGGATCGTATCCGCCAGGCGGTGCGCGGTATCAAGGCGATGTTCCGTGCCGATGGGTTAATCAAGCCAGCGACCAAATAACATCGCGTTATTGCCTGAGACCCGGCAGTCGCTGTTACACCTCACCCCGACCCTCTCCCACTGGGAGAGGGAGCTGGCCGGAGCGCTTGGTTGGTCCGTGCAGCTTCGGAAAGTAGGGAGCAAAAACAAGAAAGATAAGGTATTACGCAAACCAACAACTAACTCGATCGCCACCCCAGCCAAGGTGTGCCACCGTATTTTCAAACACGCTCGATCGGTCCCCTCGCCCTACGGGAGAGGGTTAGGGTGAGGGGGATCAGTTTCCGCTATTTTTCTTCGGCTTAAGGTTCTCTTCAGTTGTTATCCGCTATGCTCTGCCAATACTGAATTTAGTGGGAGTCTCTATGGGCGTTCGCTTTGCAAAATCACAAATACTCCTGCACTGGCTGACGCTGGTGATGGTGATCCTGACTTACAGTGCCATGTTGTTGAAGGACTCGGTGCCGGATGACAGCGCAGCATTGGTGAAGGATCTGCACTTTAACTTTGGCTTGTCGGTATTTGTGCTGATGCTTATCCGCCTTGGGCTACGCCACCGGCATCCTACGCCGCCGATCACTCCGGCCTTGCCGGAATTACAGGCGCTAGGGGCGAAAATGCTCCATTGGGTGCTGTATCTGCTGTTTTTATCGTTGCCGATCTTGGGCTTCTTGACGTTGGCCTATGGTGGCAAACAGTGGATGCTGCTGGGCTGGCAGGTGCCGCAGTGGGTCACGCCCGATGCGGGTATACGCCGCACGCTGAAAATGGTGCACGAAACCTTGGCAAATACGGGATATTTCATCATCGGCATCCATGCCTTGGCCGCGATTTATCATCACTATGTGCGGGGTGACGACACCTTGCGCCGGATGATGCCCGGCAAATAGTTCGCGGTGCAGAAACAACAAAGGGGCGCAGAAGCGCCCCTTTGTCTAAGTACCTGGTCAGATTGCGGTTAGGCAACCATCAACATGAAGGTGCCTACCCATGCAACCAGCATGAATGAAACGCCCATCAAAAAGTATTTCACGTAACAACTCCTTGTGGAGTCCTCGCAAACCAACGATCCCGATTGTTGTCTGAGTATTTTGTGGCAAATCAGCGGCGGGCGGCGGGTTCTTCAATCAGAAGGAACAACGTCCTGAGCTACGATTTACCGGTCGTTGCGATTCAAGTTCCTTGAGGTTATCCAGGAATCACAACAGGATCGGCGCTAATGTACTCCCAAAATCCTACCCATTTCAATACTGTGTTTTTGATCACACTTTTTGCCGATTTTTTACCCTGCCTGGGCGCTGAAACGGGCGCAGCATGCAGCACCCCTATGAGGTGTGATGGTTGATAAATGCCTGAAGTAACAGTTTGTTACAAGGCATCAGGCCACGGCACTGACGCTGGCGATCAGGATCGCCCAGAAGACCAGACAAGAAAGCAGGATAGCGGCCCAGACATGACGACGGTTGAGTTCCATTTTTAGCCTTCACTTTGCAATCGGTGGTTGTTTAATAACCCTATCGGCGCAAAACGGTAAAAATTTACTCTCTGGGCAAACTATTTATTCTGAGGGCTGGCGGATCACCGCTACCGTGGTATGCACTTCGTAGCCCAGCAGGAACAGGGCTTGCTCAAGTGCCTCAACCTTCGAGGCATAGGCCACATCCAGCAACCGATCGATCTGTGCGCCGTTAAAACCCATCTGGCGGGCCAGCAGCGCTTTTGAGGTGTTGCTGCTCAACATGTGGTTATGCAGTTCCAGCTTTAATTTCACCAGCACCGGCAAATGCAGGGCGATGTCACCGCTTTGCAATGCGGAGGCCGCAGGCACTGGGCGCCCTTCTTCCATTTCAATGGCGATAGCCGTCAGCAGGCTTTCCTGCGCCTCCAGTTCGACGTCCTCACGTTTGTAGCAGGCGGCTTGCTGCTCGGGGAAGTCGCGGAGGGTAATTTGCCAGGCATCGCTTTCGCTATCGAAGGCGTAATGGGCGGGATAGTGGCAAGGCATCATATTTCCTGCTTGGGGGGAAGTGAGCCGCATTGTGACCGGTTGGCGACAACAATGCCAGAGATTGGCGTCCTTAAAGCACGTAGATAATCGCTGCGTAGGCCGCCAAGCTGAACACATTGTTGCGCCGTATCTTTTTTGGACGGCGACTGATGTTTTATTAGGAACTTATGCCAGAATTATCCTATAAGCCCAACGATAATGCGGATTAACATGAAATACAGATTTAACGATCGTGTGCTGTTTGATGATGACAGCGGAACGTTGGTGCCAAGCGACTTTTCCAACGAGCCCACTTCTATTTCCAATCCTGCCAAACGTCTTTTGCTATTACTGATCGCCAACTATGGCAAACCCGTGGAACGGGAGGTGATTTTCAAAAAGGTGTGGGACGACTACGGCATGATCTCCAGCAATAACAACCTTAATCAATGCGTGAGCAAGTTGCGCCGGGTACTTAAGGTGATGGGGATCGATGATGAGGTGATTGCCACCGTGCCGAAGATAGGGTTTATGTTGCGCCGCGAGATCCAGGTTGAAATCAGCCAGGAAGACGATGGGCATTTTACCCCGCTAATCCCTGCACAGACGGTGGGTGATGAGAGCCATGTGCCAGTAGAGAGCGGGCAAGAAGCCGAAGCCGAGACAGATGATGATGTTGCTTCCGTTTCCGGGGCAGACGGTGAGCCCGATCTGCCGACAAGCGAAGAGATTGCCACTCCTGCCAACAAAAAACGTCTTGGTTGGGGCCTGATCGCTACGGTTGCTGGTTTGGTCTTTGTCCTGGGGATCGCATCTACGATGTACGCCACCAATTCACTGGCCAGACAGGAGGTGTTTCTTGGCAAGGCGGGGAGTTGCAAGGTGTTTATGTCGACATCCACGCAGTCTGGTGTACCCAACTCCAGTCTGAATCAGGACATGTTGTCTTATGTGGAACAACGAAAAGCCGAATGCCGGGCAGATGAATACCTGCTAGTGGTACGCAGCAACCAGGTTCGTTCTTTTATTTCTGGCGTGAGCCGCCTGTTTTTTGTGCGCTGCACCATCGTACGTGAGCACAAAATAGAGTTTTGCTCAGGGCTAGAGAACGACAGTTTGCCGTTGTTGCAGTAAGGATAAGTAAAAGAATGGGCCTGATCATCGCAACAGTAGTCTGGTTTTTTGGTGGGGTGAGCGACAATGCGCCGAATTGTTTAAATATTGTATTGATTGAACATAAAATCAACAAGTTTTTTGTGCTTAACCAAGAGCTCATGCAGAGTTTTGTGCATTAAATAGGCCGTTAAAAACATTAATTTTGGATTTTAAACCTAAAAAATTGCAAGTTAATAGTTAATGATTCTTTTATACCGCTTGCGGGTTAAGATTTTTCTCGTCAACGGGTGGTTGGGATTTTTCTTAAATGACTGGCTGGTGACGATCACCACGGAACCTGCGAAGTTATCGCAGAACGGTGGAAACAAACAAGTACGGCAAGATGGTAAATAACGGACCGATGACAGTAAAGCTTCTCGGGCGCACCAATCGGCAATGTGCTTGGTTAACTACAGTTATCTTGTAACGGATTAGGATCATTATGAAATTTTACAACACCAAAACTACCCTGTTGGCCGCTGTTATCGGTATGACTTTTGCGGGCTCAGCCCTGGCAGCCGATGGCACCATCACCATCAATGGCACCATTACCGACACTACCTGCGATATTTCGGTCAACAACCAGTCTAAAGACGCCACGGTAACGTTGCCGACCATTTCTATCTCTGCGCTGCCAGCCGTTGGGGCAACTGCAGGGGCAACACCTTTCAGCATCGCTCTGACCAACTGTGCGGGGGCTACACTTAATACTGCCAGCACTTTCTTTGAAGCGGGCGCTTATGTTGAACAGAGCACCGGTCGCCTGAACAACTCGGCATCGGGCACGGCGACCAACGTCCAGGTTCAACTGTTGAACGCCAATCTAGGCAGCATCATGGCGGGTAGTGCACATAGCCAAGGCGATGTGGTCGTTGATATCAGCTCCGGTGGCGGCGTAATGAATTATTACGCGCAATACTATGCGAACGGGACGGTCACGCCAGGTACGGTTAATACCCAGGTGGATTACACCATCATCTACCTGTAAGACATCCAGCCGTGGGATGGGGGCAACCTCATCCCTTTCAGAGGACAGCGCCATGTTAAGAACTCTATTTACCGTTTCCGCCTTTAGCTTGGCGCTGACATGGACAGTTGCCGCTGATGCTGGTGTGATCATCAACGCCACACGCATTATTTATAACGAAAACAGCGGTGAGGCGATTACCCAACTGCGTAACCAAGGGACTAGCCCGGTGTTGATCCAGTCCTGGATCGATAACGGGGATGTTAAATCCAAACCCGACACCGTCAAGGTGCCTTTTACCCTGACGCCACCGGTCGCCCGTATCGATCCGGGTAAAGGGCAGGCGTTGCGTATTGCACGTACCGGCGGCGGATTGCCGAGCAACCGTGAATCACTGTTCTGGCTCAATGTGTTAGAGATCCCACCCAAGGCTTCCCAAAAAATAGCCGCGGGTGACAACCTGATGCAGTTCTCTTTCCGCACCCGCATCAAACTGTTCTATCGGCCGGATAACCTGCCAATGACCCCGGCTCAGGCTTACGAAAAGCTGGATCTGAGCTTACGCAAAGGGGTTGCAGGTTATGAAATCGTCGCCAAGAACCCATCGCCTTATTACCTTACTTTCCGCCAGATTGAAATTCGTAGCGCCAAAGGCGCGCCGGTACTGGGAGATCTGGGAAAAACGCAGGAAAGGATGGTGGCACCCTTTGGCGAGTTGGTGATGAAAATTCAAGGAATGAAATCGGCACCGTCAGCAGGCTTAAAAGCGTTTTACAGCCTGATTGATGATTTCGGTGGGGATAACAAAAATGAGCGGACGTTGGCGGGCAGTGGTAAGTCTTGATTGGCGGCCCTCTTTTCTCAACCAGATTTACATTGCGGGAGCCATTTTACTGGTTCCCTTGGCATTGGCTTATGCGGATGAAACCGAGGCTATTGAGTTCAACGAGTCTTTTCTGCGTTCGTCCATCGATGTCAGCCAGTTCTCCAGCGGTAACCCGGTTGCTCCCGGCATTCACCGCATCGATCTCTATCTTAACGACCAATGGAAAGGGCGGCAGGACGTCAACTTTTCCCTGGCTTCGCCGCAAAGCAGCATCGCTCAGCCTTGCTACGATCTGAAACTGTTAAGCCTGTTCGACATTGCCTTGGATAAACTGGACAAGGCGGTGCTGTCGCGCTTGCAGCAAGGGGAACAGTGTATTGCGCTAGGTGAACTGGTGCCTGGCGTGGAGGGCAATTTTGATAGCGGTGGCCAACGGTTGGATGTGCGTGCGCCGCAGTCTTTGCTGCAGCATGAAGCTCGTGGTTATGTTAGCCCTGAGCTGTGGGATAACGGCATCACGGCGGCGACCCTGCAATATGACTACAACGCCTACCGTTCCGATCATTCCGACTCATCTGCTCAAACCACCCAATTTCTGGGGTTGCGTGGCGGATTAAACTGGGACGTGTGGCGTCTGCGTTACCGGGCATCGGCCAATTGGAATGATGACGAGGGTTTTCGCTATCAAAGCAATGAAACCTATCTGGAGCGGCCTTTGGTTGGCTGGCGTAGCCGGATGGTGCTGGGGCAATCGACCACCGACGGCCAAGTCTTTGACAGCATTGGGTTCATTGGCGCTCAGATCAGCTCGGACGATCGTATGTACAGCGATTCCCAACGTGGCTTTGCTCCGGTGGTGCGCGGTATCGCCAATACCAATGCGTTGGTGCGTGTCAGCCAGCGTGGCAGCCAGATTTATGAAACCACCGTACCGCCGGGGCCGTTTGTTATTGACGATCTCTATCCTACCGGCAGCGGCGGCGATCTGCTGGTCACGGTGACCGAAGCCGACGGCACCGAACGCAGCTTTACCGTCACCTATGCTTCAATAGCAGAGCTGCTGCGGCCAGGTGTAACCCACTATTCACTGATGGCGGGGAAATATCGCAATAACTCGGTGAGCGAGGAACCTGCCATTGCGGTGGGCACCTTGAGGCATGGTTTCACTAACCTGCTGACGGGGTATACCGGCGTGATTGGTGCTGATGGTTATGCGGCCGCCTCGGGCGGTCTGGCATTCAATACCGATTTTGGCGCGCTGTCGGCGGATATTACCCAGGCACAAACGCAGTTTGATAACCGTCCTAACGAGCAGGGGCAGAGCGTCCGGCTCACCTATGCGAAAATTTTGCCGGTAGTGGATACCAACATCACGCTGGCCACCTATCGCTATTCCAGTTCTGGGTATTACAACGTAGATGACGCCATGTTGCTGCGCGATCGCGACAGTAACGATAGCGGCTATGCTGACTATAACAGTTGGAAACGACGTAATCGTTTGCAGATTAACGCCAGCCAGTCGTTGCCGGAGGGGTTTGGGACTGTCGCGTTGAATGCCAACGTGCAGGATTATTGGGATCATGACCAGACCGACCGCGAATATCAGCTTAGCTACAACAATCACTATAACAAGCTGAATTATGGGGTTAACTTCGCACGGACGCGTAACCTGGCAACCGGAAACTGGGATAACAAAGCCATGCTGACCCTGTCGATCCCACTGGGCTCCAGCTCGCGTGCGCCTAACCTGACCAGCAGCTATACCCAGCAAAAGGATCGTCAGGGATTGCAGAACTCGCTGTCCGGTAGCCTGGGAGAGGACCGGCAGTATAACTACAGCGCCTTTACCAACTACGACTATGATAAAAATGGTAGCAACAGCGTTAGCGGTGGCGTCAACGGCTCATGGGCCGCGCCTTATGCCTTCGTTGGGGGCAGCGTTTCCGCAGGCCAGGGTTATCAACAATATGGCGCCAATATGTCCGGTGGCCTGGTTGCCTATAGTGGCGGAGTGGTGTTTACACCGATGCTGGGGGAAACGTCGGCAATCGTTGAGGCAGATAACGCCAAGGGGGCCAGAATTACCAACTACAGCGGTCTGCGCCTGGATAACAGCGGTAAGGCGGTGGTCCCTTACCTCAGCCCTTACCGTCAGAATACCGTGGAGTTGGATCCGAAAGGGCTTTCCAGGGATGTGGAGCTGAAATACACCAGCCAGAAGATCGCGCCTACCGCCGGTGCCGTTGGGTTGTTACGTTATGAGACCGAAAGCGGCTACTCGATCCTGGTGACGACCCGAGACGTTGCTGGTAATCCGTTGCCCTTTGGCGCAAACGTGTCTGACGAACAACAGCGTAGCGTGGGGTATATCGGTCAGGTTGGTGAAGGCTTACTGCGGGTCAACAACCCTAAAGGCCAGTTAGAGGTGAAGTGGGGGGAAGGAGCCGGAGAAAGTTGCCGGTTTAACTATCAGTTGCCCGCCGTATCGCCTGGGGATGAATCGGACTATCGCCGCCTAGAGGTAATATGCCAATGAAGCAACTCCTGACTTTGACCCTTGTTTTCACGCTGTGGCTTGGCGCAGGATTCCGGCAGCGAGGTAAGCACTTGCTTCTTGGCTTATTGCTGATATTTGGCTACGGCGGAGCGGCCAGCGCCGAAGGGCTTGCGGTCAGTTGCGCGCGTAACAGTGGTTATTATCAGTTTTTCGATACGGCTACCATTGAGATTGGCAAAGACAGCGCCGTGGGTGACGTGCTGGGGCCTTGGATCAACTCTTACAACTCCACTGCCTGGAACTGCACCCCAAATAGCGCCTACCAGCAGCCGGTGCAGTTTAGCGTACAGGGTTACCCGCCTTACACTACGCGCAATACTATCGTGGTCGATGGGCAAACTTACATGCTGTATAACACCACGGTAAAAACCGGTCTGGGTTATATCGTCCGTTGGCGTTATACCCTGAATGGTAAAACGACCAACTGGCAGCCGTTGACCATTGGCACCGGCGGGCAGCAGACCCATCCCGAGTCTATCACCGTCAACTACAGCGGTAACCGCTTCTATTTAGGCGTTGATGCTCAGGTGCGGTTTGTGAAAACGACCACCGGCCTGACCGCTGGCGCAATTCCCTTGTTCGATCCAATTTATCTGCGGCATTTAGAAACGTATAACGGCATTGCTCTGCCGGGCGATCTCACCTACATGATTGCCCAGTTCAAAAGCGGCGGCACTATCGCCAGTGGCGGCACCTGCACCACTCCGAATGTGAATGTCGATCTGCCGGAGGCCAGCGTCGGCCAGTTCAACGGTGTGGGTTCGGTGGCAGGGCGTAAAGCCTTTGAGCTGGCGTTCAACCAATGCCCGGCTGGCTTGGCCAGCATTGGTTACAGTTTTGCCGCCACGACTCAGGTGCTGGATGCTGCCAATGGCGTAGTGGCACCGAATGCTACCTCAAGCGCTGGCGGTGTCGGGATCCAGTTACTGCGTGGCAACAACCTGCCGGTGACGTTTGGCACTGTTTATCTGCTGGATAACTATGATAGTTCGGCCAAGGCCAACTATCGGGTTCCCATGCAGGCTGGCTTGTTCCAGGTGGGTAATGCGGTAACTGCAGGTACGGCCAACACCGCAATCACTTTTACGCTCAATTATAAGTAGGGTGAAAATGGCAGCTATGTATGGTTTCACGCCACAATATCGCAGGCTTGGCCGTTGGCTATTGATTACGGTGATGGCCTTATTTATCCCACTGAGCCACGCCGAGATATACCTGGGAACCACGCGCCTGATTGTCAACGGCAAAGATAAGGAAGCGACGCTGCGCGTGACCAACGAGGGCCGCTCTGCGGTGTTGCTGCAAGTCTGGGTGGACAATGGTGATAGTGAGGCGGAACCGGAGAAAATCGCCACGCCGTTTACCGTAGCGCCGCCGATCTTGCGCCTGGACGGGAAGCGGGCACAGCGGCTGAGAGTGTTGTTTACCGGGGCAGAACACACGCTGCCGAGCGATCGTGAGTCGGTGTTTTGGCTTAACGTGTTGGAGATCCCGCCGAAAGTGGCCAGTAATACGGCCAGCCAGATGCAGATGGCGTTCAGAACCCGGATAAAACTGTTCTATCGGCCACGGTCATTGCAGGCGATGAACACGGCTAACGTTCAGGATCAGTTGCGCTTTAGCTTGGCAAAACAGGGCGGTAGCCCGGTGTTGGTGGTCAGCAACACCACGCCTTTTCACCAGACATTACTAGAAATGGCGGTGGGCCGCGATAAGCAACAGGCCGTCGTTACCCTGGTGCCGGAAAATGGCATGGTAAGCCCAAAAGGGCAGGCTGATTTTGCCTTAACGGCGGCTAAAGGCCCGGTGAATGCTGGCATGAAGGTGTTTTATTCGGTGCTTGACGACTTTGGCTCTGTGGTTACGGCAGAGCAAGTCTTGCAAGCTGAGCAATCGTCCTTGCCACGCTAGGAATTTCTGCGATCTCTGCCCGCTTTTTAATCACACCGCACGTATGGCGTATATTTTTCAGGCTTTGCGAGTATTCTTAGAGATGCAGCACATTTAACGAGCGATTGTCATCCTGCTTGTGGCACGTCAACTTTACTGTAAACGTTGAGGAGGAGAACATGGAAACTTTGGAAAAGTGCTATGTCTATGCCAAGAACACCAGCAACATGGATTTTCTCGCTTCTACGGTGGCATTCTTGGAGTTTCAGGGGCGTGAAGTCGATGCTAATGGCGTGGCGGGTAATATGTCGCGTGACCAGAGCAACAGCTTTTTTGAACGACTAAATCATTACCGTTCCATCTATAAAAAGCAGGCCCAGCCCGTTTGAATCCACCACAAGGCCCCGTTTTCGGGGCTTTTTCATGTGTGCCGGGCATGCTCAGCAGCTCGGGGGTGAAAGTCCCCTGTCCAGCCTG
>ENA-OFCE01000350-OFCE01000350.1-metagenomes-genome-assembly--contig:-NODE-350-length-31307-cov-26.690036_pt1 | contig 31307 bp, 23 predicted proteins | sample MGYA00153388_OFCE01 | MGnify analysis MGYA00153388 | reverse complement strand
AATCTGGTTTGATTTCTAAGGCTTTGTCGTAGGAGGCGATCGCCTCTTCCAGCCTACCTAAATCATCCAGTGTACTGCCCCGATTGTTCCAGGCTTCGTGTAAATCTGGTTTGATTTCTAAGGCTTTGTCGTAGGAGGCGATCGCCTCTTCCAGCCTACCTAATTTACCCAGTGCATAGCCCCGATTGTTCCAGGCTTCGTGATAATCTGGTTTGATTTCTAAGGCTTTGTCGTAGGAGGCGATCGCCTTTGCATACTGGTCAGCAAAGCCATACAATAAAGCTTGTTCAAAAAACAATTCAGCTTTTTGTTCAGGTGTTTGCCCATCCTCATCAATTAAACCTTGAATCCTGACAAATTCGCGTTTCCGTGCTTCGGGAGTCAAAGCTAAATATTCTTCTAACTTCCCTCTTTCCGAACAAGCTTGCATAGATTCGGCTTGCAATCTTTCCTGATCCATCGAAAACTTAAATAAGCTCGATCGCCAATCAAAAAAGTCCGGTGCTCGCTCAATAAAATAATTAACGGCAAACCGAGGTAAAATAAACACAAAACAAATATTAAAATTATCTCTAAATCGCTCTCGCTGCTGGTTGATATTAATTAAAATAGGTGGCACTCCCCGCCAACTGTAAGAATAAATATCCTTGCTTTCCCATCCGATAGCCCTTTTTTCTCGTTCGTATTCATAAAGTGAATATTCTAAGCCTGTCACAAACAAAATATTAATTTCATCTCGCTTTGGCAAATCTTCAATTATATTGTAAAAGTTATAAGCTGACTCATCCAGCGGCAACACCTTAATCTTTTTCTGAGGGAAATCTGCTTTAACTTTCGCAATTAATCGTTCTCCCTCAGACGGCACACACTCAACAAACAACAACCGGAAACCATCTGTCCGTCTGAGAGTGCGTACCAGAGATTGATATTCTTCCTCTGCTGTTGCTTCTGGTAAATCTTCATCCCAATCAATTGCTTTTGGTGTCATGGCTGAATTTCTGGAAGTTGTGCAAGACTATCTTGGAATTGCTTAATTCCTTTAATCAGCGGGTGAACATCATGCCAATACTGGATTTCTCCTGCTTCATCAAAGTAACGGTATTCTAAAATACAGCGGTTAAACAATAACTTGCGGCATTCATCCTCATTTTTGATTTCTTTTGAGCGTGAAACCTCGGCTAAAATTTTCCATTCTCCATCATTTATGTTTCTGCGAAAAGGATCTCGTGCTTTTGTAATAGATCTTTGCACGGCTTTTGTAGAAATCGGCAATTCTTCAGTACGCTGAATTGCTTCTTCCATTAACTGTAACATATTTCGGACATGACCCCCACTCATCAAGCAAATTTGATTTAGTATTTCAGGGTTTTCAAACAGTCCAGTTTCCAGAGACAAGTTGGAAGAAAAAGGGCTAACTCGTTTCCAAATCAACTCTTTCATTTTCTTCAATCCTGGTTCGTAGATATTGCCATCACGAGTTCGCACCATAATCATCGGCAAAATTTCAGTATTATCATAATTGGAGGCTAACTCATTGGCACGATCAGAATACATCATGGAAATTGGTAAAGTATAGATAACGTGACAGTCTAATCCTTTAAGCTGTTCGCAGCGGTTGATAAAAATTTCATCATGATTGTTGCTTCCTTCAGCCTTATTCACTATCACGATTCTATCTAAATTATCCACAATAACTGCTAATTGACTATAGCCTTGAGGGAGGTTTTCTTTGGAACCAGCAATATATTCATTTAGCGCTGTAATTAAAGTTGTTGTGTGAGGGTTAATTTTACGGCGAATTTCTTGACGTAAACTTGGTACAGCTTTGATATTTGCCGTGAGTTTGGTAAACAAAGTAATTTGAGATTCTAGACTGATAGAGTCAATGTTTACCTCCATTTGTGCCAAATCTTTTAATTCATTTCCTCGACTTTTTACCCAATTTAATAAAGCTGGAGATTTAGAGTTTGAGCTAAGTTTTTTTAATAAATGCTTGGTACAAGCGAGGAGAATATCGGTATATTCAGTATCTTCTGGATCGATATCTTCTTCTTCGGCTGCGAAATACACTACAAAACAACCTTTTGTTTGTAAATATTGTTGAAGTCGCAGCAATTCTGTTGACTTTCCCGCACCGCGATGTCCAGTATATAACTGACAAGTCATCCGTTCCGATCGCCGTTGAATCCTTACGCCCAAATCTTCTATAATATTCCCATCTCCTCGCGCTTCCTGACAGTCAACATACTGCGGATCATTTGCGGGTAAAGGATAGAATGGGTCAAAGGCATTGTAGAGGTTTGTTAGTAATTTTTCGGAATTTTTAGTCATAATTTGGATGTTTTTTTGATAATTATCAAGTATTTTTTATAACCGATTAAGCTAATAATACCCGATCGGCAGTCAGAACTAATTCTGGAAAAGTAGGCGACACAATTTGTTCATCACCTCTAAACTGAGTCCGCTGATATTTCCCTTCAGCATTTAGCAAAAAAACAAATACCGTCGGAATTTTCGGGTTTCCCAAATACTCTCTTTTGCCGATCGCCAAATAATCAATAATCCAGTATTCGGCAATCCCCAAACGTTCGTATTCATCTAGCTTGTCAACATAATCGTCTTCCCAATTAGTTGATACTACCTCCACAGCTAACTGAATTGGCGATTCGAGTGCGGTATAGGATTTGCGTTCGGCACGCCACAAAGTACGATCGACTACACTCACATCAGGAACTCGTCCTTGCTCTGTACCTTCTTTTGTGGTAGTTTTGACTGTGATGCCTCGTTTTACTACATAGTTGAGTTTCAGCCGATCGCACTCTTGATAAAACTGTCTGTCGGCAAATTCAGCAACATCATCGTGATTTCTAGTAGTTGCCATTTTGACAATCTCTCCGTTCACCAATTCATAAACACCATCTTCCGGGCAAATTGCAATAAATTCGTTAAATTTTAATTTTTGTTTGGTTGCAATCATTTTTTTAAATTATCCCTAAAATTGGAGGCAGAGTAAGCGATTTGTCGCCCAAGTGGGGGCGGGTTTACAAGATTATGGGTTTAGGCAATTTAACTGGTTCCTAGGCTCTGCCTGGGAACCCATATCTAGAGACTCTGCCTCGCGAGATAAATTGGAGGCAGAGCCTCCGGATCTGCGTTGCCAGGCAGAGCCTGGGAACGAGTAGACCCGCCCTTACAGGATTTATGAGGCTTGATACTTTTTCAGAATAGCAACTTTTTCGGGGAAGATTTCGATCGCCATTTTGTCATCATATCGAATCGCGAGCGATCGCCTCACTTCGCCCAAAAACAACGGCTGCGATACTCCCGGCTCTGGATGTATAATTGTCCGTACCCGAATTGTCATGTAGTCTCTGCCACTTCCACTGCGCCCTGGAGAGTACAAATCCGCAGCTACTTGCTGCATCGTCGCTTCTAACCCCGAGTCGGTAATCGAAGGCGGCACGCTAACTACAGTTTGAGCACCGCCTGTATCGTAAACTAAAGAATAGCGAACCGCACCCGCAATTTCTGTGCGAGCAAATAGTCCCAAACCCAGCCCAAATATACTTGCAGCAATCACCGCCATAAAGCTAGTAACTCCTACCAAACGGAAGCGAAAGCTCCATTTCAAGAAAAAAGCTACCACTGTCACCACAAACAAAATTGCTGTGAGAATTCCCGCCCATTGGGAATACATTAAAAAAGTAGAATTTACGTTCATTTGATTATGTAATTGTTGACTGTTGACGGTTGACTGTTGACTGTTTGCTGTTAATTCACTACAGACAACTGACAACTGCCAACTGATAAGTATTAAGCCTTTCTGCTCACCAGCAGATAGGTCATCATATCGCCTTTGCCTTTGACTGAAATCACGCCGCGCTCCTCAAAAATGTACTTATCCCGCAGACGATCGTACGTAGCAACTGTCACCTGAATGCCGCCGGGGACGCCTTGAGATTCCATTCGGGAAGCTGTATTTACGGTGTCTCCCCACAAGTCATAGGTAAATTTTTTGGTGCCGATGACGCCGGCTTCTACTGGGCCTGTGTGGATGCCAATGCGGATGCTGAGCGGCTGACCTCCCTTGGTGCGGATTTTCGTCATTGCTGCTAGGATGTCGATCGCCATTTCGGCGATCGCCTCGGCGTGGTTGTCGCTTGGCGTGGGTAAGCCCCCGACTACCATATAAGCATCGCCGATCGTCTTAATTTTCTCAAGTCCGTAGCGATCGGCCAACTCGTCAAAAGCTGAAAAAATCTCGTTGAGCAATTCCACCAACTCCGCCGGCGACAAATGAGCCGAAAGCTTGGTAAAACCGACCAAATCGGCGAACATTACTGTTACTTCAGCAAAACTGTCGGCGATCGTAATTTCCCCTTCTTTGAGACGTTGTGCGATCGGGCCAGGCAAAATATTCAGCAGCAAACGCTCGGACTTTTCCTTTTCCTGGGCTAACTCTCGTAAATAAGTCTGCTCCTTATCCCGCAGCCGCTTTTTTTCCATACAAGCACTAATCCGAGCCTTGAGCAATACCGGATTGAAAGGTTTAGAAAGATAATCCTCCGCCCCCAATTCAATACAGCGGACAATACTGTCGATATCGTCCACCGCCGAAATCATAATCACTGGGATGTGGCGCAAATTCTCGTCCGCCTTCAGATTTTCCAGCACCTGATAGCCATTCATTAACGGCATCATAATGTCGAGGAGAACCAAATCAAAAGGCTCGCTTCGCATCAGTTCCAGAGCTTGGAGACCATCCTCAGCAACAGTTACCACATGGCCTTGACGCTGAAGTCGGCGGGCCAACAAATCGCGGTTTACCTCATTGTCATCAACAACCAGCACGCTGCCCTCGTCACCTTTCATTTAATAGCCTCTTTGAGAAGCAGTTCAATCTTACCCAAAAGTCGGGGAAACTCCACCGGTTTGGTGTCGTAGTCGTCGCAGCCGGCGGCCAGACACTTTTCCCGATCGCCCGCCATGGCGTGAGCTGTCAGGGCAATCACCGGAATTGTGCTAGTTTCAGGAGCAGCCTTAATTTGCTGGGTGGCTTGCCAACCGTCGAGCACTGGCAAACTCATATCCATCAGAATCAAATCTGGTATTTTGGCGATCGCCATCGACACTCCCTCAGCACCATCAACAGCAATAAAGACCTCGTGTCCCTTGCGGGCCAGACGCCTGGAAAGCATATCCCTATTCATTTCGTTATCTTCGACCAACAGGATTTTAGCCATTGGTATTCTCCTTGCCTTTCGAGTCGTACCTGCGATCGAGTCTGTCATTCACTATAGAGCGAACATCGCGTAGCAAAGTATCGCAACTGTAGACTCCCTTTTGTAGCACCCCATCGACGTAGCCGTTGAGCTGCTGGCTTTCGGCGATCGTCAAGTCTTTAGCGGTAATTACGACGATCGGTATAGGATCTTCAGAATGCGACTTGCGAAGTTCCGCGATCAACTCAAAACCATCCATTTCTGGCAGCATCAAATCCAGCAAGATCAGATGTGGGCGAGCAACTGCTAGCTGTTCGAGAGCAGTGCGTCCGCTGTCAGCTTCTGCCACAGCCCAGCCTTTTTTTTCTAGTATGCGCCGCAGTATTTTGCGGGTAGCATCGTCATCTTCCACAACTAATATCTGACAGGGCAAACTATTAGCAGCAACACCGTCTCGATCGCGTCGGTACTTGTTCAACAAAGCAGCCAGCCGTTTGCCGTCCACTGGTTTGGTGAGGTAGTCCGAAGCGCCCAACGCAAAGCCGAGGCTTTTGTTGCCCACAAAGGATAGCAGGATTACTGGAATTTCGGCAAGATCGGGATCTGCCTTCAGGGCGGAGAGCACCGCCCAACCGTCCATTCCAGGCATGATCACATCGAGGGTAATCGCATCTGGCCGCAGTTGCTTGGCGAGTCTGAGGGCTTGCTCGCCCTCGCCGGCGACTTCGATGCGCAGTCCTTGGCGAGCGAGAGCGCGCTGGATCAAATCCCGCGAGATCGGGTCGTCGTCAACTACCAGCACCGTGCCGACACCGGTGGCGCTCGCTGTGCTAGTGCTGTCGCGGACTTGGTTGGGAATTTCCGGCTGTTTGATGGCGCGGGGCAACTGTACGGTGAAAGTGGCGCCGGAGCCCAACTCGCTACTAGCTTCAATGCTGCCACCCATCATCTGGCAGAACCGCTGGCTGATTGCTAGTCCCAAACCTGTACCGCCGTACTTGCGGGTAGTCGAGGCGTCAGCTTGGGTGAAAGGTTGGAAAACTCGCTGCAATTGCTCCTGTGTCATGCCGATGCCGGTGTCGGCGATGCGGAAACTTAAAAATTCGGAGTTGGAAATTAAAATTTCGGACGATTCCTCTTGATTTTTCATTCTTAATTGTTCATTTTTAATTCTTTCGACTCCGATCGTAATTTTCCCGTTTTTGGTGAACTTAGCAGCGTTGCTGAGCAGGTTCAGCAGCACTTGCCGGACTTTGGTCATGTCGGCGTGCATGGTTTCGAGGTTTTCTGGACAGTACACTTCTAGGGTGTTACCGTTTTTCTCGACTAGCGGCCTGGCTGTAGCGACAGCACTTTCAATTAAGGCATGAATGTCGAAGGTTTCTAAGTACAGATCCATTCTGCCTGCTTCAATCTTAGAGATATCTAGGATGTCGTCGATCATGGAGAGCAGGTGTTTGCCTGCGGTGCGGATTTTTTCGAGATCCGGGACTGATTCGTAACTGCCCAATTCTTCGGCTTCTTCTTTGAGCATTTCGCTGTAGCCGATGATCGCATTCAGGGGCGTACGCAGTTCGTGGCTCATGTTGGCGAGAAATGTGCTTTTTGCCCGGTTGGCTGATTCTGCTGCTTCTAGGGCTGACTGCATGACGGATTCTGCGTGTTTGCGATCGGTGATGTCAGTGACAGTGCCTTCGTAGTATAAAACGCTGCCATTTTCGTCGCAGATGCTGCGGGCGTTTTCCGAAATCCAGATTTTGCTACCGTCTCGGCGATATATTTGGGATTCAAATTTTGATATTTGGTGGCACGTGGCGAATTGTGCCACAAACTCGGCCCGCCGATCGGGGTCAACGTAAAGTTGATGGTTGAGGTTTGCGAGTTCGGCGAGCATTTTGTCTACTGTTTCGTAGCCGTAAATCTGGGCTAGTGCGGGGTTGGCTCTGAGGTAGCGCCCGTCGGAGGTTGTTTGGAATATGCCTTCGACTGCGTTTTCAAAGATGCTGCGGTAGCTCGATTTTTCTTGCAGCAAGGCGAATTCTGCCCACTGGCGTTCTAGGGCATTGGCGATCGTTTCTCCTACCATTTTTAGAGGAGTGGATATTTCATCGCCCGATTCCCTACGGGATAGCTTCGCTTCACGATCTGCGGCCTGTTTGCAACTGTCAAATCCGAGAAATCCTACGAGGTTTTTACTGCAAATTAGGGGAATAATTATCAGCGATTGCGGATTTTTTTGAGGTTGGTTTAATTTTGTTTTCGGGGAATCGGCGATCGAATCTGTTGAGTCGGTTGCTGTTTGGGATGGGGAGTCTGTCAGGAATTCTGCTGGATTTTTGCCTGTAAGATAGGCAATTTCGGCTCTAGCTGCGGGCGATAGTTTCCCAATTTCTGGGACGTGGAGGCATTCGGCCCGATCGAGCTTTTGGGCGATCCAAGGGATTTGTGCGATGTCTATTTGCTGGTCGGCGCTATCTTTTTTGATGACTGAGATACCGTCGGCGCACCACTCGTAGGTTTTGTGGGCGCGGGTTTTGTCTGGAGATAACAGGTAGATGTAACTGCGATCGAAGCCGCTGAATGTGGCGATTGCTTCCAGGGTGCGATCGATGCTTTTGTCTATTTCCGATCCGGGCTGACCGATTAAATCGGTTGACAAACTGACAATCAACTGGGCGAATTCTAATTGATACTGCAAAGATTGTGCTATTTTTTGGCGATTGCTAACGTCTCGAAAGCTCCAGACTCTGCCGACTGTGTGCGCTCCGACTTTTGAGGCTGACGAATTTAATTCTAAAATCTTTCCGTCTTTAAATTCTAATAATAAGTCGTTAATTTGGGTATCTGGATCTGCCGAAAGTTCGATCGCGTTTTCAATAAATTCTTGAGGGTGTTTTAATTGTTCGCTGGCGAAGGGGAATCCTGTGGCGATCGGTTTCTTGATCGGGCTTGCGGTCGATCGACTCAAATCGACGGCTTCGGACAAACCCCACATCTCAACAAATTTCTGATTATAGCTAAATACATTGCCGTTGTTGTCCATCGCCAGAATTCCAGCATCTGTAGATTCTATAATTCCTTGCAGCATCGAGATCGATCGCTGATATTGTCTAATCTCAAAAAACACCAAGACTGATATTTCACAACCATCAACTGCGGGATTAAAAAAATAGGAAACTGGTAAAATCTTGCCATCCTGACACAGAAACTCGTCGTCCCAATTGCTGCAAGGTTGACCTCCTGCGATCGCCTCTTGTAAATCTAGTCTAGGTGCGATCGTCCCATCTGCATTTTTGCTTAGTCGATCGGTCAAAACTCGGGATTTCTTGCCTTTGTTTTGCTTCCCAATGCGATCGAGCAACAAAACGCCTGTAAGTTCCGACTCTCGCCATCCCAGCAAGCGCGAGGCTTCTGGATTCACCGAGATGACAAACCCCTCCGAGTCAAGGATACACAATCCCGCCCCCAAACTGTTGACAGTCGCCCGCAGTCGATCGAATTCTGAAGTTGTTGGAGAGTCATCAGGGGACTGGCGCGAGTGGGTTAAATCCTGCTGCTGAAGTCCTTGCTGACTCGGAGCTCCGTCATAGCTACAACTTACCTGCTCTAAAAATAGCTGCCACTCCTCAGCAGTAGGAGGGGGAGACTCGCCGGCTAAACCGAGCTGTTCGAGTTGGCGCTGGAGGTGGGGGTGCATATTTTCGGGCGCTTTGTAGGCAACTTTTTACAGTATAGCTTTTTAATTAATCATATATATAGGTAGTTATACGGTTAGTGGAAAGGTACGCGATCGAACTTGCATCACATATTTTGTCCTAAAGTCGATCGTCTCTGCCATCCAAAATCAAATATATCGTTTCCGGTTGCATCGGAATAGTAAATCGGAGCGATCTCAATTCCGGCGTAGCCGGAATGACAAGCGAGGAGACTGCACGTGCCGTTTTCCTACAAGTAATCTGGCGCGCCAGAAACGGCATTGCCATCTCCTGATTTCGGGTAATATCAAATCCGTTGCAACCGGAATTGATATGAGCTGAAATACTCTTTGGCCCAATCCCCAATCCCTAATCCCGAATTTTTAAATTCCCAATTTCTAGAAGTTTCAAACAATAACAGACCTCTCCCATAATTATTGTGGAACAGGCATCCTGCCTGTTCTTCACAGGCTTTTTGGAAGATGTCTAATCAAGTAAAGCAAAACTTTTAATTATATCAACAAATTATTTTGCTAGAGGTCTAATCAATGTCAAAAATCGCTATTTATCAGACTTTTCGGTTGATAGCGAAAGGTCGATAAAAATAGCTGGTAGCCTTATTGTAAAAATAGAACCTTTATCCAACTCGCTGAATGCGGTAATGTCTCCGCCCATCATTTCGCAAAATTTCTTAGTAATCGTCAGCCCCAAACCAGTGCCGCCGTATTTCTTAGTGGTTGAGGAATCGGCTTGGGTGAATGGATCGAAGATTTTGGCTAACTGTTCGGGATTCATGCCAATGCCGGTATCTTTGACCGTAAAAACGATCCACTCTTGAGGGGAAGATAACAGAGACAAGCTATTTTCAGCTTTGCTATCTCCTTTATGTGCTCCCAGTCTTTTGCCTCTGTTTGCAGCCTCGGCGGCGGTTTCGACGGAGCGAGTGACCGTGAAGGTAATTGCGCCGGAGGAAGTAAACTTCGAGGCATTGCTGAGGAGATTGAGTAGGGACTGGCGGAGTTTAGTCAAGTCGGTCTGCATCAAGCCAATATCCTCGGGGCATTGTATTTCTAGGATATTGCTATTTTTGTCTGCCATCGGTGCGATCGTAGCCGCTACTTCTTCAACCAGATTTTCAATGGTGAATGTTTCCAGATGGAATTCGATGCGGCCTGCTTCAATTTTGGTCAAGTCGAGAATATCTTTAATTAACATTAATAAGTGCTGGCCGGCGGTGTTAATTCTCTGGAGGTCGTCGATGAATTCTTCGGCACCTAAATCTCGGGCGTCTTCTTGGAGGATTTCGCTGTAGCCGATGATGGCGTTGAGGGGGGTTCGGAGTTCGTGACTCATGTTGGCGAGAAAAATGCTTTTCGATTCATTTGCGGCTTCGGCGGCTTCTTTTCCCCGGCGGAATTCTTCGGAACGTAAGCGTTCGGTGATGTCGCTAGTCATGATTAAAACGCACTGACTGTTGCCAAGGTCGATCAGCTCTACTGATAGCAGCCAGTCGCGCACTTCGCCGGCTTTGGTGCGAATTTTGATCTCTTGGTTGCCGATCGAACTTTGCTCCTGCAACACTTGAGCAAGCCGCCGCCCGTCTTCGGAATTGACCCACATTCCTAATTCGCTGGCGGTACGGCCGATAAATTCGTGCCGCAACCAGCCGCCGGAGCGCAAAAAGCTTTCGTTGGCATCGAGGAAGCGTCCGTCTGTGAGGGTGCAGATGCTGATGCCGACTGGAGAAGCGTGAAAGGCCTTGGAAAATCTTTCTTCGGAAGAACGCAGGGCTGCTTCGGAGCGCTTTCTGTCTGTGATGTCTTGGACGGTGCTGGTGATGTAGAGGGAGTTGACGGCTCCGTGTTCGCAGACTGTGCGGTGGCTACCGTTGGGGAGTACGAGCCTGTAGTCGATGCTGTAAGGCTGTTGCTGAAATAAAGCGGCTTCGATCGAGCTTTTGACTAATTCTCTGTCTTCGGGGTGGACGTATTCCAAGTAAGCTTCGAGGCTGGGTTCAAAAGTTCCCGGCCGCTGTCCCAGGATGCGATAAATTTCCTCTGACCACCGCAATTGCTCAGTGTTGCGGTCTAAGTCCCAGTTGCCTAGCTGAGCGATGCGCTGGGCGTTGGCGAGGCTGGCTTCGCTGGCGCGCAGGGAGGCTTCTGCTTGGTGGCGTTCGGCGACGGTGGCGGCTAAGACTAAGCCAGTGACGGCGATGACGGCGATGAATGCTTGCAAAGATAACAGTGCTTGGGGGATGCTGCTGGCGTGTTTGAGAAAGGGGCCACTGCCTCGGGCGATGCCCCAGATGGCGAAGCCGCAGAGGATGAAGTTGGAGAGGGCCGTGTAGCGCTGGCCGAATCGAAAGGCTGCCCAAACTACGAGGGGAAATGGTAAGTATTCGAGGGGATAGCGGGCGTAGGCGGCTCGGGTGCGGGAGCAGAAGACGAGCCAGCCGATTGCTAGCAGCAGCACCAGCCAAATCGCTCGTTCGACAATCTGCTGGCGCTTGATTCTGGCGGAGAGTAATTTGCGCCACGTCAGCAGCAGCGGGGCGACGAGCAAAATTCCCATCGCGTCTCCTACCCACCAAGTCCCCCAAATCGTGCCAAAGTTGCTCCAGCTAGATAAACCTGTCAAACACACGATGATGCTGCCGATGGTGGAGTTGATCAGGGTAGAGCCCAAGGCTGCTAGTCCAACTATTCCTAAAACGTCTTTGAGTCGATCGAGCTCGGCGCTAAAGTTAATCCTCTGCAACAAATAAGTTCCCGTCCACGCTTGCAGGGTTCTGGCGCCCGCCGAGATCAATGCCGTGCCGATGTTGGCCGACGGTACGCTCATGCTGAACAGGAAGCCTCCGATCGCGATTCCCGGCCACAGTTGCCGCCCAAACAGCAGCAGGGCGACTTGGGCAATGCCTGCTGCTGGCCACATCGGATAGATTTCTGAACTCAGGGTGAGCGTGGAAATTGCGAATTGTGACGCCAAATAGTAGATCAGGGCGATCGCCCCTACTGCGAGGAAGTACCGCCCGGAATGTCCTTTGATTGCGTTAAGGAACTTTGTCTGCATTGTCGTTTGGGGAAAAGGTGGACGGTTGTTGGGGTCTCAGTAGGTTGCACGGGACGGGAACAGGGTAGGTAAAACGTTTCTATTAGGTGATGGTAAGTCATGGGTGGTAGGTAGGGGATAACCTTTTTAGCTAATTTGTGGCGCTGTTAGGAGAGCGGTTTTTTTTTGTTCGGAATCTGTGCATGAATTTCGGGAGCATCCCTTCTTTGCCAATATATCTGTAATGGCTGAACATTCGGTCTGTAGATTTTTGGTTTTTGTTAAAGATTTATTGCCGATCGACTCCGGGCATTTTTTCATGTTGGGCGATCGAACTCAATTCACCCTAACATCTTGCACCATTCTCAACAATACCTGAGAAACCGATAACAGCGACGCCAAATCTCAGTTTTCAGGTAAGCCCGGGGCGAGAAACCGGGTTGATGATTAGAAGTGCAGGCGGAAGTGATTTCAACTGGATTTTCAACCAATTTATCGAGGCTTCAACTCTGGCGATCGAATAAGCGTGAAAGCAGAAAAATTACAGCAAAGAAACTATCTTTCCCGATCTATTTTCCTTTAGCTGTTGCCATATTTAAGGTTATTGTCAAACGCTCTTGAGCTTCTTTAAGAGCATCTTCAGGATTGCGGCCGAGGAGGGTTGCTTCGATGGCGCGGCCGAGGTTTTCTGATACGCGGGAGTAACCTGAGATAATTGGACGCGATCGAGCCCAATTCATTTGTTCTAAAAATACTTTCAAAACAGGAGTTTTTTCGACAAAATTTTGATAAGTTTGGCTCTCTCTAGACTTTAAGTTAATTGGCAAGTAACCTGTTCCCAATGCCCATGCTGTTTGGAATTCTTCACCAACAACATATTCTAAGAATTCTAGAGCAGCTTTTTCGCGCTCTGGCGAGGTTTTCATTAAAAATAAGTTTTCACCCCCAATAACGGCGGCGCGGCTTTTGAGGATTGGTATGGGCATCACTGCGTAGTCGATCGCGCTTTGCTGCAATTGTGCTAGCGTCCACGGCCCGGTGATTTGCATTGCGACTTTGCCGGCGATGAAATTGTCGAGTTCATAACCGCGTTCTGGTGCGGACAAGATTGCAGAACCTTCTGTTAACAAGTCCTTCCACAATTCCAAGGCGGCGCGAGAAGCCGGACTGTCTATTTGAGGTACGGAAGTTTTCGCGGTTTCGGGTGTGAGTTCGCCGCCTGCACTGAACATGAATGGTAGCCAAGTAAATACTGTCCATTCTCCTTTGCCTAGGGAGAGCACTATGCCGTGTTGGTCTGGGCGACCGTCTCCGTTGGTATCTCGTGTGAGCGATCGGGCTGCTTGCTTTAATTGCGCCCAATTCTGTGGCACTTCCGTGATTCCTGCTGCTGCAAATAAGCTGGGACGGTAAAATATAGCCGCATTGTTTGTCGCTAGGGGAACTGACCAAATGTGTCCATCCAGTTCCATTGACTCGAATAGTGCCGGGTAGATTTCGGCTTTCCGTGGTGAGTTGTCGAGCCAGTTTTCTAAGGGTTGAATTGCGTTTAGTTCTGCGAGTTTTCCAGCAATTGTGGGAACATTCCACAGCAAATCTGGCGGTGCATTTCCGACTATTGCTGTTAATATTTTCGGCAGTTGTTGGTCTGGCTGACCGATGTAAATTGGTTCTACTTTAATGTTGGGGTGTGTTTTGTTGAATTTGTCCGTAAGGGTTTGAAATACATCACGATTTGGCGGGGGATTGATGCCGTGCCACAGTGTAATTTTTATTGGTTCGCCGTTTTTGGATGCGGGTGCTGTGCTGTTTTGACAGCCACTTAATATTAGCAAACTTAAAGTCAGGAAAATGCAGGCTGTACGTTTGAATTGCAGTCTAATTACATTTTGTAGCTGTCGGTGAATTGCTGTGGCTAATTGAGATAAAATCATGTTCAAGAAAGGCGGATAATTACAAGGTGAAACGAGCTAAATCTAGAAAATCGGCTGGTAGCTCATGTATAGCAGATTCCACATTTATAAAGTACACGAGCCTATCGTTAGTTCCCCGTAGGGACACGGCACTGCCGTGTCCCTACACTTCAAAAACATGGAATACGCTGTATCTCTCCTTGGAAACTATTTTGAAACAAAACTATAAAAGCTCCCGCCCCTAGTTTATCTTGTTGCCACATCCGATAGCAAGGAATTTCCGTCAAGTGCGATCGATATTTTGCTAAATGAGAACTGTCAGTAGCCATAAAATGACCGGATTAAAAGGTTGAGGATTGGTGATAGCCTGAATAAAATTTTCTGGTTATGCCGTGTCTGCAAATAAGCTGCGGCTGAGTTTAAGCAGGAGATTAGATGGGCTTTCCATATTTGAGGAGATATGATAAGATTGAAATTAGCAGTAAACCATGTAAATCAAATGATAATTCCTAGTGTAGAACAGTTAGATTTAACTTTGGAAGAATGGATGCAAAATCCTCCAGACGGGACGGAGTGGGCGGACGGTAAAGTTATAGTTAAACATCCTGTAGAATTTGTAAATGGACAAGTAGTGGGGAAACCGGGAATGACTGCAAAAACTCGCCGCATTCAATCAAAGCTAGATTATTACTGGAGAAGTTACATGATCTCAAGCGGCAAAGGGGGCGAGGTTTATGTAGAAGTTACTTGTCAAACTCTGAAAAAAGGGCGGATACCAGATGTATCTTATATTACTCCTGAACTGCTGGCGCAAGCTGGGGAGTTTTCAGTTTTGCCCCAGAGTTTTCCGCTGCTAGCTGAGATTGTTTCGCCTAGCGATTTTGCTGATGATGTTTTTGCTAAGGCACAGGAGTATTTAGAATCGGGATGTTTGGAAGTTTGGCTGCTGTTTCCTAAGAGTAGTTGGGTGTTAGTAATTACTCAAAGTCAGGTGGTTTTGTTCAAGCCTGGTGAGGTAGCGATAACTCAGGTTGTTTTGCCAGGATTTAGCGTGGCGGTTGATGAATTAATGGCGTAGTTTTATTGTTATATAGAAACTCACTAAAAACTTATGAAAATTGTTTTTTTTGGCACTCCCGAATTTGCTGTTCCTACTTTATCCAGCCTACTAAGTCATCCCGAATTCGAGGTAGTGGCTGTTGTCACTCAGCCGGACAAACGCCGGGGAAGAGGTAATCAATTGATGCCTTCACCTATTAAGATGGCGGCTTTAAATCACAGTCTCCCAGTTTTGCAACCGTCACGAATCAAGAAAGATATCGAAATAATTGCCAAACTGCGGGAATCGGAAGCTGATATTTTTGTAGTCGTGGCTTATGGTCAGATTTTGTCTCAAGAAATACTGGATATTCCTAGTTTAGCTTGCGTTAACGTTCACGGTTCGATTTTGCCGAAGTATCGCGGGGCGGCACCGATTCAGCGGTGTCTTTTTGACGGCGAAAAGGAAACTGGAATTACGACGATGCTGATGGATGCGGGGATGGATACTGGGGCGATGCTTTTGCAGGATTTTGCTGGTATTTCACTGTTGGATAATGCTGATTCTTTGGGTGATAGGTTGTCAGAAATCGGGGCGGATTTGTTGATGGAAACTTTGGTTAAGTTGAGGGATGGGAAGATTGAAGCTGTTCCTCAAAATGATGTTGATGCAAGTTATGCGCCGATGATTAAGGGTGCTGATTTTGTGTTGGATTGGTCAAAAAGTGCGATCGACCTTCACAATCAAGTTAGCGGTTTTTACCCAGATTGTACCACCAGTTTTCGCGGTAATTCTCTGAAGGTGATGGCTACTGTTCCCGTTGGGCCGGAATATTGGCTGCAAATGCCGGCGGAGTTGAGAGTTTTAGAACGCGATTGGCCTGTTTTGGATGGGTTGTCGGGGGAAAATGGGGCTATTGTGAAGGTTGTGAAGGGCTTGGGGGCGATCGTGCAAACTGGCAATGGTTTATTATTATTACGAGAGGTGCAGTTGGCGGGAAAAAAGGTGCAGTCTGGAGTAGATTTTGCCAATGGAACTCGATTGGTTGTAGGGGAGATTTTTGGGAATGCGGGAGTTACAGGTTAGATAGAACCTCGAAAGGTTTATTAGTTTGTTCCCATGTCTGAATAGCTATATAAAGTTTTGTCTCTCGGAAATGAGCAGACTCATAGGCAACCCTTAAATAGCTTTCTAGTACCTTTGGATCGGCTTTCTGAGAGTTAAAGGAACCTAATGCTTTACAAAGTGCGATCGACAAAATAGAAATCATATCGTGACCGCAACAAACGTGCCACATATCTTGAGTATCTGTTTTTAAGCTATCCATATTTGCTCTAATTTCTTGCTCGTCAAGTCCCGCCTTTTCAGAGTTGTCTTTCACAATTTTAATCAACTTTGATTCATCTAATATTAATGTGCGATCGTCCACAAATTTCTTAAATTTTAAACCTTCAAATTTTAAACAATAATTAAACTTTAGCGAAGCCCATCGCAAATAACCAATAATTTTGGCACTCTGCAATAAAGTCTGGCGGATATCTTGAGCAAAACTCTCAATTTTTTCTGCTGAACCATGTTCCGTAACCACCTTTTCCAGTGCTGGCGACTTCAGCAGCATAGTTTCAAGATCGTGAGTATCTGTTAAAAGCAAGTTTGGACTGAGTGGAACAGTTTCTTCTAATATGTCAAAATCAGCATCAACAACAGCCACAACGCCAGCAACATTAGCCTGTTCAAGGATATTTAGCACTGCAATAGCATTGTTTTTGTTATGGGCAATTACCACACGGCATTTTGTGGAATCCATCAAATTTTTCCACACCCGTGCATCTGTATCTCCCTCAGCGATTAAAAAAGACCCCGTGTGTTGAGTTCGCAGCATGCGAATGTCATTGGCAATGCGATCGGGTGTAATGTATTCTCTCATTCAACAGGTCCTTGTAATTCCACTGTCAAATCCCAGCGGTCATTGATAATATCTGGAGAGTGAGTAGCCAACAACACATCAAAATTAGCTAGCTTAATAATTGCTTCCAAATCTTTTAGAAACTGCACTTGCCAAGCCACATGAAATGATAGTTCAGGCTCATCAATGAGAATGAGAGAGTTAGGTTGAACTTTGAATAACAACTCGTAAAGCATTACCAGTTCGTGCTGTTCCCCAGAAGATAAGTCTGTGGGCGACAAAGGCTTGCCATCCGCCGTTGTAAAGGTAAAACCCTTCTCTTTACTGATGCTCATATTTTTATAGAGAAATCGCTGTTTAATAATTCTTTTAAAAAGTTCTATTTTAGTGGCGAGTTCCTTAAAAACCATGAGTTTTTGTTCTACATCTTCAACATAAACTGACAAAATATTTTTTGTAGCTCCATCAATGTGTTTTTCAACTTGAAAATCAGGATTTTCGTCTTTATCTAAAAGACCAGTTTCTCTGAGACGATAACGCTTTTCTTCAATTTCATTTAATTTGTTACGAAGTGTTTCTTCTGTTAGATCGGAAGATGTTCTGTTGTTAACAACTCTTGCAGGGAAAGTTCTGTCAAGGGATTGAGATAATGCACCATATTCAGCCAGCTTTGCTTGGATATCTTCTGCAAGTTCCTGAGAATATGTATCAACTGAGGCAATCATTGAAGGGCGTCTCCTCTGTACTTGTGCTTTAGGAACGCCTGAGAGACTTAACAAACGCTGAGCTTCTATGAAACGAACGTCGATTGAGCTTCTTAGTTCTGACAGCCATTTTGGTTCTTTCTTGACTGTAGTTAAACTGTCAGACAAGCAGTTGCCAAAGCGTTCGCAAACATCTTCTAATGAGAGTTCTTCCTTAGTCGGTAAATACAACCAAACTGTATGTCCTATTCGATCTAATCCAGGTACTATCTCCTCTATGATACTCAAAGGAAAATTATTTTGTTTTAAGTTTACTGACAAACTTGGTGAGAATGTTTTTGGCTTTAAGCCAGGTTTAGAGAAATGAAATGTTAAATCTTTGTCTTTTTCATGCTCACTTGTTTTATCAGTAAATTTAGTTATTTGCAGATGACTGCCGTCATCAAAATCTATTCTAAATTCTATAAAAGGAATACTGCGACTTTCTGAGTAGCGTGAATTAAAAAATCCATTAATTATCCTGAGTAATGCTGTCTTCCCAAATCCATTAGGCCCATGAATGATCGTAATTCTATCTTCCATTTTGAAAGAAACCTGATGGTTAAAAACTCCAAAAAGTTTGGTTACAGAAATTTTATTGATTCTCATTTTTCCCTCTGGTGAAACCTAAAATTAGAATTAGCATCCTTGAGTGTTACAGACAAATTAGTCATGATGTACCTAGAATCCTACCACAGCTTCCTCCCCGCCGCCCAACAAACCCTGTGCCGCTTCTAACATACTCTCCGCCACATCTTTCAAATCTTCGCGACTTGCTAAATAAGTTTTCAAAGCGTCTAATGGTTCTATACTATTATTCGCATTCAATTCTGGTAAACGTGGCCTTGCTAACTGACTGACTAATTCTGGTTGAATTGTGTAGCTGTGCGCTTCGCTTAAAAGTGCGTGCAATTCTGCGTTATCAATTAAGTCTAATTGTTCCGATCGCAATTGGTAGATCAGTCTCACCACCGCGTCTGCGATCTCTTTCTTCCCAATCGCTTTCACCAACTCGGTTTGCGGGTTTTCTGATTCGGCGACATTCACCTTAATTGTCTGAAATACTCGTACGGGTAAAGCGCAAAATTCCCACTCAGCTTTTCCTCGTTCCAAATTAACTAACACGAAACCTTTGTCTTCTTTCTCTTCACTAAAATCAACTCTTTCGATGCTTCCGGGATAAACTACGGGTGGATTGTTGGAAGCATTCAGATTTTGATGTTTGTGAACGTGGCCGAGAGCAACGTAATCGAAACAAGGGCGAGTTAACATGGAAACGGGAATGTTAAAACCTTTTCCTACTGCTAAAAAACGCTCTGCACCCAAACTTGCTTTGTCTGCCATTAAGTGTGCTAAAAGTATGGTGGGGATGTTTGGATCGAGACGACGGATTTCTCCTTCTAGGGCGATCGTCAGTTTTTCGGTCAATAAGTCGTTAACATCGCCCATAGACAGGCTTTCAGTCTCGGATCGCGTCATTAAGGTCGATCGCGTCAACCAAGGCAATGTTACCACTTGTACGGGGCCGTTGCGGGTTTCGATGAGGTGAGTTTCCAGGCGATCGCCTACAGTAAACTTAGGTATGCCCAAAGTCCGATAAATTCCCAAACTCGCGCCACCTTGTCCCTGGGAATGTTGATCGTGATTTCCTACTAGCAAAACCGTCGGAATTTGGGCATCAACTAAGCGGCTGAATTGACGCGCAAAAGCTTCTTTGACAAACGGTGGTGGCGTGGAATCGGGGAAAGCGTCGCCGCCGAATACGACTAAATCTACGGGTTCAGAAATCGCTCTATCCATACATTTGCTCAGGGTAGCTGCGAAGTCTTCTAAGCGTGTGTTTAAACCAGTTTCTGGGTTGACGCGCCCGTGGGAAAAGCCGCTTCCCATATGGATGTCTGAAAGGTGTAAGATTTTAATCATTGTTTTTCTATTTGTTAGTAGTCATTTTAGTTCGTAGCAATTATTTTAGTTCGTAGCAATTATTTTAGTCTTCGGAAGAAGGACTAAAGTCCTCATTACGAACCGATAATTTTTTTATACATCACAATATGATACCTGGGACTTTTTGATAAATTTCGCTAGTTGTACAACTAAAATTTGCACTAACAAATTCTACTGTATCTCCTTGTCGGTAAGTCTGAGAAACCCAGTTACCCTCAGCATTGAGTCTAAAACATTCAATTTTGATTTCTGATTGAGTGATTAGCACGTATTCTTGCAAACTGGATGCAGTTTGGTAATCGACAAATTTATCGCCTCTCTCAAAAGATGCAGTTGAAGGAGATAGCACCTCGATAATTAGAGGTGGATAGAGAATGAAGTCTTCCATTGAACTTATATCTCTTTCGTCGCAAGTCACCGCTACATCAGGATAGTAATAGCAATTTGCCTCTTCCAGTCGAACTTTGATATCAGAGGTAAGAACTAAGCATGGCGTATTCAGAAGATGATTTCCCAACAGGCGAACTAGATTACTAGAAATAATAGTGTGTGGGTTTTTTGCTCCCGTCATTGCATAAACGTGTCCGCGTCTGTACTCGTGTTTGATGGGGCTGACTCGTTCGCCTTCTAGATACTCTTCTGGGGAGATGTAGAAATTATTTTTGCTGACAAACATTGATGTTTCCTCTCATGATTGGCTATTCTATTTTTTTTAGGTAGACTTACTTATCGCAGGATAATACCAGGGACTTTTTGATAGATTTCGCTAATTGGATAACTAAAATTCGCACTAATAAATTCTACTGTATCTCCTTGTCGGTAAGTTTGAGAAACCCAATTTCCCTCAGCATTGAGTCTAAAACATTCAATTTTGATTTCGGATTGAGTAATTAGCACGTATTCCTGCAAACTTGATGCAGTTTGGTAATCGGCAAATTTATCACCCCTGTCAAAGGATGCGGTTGAGGGAGATAACACCTCAATAATTAGAGATGGATAGAGAATGAAGTCTTCGGTTGAATTTGTATCTCTTTCGTCGCAAGTCACCGCTACGTCAGGATAGTAATAGCAATTTGCTTCTTCCAGTCGGACTTTGATATCTGATGAAAGAACTAAGCAGGAACTCTCGTGGAGATGATTGTTAAGCAAACTTGCTAAATTTACTGAAATAACAATGTGAGGTTTTTTTGCCCCGGTCATTGCATAAACGTGCCCGCGTCTATATTCATGTTTGATGGGGCTTACTCGTTCGCCTTCTAGGTACTCTTCTGGGGAGATGTAGAAATTATTTTTGCTGACAAACATTGATGTTTTCTCCGAGATTTTTATTTTACACTATTGGTTGATAATCGCATACCCGGGTGGGAAACGGCAGTGCCGTTTCCCACCCAATTTAACAAAACTCTAGAAATCGGGCGTGCCACAGTTTGCCGCTTTCTGTCAAACCTTGCGATCGCACTTTGATTTTGACACTTTTCGGGTCAACCTCATAACGTCGGGCTATTTCCTGCATTTCCTCCCCGCTAAACCCCGTTCCTACTGTTCCCATCGGCACTAATTTGCCATCTATTTCTTGCGCAACTTTAATGGCGCTAAATGGCCGCCCCGCAACTTTTGTCGCCGTCAATCCGACAATGAATAGGTCGAATTCCAGACAGTATTTCGTCCTCACCATCGGAAATTTTTTAATATCTTTGCCGCCGATATAAGGAGAGTTATGCAAAACCCAAACTTCGCCTTCTCTATTTTCTGATTCTTGCTGTTTAGCTAGTAAACTTTTTTCGGATTGGGTGCGAGATATTGGTACAATTTCAAATTCGTTAGATAAATTTGCTAGCATTTCACCAACTTCAACTCCGGCTGCAATTCGTTCTGATTCGGCGAGGATAGTTAAATCATTTCCCTTAAAAAATAAGCATTTAAAAATCGCATAAATTGCATATGGCTGGACTGTCGGAAAGCCGCTGTCAATATTAACAGTAGCAGCTTGGGCTCCTGTGCGGTGTTCGCTGCCACTATGACTTTTGTAATACAATTCGCCATCTAAAACAAAAGTACCAATTTTAGCAGCGGTTTCAATTAATGCTTTCTCGATCGCAATTGAGGGCTGTTGTCGCAGGTTGGTCGATCGCGATTGGTAGTATACTTTGTCTTGAGTCGCCACGATGACTACTCGATTACCATCGCGCTTCGGTTGTCCCCAATACTCGGGATTTTCGATATAATAAGTGCGATCGCTCGGTGCGTCAACTGGCTGCATTGTCACAATCCGTCCCGGCTGCAAGTTTGGTGGCAATTCGGCGACTACAGGATTGTTGACTGTTTCTATTTTTGGGGCGGCAGTTGGTTTTTTGGTAGGAGCGAGAGTTGTGGTAGAGTTGTTTGGTGTAGAAAGGGCGATCGGCTTTTCTCCGGTTTCCAACTCAAAGGCTCTTTTCCAAAATCCCATCGCCATTTCTGGATATCCTTCCGACTCCGCACACAGTGCAAAACCGATCACTTTTGCTGTACCAATACCTCGGCCATAATCAGATAGGTATTGTGCCGCACCCGCTTCACCCATCAAGTGCAATTCCCGCTGAACAATACGATTGTTCCAGCGTTCTCGAATGTCGGCGCTGATTTTCTTGGCTGCTTTTCGCTTGGCTTCTGCGTATTCGGTGCAGTCCATACTGCCTCCTTTTTGTAGAGATACTTGTAGACTATACTAAATCTTGATTCATTAGTCAAGGTAATTGGTAATTGGCGATCGGTAATCGATTCTACTCGGGTGCATCTCAATTTGGAAAGGGCGAAGCATTTCGGCAGACAATCTATTAGTGAGAATCAGAGATTTACTACCGAAATGCTTCGCCCCTACGAATATATTTGTAAAAATGAGATGTATCCCATCCCATTGTTGTAGGGGAGAAGCATTCACGCTAATATCCTATCGATTATATGAGAGATTTTAAACGCGAATGCTTCGCCCCTCTGGATATGTTTACAAAATCGGGATGCACACGTTATATTTACAGTTATTGGATTGGCAATGCTGTGGGCTGTAGTCGTGAATTAATCTACTATGTTAATATGAATTATCGCAATACTCAAAGGCGATAAATTAAAACCATGCGTACTTTTCCGTCTGTTAAAAAGGTTTTGATAAGCTTGGCGGCTATCTGTACTGTCTCAATCCTGATCGCCCTTTGGAGCACCCTAGAATCTCGCTACAAAGTCCAAAACTCCCCGCCTGTATGGTCGCCCGACGGACAAACACTACTTTTTTCTGCAACTCCGTTTTTGGGGAAAACAGAAATTTATCAGATAAAGGTCGATCGTACAAAACTCAAGCGCCTCACAAATCTGCCAAACAGAAGTTCCCATTCTCCAATCTTCTCGCCTGACGGACAAAAGATTTTTTTCTTAGCTGCTGACAATCAACCTGTACCAGAAGCAAACCGCTATGTTATGAATTCCGATGGTTCCAATCCAACTTTTATCTCCAATGAAAGTTGGCACAAACTATCACCAGACGGTAAAACTTTCGTCAACCAGCGGCCGGATGACAAAGAAATAGCTTTTTTACCCAAAGGAATTTTCTTGATGGACAAAGACAGTTTAAACAAAACTTACCTATCAGGAAATAGAGAAGAATATAGTCCCAGTTTGTCGCCAGATCGCCAGCAGATTCTCTATGCTAAAGGTCGAAGTGGTAACTCCGATGACGGTTCTAATCCGATCTTTTGGGTGATGAATTTAGATACATCAAGTAAACCCCGAAAATTACCCAGCAGTCGGTGGGATTATGAAGCAACTTGGTCACCAAATGGCAAGCAAGTTCTCTATCACAACCTGAATAAACAGAGCAATAATTTACCAAGTATTTGGGTTGTGAATGCAGATGGAGCGAGTAAATCCCGAAAACTAGCAACTGGATATAATGGGGTTTGGTCGCCCGACTCGCAACGGATTGCCTTTATCTGTCCTGTCGGTAACAACCCAAATTCGATTTGTTTGATGAATGCAGATGGCTCAAATCTCAAAGTTTTAAAACAAGATAGTTGGGTACAAGATGTAGTTTGGTCGCCTGATGGTAAAAAATTTGCTTTTCTCAAGTTGGGAGGAGATAATCCTAGTTTGTATGTGATGAATGTTGATGGTTCTGGCTTGCACCGATTAACATTAAATGAGAAATGATATAAACGGAGGATACGGCAGTGCCGTTTCCCTACAATTGATTGCGGTAGGGAAACAGCACTACCGTGTCCTCTGTTACTTAGGAATGAAAAATAAATAAAGTAACTAATGGAAGAATCGTTTATGTCTAATTAAGGCTTCTGGGGTTTAATTGTGCAAGTTATTTATTTTTCATTCCTTAATTGGTGACCAATGATATCAATTTCGGTTGCATCAGAATTAATATTACCCACAGTCAGGATACGGCAGTGCCGTATCCCTACAATTGATTGCGGTAGGGAAACGGCACTGCCGTATCCTCTATTGCTTTTTATCTAAACCCCAGAAATGCCACGCCGAAATTCTTTAAGTGCTTCAACCCTAGAAGCCATCAGCAGACAGCGAGACAATAAATTAATATCTAAATCTGCCAATATTTCACTTTGGGTGATTTTTTCATAGCCGTGCGATCGCAAATGATACAAACCAAATAATCCATCTTCCCAAAACCAAACTTCTGGGACTCCCAAGGCTTGGTAGCGATTCAATTTGCTCTCGTTACCGCTAGTAAATACAACTTCGATCGCCAGATCGGGGATTTTACCTGTTGATTTTCCAATCAAAAAAGATTCGTCAGATTGCACAGAAACTTTTTTTCCATTCTCTTGAGTAAAGCTACCCAAGGGGTTGAACTTGATGTCTTTTTCAACAAAGTATTCCATCAGCAAACCTACGATCATCCTGCTAAACGATTCATGATCTTGCGAAACTGCCAAAATTTCTACCTCACCTTTGAAATAAAATAGTCTGATACCGGGGGAGTCAGAAAATCCCAGTTCGATTAGTTTGAATTGTTGCCAATCAATCCCGGAGTGAATTAACCGTTGGTCTTTGGGTTTATCTAATGTTACTGTCATGGCACGACATCCTTTAACTAATATATATTATCCTAAAAATGTGGCAACTGAAACCCGATCGCGCCCAGCCTTTTTGGCGCGATAAAGCGACTCGTCGGCGATCGCAATTAACGTCCCCGGCTGCGACATCGGCGCCGGAATACAGCAAGCTACACCCAAACTCAACGTCACGTATTCGCTGACAGCAGACTTAGCGTGAACTATCCGCAAACCCCGCACCTGTTGGCCGATAATTTCAGCTACGGAAGCCGCACCTTGAATATCCGTATTCGGCAAAACTACTGCAAATTCTTCTCCACCATAACGCGCTACTAAATCTGCCGATCGCTTTACAGAACCGCTAAGAACCGCCGCCACTTGCCGCAAACATTCGTCTCCCGCTTGGTGACCGTAAGTATCATTGTAAAGTTTGAAATAATCGATATCGCACATAATCAAAGATAGCGGTGCTTCTTCCCTCGCCAAACGCCGCCATTCCGTATCCATATAGTCATTAAAAAAGCGGCGGTTTCTTACCTCAGTCAAACTGTCGTAAGTTGCAAAATACTGCAAGGCTTGATTAACTTTTTCTAACTGCTGTTTCTGCTGCTGCAACTGACGGTTGAGCACCGTCAACTGCTGTTCTGCTGCGTGGGTTCTGAGCAAATTTCTTACCCTCGCCAGGAGTTCCCTCTCGTCAAAGGGCTTGGAAATATAATCGTCAGCACCCGCATCTAAACTTTCAATCCGAGCTTCCATGCCCGATCGCGCTGTCAGAAATATTACCGGAGTTGAACTCAACTCAGGCGTGTTGCGAATCTCCTTGAGCAAATCTAGTCCGTTTTGTCGGGGCATGATTTGGTCGCTCAATATCAAATTTGGCTGGAACATTTTGGCTTTTTCTAAACCTTCAACTCCGTCCATCGCCACGACTACTCGATAGTATGGAGTCAATAAAGTTTGGAGGTAAGCCAGCAGAAAATTATTGTCTTCTACTACCAGTAATAGGGGTAATTCTCGGCTATCTGTTGTTAATTCTTCGCTGTTATTTTTGTGGTCAAAACTGTGACTTTCTGGGAGCGCGATCGCCCGGACATCTCCGGGCGACTCTCTGGAACCGGATTCAGTCAGTCCAGCCAATTGGGCGATCGCACTCACCAACTGATTCGCTTCCACCGGCTTCGACAAATGCCTCTGAAACCCCGCCGACCGCGCCGAGGCGGAATCCTCCTCGGCGACGCCTCCCGTCAGCGCCACGGCCGGCAACAGTTCTCTTTGCTCCGACATTTCCATTGCTCTGACACGATGGATCAAATCGCAGCCGTCGTCGGAGGAAATCGCCATGTCGCTCACCAACACATCGGGGCGCGACTGTTCTAACTCGGCCATCGCTTCGCTGGTGTTACCGACGGCTGTTACCTGAGCTCCAAATGCTTCGAGCGCCGTTTTCATAAATTCCCGGATCTCGATGTTGCTTTCAACCACCAGAACTTGCTTTCCGGCTAGGGGTTGGGAAGTTAATTGGGAGTGCTTTTCGGGGAAACGGGCAATCTCCGCAGTCCGATCGTCCGGGGCATTTTTGCGATGATTCATCGGTAGCAGCACCCCAAATGTCGTCCCCTTTCCCAGCCCGGGACTCGCAGCCCAAATAGTTCCCCCATGCAGTTCCACCAACTGCCGCACAATCGAGAGCCCGAGTCCGAGTCGATGCTGTTCCTTGGCATTCCAGCTATCTGTGGGGCGGAAATAGTCAAATATGTGGGGTAGAAATTTGGGGTCAATCCCGCAACCGCTGTCGCTGACCCGAATCAAGGTTCCGGACGGGGTAGGCTCGATCCGCACTTCAACTGAGCCTGATGTCGATTCTGGGGTGAATTTGATGGCGTTAGCCAGGAGATTCCAGACTATTTGCTGCAAGCGTTCTGCATCTGCCAAAATGTAGGTGAGGGCGGGGTAGAAATGTGTTTCGACGCGGATGTTTTTGGCCTCGGCGGCGGGGCGGAGGGTCTCGATCGCCGATTCGATCGCAGACGGGAGGTGAACCCGACCGACGTTCAGACGCACTTTACCCCGCAGCAGTCGCGAGAGATCGAGGAGATTGTCTATTTGCTGGTTTTGCAATCTGGCGTTGCGCTCGATGATTTCCAAAGCGCGGCTGGTGGTGGCTTCGTCTAACTTGCGCGATCGAGCTAGCTGCACCCATCCCAAAATCGCGCTCAGGGGCGATCGTAGTTCATGGGACGCGATCGCCAAAAATTCGTCTTTAGCCAGGTTGGCAGCCGTCTGGGCTGCTTCAACGGCTTTGCGATCTGTAATGTCGAATCCGATCGCCAAATACTGACAGGGTTTTCCGTTGCAGTCCAACATCGGAACCACTGCGGAGTACACCCAATAATCGCTGCCATTCTTGGCTTTATTCTTAATTTCTCCCTGCCAAACTTCGCTTTTGGCAACAGTTAACCGCAGATTTTTGATTAATTCCGAAGACTTATATTCCGAGTGGAGGATGCCAAAGTGGGAGCCAATCAGTTCGGTGCGCGAATAGTTAGAAATGCAGCAAGCTCGATCGCTAACGTAGTTAATTATGCCTCGGGCGTCTGTCCTCACCGCCACAGTCGATCGGTCGATCGCTCCTTTAAAATCCAAACATTCTTGCAGCGACAAATCTAGTTCTGTTGTCGTAGAAATTCGGTCTGGGCGATCGGGCGTGTCCGGGTGCTGGCGATCGACCTGATCCTGGCTCCGCTGTTCAATTTCCATTGCTTCTATTTTTCCCTGATGGCTAACAGCTAATTTACTAGCATCCTGATTCATTATCACTATTTTTTTTGCCCCTGCCAGCGGGTGTAATGTTTTGTATATTTTCATTTTCATGAAAACTCTGCCGTCTGCCGATCGACTCAGTAGTCATATAAAATTTTATTTACAGTTGAGCTAAACTTTGTCAATCTGAAGACATACTTTCTTAGACAAAGCTCGATCGGCTACAGATACAAACCTTCAAATTTTTGATCATAATTACCCTTCCGCATCTGGCACAAAATCTCCTCTTCCGCACGCTTTCAGATCAGTGGCATTCTGTCTCATCTCCACATAACAGATATATGTACAGAGCTTGACAATTCCCAATAATTTGCGGGTTTTGGGGAACAAAGTCCGTGTTTTGCGATCGACCGCAACTTCTGTTAAATTATTTTATTTTACATCTTGACAGCCCTGTACATCTTTTGTATTATAAATGTAATATGCCCTCAAACCAGAGAGCAGCCAACTGCATTAACGCACTCAACTATTAAGGAAAATTGTCTGTGAATTTAGACGCTGTACGCGAGCAATTTGAACAAAGAGCATTTGATTATGACGGGTTAATTCCCCGCCTTATTCCGCGCTATCGCGAGCAACACGATTTAATATTGCAGTTAATTCCTTTTGAAACTAATGCTCACATCAAAGTTCTAGATTTAGGCGCAGGGACAGGCATACTGTCCGCTCTGATTCTGCAAGCATTTCCTCAAGCCAATATCCTAGCATTTGACATAGCAGAGAAAATGCTAAAAGTTTGCCAAACTAATTTATCTCCCTACCAAGAACGACTGACATTGCAGCAAGGCAACTTTGCCGAAGATAATTTCGGCAACCGCTACGATTTGGTAGTTTCAGGATTGGCAATCCACCACCTCGATAGTGCCGGAAAACAAACACTATTTAAAAAACTTTTTCAGTCAATGAATTCAGGAGGAATCTTGCTAATTCGAGATATTGTCACCGCTGCTACTCCCCGGCTGACTGAGCAATACGAACAATTGTGGCGGCAGTACATAAAAGCCAGCGGCGAAGACGATGCAGCCTGGTTTCAAAAATATCTAGAAGAAGATATTCCCTCCTCTGTAGAAGAGCAGACAAGGTGGCTGTCAGAAGCTGGTTTTGCAGATACAGCCTGTCACTGGCGTCATCTCAACTTTGCGATTTTTGGTGGAGTAAAAGCCAACTAATTTAATCAATGACATGAATGATTCACGATTGATAAAAATCAGCAGATACCTCAGCAAACATCTGCGACACAGCCCGGAACGCATCGGCATTCAACTCGCTCCGGGCGGCTGGGTTCCTGTTCGCGAACTTCTAGCAGCTTGCCGAAAATATAACTTTGCTATTCAGCTTGCTGAACTCAAAGAAGTAGTCGCGCAAAACGACAAACAGCGCTTTTCTTTCGACGAAACGGGGACTCTAATCCGCGCCAACCAAGGACACAGTGTAGAGATTGACTTACAGTTAGAACCAGCCGTTCCCCCCGATATCTTGTATCACGGAACAGGTAGCCGTGCGGTGGATTCTATTTTCCAGCAAGGAATTAGCAAAATGTCTCGCCATCACGTTCATTTGTCGATCGATATCCAGACAGCCGAAAAAGTAGGTGCAAGACACGGCATCCCCGCAGTGTTTACTGTAGATGCCGCAGCAATGCAGCGCGACGGCCATACATTTTACTGCTCGGAAAACGGAGTTTGGTTAGTAAATTTTGTGCCGCCCAATTATCTCAAAGTAAGTTATTAGTTATTAGTTATTTGTTCAGGAATTACAAAAAAGTGCTTTGATGCGCTACTTATAGCGGTAAGGTACGCACTGTATACCCTACATCGATCGCTTCTGCGTAAGTCCTATTATTACTTGTTATTAGTGATAATCCCCAATTCCCAATTCCCAATTCCCAATTCCCCAATTCCCAATTCCCAATTCCCAATTCCCAATTCCCAATTCCCCATTCCCAATTCCAATTCCCAATTCCCAATTCCCAATTCCCAATTCCCAATTCCCAATATTTTTAAAGTGACAAAAATTACTAACCAAAAATCCTATAACTATCCCTTTGACGGTTTATCTTTAGACGATCGCAATCCCGACTTCATTAAACTTATGCTACCAGTCTGGGAATGGCTGTACCGCTACTATTTTCGCGTACAAAGCGACGGCTGGCATCATGTCCCCGCACGCGGAAAAATGCTGATTGTCGGTTCTCACAACGGAGGAATCGCCACACCGGATATGTTTATGTTCCTATACGAATGGTTTCTCCGGTATGGTACGGAGCGCTTAGCCTACGGATTGATGCACCCGACGGTTTGGGAAGTTTCTGCTGATATTGCTAGCATGGCGGTTGAGTGCGGGGCCCTGAAGGCGAATCCGAAAATGGCGATCGCCGCTTTGCGAAAAAATGCCCCAGTTCTCATCTATCCCGGCGGTGCCCAAGATGTTTTTCGCCCCCACCACTTGCGCGATAAAATCTACTTTGCCGGACGGAAGGGATTTATTAAGTTAGCATTGCGAGAAGAAGTGCCAATTGTGCCAATTATTTCTACTGGTGCTCACGATACTCTGATAGTTTTGGCAGATTTTTACGAACAAGCAAAACAATTGCATGAATGGGGAATGCCGTGGTTGTTGGGCATCGATCCGGTGGTATTTCCGGTGTATTTGGGATTGCCTTGGGGACTGAGTATTGGGCCTTTGCCAAACCTGCCTTTACCCGTCCAAATTCGGACTCGCGTGTGCGAACCGATTGTCTTTGAGAAGTATGGAAATGAGGCGGCGCGCGATCGCGATTATGTCGATGCTTGTTTGGATCGAGTTACCAATCAAATGCAACGGGAATTAGATTGTTTGGTTGGGAATGGGTAATTGCATAAGTCTATTAATTGTGCTTTCGGGTGACTAATTTGCCGATCGCCTTTACAGCAATTCTAGGGTGAAACAGAATCATCGGCGGCTTAATCATGTGCAGAACTTCCAAAAAAGCTTGACAAACTTTAGCATCATCTACCAGCGCTTTTAACACCAACTCCATGTACTCAATAACCAGCCGCGTACCCAAACTTGGTTTAGCACCTATACTTCCCAGATAGCGGGAATCCTGACTGATAGCAAACGTCCAAGGGATAGTATGTAATTTTGCGAGTTTTTGCTGAAATTGTCGCGCAAAGCCTGTTAAATCACCTTCTGGATGTCGCTCTCTGTGCTTTTGCAAGCATTCATCTAGCATCTGAGCATCCAGTGCAGCAACTGTCATTCCCTGTCCGTAAACCGGGTTGAAAGCGCAAACTGCATGACCGATTATTACCAAGTTTTCAGGGTAGCGGGGGAGGCTTTCGTAGTGCCGCAAACGGTTTTCAGTACCTCGATAACTATAAACTGGTGTGATGGCTTCTGCGTCTTTAATTGCATCATAAATTAGTGGAGTTGGGAGAGTGCGGGCAAATTCTAGAAAACCTGCTTCGTCTGCTGGGGGATAATCCCGATCGCCCCCAGCAAGACCCACCAACCAGCGATCGCCTTCGATCGGGAAAATTGCACCGCCGCGAGTGCGAAATGGCGGTGCTGTTGACAAAAATACTGGCGCGGTGTCTGACAATTTACCGCTGCATTCATAAGTGCGGGTTGCATAGCCGACAAAAGCGTTAATCACGGTTTCTTGAGGCGGTACATAGCCGAGTTTTTTCAACCATTTAGGTGTTTGAGAAACTTTGCCGCTAGCATCTACTACCAAATCTGCATTCAAATTTTGTTCGCGAATGTTGGCTGGGTTTTGACGATCGCGCTTCCTCACCGACACTCCTGTCACCTCCGGGCGATCATCGGGATTGGCCAGCAATCCCGTTACAGTCCCTCCTTCGAGGAAATGCACATTGGTAAGTAGTTAAGCAAAATTAATTACATAATTATTTCCAAATTCTTTAAGAATT
>ENA-OFCE01000348-OFCE01000348.1-metagenomes-genome-assembly--contig:-NODE-348-length-31391-cov-25.866065_pt1 | contig 31391 bp, 23 predicted proteins | sample MGYA00153388_OFCE01 | MGnify analysis MGYA00153388 | reverse complement strand
GAAGATTTAACGATCGCCCGCAACGAATTTTCGACGGTTTGAGAGTCTTCTTCACGCGCGCGTGACAGGGGACAATTAATTCAGTATACCGAAATTATTGACTATCCATTTTAGAGCTAGTCGCAAAGAGAGCGATCGTTCTGTAAATTCGGGTTATTCTTCAGATAATCCCGTGCCTTCCCGCAACCGACATCTAAAAGTTCATCGAGATTCATACTCCAAAGCAAGAGTTTACGATAATAGCCATTATCTTTGCCCCCAATCCAGGCAAAAATCTGCTTCCCATCAGAGTTGAAGCTGATGTTATCACCAGTAAAACTTTCCTGTTTAAAGCTTTTTAGCATTGTCCCATCGCGGCTCCAAATTTTCACCGTACCGCTAGTATCAGCCGAGGCAAGCATCTGACCATTGGGGCTGAAACTCAGACTTTTAACAGGCGCACTGTGTCCTGATAGGCGATGCTCAAGCTTGCCACTTTGATAATCCCAGAGGATAACAGTGCTGTCATCGCTAGCTGAGGCAATTGTTGAACTATTACGATCGAAAATTACATCCCGAACAGGGCTTTTATGTTTTTCAAGAGTTTTAATAAATCCACCTTGCGAGTCCCAAATATTCACGTTTTTGTCATCGCTCGCAGAGGCAAGTATCTTACCATTTGGACTAAAACGGATGCGATTCACTTTATCTGTATGCTCGTTTAAAATCTTCTGTGTATTACCATCAAAATCCCACAGTCTCACTGTTTTGTCATCGCTAGCAGAGGCAAGGATTTGACTGGTAGGACTAAAACTGACACTATTAATGCGATCGCGATGTCCTTTTAATGTGGCAACTATCTTTTTGTGTTCGCTATTCCAGAGTTGCACCACATCTTCAACACCGGAAACAGCAAATGTCTTGCCATCCGCTCCGAAGTCCACACGTTCAACCCGATTCCCGTGTCCCTTAAGAGTTAGAATCAGCGTAGCGTCACTTTGCCAAATCTTGACGGTATTATCTTTGTCCGCAGTGGCAAGCATCTTACTATTCGGACTAAAACTGACTAAAGTAATTTTACTGCGATGTCCCTTCAGGAATTGAATCAGCTTGCCATTACTATTCCAAAGGTTGACTGCATTATTCCGATCGACAGAAGCAATTAATCTTCCATCTAGACTAACACTAATGTTGGGAACGTCATCCCCGTCATTTTTAATAGTTCTAATTACCCCACCTGCTCTGTTGTAAAGTTTGACGTTATCCTCAGCTATCAATATAATGGTTGTGCTGTCAGGACTGAAACTAATTTCAGCAGAATCATCGCTATTGTCTGCGAGAGTCGCGATTTCTTTACCGTCAATACCCCAAAGTTTGACACTCCTAAAATCAACTGATACAACCAGTTGGCTGTCAAGGCTAAAACTGACATTGAATGTTTCCGAGAAAGTGGTAATCAAAGTCCCATTGCGCCTCCAAAGTTTCACCTTGTAATCGGAACTCATGGTAGCAATTATCTGACTGTCAGGGCTGAAAATCGCGTTATAAACTGACCCATTATGCCCCTTGAGGGTTTGAATCACTTTTCCATTTCGACCCCAGAGTTGCACGTCATTGTAATTGCTAGGGACAAATAATATCTGACTGTCGGGGCTGAATCTTACTTGACTTTTATCGGAAGAAATCCATTGATTTAATCTGCCACTAGACTTTTCAATTGTTTGAATCAGTAAACCGTCGCGATTCCACAGCTTCACTGTGTCATCCAAACTGACAGTAGCAATAAGCTGACTGTCAGGACTAAAAATAACTTCTGAAATCTTCTTTGTGTGTCCTTGCAAAGTACCTATCAACTTGCCATCTTGGTTCCACAGCTTTGCTATATTGTCTTGGCTGACAGTAGCCACCAGGCGACTGTCAGGACTAAACAATACCTTCGTAATGCGTGCTTTCTGACCTGGCAGACTTCCAATTAGCTTGCCATCCGTTCTCCACAGCTTGGTTGTATTATTTCGCTCTACAGCAACCATCAACTTACCATCAGGACTGACTTCGGGAAATGACGAATTCAGCTTAAAGGTATTCAGTAATGTTTCTGTACTGTTCCAGAGTTTTGTCGTCACCTGAGTACCCATTAAAGCAATTACCTTACCGTCGGGACTAAAACTTACGTTGTCCATGCGATCGGAAAGTTCTAGGAATTTTTTTACTGTGCTGTCGCTGTTCCAAAATTTCAACTGGTTATCATCAATAGAGACGGGGAAATTGTCAGGGCTAAACCCTACAATATTGCTTCTCTTCATTCGCTCTTCATGGATATCAAAAGTCTCTGAATCAAGACTTACAAGTTTCACCACATTGTCCTTATTAGCTAAGGCAATAGTTTTAGCATCGGGACTCAAGTTGCCAATTATCGAAGCGGGAAGCCTTAAATCTTTCAACAGTTCAATTTTACTACCTTCTATCTTCCAAGACTTCCCCCGATTAAATTGGTCAAAAGCGATCAGCGACTTACTATCAGGACTAAAAAAAGCGAAAACAGGACTATTTGAGGCTATATAATTAGATGTAGTGAGTAAAATACCTAAAATACTGTCAATTTTCCATATTTTGAGGGTATTGTCCCTACTAGCTACACTCAGAGTTTTACTATCTCGACTGAATGCCAGGTCAAGAACGCCAGGACTATTGATAGTTTGAGGTTTCTTGCCATCTGAACTCCATAGTTTGATAGTACCATCCTCACTAGCTGAAGCAATAGTTTGACCGTCGGGGCTAAAACGCACGATGTTAACAGTAGAATTATGCCCTTCAAGCTTTTTCATCTGAGTGCCATCGATTTTCCAAAGTCTTACAGTATTGTCCCTGCTAGCAGAAACAATCGTCTTACCGTCAGGACTAAAGCGAATATTTGTTACCCAATCGCCGTGTCCTGTTAAAGTTGTAATTAATGTGCCATTCAGACGCCACAGGTAAATTTTATTATCCTTGTTTCCAGCAGCAACGATTTGACTGTCGGGGCTAAAGGCAACGCTAGTAAATTCATTTCTATATTTTCCTTGTAAAGCAGATTTTTTCTCACTCCCATCGCGGTTCCAAAGTTTCACAGTTTTATCTTTACTACTAGAAGCAATAAATTTGCCATCAGGGCTAAAACTAATATCTGTAATCGTATCAGTATGACCCTCCAATCGGTTGCGTTCTCTTACGCTATAAACAACCTCCTGCAATCTCGATATCACTTGATTCTTTGTATTCGTTTCTACACTCCATCCTTGTTTAAGTTTTTTTCCAGCTTTTAAACCTTCTACCAGGGCCTCTAACTCTTTATCTGAAGCGAACAAAGATTCGGAATTAGCGCTAATTTGCTTTAGTTCAGCATTGGTTTCACCGATTTTCGCTGCAACTCCAAATACCCCTGCGAGAACTGCGAGAACTGCCATCATCGCCCCGCCGGTCATTGCCAGTTTTAATTGTCGTTTCAGTACCAGATTTAACTCAGCTTCACTGCGCTTTCTTTGCGCTCTTTCTTTTTCCAATTCTTCAATCAATTCGTTATTCTTTTGTCGGCGAACAAAAATAGCCAAATAATCGTGAACTAGTTGATAGCGATTGTTGGGAAAACTAGGTAACAGCAATACCAACCCCGATTTAACAAAAATTTCTAGAACTAACTCTAGGTGACTGATATCTGTTAGTAAGTCTTCTAAACTTTTTTTTAGATCGTTGCGAGTTCTGAGGGGACGAGTGCTATTTTCATCTGTTAGCAGCCACAAAACAAGTTCAGCAAGCTGCTTGTTTTCCGAACCGCAGTCTTTAACAACTTCTTGTAAAAATCTCGCTACCAGTTCTGCTTTGGGCCCTTTTTTTTGATATTCGGCTAGGGTCGTAATCTTCTCCGATTGTAATTGTGCGCCCACAATTTGCAGTTCGACTGGACGCACTTCGTTAACTTCGCCTGCTAAATCTTTGACAAGTTCGTCAATCAAAGCAGGTTCTAACTCAAACTGAGTTTTTTCAGTTAAACTTTGAATAACTAACTTTGCCTCATCTGGCTTAAAGTTTCCTAAGTAAAAAAGAATATTTTTGTCTAAAATATTATTATGAATTACATCAAAATTAGTGAATCGCGTACACTCTAGTAAATAATGCAGGTAATCTTCTCGAAGAGAAAGGATGACTTTTACATAGGGGATATCCAAACAATCGCCCAAAAAATCATAAAACTTTTTTCTTTGTCTGCTGTCTTTACAAATAAATAAAAATTCTTCAAATTGGTCAAAAATGAGAATCGTTAACAGATTATAATCCGCATTTTTGCGTAACTGAGCGAGCAGAGAGTCTGTTAAACTCAAGGTAGCGGAGTTAAGCCCAACATCAGAACCATCATCTGCTCTTGATTCGATATTAAAAAGGGTTAAAGAAAATCTTTTTTGAATCTCGATCGATTCCTTTGCCAAACACTTAGCCAATTCATCAGCCCAATCTGCATAAACCTGCTGTAAAACCGTCAGAACACTGCGGGCATTTATCGGGTTTTGCTTCAAAGCAGGGATTAGTCCAGCCTGCTCGATCGAGCTTTTGCCAACCCCTGATTCACCGTGAATGATCGTGAGTTTGCAGTCATCTCGCTCGATCCGTTCCAGCAAGCGTTCGACACTGTGCAACCGTCCCGAAGCAGCGATTTCCTGGGCAACTTCGTCTGGCGATGCAGCAGAGGGTAGCGCTGGGTTGGCAATCTGTTGTTTTGGCTGCAACCTACCTGCACCGATGAAAGCTCGAAAACCAAACTGACTTTCGATCGCTTGTCGCTCTTGTTTAATCCGAAAGGCATTGAGGTATTGTCCTTGTTGGAAATAGTATTCTCGCAAAGCTGTTAAAATCTGGATGTAAAGCTCTGGGTCGTATTGAGGTTTGGTTTGATTTCTGGCAGTTTCTAAAGTGGAAATCGCCTCTGGTAGCTGACCTATTTGCTGTTGTGCTTTCGCTAGCGAAAATAAATACCAACCCTGATGAAAAGAACGTTCTAAATCCAATAAAACACTTTGTTCCGGTGATGGATTTGATATAGTCTCTGTAGCATCGCTTAGTAGAATCAGAGCCTGCTGAGCAGCTTGTTTTGCCTCAATCCACAAGGATTTAGACAATGCCACTTCAGCAATAAAGCCAAGAACTCGCGCTTGTCTGAATTGGTCATAATGGGTTTGATGGAGAACTAAGGCTTTTTGCGCCACCAGTTCTAGTTCCGGCCAATGTTTCAGCCGATGCAGCACCTCCGCCAAAAAAATGATAAATTTAGCAGCTAAGTCGGGGCGCTCGGCTTGTTCAAAAGCCTCTATTGACTGCTGAAAATACTCTCGGGCGCGATCGGCAGCTTGCTGATGCTCCACCCGATTTCGCGCTGCATAATTCCGCCACCATAGTCCAATATAAAATAGTAAAAGTCCGCAACGCTGGCGATCGCCGATTTGCTGCCACAAAGCCAAACTCTGCTCGTAATGGTGGCGAGATGCAACATCGGAATTATCCGCGATTCTACCCAAGATAAATTCCAAACCCGCTTCTAATTCTGGCTCTAACGTCACCCCTCGATCTTGCAATTCTTCACGAGCTGACTTGAGTTCAGCACAACGCGCAGAACCCTTCTCAAGATCGAGTGCAGCATTATCTAAAAATACGTCTTCGCGACAATTTAAAACCTTAGCAAAAACCTCATCAATAGTTTGCTGAATCAATTGAATTAACTCATCCACAATCATTTGAAACTCCACCGTCGTCGCCCAACTGTAGAAATCTGGAATCAACCGAATTAGCTTGTGCAAGATGGTATCTGTCACCCACAACACTACAGGAAAAGTAAAGTTGCGAAACTCTTCTCGGATCTGATTTGTCGCCGTCAAAACCGGGTCGATTTCGCGCACTGACTCCAGACCAACTATCATTAGTGCATTAGGTTGTTCTGTACCCAGTTCTTCTGTAATCCTGGTGTAGAGAGTTTGAACGGACTTTTCTAGCACCAATTCCCGCATCTGAACCGGACATTGTTCCCGCAACTGTTGCACAACTTGTTCCCGCAATGTTCTGTAGTTGCAAACGACCAAAATTAAGGAAAACTCTTCCTGAAAGTAAGTAATCCCCCGGATCAGTGTTTGCAGAGATTCTTGATTAATTTGGATTAATTCGGCTGACGAATCATTCATAACTGTAACTCCTTTGCTCCTGCTAAAATTGGGTTGATATCAAACCAACTTTCATCTGCATCGCGATACTCAAAGACAAACAAACTTCGCAGCAGTGTTTGATATTCTTCCTCACCTCGGACTGTTTTTTGTTGCGCTACCAGGCGCAGCAATTCCCATTCGTGGGGCGTAATTGCTTTACTCAGTTCGCTGCGCCGCTGACTGATGACTCGCTCCACCAAATCGCGGGAAAAAGGCGGATCGTCTTTTTTCATACAACTATTAAGCAGCACTAACAAGCTCCGCACGTGACCGCCGCTGGCTTGACAGAGGTAATCTAACGTTTCTGATGCGTCAAACACTTCTGAGATTAAGTTGATGCGTTGCTCTAAATCTACATTAGGGAAAGCTCTTGCAAGAATCATTTGTCGGAGCAAAGCAATGCCTTCAGAACAGAGACTGCCATTTCGTTCGCGGACTCGCACCATCGGCAACAGTTGAGGATCTGAGCCAAAGCGATTCGTCAAATTTTCTTTATCATTAGAGAAAGCTAGAACTAAGGGGACGGTGTAGACAACGTGGCACTTGAGTTTATTCAGTTGTTCTCCTCGGTCTACAAACAGGTACTCAGGTTGAGTTCTTCCTGATGACCTTTGCCTGTTATCAATCCGGTCTAAATTGTCAACAATCACGACCAATCCGGCTTTTCCTTGCTGCTTTAGCTGATTTTGAGCGGGTTCAATTAGCTCCTGATTAATAGCTTCTAAGATATTATTGACTCGCGGCTCCAAGTGTTGTCTTAACAGAGAGCGAATATCTTTACTATCCTTGGCTTTAGTGGTGATTTCTCCGATTCCTACTGCTAGGGAAAACTTTCCGGGTTCGGCATTGATCCCGATATCGCCCACAACAGGAACTTTAGCTTTAATTCCGGTGACTTCGGAGTTTAAAAGGTTGGCAGCTCCTTGGAGTAAATTCTGGAAACGGGTTGGTTGGAGTTGGATCTGAGCTGCCTCCAAACTGTGGCTGACTTGACGGGCGATCGCCAGTAAGATATCGGTAATATCCACATCTGCCATATCTAAGTCTTGAGAAGACTCGAAATAGACTACGTGGAAGCTTTTTTGTTCTAACTCTGCTTTTAGTCGCGATAATTCAGTGGATTTACCGCAACCGATATGTCCGGTGAATAACTGACAATTTGGCTCATCTTCAGAGAAGACGATCGCGCGGCCGAGTTCTTTGATGAGATTGCTTCCTCGCACTGCTGAAAAATCGATGTAATACTGTCGATCTTCAGGTTTGCTGATATCGAGAGTGCGACTGGGATTGGATGCTTTAAAAAATCTGTGTAAATCTAGTGCCATCAAACCTCACTTATATATTACGATCGATTATATTCTGCAATTAGCTCCCTCGCATTCACTGGATCGATTCTGGCTGTGTTGCGGCATCTACAGCCCTCAAACTCCAAGTGTCGAAAGTTACCGTCATCAAATCGGGTGCTTTTGATTTGACCGTGGAAAAGGTATGCTTGCAAAGTATTCGTTGGAAGCACGGCCGCGGCCTTCACCGCTTTGATGGGTATATTTATTGCCATTTTTCCAGTAAAGTCAAGTTTTGAACTGATGAGAGGCGTACCGATCGCCACCCCTTAAATGTGGAATAGCATAACTAATCTGCGACTGATGTCGCCGTCAATACCAGCAATTGTCAAAATAATCTTGTTTTTCTCAACTTGGGTAGTTTTGTGGCTTCCCGCAGCGATTCTAGTGGCGATCGCCCTCAAATGGCATCCACCCCAACCCCTAGGAAACAAAAAACTACCTTTACTAGCTTCCCTCTACCTGATTGTCCCCTTCATTTTATGGGCAACAAGTTGGATAGAAAACACATCTTTTGCAAACTGGGGTTGGGATTGGCAACCTGTAGTTTTGATATCATTACTCTGGGGATTAGGATTAGGGATAATCAGCTTAGTAATTTTATTTGGCTTGCAATTAACCGCAGGCTGGATCGAGCTTAAAAAAAGCGGAAGTTCCACCGAAATAGGCGAAAAAACAATTAATCTTTGGGCTTTAATTGTTAATCCTGCTAGTTTACTGACTCTGTTATTAGGACTGTGGATTAGCGCCACAGAGGAGTTGATTTTTCGCGGTTGTTTGCAAAATATACTCCAGCAAGATTACTCAATACTAATCGCAGCAGCGATCGCCAGTTTCATTTTTGCGATCGCCCACCTAATTTGGGAAGCAACAGAAACCCTACCGCAACTCCCCGGATTGTGGCTGATGGGCATGGTTTTAACATTAGCCCGCATCGCCGACAACGGTAGTTTAGGATTAGCGATCGGCATTCACGCAGCTTGGATTTGGGGCATAACCACCGTAGATACAGCCCAAGCAATTAAACCTACTTCTAGCGTACCCGAATGGATTACAGGAATAGCAGCAAAACCCCTCGCAGGTGCAGCCGGAATCCTGTTATTGCTAGCAACAGCAACCTTACTATTCCTGATTCAAATCAGCGTTAATCAGCGTTAATCAGTTTAAATCTGCGGTAAAAATTCCGACGTTAATTTAACCGATCGATCGTCATAATCGAAATCGGGCGCAACGGATCGAAACGAGTCAAATCCCCAGCCAACAAAGAACGCGATAACTGAACTTGCAGAATTCGGTAACTCCAGTGCGGTTCCCGGCGCACCCGATCGCCAATCCAGCTCAAAACAGTAGCAATATCTTCCAAAGCATCCAAAACCAGCACGATCGAGCCTCCAGGGAGCAGCCGCAGCGCGCTTACGCCCAAAATTTTAGTCAACCCTCCACCGCTACCGCCGACAAAAATCCGGTGGGGCGGACGCAAGCGGTGCAAGATTTCCGGGGCGGTTCCGTGAATCGAGAACACATTTTGCAGCCCAAAACGACCGCAGTTGAGTTCGATCGCCGAAGTACCAGAAACCGTTTGTTCGATCGCATAAACCTCAGATTGCGGGAATAAACGAGCAACTTCGATCGACACAGCACCGTTACCAGCACCAACATCCCAGACAACTTGTTCCGGTTGTAGTGCCAATTCAGCCAACACCAACACCCGCACTTCCCTTTCTACCGTCAAGCCCGGGCGATCGCCACAACCGATAAAAGCTGCATCGGGAACGCCCAACAAAGGCAACTTCGCCACATCCAAAGGTTCAGCCTTCGGCGGGGACTCCCGCAGCATCACCACCACGCTCAGCGGTGCAAAAGACTCTCTCAGTAAGGATTCCAGAGACTTTTGAATTACCCGTTCGTCCGCCGCACCCAAATTTTCGCAAACCCAAAACTCGTAGCGCGTCGGCAAATCTAGAGCTTTTACCAAATTTGCTATGGCCGCCGGAGTTCGAGTTTCGTCCGCAAGGACGGCAATCTTCTCTACACCTAGCTTCAGCTTCGCTGTCAGCTCCTCAAAATAGTGTCCTTGAGAGCCTACACAATGAGCGTCTTGCCAAGGGATTTGCAAGCGATTAAAAGCCAACTGCACGCAACTGACATGGGGGTAAAATGTCAATTTATCTGGCGGTAGTTGGGCAATTAGTAATTTTCCCCAGCCGTGGAACAGCGGATCGCCGGCGACTAAAATGACGATCAACCCAGCATCCGGCTCTAATTCGGTTTGGGTCGCCAAATGGCGCCGAATTTCGAGAATTGCTTCTGTTAAATCTTCCAATGCCCAGCGCTCTCCGTAATGCTGGGGAAAATAGCTCAAATGGCGATCGCTCCCTATTAACAGAGCGGCCATTTCTACAACCTGCTGCGCCGATTCGCTCAGCCCAGCAGCTCCATCTAAACCGATACCAACAACGTGTACTGTCACTTTTTAAACAAAAATTAAAAAACCAGAATTACTGATTTTTCCTGGTTTCTCATAAGTTTTTTCCTTGACTTTGTTGCCAAGCCCAAATAATTAAACCATTTAATCTGCAAACTTTTGACTGATATGTCGCATTCGGCAGAATATTTGATGTCGATCCTGCCAAATGCTAAATACGCAGTCACGGCCGTTCAAAACTCGAAAACAGGCCAATCTGGTTGTCGGAGGTAGCTAGTCATGTCGTCAAACTTCCGCAGTTCGGCTCGGTGCACGCGTAGTTCTTGGGGCGTGTCGAGCCATTGCTCGTTTAATTCAGACATAACGGCGCACAAACGAGCGCGGTCTAAGTTCGGGCCGATGTCGCCAAAATAAGCCAGAGTAATGTGTGCCGTAAAATGATATTGCTGTTCAATTCCCAAGGCAATTAAATCGGGATTTTGATAGATCGATCGGCGTAACTCTAGAATTTGCTTGTAAGAGTTTTCGTCCGTCGGTGCAACACAAACACCTACAGCTCTAGTCATCACCATAAAGCCCAGGACTGTCCAGCGAATGGGAGACTTGCCCGCTTCGACAGGTTTTGAGGCGGCAAAACCATCTGCCATGCGCGATCGAAGTTGCACTTCAAATTCAGGATTTTTATCGGAGGCATCTCGAAAAGCACTGCTCCAAATCAAATCTGCCAGAGTGACATGGAAGCTATCGGGAGGTAGTGCGATCGAGGAACCAGGATGAAGTTCCTGCTGTAGCCGTTGTTGGCAAGAGTGTAAATTAGCATAGAATGCAGCATTTTCTGCATCTTCCCCAGCAGGTGGCGTAATCACCGAATAGCCGGGAAAAGGCACTGCAACTTTAACGCCAGCTTTGTCTGGCCCAAATTTGGGAGATTCCTGAATGTGCTCTATCTGGGACTTGTAGGAGTCCAGCAGCGTCATTCTTGCTACCCGATTTACATAAGCCTGATAATTATCGTCCAATCTCCATTTCCTCGTGCTAATTAATAGCTTTGGGCACTTACCTGACTTGAGAATTGTTAGGACTTGCGCAGAGAAAGAAAATCTATGTTTGAGATTCCTTCATGCTCTTGAGTGTGACAGAAGTTGTCACGATCGTACAAATCCTAACTTTCAAATTCTGGATTTTTGAGAATAGTGCAAGATGTGAAAATTATCGAATAGAATCTTTAACTACTCGCAACAAACTTTATATAGTACACCATTGTTGGGTGGCTCGGTGCTACAAATGCAAATTTACCTATTTTGGGGAGAGGACGACTTTGCGATGGGGCAAGCTGTGACAAGTTTACGCCAAAGTGCCGTCGATCCCAACTGGGCTAGTTTTAACTATGACAAGATTATTGCCGATCGAGCCGATGCTGTGGTCGAAGGACTCGATCGAGCCTTAACACCGCCCTTCGGGACTGGCAGCCGTTTTGTCTGGCTAGCAAATACGACTGTCACGCAGCAGTGCTCTCCAGAACTGTTAGCGCAATTTGAACGGACGCTGCCGGTGATTCCCGACACCACAGTATTGCTGCTGACATCCATCAAAAAACCCGACAGCCGGCTCAAGTCCACCAAATTACTCGTAAAGTCCGCCCAAGTGCGGGAATTTTCACCGATTCCGCCTTGGAATGACAAAGAATTAGCCCAGCGGGTGCGCCAAGTCGCCGCCGAAATGAATGTCAAATTGACCGCAACGGCGATCGAACTTTTGGCCGAATCCATTGGTAGCGATACCCGCGGGCTATACAGCGAAATGGAAAAATTGCTGTTGTTTGCCGGCAACCGCAGCCAACCTCTCAACCCCGAAGAAGTAGCAGCACTCGTGCACTGTCACGCCCAGAATACCTTCCAACTAGCCGATGCAATTCGGGAGGGCAAAACCTCCGCCGCTTTGGAGTTATTGGCGGGCTTAACCGCCCGGAGCGAGCCTGGTTTGAGGATTGTGGCAGGCTTGACGGGTAAGTTTCGGATTTGGCTGTGGGTAAAGGCGATGATCGAAGCAGGCGATCGCGATGATAAAATTGCTCAAGCTCTAGACCTTGGCAATCCCAAACGAGTATACTATTTTCGCCAAGAAGTCAAGAACGCCAGCTTAGAAAAACTGCAAAAAAGTTTACCTTTGCTGCTGGACTTAGAAGCTTCTCTAAAGCGGGGCAGGGAGGAAGTCTCAACCCTGCAAACCAAAGTTATAGAACTTTCTGGATTGTTTCGGTGATGTCCGCTCCAGGCAGCATCCGCGGGCCGTCAATCTATTTTAGATTTTAGATTTTAGATTTGAAGAAAGTGACCCCACCGATCGATCCGAGGGCTGGCGATCGGGATTTGGAGCTTTTTTATGGCTCCACGGATGAATCCGGCGGCCAGAGACCAAATTGCTTGATTGTAATTGTAAATTTTTACAAGAAATTTCGCGCTCTGGTATACGCTTGATGCCAGGAGCGGGCAAAAAATATTGAGTGGATAGCAGAAATAATCTGAGAATGCCACAGTAGAAGTTAATGTGGTAAATAAATATTCTCCGCCGCCGAATGCCGATCGGTTAATATTATTTGCCGGCTCTCCACCCCCCAACAAAAGAGCGCTACCCATGACACAACAGAACCTGCGGGAACTTCTCAAGCAGGGCGATCCAAAAGCGATCGCATCTAGCATCAACCGTACACTCAAACCCAAAGGCATCAACGCCGATGTGACAAGGGATGACGGCTGTCTCCACATAATTCTGGAGTCAGACAAAGTACCGAGTCAAATGGCATTGGTCGATTTCATCCGCAGCGGGATGACAAACTTGGGAGTCGAATCAATTCACACTGTCAAGGTTTACGGGCGTCGAACAGGTGACGGCTCGGCTGCGTGGGAAGATGAAATAGAGCTGATGCCCTCAGAGCCAATGTACGCCTCCGACAATCAAATGCCTGACGACTCTATAGGTTTAGATGATGTCGAACCCGAAGGTCAAGACTATTATCAAGAGGAAGAATTCGATCGAGATCACGACAACGAGGAAGATGAAGACGAAGACGAGGAAGATGAAGCCCCGCCTCCCAAAAAACAATTCCCCAAATGGCTAATACCTGTGGGTATCTTAGTGCCTCTGGGGGCGATCGCAGGGCTTCTCCTTACTAGAAATTTCCCCGGCGGTGGCTCAAACCCAGAACCGAGCGCCCCGGTTGCCACTTCGCCCTCCCCCAAAGCCTCATCTCCTGCGCCTAAAGCTGCCACAGCCTCTCCCGGCGCATCAGAGCCCGCTCCACAGGCAGACTCTGGCACACCCAAAGCCGCTCCCAATGCTGCTAAGCCAGCAAGCCCAGGGGCATCTGCCACACCCAAGGCAGCCTCTGCCACACCCAAAGCCACCCCGCCAAAGTCTGACTCTTGGAGAGAAGCTGTCAATCAGGCCCAGAGTGCAGCAAAACTGGCCCAGACAGCTCAATCCAAAAATGAGTGGATTGCAGTCGCCAGCGAGTGGAAAAAAGCAGTTGAGTTGATGAGAAGCGTGCCACCAAGCAGCCAGAATCATCAAAAGGCTCAGCAAAAAGCCACAGAATATCAAGCAAATCTCGTTGTCGCCAACCGTAGGGCGGCAGCAGCCCCCTAAGCAAGAGTTTTGAAATTTGAGTTTTTAGTTGTGAGTTGAATACCAGAAAAGTAAAAAGTGAAAAGTGAAAAGTGAAAAGTGAAAAATCTGGTTTTTACTACAAGCTTTATTACTTTTGACTTTTTTTTGTTTATATCAATTCCGCTCTTCATCGGAACGATCTAAACGGAGGACACGGCACTGCCGTGTCCCTACCACGATCAATTGTAGGGACACGGCACTGCCGTGTCCTTATATATCATAAGAAGTGCAGCCGGGATGGATATTATAGCCCAATACCTAATCCCCAATTCCCAAAATATGACTTTTATGACTTAATATTGTGACTTTTATGAACTGAATTAATGAATTTATGAATTGACTTAAATAGACATTTATTAAATGATGTTACGTAAGGGCTATCTGCAACCAGTGTTCAAACCAATTTGTCATACTAAAGCTAGATAGATAAGTTATTAAATATTCGATCAACAATACCGAGAAATTTTATGAAACGCCAAAATCCTCAACTCATTAAACGCCTCAGCGCAGCCCTGACATTACTATTGTTTCTGAGTGCTTGTGGTAGCGAGGAAGTTCCGACAAACGACCCCAAAACTGCAACCACTCAGGATAACTTTCAAGGATTGACCATTAAACTGCTAGTTGGTAGCGCTTTGGGAGACTTCTGCAAACAATCAGCCGAAAAATTCAATCAACAGCAGCCAAAACTCGACAGCGGCACTGCTTACCGCATGAGCTGCGAGGAAAAAGGTAGCGGGGACGTAGTAACAACAGTTCTTTCCTTAGCCAAACAGCTCAAATCGGGTACTTTGCCCGCCGATTCTCCAGAATTTCCGACTATAGTTTCAGTAGATGGCGAGATTTATCAAGCTCAGTTGATTTATCAAATGAATCAACTATTTCCAGGGCAAAAATATATTCCAGAAATCATCGATTCTCCCCTATTAGCAAATAGCCCGATGGTGTTTATGGCATCGGCAGATATTGCGAAAGGACTGAAAAATGTTGACGATGTATTTAAGGCTTTAGTAACTGCAAAAACTCATCGAGACTTAGATAAATCCAGCCCGCCAACTGCTATTCACTACGTCCACACTGCCCCGACTCGCTCTAATTCAGGCTTGCAGACTTTGACTGCTCAATTTGCCGAGGTTTCTGGCAAAAGGCCCGAACTGCTAACGGTAAAGGATGTCAGCACTTATCAAACTCAGGTGCAACAAATTCAAAAGAAAATTACCCGCTACGGCGTTTCCACAAGTTCTCTGGCGAAGGCGATGGCGCAAAATGGGCCGTTTTGGGCATCCATAGGATCGGTCTATGAATCTTCTGTGATTGCCGTCAATTCGGGTCTACAACCGGGTCAAACTCGATTTGAGGCGGTTTATCCCAAATCAACGTTTACCTCGAATATGAGGGCGATTTTGCCGAATGCGCCTTGGGTGAGTGCCGACGAAAAGGTGGCGGGAGAGAAGATAATTCAGTATTTGCGATCGCCCGAAATTCAGCAATTAGCCACTAACCTAGGATTACGGCCCGGAATACCGGGAGTTGCTTTAGGCCCGAAGTTTACCGCTGAGTTTGGGGTGAATCCAAAAGCCAGTTACGATTCCTATCGTCCTCCTAAACCCGAAGTTGTCGAGGCGATGCTGAAGTCTTGGCAGGAATTTGCTAAAAAGCCTTCTTTGGTAGTAGTTGTTGTTGATTCGTCAGGTTCGATGCAGGGGCAAAAAATAACAGCCGTTCAGAATACTTTGCAGACTTATATTAACAGTTTGGGTGCAAAAGACAAACTAGCACTAATTGATTTTGACACTCAAATTCGTCCGCCTGTAGTCATAGATGGGAGCAAACAAGGGCGGGATAAAGGTTTAGAATTTGTCAGCAACCTCAAAGCTGATGGAGGTACTAAACTTTACGATGCAACGCTTTCCGCCCGCAACTGGCTGCAACAAAATCTGCGCCCAGATGCAATCAATGCTGTTTTGATTTTGACAGATGGGGAAGATTCTGGTTCTAGTATTAAGCTGGAACAACTTTCGGAAGAATTGAAAAAAAGTGGTTTTTCTACGGATCAGCGAATTGGATTTTTTACCGTCGGCTACGGTAAGGAAGGTGAATTCAATCCTCAAGCTTTGGAGCAAATAGCTAAGTTAAATGGAGGTTATTACAAAAAAGGAGACCCGGAAACAATTTCTAAGTTGATGGGTGATTTGCAGGTGGAATTTTAAGCAGAATAAGGAATAAGGAAGAAGGAAGAAGGAAGAAGCACAAATCAATAAAATTTATTGTTTCCGAAGTTGAAAATGTTCTAACTACCGAGAGGAAGGTTGCTATCTCATGAAACTGGCAAATCCATTGTATTATCCTATTGCTGTATTGTCTGGCGGAATTATTTTATTCGCTGGTGTCCGTTTTTTGAACTTGCCTAGTGCATTAATGTTGCCGATTTCTGCGGCTGTTGCGGTGGCTGGCGCGGCTACTTTCAAGTCTCGCGAACCAGAAGTTTTGAATTTGAATAATCCAGGGTTGGAGAGGGAATTGCAGTCGGTACGACAGCAGGCTAGAGTGTTAGCAGATAAGGCTATTTCTTTGCAGGTGGAAGCTGGAAAACTGTTGATTGACAGTTTGGATATGGAATTGTTAGTGGCGGTTCAATATAGTTGCGATCGCGCGGCGGAACTTCCTGTTAAGATCGATCGTATGGTGCGGCGTTTGCAGGGAGATGATTCTTTGCTTTCTCCTCAAGAATTGCAACGACAATTAGATGAAGTTCAAGCTAAAATTTCTAGTAGCAGGGGTGTCGCTAAGGAACAGTTAATGGAACTGTCTAAAAGTCTGTCCCGCAATATTCAACTGGCGCGCCAAGGAGAAGATGCTAGACAAGCGCAAACAATTAGTCTTTCGACTGTGATTCAAGATTCAGCGGGTGTGTTGCAGCAGTTGCAAAATAAGTTAAGAACTGCGGATTTAACTAATTATGAACAAACTACAGAATTGCGCGAGTTGAGTGATAGTCTCCGCATCTTTCAAGAAAGTGCCGATGTATTAGTTTCTTAAATAAGAAGTCAGTAGTCATTAGTCATTAGTCAGCAGGCAGTAGTCAGCAGTCAACCGTCAACAGTTAACAGTCAACAATGCCCTATGCCCAATGCCCTATAAACCAATAACCAATAACCATGAAGACAACACAAAAACGCAACTCTTTGTTAACTTCCCTCGGTATAATCTTAGCTTCTCTCGGTTTTACTTACGCTCCTATACCGGGTTTCAAACAGACAATTGTGATTGTCAGCGGTACGGAATTGCAAGAAATAATGCCGGAACTCGCAGCTAAGTTTCAACGGGAAAATTCAAACATTGATTTAGAGCTAAAATTTCGAGGTTCTCAAGAAATGGCTGATAACTTTCTTGATAATAAGAATGATTTTCAACCAACTATGTTGATTCCAGCTAATGGTGCGATTATTAAAGAATTGAACAGTCGCTGGCGGACACAAAATAATAACAGCGAACCTTTTTACGACGTGCCTAAACCTGTAGCTAAAACTATTTTAGTGGGTATTGCTTGGCCGGAACGTGGCCAAGTTCTTTTCCCCAATGGTCGTTTTGAGTGGTCGAGGATAGAGCAAGCTATGTTAGCAGGAAGTTGGGAGAATATTGGAGGACAAAAAAAATGGGGTAGCTTTGATTTTGTGATGACTGACCCAAATCGTTCTAACAGCGGTCAATTAACATTGAGTTTGTGGGCTGAGTCGAAACAAGGTGGCAATCTTAATTCGACAAATTTAAATGGTCAAGCTATGCTATCTTTGTTTAGTCTAGTTAAGCGTTCTGTTAGTAGCCCGCCGCGTTCTACGGATATTTTGTTGCAAGAATTCATTGCTAGGGGGGCTAACGATGCTGATGTGGCTACAGTTTATGAAAGTATTGCACTGCATCGATGGAAACAGTCAAATACCTCTCAAGGAAAACCCTATCAAATTTATTACTTAAATCCGACGGTCGAGACCTTTTCAACTGCTGCTATTGTTCGTCGTGATGTTGATGGACAGAAGGCAGAAGCAGCGCGAAAATTTCTGAATTTTATGACGGAAAAACCGCAGCAAGAAATATTTGTTAAGTATGGCTTTAGGCCAATTATTAATAGCCTTGATTTGAAATCTGTCCCCGAAAGTCCTTGGAGTCAAAATATCCCTGGGGCAGAGGTAAATCCGGCAGGAGGGGCTGAAGTAACTCCCGATTCACAAATACTTGAAGAAGTTAAGCGCTTGTGGGAGAGGGCCAATTAGTGTTGGAGCGGGAAAAATCTACGCGGGGCGATTGCGATCCGTTTGCCTTCCCTGATGCTGGATCGGGTTGGTAAAGTTGGATTCGATCGCGCCCAAGTCGTTTAGCTTGGTATAGCGCTTGATCGGCGGCGGAAATCAGAATGGAGGCGACCAATTCAGATGCAGGAACGATACTCGCTACGCCCAAACTGACAGTGACGTACTGACTTACCTGAGAACCTGCGTGAGGAAGCTGCAAAGCTGCGATTTTGGTTTGTATGTGTTCGGCTACCACTACGGCCCCTTGGAGCGCGGTATTCGGCAAAATCACGGCAAATTCTTCGCCTCCGTAACGAGCTACTAAATCGGCGGGGCGATCGACTGCATTGCCGATCGCCCCAGCGACTTGCCGCAAACATTCGTCTCCACCTGGATGGCCGTAGGTATCGTTATAACTTTTAAAAGAATCAATATCGCACAGAATCAGGGACAGAGGCGTTTGTTCCCGGGTTTGTCTGCGCCACTCCATTTCTAAATACTGATCGAACCGGCGGCGGTTTGCTAGCTGCGTGAGTTCGTCTAAAGTTGCCAAGCGTTCTAATTTGAGGTTGGCTGCTTGCAACTGCTGGTAGAGTTCTGCTTGCTTGATGGCGATCGCCAACTGGGCGGCGAGAGAAGACAGTAACTCGACTTCTAACTGCATCCACTGTCGGGGACTGCACTGGTGCGCCATCAGCAGCCCCCACAACTCCTCTCCTTGCACCAAGGGCACTACTAAATAAGCTCTGACATCAAATTGTGCGAGCAAGTCAATTTGATCTTGTGGCAAATCGGCGGCCCAGACATCGGCGATCGGCCGGATCGCCCGATGTTGGTACGCTTCGAGATAGAACTCGTCAAAACAGAAATTTTCCAGGGTTTCTCCCAGCATCGGCCGGCAGTTGGGTGCTACAGATTCCACCGTCACCGCCCCCGTCGCGGGTGCAGCGCAGAGACAACCCGTACAGGGGTTGAAGCGGACGATCATCACTCGATCGGCTTGCAGAAACTGGCGTACTTCGTTCACAGTCGTACTGAGCACTTCGCCCAAATCCAGAGACTGGCGGATGTGCTGAGTAATCGTCGCCATCAACAGTTCCCGTTCGTTTTGCTGCCGCAGCGCCTCTTCTGCCCGCTTGTACTCGGTAATATCTTGAGCAGTACCAAAAATTTGTTTGGGCCGGCCCTCGGCTGTGCGGGCGAACACTTGATCGCGGCAGCGGAACCAGCGCCATTCGCCCGATCGATGTTTAAGCCGGTATTCCGACTCCAAAATACAGCCCTCCTCGGCCAGCGGAAATTTGTGTAGGTGCCCCGCCAGTAGGGGCGAATCTTCAGGATGGATTAACCGGGAAAACAAAGCCATTTCCATCTCTAGAATTTCCTGTGGCGGGTAGCCCAGCAACTTAGAAGCTTGACCGTTGACGTAGACGTTGCGTTGTTCGGTCAAATCGTAGATGTAGAGCAAATAAGGCGCTGCGTCAGCAATTTGCTGGATGAAGTGCTGGCTCGATCGCAATTTTTCCTCCACCCGCTGGCGCACTTGCACTTCTTGCAAAGCTTGATCGCGCATGGTGCGGTAAGCTTGGATGCGGTGGGTGAGGTCGGTCACGTCCTGAATCACCAGCAGCGCGTAGAACGATGGGCAATTAACCCCCGGCCATATTGATGACGAAACTGAAGGTGGAGATTCCGAAGACAAAAAAGCACTTGTTAGTTCTGGGACTCCGGCAGTACCGTCTCGTTTCAACTCAAGAGTCTGGAGAACCCAGTCTCTAATCTCCTGTTCTGCAACGCCAGCCGAAAGGGCCGGCACAGCAGTCACCGTAGTTTGCTGAATTCGCTGCTGGCCGTCTTGCCAAGCTGCCGGAATCAGGTATTTGTGAATTTGAGAAGAAAAAATTGTTGGCGGGCCTCCTGCAAAGATTTGCTTGAAGCGAGTTGCGTACTTTAGCTGACTCAGGTGAGGAAAATGAGTTGTGATTTTTGTTCCCAACATTTGGCTGCGGGGAATTTTTGTCCACTCTTCCAGACAAGTGTTCCAAAACAGCACCACAAAATCATCTCGCAGCAAGCAGGCGCCGACTGGTACGCTGTCGAGAACCCCAAACTTTTCCTTAATAGTTTTGCTCTCCTCGATCATAGACCTCCGGCAAGTTGATTGATCGCAGTCAACAAGGTGTCAAACGAACTGACATTGAAAATGAGGATGATATCTCCTTCAATGTGCAGCTTTTCAATAATGAAACGGGTCTGGGCTAATAAAACAACTGTATCGGCAGTCAAACCGCCAGATACCAGCAAACTGGCGATCGTCCCTTCCATGTAATTGGGAATTGAGTAGTTCAGGCGCTGCTGAAGTACGTTGCTGATTGCACCCATCACCCCGTTGATCACAATATTTCCCACTTCACTCAGCGTACCAATTTTGACTGAATCCAGGTCGTGAGTTCCAACTTCTTCCCCTGTCAGCATGGTCACGAGCGTGGCTGCGCTGTTGGTGGGAAAGACTAGCTGGGCAATGCCTCCAAATGAACCGGTGAATTTGAGCTGGACGGCGGAGATTTGCTCGCCGTTGAGGTGCTGCTCTAATTCTGCTTGCATGTCGGCGGGAGATAGGATTTGGAGGTAGGGGATTTGCAAGCGAATGGGAGACTCGATCATGTCGTTCAAAATCCCTGCTGCTTGACCAATCCCGATGTTGACCAGTTCCTGCAAAGCATCGAGCTCTCGAGGGCTTAATTTCATGGGGTGCTCTCCTCGCTGGCACCCAGAGCTTTTTTGATCCACCCTGTCAGTTCGTCTGAGTTGGGCATTTTGTGAATGACTGCTAGGGCTCCGAGTTCCATGCACTCAGATTTGGTGGTAGCTTGAATGTCTGCGGTAATTACGATGACTGGAATTTTATATCCTCGATCGCGCATGGCTTGCAGGACTTCCCTACCTTCCATTTCTGGCATCAGCAAATCTAAGAGCATACAGTTTGGGGTTTTATTCCCGAGCAGTTCTAGAGCTTCGGGACCGCTCGATGCTTCCCAAGTCTCGTATCCTTCTGCTCGCAGGATTTTGCAGATTACCCTGCGAGTCAACCACGAATCTTCGACAACGAGAATTGATGTCACTACGTTCTCCTCCTTCAATTGTTTAGGACTGACCGCTGTTGCAGGTACTGCTTTTATCTTGATAGTAGTTTAAATTACTGGGATGGTGTGCGATCGAACACGGCGCGCCGAATTCCCGTTCTTAAAAACTAACGCATTAAGGTGTGCGATTGTTTACTATCTTTGGCTGTGGGAAGAAAAAACCTGGTTTCTGAATGAAACCAGGTTTGCGGGATCTGTATTGCTTGTAACATCGGTGCTCAGTTATAGATTACTAAACGCTTCCGCAGGGACTCTACTCGCCCTTTAGCAGTGGCATTGTCTGGATCGCAGGCGAGAGCTTGTTCGTATATTTCCAAGGCTTGAGCTGTTAATTTCTTGCGCTCGTAGGCGTGACCTAGATTATTGAGAGATGTAACGTATTCTGGCTGCAACTTCAGGGCTTCTTTGTACTGGCGGATCGCGATGTCGTACTGTTCTTGCCCGAAGTGTGCAAAACCCAGGGCGTTGTAAATAGCGGCTAGATTTTCTTCGCCTTCTAAGTCTTTAGCTTTCAGGGCTTTTTGAAACAGTACGATCGCCTGGGAGTAAAGCTTCTTATCTACATAGATACTAGCTAATTCGTAGTATTCCTGTCCTGTTCCTTTTTCTGTAGTCAGCTTATTTTCTAAGCGTTCGAGAGACATTTCCAGCTTCCGAGTTTTGAGAATCTGGCGCACCAGAAACCAAGAGGCGCTGCCCAGTATAACGAGCAGGGCTGACAAGTAAACAATTAGCAAATTACTATCCATGTTTTTTTTTAATTAGGTAAGTCTGTGGAAGGTTTTATTTATTTTAAGGCGCTAGCAATCTCTAATATTTCCCTGAAGCAACGGTTTAAAAAACTCTCAAATGCCGATCGACTAATTAGATAGCAATTTCGGAAAAAGCAAGAATCCAGAAGTAAGAACAAAGAAGGAAACTTGGTCTAAATTTCCTGAATTTATCAGGAGTTTTCCTTCTCTGGCAGATAGTTAAATCTTTCTTACCTCTGCTTTCTTCCTCATGAAGCCCGATCGAGCTTTCACGCTCCGGCTCGGTTTGCCATTTCCACGACTTTACCGAATGTTGCGGGGTCAATGATCGCCATTTGTGCCAGCATTTTGCGGTTGATTTCGATGTTGGCTTTCTTCATGTTGCCGATCAGTTTGCTGTAGCTCGTCCCGTGGGTGCGAGATGCAGCATTGATCCGAGCAATCCACAGGCGGCGGAAGTCGCGTTTGCGTTTTTTGCGATCGCGATAACCGTTACGCAGGGCTTGCATCACCCGTTGGTTAGCTGTGCGGAACTGTTTCGACTGTGCGCCTCGGAATCCCTTGGCTAATTTGAGAATTTTTTTGCGGCGCGCTCTAGCGACATTACCGCGTTTTACCCGTGTCATCGTTGATTACCGTTAAACTTTACAAGTATGGAAGCATTAACCGCACGTTACTGTCGTTGGTTTCGTCAATGACGACCAATTTAGACAAGCGGCTTTTGCGAGCTGAACTTTTGTGAGAGAGCAAGTGGCTTTTGTAAGCTTTGCGACGCACAATTTTACCTGTGCCGGTCGCTCTAAAGCGCTTTGCGGCTGCTTTGCGAGTTTTGAGTTTGGGCATGGACTGGTGTTATTTGGACACAAGGTTCAACGGTATCACGTTTGTGGTAGTTTCTGCAAGCTGGATTTGCGGGATGGGCGATCGGGATGGGCGATCGGCCGGCTCTTGGCTGTGTGATGGGCGATCGGTTACGATCGGGGCATGGAGTTTGAGTGGGATGAGTCAAAAGCAGCAGCTAACCTAAATAAGCACGGTGTCAGCTTTGAAGAAGCCAAGACCGTGTTTGATAATGTGCTGGCAGTTATTTTTGATGATGAAGCTCACTCAGTGGGTGAGAGGCGAGAGATTATTATTGGACACTCCCAAAACAATCGCTTGCTGTTGATTTCTTTCGCCGAACGTTCTAATACCATTCGTATTATCAGTGCCCGTTTAGCCACTCGAAGTGAAGGTAAAGATTATGAACAAAACGCCTTTTGAAGAGTCACACAATTCAGATGACGAACTTTTAGATGAGTACCACTTTGATTATAAAAAGGCTAAACCGAACCGCTTTGCTCAAACTGGAAAGCAACTGCTAAAAGTTGTGGTTTTAGATGAAGATGTAGCTCAAGTTTTTACAACACCAGAGTCGGTCAATAAAGTGCTAAGGGCACTAATTGAGTCAATGCCACAACTTACAGACGGCGACACACTTTAACAACGTCGATCGTAATCTTGAAGGACATTTTCCACTTTTAGATCAGAGTTTTTATTACTGAACTTGGCGCTGCTCACGGTACAAGCGGAGTGCGTAAAGTCCGGCAGCAGTTGACTGCAATTCTTTAATTACCGCAGCCATTTCGATCGGCAATTCTGCAATTTTCGATACCGAAATCGGATGTTCAGGTGGTAGCAAAACCGGAGCGACCAGCGCTGCAAAAGTTATGTCTGCGGCCGATATTGTATCGCCCACTAAATAGGTTTTACCGCCCGCTAATCTGCGATCAACAATCTCAAAAATTTCTTGGATTCCTTGCAGCGCAGCGGCGGCGGAATCTGCTGTGATGGTGTAGAGTTGCCGCACTTTGCTGCTTATGAAGGGAAAGGCTATTTCAAACCCTATGCGCTCAAGTACGGGGGTAATGTTGCACCAAGCTCTTCGCATTGTATTGCGATCGCCCGATCGATAAAAATATACCCAATTTCGAGTATCCGCTCCCAGTCTAGCATCAAATAACTCTTCAAGTTCTTCGACTTCTCGGCGCAATTCAGGCTCTTTTGGATACAAACCGTGGCTTTCTGGATTTAGGGTATCGAGGTAATGCAAGATGTCTGTTGAATCGGTAAAATTGCCTGATTTGCTAACTAGAATGGGGACGCTGCTGCCTCCGCATTTGCGGGTGGCCAAGCGGTGAAAAACTGGTACGTGTCTTTCTTCGATGTAGGGAATTTTTAGCAAGTCAAGAGCCCACCGCACTTTTTCGCAGTAGTGGCTGATAGGAATGGTAATAAGGCGGACGGCTTCGGCATTGGCAACTGTTGAATGATTCATAAAGTAATTGAGGTAAATATTGGCAGTTTTTTAGGCGTTGTTGTTATTTCGATCACTACATTATTTAGTGAGGGTAAGCCCCAATGATTTCCCTGATGGTCAATTGCTCGATTTAAAGCAGCCCTAACCGTCTCGAACCATCCAAACCAACATCCCCAGCAACGGTTCCACAGGCGGCACAGGATAGTCATTGAGGTCAATTGTCAGAGTTTTTGCCTCCAACTTCAGAAATCTCCAAACAGTACCGCTGCTGACACTTCCATAGATTGTGCCGATCGCAATATCGTTGCTTTCATTAAACTTTTGAGCCGCCACCATTTCTGCCGCGCACTGTCCCAATCCTACTTTTAAATCGGCTTTTTTAGCTTCAACAATTACAATTGCTGGTGCTTCGATTAATATTTGTTCGGGAGAGCGACTGATTAAAAAATCGCAAACTCCGCTCAATCCCAATTCCGGCTCTACGGTAAAATCTTCTCCCGAAAATAGACTCACTTGCCGCTGTAAAATCTTGCGGACTTCGACTAAAATAGGACTAATAATCAGTTCCGATCGCGCTTTTTCTGAACCAGTAGCTGTAGCAAGTGGTAATCCTTCAATTAGCGATTCAGTCAAATATACACTAGGGGCGAGGGGTTCGGTTGGTGGCAAAAATCGCCCTGCTTCTACGGTTGTTAAGCCGAAAGCCTGTTTAGCCTTTCTGAGCGTAAATTCACTGTAGGGCATTGAAACCACCATTTTTATTAACGTAGGAGTTTATTAAATTTAAAATTAAAATCATGGTATACAGGGATTTTGCAACACTGCGAAAGGTTAAGCAAAGCTTCGGATTGACCGCAGTTGAAGGCGGGCGCTTTTTGCCGGAAGTTGAACCGATCGCACCCAGTGCTATTTTAGCAGGTTTGCTAGAAGATACAGTGCCTTGGGCGATCGCCGTAGGAACCGAAAAAGCTAAATCAGAACTAATTATCGCTCCCACACTCTTGGAAGTCAAACGGTTGCTCAACCGACAAATCAGCGTATTTTCCGGCACTGATTTCACCGTGGATACCGCAGCGGGATTAAACGGAGTTTGCGACTTTTTAATCAGTCGCTCTCCTGAACAATTTGAAATAGAAGCACCTGCTGTTATGCTAGTAGAAGCGAAGCGAGATAACATTAACAGCGGTTTGGGGCAGTGCATTGCTGAAATGGTGGCGGCTCAAAGATTTAATGAAATTAACAATAATTCAATTCCGATTATTTACGGTTCAGTAACTACCGGCACTGCTTGGAGATTTATGAAACTCGAAGGGCAAATTGTGACTATTGATGTTAGCGATTATCCGTTTCCACCAGTCGAGATAATTTTGTCGATGCTTGTTTGGATGGTACGCGAAGGTTGAAAAGAAGTTCGGCAACGGATTCTGTAACGGATTTAACGGATGAAAAGAAGTTCGGCAACGGATTCTGTAACGGATTTAACGGATGTCAGAAAGAAGGAGTAATAACCAATTCCCAATTCCCAATTCCCAATTTCCAATTCCCAATTCCCAATAACCAATTAAAAAAAATAGGCTAGCCATATTTCATAGCGCCTATCTCAATCAATATTTTAATGGCTCCCCGCAACGCCGTCTTACCTCAGCTTTTGACCTGGTATTTTACCAGGTGGGCACCGTTGGCTCGGACTTAAAGTTTCTGGGTACAAGCCCAGTTTACTGCTGTCCAAACATCTTGATTCCCGAGAGTTAAGAGTTATAGATCAAAAAAACATTATTGGCAGTCACCAACGTCGCAGTAGAACCTTTATTTAATATACAGCAACTAACTCGATTTTGGCAACTCTGCGATCGATCTAATTTGGATTCCAGATAGATTCAACGGTTTGAGCGATCGCCTCTGCTTGCGTGGGCCCCTGAGCCCCCGATTCCCCGTCGAGCAAAATAGTAACATGACCCAGTTTACGACCTGGACGCGATACTTTCTTACCATACCAATGCACAAAACTACGGGGAATTTGTGCCAGTTGTTGGCGCTTCTCTAAATAATCAGACTCAGCCGATTCGTAGCCGAGTAAATTTACCATGACAGCACCTGCACATTTCAAATCGCAATCGCCTAAAGGCAGTTGACAAACTGCGCGCAAATGCTGTTCAAATTGTGAAGTTTCGCAAGCATCGATTGTAAAATGTCCCGAGTTGTGGGTGCGGGGCGCAATTTCATTGACTAACAGTTTATTGTCGGTGGTTAAAAATAATTCAATGCCGAATACGCCGACAGCTTCTAAGCTGTTGAGGAGAGTACGGACGATCGCCTCAGCATCACTTTTCACGTCTAGACTAATCTGGGCCGGTGCAATCACCAGGCGACAAACCTGATTTTGCTGTTGAGTTTCGACGATCGGGTAAATCGCAATTTCGCCAGTTGTCGATCGAGCTGCAATTACAGCCAACTCGCGATCGAACGGCACAAACTCTTCTACCAGCAAAGACTGACCTCTCAGATCCGCACGGATTGACTCAAAACTCTCCCGATCCTTGACGATAAAAGTACCTTGCCCGTCATAACCGTGGCGGCGAACTTTGACGACAAAAGGAAAATCGAGGTGTAAATCCTGGCTGCAATCCCACGCCCAAAACCTCGGAGTTGGCAAACCCAAACCTTGTAAATAACAGCGCTGGACGTACTTGTCCAACAAAGGAGCGAGCGACGACAAACTCGGCTGAAATAATACACCTTGCTGTTCTAGCGATCGCAAACCATCCAAATCCACAAACTCATTTTCAAACGTAATAACATCACACTCATTCGCCAATTGAGCCGTAGCTAAAACATCATCAATAGCCGCCAAAATAGTACCAGCAGCAACAGAAACTGCCGGATCGGTAGCATCAGGAGTTTGTACTACCAATTCAATCCCCAGCGCGCTAGCAGCATCTCCCATCATCGCAGCTAGCTGGCCGCCGCCGACAACGCCCACCCGCTTAAATTTGGCAGATATATTAGCAGCTTTAGTGAATTTCATATCAGTAAATTTGATTGTGTTAACCCTCTTATTTTATCGCAATTAATACCGCAATGAATATCCTGTAGGGGCGGGTTCACCAACAATATATAATAAGTAGTAATAATCTCAATAAACCCGCCCCCACCCAACAGTCAATCGCAATTTACCTCTTAAATAAAAGTATTGAATCAAGAAATAACCCCAGAATATTGGAGCTGCGAAAGTATCTAATTATTCCACAATCTGAGCCATCGCCCAACAGCAACAGTCCCCGCCCATCGATAAAAGTGCCACATCTAGCAATTCCGTAGCACTAAGCATGGCATAATTGACAGCACTGCAAAAAGCAGATAGACAGTTGCAAACACTGAAAATCAGACATTCAGAGAACAAAAGTTATAGGTGAGGATGCTGTGAAAGTTTTGGTTGTGGGGAACGGAGGTCGCGAACACGCGATCGCAAAAAAACTGCTAGAATCTACGCGGATTAAACAAGTATTCTGCGTACCAGGCAACGGTGGCACAGCTACCACTCAAGGCTGTCAAAATCTGTCGCTCAACATCGACGACTTCCAAGGCATCGAACGCTTTGTGATGGTCAACAACATCGGATTAGTGATTGTCGGCCCGGAATTGCCCCTAGCGCTAGGCATCGTTGACTACTTCCAACAGCGAAAACTGATGATTTTCGGGCCCACCAAAGCCGGAGCCCAAATTGAATCGAGCAAATCCTGGGCCAAAGAATTGATGCTCGAAGCAGGCATTCCAACACCCAAAGCTGCCGTATTTACCAACGCAGAAGCAGCCAAAGCATACGTTGCGGAACAAGGAATTCCCATAGTTATCAAAGCAGACGGACTCGCATCAGGCAAAGGAGTCACCGTAGCCACCACCGTCAAAATGGCTCACAGCGCCATCAACACCATTTTCCGAGGCGAATTCGGCACCGACAACATCCGAGTCCTCATCGAAGAATTTTTGACAGGTCAAGAAGTATCGATTCTCGCCCTCACTGACGGCATTACAGTGGAACCGCTGCTGCCGGCTCAAGACCACAAATCGATCGGCGAAGGCGACACGGGAGCGAACACTGGCGGTATGGGAGCATACGCCCCAGCGCCAATAGTCACCCCCGAACTCATGGACAGGATTCAAGCAGAAATTCTCGAACCCACCCTCGCAGCGCTGCAAAAATATAAAATCGACTACCGAGGCGTCCTCTATGCAGGTTTAATGATTACACCAGAAGGAAACCCGACAGTCTTAGAATTCAACTGCCGTTTTGGAGATCCCGAAACTCAAGCGGTTTTGTCTCTGCTGGAGACTCCTCTAGAAGATTTGCTGCTGGCTTGTTGTCAGCAGCGTCTCGGTGAATATTCCAACATTCGCTGGAAGTCTGGGGCTGCTGTTTGCGTAGTTTTGGCTTCTGGGGGCTATCCTGGAAATTACCAAAAAGGCAAAGTTATTTCGGGAATCGAGGAAGCTGAAGCCAAAGGGGCAGAGGTGTTTCACGCTGGGACTCAGTTGAAACAGCAGTTAGTCAGCGATGGCGGGCGCGTTTTGGGGGTGACTGCGACGGGAGAAACTTTGGAACAAGCTATCTCTAAAGCTTATGCAGCAGTAGATTGCATCCAATTTGAAGGGGTATACTGCCGCCGCGACATCGGCCGTCGAGCACTGGCGGACAAAAACTAGGAATTGCGATCGGCCGTTGTACATTTAAACTGTATATTTCGCTCTCACATCAAAAATCGTCAAATCCTCTCCCCCTCTCCCCTTCTCCTGCTCTCCCCTTCTATTGCCACAAACAATCTAGATGTGTAACAGCTTATCAGCCATTTGGGGGAAGCCAAGCAATCTTCAAGTAGAAGTGTAACAATAAGGTTTGGCATCTCTGGGGCGGCAGTACACAAGTCGCAGTCAAAAATCCGAGAAGGAGCCACTTTATTTAATTTTGATTTTAAATTTGCACTGGTAAAATGTTGGCCATACTAAACAAAATCGGAGAAATTATTGCTCGCTGGTGGTCGGATTTTACCCTCCAGACTCGCCTGATGGCCGGTGCTACCCTCGTAGTTTCGTTAATTATGAGCGGCCTGACATTTTGGGCCGTGAATACTATCCAGCAAGACGCCCGACTTAACGATACTCGCTACGGTCGCGACCTGGGCTTGCTGTTGGCGGCAAATGTGGCACCACTAATTGCGAAAAACGATCGCTCCGAAGTTGCCCGCTTTTCCCGCCAATTTTATAGCAGCACCACCAGCGTCCGCTATATGCTTTATGCCGACGATGCAGGGGATATTTTCCTGGGAATACCTTTCTCGGAATCAGAGGTGCAAACTTCCCTGACACTGCGCCGCCAAATTAAACTCCCGGATAATTTTATCGCCGACATTGAGGCGAGAAATTTAACTTCTTTGCCTTTGGTGCGGCAGCATTTGACGCCAGATGGAGAAGTTACTGATGTATTTGTGCCGCTAATTCATGAAGATAAATATTTGGGGGTGCTGGCGATCGGCATTAACCCAAATCCCGCAGCAGTTATCTCTTCAAATCTGACTAGGGATGTCACTTTAGCAGTGTTTGTCACCATTTGGGTAATGGTAATTTTGGGCGCTGTATTTAACGCCCTGACAATTACTCAGCCGATCAAACAATTAGTCTTCGGGGTCAAAAACATCGCGACGGGGAATTTTAAGCAGCGAGTTGACCTGCCTTTGGGGGGAGAATTGGGCGAGTTGATTGGCAGTTTTAACGAGATGGCCGAGAAACTAGAAAGTTATGAAGAACAAAATATAGAAGAGTTGACAGCGGAAAAAGCCAAGTTAGAAACTTTGGTTTCAACTATTGCTGACGGGGCGCTGTTGCTGGACGCGAATTTGCAGGTGATGTTAGTCAACCCGACGGGAAAGCGAATTTTTGGATGGGAAGGCAAAAATGCGATCGGAGTCAACCTCCTGCACATCTTACCTGCCCAAGTGCAGCGGGAGTTGGCAAGACCGCTACACGACATAGCTGCGGGTGTCAGCGAAGGCGGTGAATTTCGGATCTCGATCAGCGAGCCAGTCAACCGTACAATGCGGATTGTTTTAACTACGGTCATTCTGCACAAAGCATCCGATGCCGAACCGCTGTGCAAAAGCTGCGTCCGCCACGAGGAAGATACCTGTACCGAGTCGCAGCGCCCGATCGCGGTAGAGTGTACTTTCTACGAACAAACCTCGAAACATCAAGGTTCCGGGCAGTACCGAGAAAGTCTCAAAGGCATTGCAATGACAGTGCAGGACATCACTCGCGAAGTAGAACTAAATGAGGCTAAAAGCAATTTTATCAGCAATGTTTCTCACGAATTGAGAACGCCTTTGTTTAATATCAAATCCTTTATTGAAACTCTCTATGAGTACGGAGAAGACCTTCAAGAAAGCGAGCGCAAGGAATTCCTAGAAATTGCCAATCGAGAGACCGATCGCCTCACCCGTTTAGTCAACGACGTGTTAGACTTATCGCGCCTGGAATCCTGCCGAGTTTATCACTTAGACGCAGTTGATTTGCCACAAGCTGTCGAACAAACCCTGCGGACTTATCAGTTAAATGCTAGGGATAAAGGAATAGAATTAGAGCAAGATGTCGATCCCTATTTGCCACCAGCTCTAGGTCATTATGACTTGCTGCTACAAGTATTTGCAAATTTAGTCGGAAATGCCTTGAAATTTACCGAATCCGGTGGCAAAGTGGGAATCCGAGCCTATTTGCTAGAGTCGGAAGCAGCAGCCCATAAAAAAAGCGCATCCGGGAATCACAATTTGTCACACAATGCCAAACATTTCCCAATAGTGCGGATCGAAATTTCTGATACTGGGATTGGCATAGATCCCGAAGACCAACAAGCAATCTTTGAGCGCTTTTTCCGGGTAGAAAATCGAGTTCACACTCTAGAAGGAACGGGATTAGGTCTTTCTATTGTCAGAAACATTATTGACAAGCACCACACTAAAATTAATATAGTTAGCGAAGTTAATGTGGGTACGACTTTCTGGTTTGACTTACCAGTTTATGAGCCAAAACAAGCACTAGAGATGGAGCATTCTTGGCCAGTGGAAGCAAAGGTGGAGAGTGAAACAAGTTCGACTGCGGTCAGACCTATTTAATGGACAGTTTGTAGTAAGGATTTCAGTCCTTCAGTCCTTCATATCAAATCCGTTTACATCGAAATGGTATAAACGGAGGAGACGGCAGTGCCGTGTCCCTACCGCGATCAATTGTAG
>ENA-OFCE01000347-OFCE01000347.1-metagenomes-genome-assembly--contig:-NODE-347-length-31471-cov-4.365292_pt1 | contig 31471 bp, 29 predicted proteins | sample MGYA00153388_OFCE01 | MGnify analysis MGYA00153388 | reverse complement strand
ATGAGTCCTCTGCTCTAACCAACTGAGCTAACGGCCCCCGCGAGAGATTGTAGGCAGCGTCGGGTTGCGCGCCGTGGGCAACGGCGGCTGCTACTTCTGGCTCAGCGCGTTGCTGACCAGCCGCGAGGTGATGTCGACGATCTGGATCATGCGGTCGTAGGCCATGCGGGTCGGGCCGATCACGCCGAGCGTGCCGACCACCTTGCCGTCGACTTCGTACGGAGCCGACACAACGGAGAGTTCTTCGAACGGCACGCCCATGCTCTCGCCGCCGATGTAGATGCGCACGCCTTCGGCGCGGCTGCTGACGTCGAGCAGCCGCATCAGTTGCGTCTTCTGCTCGAACAGATCGAACAGCTTGCGCAGGCTGCCCATGTCGCTTGAAAAATCTTGCACTGCCAGCAGGTTGCGTTCGCCAGAAATGACGACCTGCGCTTGGCTGTCGGCCGCCGCTTCGGTGCCGGCCTGCACCGCCATCTGCATCAGGCTGGCGATCTCGCTGCGCAGCGCATCGACTTCGTTTCTCAGACGGGCGCGCACTTCCTCCAGGGTCAGACCGGCGTAATGAGCGGTCAGGAAATTGCTGGCCTCGACCAGTTGTGCCTGCGTGTAGTCCTGCGCCGTGAAGATCACACGGTTCTGGACGTCGCCATCGGGTGCGACCAGGATCACCAGCACGCGGCGTTCCGACAGCCGCATGAATTCGATGTGGTGGAACACGCTGGCCTTGCGAGGCGCGGTGATCACGCCGACGAAGCTCGACAGGTTCGACAACAGTTGCGCCGCGTTGGCGATGACGCGCTGCGGCTGATCGTGCGGCAGCTGCGGCTCGGGGTGCGCAGCGCTGCCGAACTGGCGTGGCTGCGCCGTGAGCATGGTGTCGACGAACAGTCGATAGCCCCGCGCGGTGGGCACGCGGCCGGCGCTGGTGTGCGGGCTGGCGATGAGGCCGAGTTCTTCGAGATCGGCCATCACATTGCGGATCGTCGCGGGTGACAGTTCGAGGCCACTGGCGCGCGACAGCGTGCGCGAACCGATCGGCTGGCCGTCGGCGATGTAGCGTTCCACCAGCGCTTTGAGCAATGTCTTGGCGCGGTCGTCGAGCATGCTTCGATTGTAGGCGGCAGGCATTTCCAGACCGGTACAGAAGGTACCCGCGGCGGGTGTGTCGGCGGATGCCGGTGGTGTAAATTCAGTGCATGCCGACTCGCTTTCGCCATGCCGCGCTCGTGGGCAAGTACCAGGATCCGGGCATCCGCGTCGTGCTCGACGAGATCGCGCATTTCCTGCTGCAGCAAGGACTGGAGGTCTCGCTCGACGTGCAGACGGCGCAAAACACCGGCCTCGTCGGTTACGGCGCGTTCACGGCGGAACAGTTGGGCCAGCAGTGCGACATCGCCGTGGTGCTGGGCGGCGACGGCACGATGCTCGGCATCGCCCGGCAGCTCGCCCGCCACGGCGTGCCGATGGTGGGCATCAACCAGGGGCGGCTGGGCTTCATCACGGACGTTTCGGTGGGCCAGTACGTGCAGGTGCTGACGCCAATGTTGGCGGGCGACTATGTGGAAGAGCGTCGCACGATGCTCGAAGGCTGCGTCTGGCGCGACGGTGAGATGATTTTCGAAGCCTATGCGATGAACGACGTGGTGGTCAGCCGCAGCGGCACATCGGGCATGGTCGAGCTCAAGATCGACATCGGCGATGAATTCGTCGCCAACCTGCGCGCCGACGGATTGATCGTCGCCTCGCCGACCGGATCGACCGCGTATGCGCTGTCGGCTGGCGGACCGATCCTGCATCCGGGCGTTGCCGGCTGGGTGCTGGTGCCGATCGCGCCGCACGACCTGTCGAACCGGCCGATCGCCTTGCCCGACACCGGCGACATCACGGTGCAGGTGGTCGCCGGGCGCGACGTCAGCGTCAGCTTCGACATGCAATCGCTGGCCAGCCTGCTGCACGGCGATCGCATCATCGTGCGGCGCTCAAACCACCAGGTGCGCTTCCTGCATCCGCTGGGCTGGAGCTACTACGCCACGCTGCGGCGCAAGCTGCACTGGCATTCGGGGACGAACCGCTGATGCTGCGCCGCCTGTCGCTGCGTGACTTTGTCATCGTGACCTCGCTCGAGGTCGAGTTCGATGCCGGCTTCTCGGCGCTGACCGGCGAAACCGGCGCCGGCAAGTCGATTCTGGTCGACGCCTTGCAATTGGCGCTGGGCAACCGCGGCGATGCCGGCGTGGTGCGCGAAGGCGCGGCACGCGCCGACATCAGCGCAGAGTTCGACACGCCCGAACGGCTGCGGCCCTGGCTTGAAGAAGCAGGCTTCGAAGGCGCCGACACGCTGCTGCTGCGCCGCAGCATCGACGCGCAGGGCAAGAGCCGCGCATGGGTCAACGGCAGCGCCGCCACGTTAACGCAGCTGCGCGCCGCAGCCGAGCAGTTGGTCGACATCCACGGACAGCACGCCTGGCAAGGCTTGACACGCCCGGCCTCGGTGCGCGAACTGCTTGACGCCTGGTCGGGCATCGACACCGCCCCGCTGGCCTCGCTGTGGTCGCGCTGGAAGGCGTCGGTCGGGGCGCTCGAACAGGCGCGCACGCGGCAGGCCGAGCTCGAACGCGACCGCGAGCGGCTGGCCTGGCAGATCGGCGAAATCGACAAGCTCGCGCCCGGCGCCGATGAATGGATGGAGCTCGATGCCGAGCACCGGCGGCTCGCCAACGCGCAGTCGCTGATCGATGCGGCACGCGGCGCGCTTGATGCAATTTGCGAAGCCGAGGTCAACGCCGAGTCGCTGACGGCGCGAGCGGTCGATGCGCTGCAGGACGTGGCGTCGTTCGATCAGCAGCTTGCCGCGGTGATTGAAGTGCTGCAGGGAGCGCAAGTGCAACTGGCCGACGCCGCCCACACGTTGACCGGCTTCCTGCACCACACCGAACTCGAACCGGAACGCCTGCGCACGCTCGAAGAACGCCTCTCAGCCTGGATCAGCCTGGCGCGGCGCTATCGGCGGCCGGCGCCCGAGTTGCCTGCACTGCTGGCGCAGTGGAAGGACGAATTGCGCGAGCTCGATGCCGCCAGCGACTTGGCCACGTTGCAGGCGCAACAGGAGCGGGCGCGCGCGGCGTTCGCCCTGGCGGCGGGCCAGGTGTCGTCGGCACGCACACTCGCGGCGCCGAAGTTGGCGGCCGCCGTCACGCAGGCTTTGCACAAGCTCGGCATGGCCGGCGGGCGCTTCGAGGTGAGCCTGACCGCGACCGAGTCGCCGCAGTCGTACGGTCTGGAGTCTGCCGAATTCCTGGTGGCCGGCCATGCCGGCAGCAGCCCGCGGCCGCTGGCCAAAGTGGCGTCGGGCGGCGAGCTGTCGCGCATTGCGCTGGCGATCGCCGTCACCACCAGCCAGGTTGCGCCGGGCGACGCCTCGGCCGGCACGTTGATATTCGACGAAATCGACGCCGGTGTCGGCGGGGCGGTGGCCGAAACGGTGGGCCGGCTGATGAAGCAACTCGGGCGCGATCGGCAGGTGCTGGCGGTCACGCACCTGCCGCAGGTGGCGGCCTGCGCCGACCAGCACTTCGTCGTCGCCAAGCGCATGCAGGAGGGTCTTCCGCACAGCACGATCGACCCGGTCGGTGGCGAACAGCGCGTGGCAGAAATTGCGCGCATGCTGGCCGGCGAGCGCCTTTCGGGCACCAGCCTGGCACACGCGCAGGAAATGCTGACGGTGGGCGCCGAACCGCGCGCGCCCGCTTCGAGGCGCAAACGCGGATGAACGAGCCGATTGCCCACGGCGGCACACTTTTGACAGAGCTGGCGCCCGCCGACGCGCCATCCATCACCGGCGGCGCCAACTCACCGATCGGCTTGCGCGAGGTGGTGCTGGTCACCGGTATTTCGGGCTCGGGCAAATCGGTGGCGCTGCATGCACTGGAGGACGCCGGCTTTTTTTGCGTCGACAACCTGCCGCCTGAATTGCTGCGCGACTTCCTGCGGCTCGAAAGCCAGCGCTCACAACGCCGGGTGGCGATCGCGGTCGACGTGCGAAGCGCCGGTTCGTTGCCGCATCTGATGCCGCTGCTCGACCAGTTGAGGACCGAAGGCGTGGCGATCTGCGCCGTGTTCCTGGACGCCAGTACCGATGCGCTGGTGCGCCGCTTCTCCGAGACGCGCCGCCCGCATCCGTTGTCGGACAGCCAGCACCAGCCCGTGCCGGCGCGTCGCCAGACCGACATGGCACCCGCCGGCCGGCGTGCGCTGATCGATTCGATCGAGCTCGAACGCGAATTGCTGGCCGAACTGCGCGAGGTCTCGACCGTGATCGACACCAGCCAGTTGCGCCCGGCGCAATTGCGCGCCTGGGTACGCGACCTGGTGAGCGCCAATGGCAGCCGGCTCACGCTGGTGTTCGAAAGCTTCGCGTTCAAGCACGGCGTGCCGCTGGACGCCGACTATGTGTTCGACGTGCGGGTGCTGCCGAACCCGCATTACATCCGTGAGTTGCGTCCGCTCAGCGGGCGCGACGAGCCGGTCGCGAACTACCTGCTCGCGCAGCCCGAGGTCGGCGAGATGCTGGCGCAGATCGAGGCCTTCTTGAGGCGCTGGCTGCCGGCTTTCGAGAACGACCAGCGCAGCTACCTCACCGTGGCAATCGGCTGCACCGGCGGGCAGCACCGTTCGGTCTATTTCGCCGAGACGCTGGCGCGGCGCTTTGCCGGTCATTCGGGCACCTTGATCCGCCACCGCGAGCTCGACGCGCGCGATTGATCTGCGGTCGCGCCGACCCGGCGTCCCTCGGCACATCAATCGGCCAGCAGCTTGCGCAACGGCGCCGGCAGCCCGGCCGACAGGGCCGACGCACGGCTGAACCAGCGCCCGGTGGGCCAGCGTTCGGTGATTCCATCGACGACCGCCGCGCTAATGTCGCACGGCAAGTTCCATCGCTTCGGGTGCAACGTCCAGTCGAGGTGGGTCAGCGTGTGCGTGAAACTCGGCAGCACGTGCCCGTCGCCCGGCCACTGCGCGCTGGCATCGGTGAACGCCGGCTCGGAGTCGAACTCGGGCAGGCTCCACAGCCCCGCCCAGACGCCGCGCTCGTCGCGTTTTTGCAGCCAGACCTGCGCGCGCCACTCGAGCCACAGCCAGACATGCTCGCGCCGGCTGCGCTTGAGCTTGCGCGACTTGACCGGGTACGACTGCGGATCGCCGTCAATACGCGCCACGCAGTTCTGCTGCACCGGACACAGCAGGCAGGCAGGGGCGCGCGTGATGCACAGCGTTGCGCCCAAATCCATCAGCCCCTGCGTGTAGGCCTCGATGCCGTCGTCCGGCAGCAGCTCTTCGGCGAGCCGCCACAACGCACGTTCTGCCGGCGCTGATGCCAGGTCGGCCCTGAAACCCAGCGCACGCGTCAGTACCCGCTTGACGTTGCCGTCCAAGATGGCCACGCGTTCGCCGAAGCAGAAGGCGGCGATCGCGGCGGCGGTCGACCGTCCGATGCCGGGCAGCGTGGCCAGCGTCGCGCTGTCGCCTGGAAACCGCCCGGCATGCCGCTCGACCACGGTTTGGGCACAACGGTGCAGGTTGCGCGCACGGCCGTAGTAACCCAGGCCGCTCCACAGCGCCAACACGTCGTCTTGCGGCGCAGCGGCCAGCCTGGTCACATCTGGAAAGCGAGTCAGAAAGCGTTCGTAGTAGCCGAGCACCGTTCTCACCTGCGTCTGCTGCAGCATGATCTCGGACAGCCAGACGCGGTACGGGTCGGTCGTGTGCTGCCAGGGCAAGGCATGCCGACCATGGTTGCGTTGCCAGTCGATCACGCGGGCCGCGAAGGTGGGCGGCACTGCAGGCCGCGTCAGCGCGGCTTCAGGCACGCGCCTGGCTCAGCATCGCAACGCCGGCGCTGCCGCTCGGCGCCTGACCGCCCGAAGTCGGGCCGTCGGGCTGCCGTGTCGCCACGCGGTCGCCGATCGCCGGCACGGCGCGGGCCTGCTCGCGCATTCGCTCGGTCAACGCCAGGGCATGCGCGAGGTGCTGCTGCAATTCGGAATCCTTCGTTTCGATCTCGACGATGCTGCGCTCCAGATCGCCGGCGGCGGCCCGCACCCGTTCCAGCGTTTCGTGGCGCTGCAGGAAATAGCGCCGGCGCTCGTGCAACTGAGTCTCCATCTGCAGGCTCGTCGATCGCATCCAGGCCTCCTGCTCGGCCCGCGCCGTGTCGAAAACAGCCGTCAGCCGGGTCAGCAGCATCCGGCGGAAATCATCGATGAATCTTGGATTCGACAGCCGCAAGGCGTGGGACACGCCCAGGTGCGACGCATAGTTGGCCTCGATCAGGTCGAGTTCGCGCAACGCGTCGTGTGGATCGGGACCGACCGACAACGCCAGGCTGAATCCGAATTCGGCGTTCAACCTGGCGAATGACACCGTCAGCATCGCATTCAGTTCGCTGCGCAGCGCCGCGGCTGTGAGCAGCCGTTCACTCAGGCGCCCGCACAGCGCGACGAACGCCTTGCGCGCACCCCAGCCCAGCAGTGAGGCGTGCGCTTCGGCCTGCATGGTGGACACCTCAACGCGCAGGCGTGCGCTGGACAGTTGCGCCAACAGCGCTTGCCGCAGTCGCTGGTGCACCGCACGCAACGCGTTCAGCCGCACCGTGCAGCGCTCGAAGTCGCGGGATTCGACCTCGATGCGCTGCTGCAGCAGTCGCAGGCGGGCGCTGCTCTTGCCGCGCAAGCCGCGCAGCTCGAGCGTCTGCTCCGCCACGTGACGCCGCACCTCGCCCACCCGCCGACGCACCTGCGTCTCGAGTAGCGCTGCGATCTCCAGCACCATGCGCTCGAGCAACTGCCGACGCTGCGGCAGCAGTTGCGCGGCCAGCGCGCCTTCGAGTTCGCAGATGCCGCTGCGCGCCAGCGCCTGCGCGTCGTCGGCCACCCGCGCGGCCAAGGCCTGCCGGGCCGACACCGGGTACACCCGCCCGGGCGCGACACCCAGCGTGTGCGCGGTCGACAGCCGCTGCGATTCGATCTGGGCCTCGACCTGCGCCGCATTGGCCATCGGGTCGAGCAGCGTGTCGATCTTGTTCAGCACCACGAAACGGTCGAGCACCGGCGTGCTCAGGTACTCCCCCCAGATTGCCAGGTCGGACCGGGTCACACCGGCATCGGCGGCAATGATGAACACCGTGGCTTGCGCAGCTGGCAGCAGCCCCAGCGTCAATTCGGGCTCGACTCCGACGGCATTCAAACCGGGTGTGTCGAGCACCACCAGGCCGCGCCGCAGCAGCGGATGCGGATGGTTGATCAACGCATGCCGCCAAGCCGGCACCTCGACCATGCCGGCCGAATCGGGCAGCGCGTTGTGCTGCGGATGCTGGTCGTCCCAAAAGCCCAGCGCCCGCGCCTGCGCCGGATCGACTCGAAGGGTGCGTGCCACTTCCAGCAGCGATTGCGCCATTTGCGCGGTGTCGTTCGGATTCAACGGCAGGCAGTGCCACGCGGCGCGGCGTTCGCGAAATTCAGCCAGCGAGGCGTCTTCCAGCCGGGTCTGGATCGGAAGCAGACATAGCGACGGCGCCTGTGCGCCGTCCCAGGCCAGTTCGACCGGGCACATCGTGGTCCGACCCGGCGTGGCTGGCAGCACGCGGCGGCCCGCATCGGCGAAAAATATCGCGTTGATCAGCTCGGATTTGCCGCGCGACACCTCGGCGACGAAGGCGACCACCAGCTTGTCGGCCTCGACCCGGCTGCGAACTGCGCGCAACTGCTCGGTCCCCGCCGGCTCGATCAACTGGTGTCGCGTAAGGTGGTGCGACAGCTCGTCCAAGATGCGCGCGACGCCGGTCCGCCAAACACTCAGGGCATCGAGACTGTGTGCGAGTGTCGGAATCATGTCGGTCACATCGGCTCGGCGCGGGTATTTGATCAGGTCGCTTTCATCCTAGCCGACGGTCCCCGCACCAGGTGTAATCAATTGCCACTTCGCCTGGAATGGCAACCGGCGGCGCTGCCGGCCGAGCTCAGCGGCGCTGGCAGACCGGGCAGTAGAAGGTCGATCGCTGCCCCTGCACGATGCGCCTTATCGGCGTGGCGCAATTCAGACAAGGCTGACCGGCCCGACCGTAGACCCGCGCCTGCGACTGGAACTGACCGGCCATGCCATGGGTGTCGCGGAAATCGCGCAAGGTCGAACCGCCGAGTTCGAGCGCCCGAGCCAGGGTCAGCCGCACCGCCGCCGCCAGCCGTTCGCAACGCACCATGCTCAGGCGCGCGCTGCGCGTGCGTGGATCGATGCCGGCTTCAAACAAGGCCTCGCACGCGTAGATGTTGCCGGCTCCCACCACGATGTTGCCAGCCAGCAGCGCCTGCTTGATCGCGACCCTGCGGCCGCGCAGGCCGGCATGCAAATGTGCGCCTGTGAAGGCCGGATCGAATGGTTCGAGTCCCAGGCCGCCGAGCAGCCGGGCTGCCGAGCCGCCATCGAGCGCCGACGACCACACCACCGCGCCGAAGCGACGCGGGTCGGTCAGGCGCAGGGTGCCTCGATCGGTCACCAGATCGAAGTGGTCGTGCCTGCCGGCCTCGCCCGCGGGCAGGCTGAACGCCAGCGAGCCCGACATGCCCAGGTGCAGCAACAGGCCACCACGCTCGAGCGGCAGCCACAGGTACTTGCCCCGGCGGGTCACGGCGCCGATCTGCTGCGCCACCAGCATCAGCGGGTCGCAGCCGAGCGGCCAACGCAGCGGTTGGCCCAGGCGCACGCCGGTCACCCTGGCGCCCTCGATGCGCTGCGCGAAGCTTCGGCGGGTGACTTCGACCTCGGGGAGTTCGGGCATGCAGGGAATTATCGCGACCGCCGGGTGGCCGGACCGCCGCGGTGGACCCCACCGTAGAATGAAACCGAAGCTGCAGGAGTCTCCCGATGCCGTCCCCAATGTTCCGATCCGGCGCCCACCTGCTGGCCGCCGCGGTGGCCGCGGCAACGCTGTCGAACGGCCTGATGGCCCAGCCAGCGGCGGCGCCGACCGATGCCAGGACGGCAGCGGCAGCGGTCGCAGCAGCCCAGAACTCAGACCTCGATGCCCAGCTGTTTTATCAGTTGCTGATCGGTGAGATCGAGTTGCGTTCGGGCGAAGCCAGCGCCGCTTACGAAGTGATGCTCGACGCCGCACGCCGCAGCAAGGATCCGCAATTGTTCCGGCGCGCGACCGACATCGCACTTCAGGGCCGCGCCGGTGACCAGGCGCTCACCGCGGCGCGCGCCTGGCGCAGCGCGATCCCCAGTTCGCTCGAGGCCCATCGCACGCTGGTGCAATTGCTGCTGGCGCTGAACCGCCCGGTTGAAAGCGCCGAACCGCTGAAGTCGCTGCTGGAGCTGACGCCGCCGGCCGAGCAGTCGATGCTGATGTACAGCCTGCCCCGGCTGTACAGCCGATCGCCCGACCAAACGCAGGCCGCCACCCTGCTGGAGCAGGCTTACCAGCCGTACATGAACGGGCCGCAAACCTACACGGCAGCGCGGGTGTCACTGGGCCGTGCCTGGTTGGCCGCCAGCAACCCGGCGCGCGCGATGCAGCTGGCCACGCAAGCCCAGTCTCAGGACCCGGCCTCGGACGGTCCCTCGCTGCTGGCGTTGGAAATGATGCCGTCGACCGACGCCGAAGCGCTGGTGGTCGCGCACCTCGCCGCCCGTCCCGACAGCACCGGCGTGCGCTTCGCGTACATCCGCAGCCTCAGCAGCGTGCAGCGCTACGTCGACGCGATCGAACAGCTCAAGGTGCTCACGGCACGCGAACCGCGGCTGGCACCACCCTGGCTGAGCCTGGGCGCGCTGCAGCTCGAGCTGCGCCAACCGGCAGACGCCACGCGGTCGCTGCAGACTTATGCGTCGCTGCTCGAAGACGCCATGCGCACACCGACCCCCGAGGCCGCACCGACCTCGGAGGACGACGAGGACGCTGCGGCAGCGCCCGAGCAGGGACTGACGCAAGCCTATCTCTTGCTCTCGCAGAGCGCCGAGATGCAGCAGGACTATTCCGGCGCAGCGGCCTGGCTCGAAAAGATCGACAACACCCAGCAGGCGCTGGAAGTCCAGACGCGCCGTGCGTCGTTGCTGATGCGCCAGGGCCGCTTGCAGGAAGCGCGAGAGCTGATCCGCAATGCCCCAGAGAAGGGCGCCGACGGTGCGCGCGCCAAGATCACCGCCGAGGCAGCTCTGCTGCGCGATGCCAAGCGCTGGTCCGAGGCCCATGTGCTGCTGGCGCAGGCGAACGACAAATACCCGGACGATGTGAATTTGTTGTACGACCAGTCGATGGCGGCCGACAAACTGGATCGGCTCGACGAGATGGAGCGGCTGCTGCGCCGCGTGATCGCGCTCAAGCCCGATCATCACCATGCTTACAACGCGCTGGGCTATTCGCTGGCGGAACGCAATCTGCGGCTCGACGAAGCACGCACGTTGATTCAAAAGGCACTGGAACTGAGCCCTGGCGAGCCTTTCATCACCGACAGCCTGGGATGGGTCGAGTTCCGACTCGGCAACCGGGCCGAGGCGCTGCGTTTGCTGCGGGCCGCATACCAGGCGCGTCCGGACACGGAAATCGCCGCGCACCTGGGCGAGGTGTTGTGGACCTATGGCCAGCGCGACGAGGCCGTGCGGATCTGGCGTGAAGGCCGCCAGCGCGACGGCAGCAACGAGGTGTTGCGCGACACTTTGACGCGGCTGCAGGTTGAACTGTGATCGGGAAAAAAGCCAGGCTTCGGTACTTGCTGGCCGCCGCATCCCTGCCGTGGTTGGTGGGCTGCGCCAATCTGCCCGGTGTCAAGCCGCCCGACGCCGCCGGCATGCTGGCAGGGCGATTGGCCGTGTCGGTGGCGGCCAGCGGCGGGATCGCGGCGCGTTCCATGACCGCCGCGTTCGAGTTGTCTGGCAGCGACCGGGCGGGCCAGTTCAGCTTGGCATCGCCGCTCGGCAGCGTGCTGGCCCAGGCCCGTTGGTCGGCCGACGGCGCCGTGCTCGACACCCCGAAAGGGCAGACACGTTTCGATGACCTGGGCGCGCTGACGCGCGAGATGCTGGGCGAAGAGCTTCCCGTGCGCGCTTGGTTCGACTGGCTGCGTGGCCGCCCCTGGCCAGGCGCGACCAGTGCGCCTCGAGTCTCTGCGCCAGAGCCTGGCTTCGACCAGCTGGGTTGGACCATCGACCTGTCACGTTTCGAGGCTGCGCGGGTCGAGGCCCGGCGCGAGCAGTCGCCGGCCGTGGTCGTGCGCGTGCAGCTCGAAGGCCCCTGACACGATGTCGCTGCTGTCGATCTGCGACGTGGTCGCGCCGGCCAAACTGAACCTGTTTCTGCACGTGATCGGGCAGCGTGACGATGGTTATCACCTGCTTCAGTCCGTGTTCGTGTTGATCGACTGGTGCGACTCGCTGCACTTCGAGCGTCGATCCGACGGGCAGGTGATGCGCCACGACCTGGGCGCCGCACTGCCCGCCGACGATCTGTGCGTGCGGGCAGCGCGCGCATTGCAAGCCGTGAGCGGTTGCGGCTTGGGTGTCGATATTTCGATCGACAAACAGGTGCCGTGGGGTGCGGGCATGGGCGGTGGCAGCTCGGACGCGGCATCGACCTTGCTGGCGTTGAACCGACTCTGGAACCTGAACTGGCCGCGCTCGCGGCTCAAGGCGCTGGGTATGACGATCGGTGCCGACGTGCCGTTTTTCATCGGCGGGCGCAACGCATTTGTCGAAGGCATCGGCGAGCGGCTGACGCCGCTGGAGGTGAAGCCGCAGTGGCTGGCGGTGCTCAAGCCGGCGGGCGAGCTCGAGACGCGTGCCGTTTTCAGCAGCCCTCTGTTGGCCCGCAATACCGAAGCTGTTATATTGGAAAGCTTTTATACGGGATTGTCAGATACGACAATTGAGATCGTGGAGGCCTACGGGCGCAATGATCTGCAGCCGCCCGCAGCAGATTTGTGTCAAGGCGTGACGACAGCTGCGAATGTGCTGATCGAGATGTACGGCAACAGCAGGATGACGGGTTCGGGCACGGCGGTATTTGCCCGAGCAGGTTTGGTTTGCAACGCGCCGTTGGTAGTGCCGGAGTTCAAGGTCGACATTCCGCGAGGGTGGTCAGGCCGGATGTGCAAAAGCTTGCCGCAGCATCCGCTGCTGGCATGGGCTGAGAATTGAAGCCGAGGGGCGCGCGGAGCTCAGAACCGCGATGAGTTGGAGGTTCGCGCGAAAGCAGCGAACCTGCGTAGGGGAGTCGCCAAGTTGGTCAAGGCATCGGATTTTGATTCCGACATGCGAGGGTTCGAGTCCTTCCTCCCCTGCCAAAATTTTTGATTCCCTCGGCACCCGACGTGCGATTTGGGGGTTGAGCCAGAGGGCCATTCGTAGGCCTGAGAAGTCTCGACGGAGGGGATGTGCTTTTCAACACCGTGCTGTTCACGGGCAACGCCAATCCGGCGCTCGCCCAGGAAATCGCTTCACACCTCGGAATCGAAGTCGGCAATGCCAAGGTCGGTCGCTTTTCCGATGGCGAAGTCGACATTGAAATTCATCAAAACGTGCGTGCCCGCGACATCTTCGTGGTGCAACCGACCTGCGCGCCGACCAACGAAAACCTGATGGAGCTGTGCATCATGGTCGACGCGCTCAGACGCGCTTCGGCTCGGCGGGTCACGGCCGTGATCCCTTATTTCGGATACGCGCGGCAGGATCGTCGGCCGCGTTCGACGCGCGTGCCCATCAGCGCCAAGGTCGTGGCCAACATGCTCGAGGCTGTCGGTGTCGAGCGGCTGCTGACGATGGACCTGCACGCCGACCAGATCCAGGGTTTTTTCAACATCCCGGTCGACAACATTTACGCTTCGCCCGTCTTGTTGTCGGACCTGCAATCCAAGCGTTACGACGATCTGGTCGTGGTGTCTCCAGACGTCGGTGGCGTGGTGCGGGCGCGGGCGCTGGCCAAGCAGCTCGGTTGCGATCTGGCGATCATCGACAAGCGAAGGCCGCGCGCCAACGTGTCGGAAGTGATGCACGTGATCGGCGAGATCGAGGGTCGCAACTGCGTTGTGATGGACGACATGATCGACACCGCCGGCACCCTGGTAAAGGCCGCTGACGTGCTCAAGGAACGCGGCGCACGCAAAGTCTACGCATACTGCACGCACGCCGTTTTTTCGGGGCCGGCGATCGACCGCATCAAAGCTTCGGCACTCGACGAGGTCGTCATCACCAACACGATACCGCTCAGCGAAGCCGGTCGCAACTGCGCCAAGGTGCGCCAGTTGTCGGTGGCTTTTCTGTTCGCGGAAACCATCCGCCGTATTTCCGACGGTGAATCCGTCACGTCGCTGTTCGCCGAGCAGAACAGCAATTTCTAGAACCAAGGCGGGCTCTGTCAGAGAGCTTGTCACGGCGGGGGCTTCGGTCCTCTTTTCAACGAAGAGCCTGGTCGCGGGCACTTCAAACATCATCGGAGTCAACATGAAATTCGTCGCATTCGAGCGTACGTTGCAGGGGACCGGAGCGAGCCGCCGCCTGCGCATCGCTGCCAAGGTCCCGGGGATTGTTTATGGCGCAGGCACCCCCGCCATGATCGAGCTCGATCACAACGCGCTCTTCTTCGCGCTCAAGAAGGAAGCCTTCCACTCGTCCATTCTCCAAATGGAACTGGCCGGCAAGTCGGAGCAGGTGCTGCTGCGCGACTACCAGATGCACCCGTTCCGCCCGATCGTGCTGCACATCGACTTCCAGCGCGTCGACGCCACCACCAAGATCACGAAGCGCGTGCCGCTGCACTTCATCAACGAGGAAAACTCGCCGGCCGTCAAGACAGATGCCTGCGTGGTCAACCACGTGGTCACCGAGTTGCTCATCCAGTGCCTGGCCTCGCAACTGCCCGAGTTCCTGACGGTTGACCTCGGTAGCCTGGCGAAGGGTCAGTCGCTGCACGTCGACGACATCGCGCTGGGCGAAGGCGTCAAGGTGATGACGCAGGGCAAGAAGAATCCGGTGATCGTCTCGGTCTCTGCCCAGGCAGCAGAAGAGGAAATCATCGCGGCGCCCGTCGTCGCTGCGGTCGCGCCCACGAAGGCCAAGAAGACCGAAAAGCAGAACAAGAAGTAACGCCCCGTCCGGCCTCGGTCGGAGCGCGAAGCCCCGCCTCGGCGGGGCTTTTTTGTGTCTGGCTCCAACCATAATCCGGTCATGATCCGACTGCTGGTCGGCCTGGGAAACCCGGGCCCCGAGTACCAACCAACGCGCCACAACGCCGGCTTCTGGTTCATCGACCAGGCGGCCGACCAGCTTGGCACTCGGCTGCAGCCCGAGCGCACGATGTTCGGTCTGGCGGCACGTGCCAACCCATCGCAAGGCGTGGTGTGGCTGCTAGAGCCGATGACATTCATGAACCTGTCGGGCAAGTCGGTATCGGCCCTGGCGCGCTTCTACAAGATCGCGCCGGACGAGATCCTGGTGGCGCACGACGAACTCGATCTGCTGCCCGGCCAGGTCAAACTGAAATTCGGTGGCAGCCACGCCGGCCACAACGGCCTGAAAGACATCCACGCGCAACTCGGCAGTGCCGATTACTGGCGCCTGCGCCTGGGCATCGGCCACCCGGGCGTGAAGTCAGAGGTGGTCAACTACGTGCTGCGCAAGCCCCCAGCCGAACAGGGCGAGGCCATTCACAAGGCAATAGAGCAGTCGCTGTCGGCGCTGGACTTGCTGCTCTCCGGTGACATGGAGCGCGCGTTGATGAAGATCCATGCCCAACCGCCGCGTCCGAAGCCGCCACGGCCGGCGACGCCCTCACCCGCTGATGCACCAGCCTGACGTCACCATGCCTGCAGGCTTCTCGAACCGAATGCGCCTGGCTGTCCTGGGTTTGGCTTGCATCCTGCCCGTTGGGGCCGCGTGGGCACAGCCGATTTACCGCTGCGGCCCGGATGGCCGCGAGTATTCCCAGACGCCGTGCCCCGGCGGGCGGCTGCTCGACCTGGCGGATCCACGCTCGGCGGCGCAGCGCGCCGAGGCCCGCGACGTGGCCGCCCGAGAAGCTCGGTTGGCGACCCGCTTGGAAGCACAACGCCGCCAGGCCGAGTCCAGCGCGAAGCCACCGGGCGCGGCGAGCCTGTCACCACGGCCGGCACAGAAGCCGGTCGCCGACCCGTCGCCGGGAAAGCCGAAGACGAAGAAGGCCGCGGCCGACGAACCTTTCATCGCTACCGTGCCACGCCGCTCGAAGGCCAAATCGACGTCGCCCTAGCCCTCGGCGATTTCGGCGCCAGGGCCGGCGTCAAGGCCGCAGATCAGGTGAGAACGGTCAGCGAATCGTCTGAGATCACAAGCGCCGGCGGGGCCGATTCCGACTGAAGCCGCCGGTACTTGGCCCACAGCGACTCCTGGTTCTCGACGTGATCCGGATGCACCGGGATGCAACTCACCGGGCAGACTTGCACGCACTGCGGCTCGTCGAAGTGGCCGACGCATTCAGTGCACTTGGTGGGATCGATCTGGTAGATCTCGATGCCCATGAAGATGGCCTGGTTGGGGCACTCGGGTTCGCAGACATCGCAGTTGATGCATTCGTCGGTGATCAGCAGCGCCATGGTCGTCGTCTCGTCATGCCTCGTTCGGACGCACCCGCGTGCGCAACCGACCCAACACCGAAGGTGACACAAATTTGGAGACATCACCGCCCAGGCTGGCAATCTCCCGCACGAAAGTGCCCGAGACGAACTGGTACTGGTCGCTGGGCGTCAGGAACAGGGTTTCGACATCGGGCATCAACTGCCGGTTCATGCCGGCCATCTGGAATTCGTATTCGAAGTCGCTGACGGCACGCAGCCCGCGCACGACCACCTTGCCGCCGTGCGTCTGTACGAAATCGCTGAGCAGGCCGCGAAACGAGATCACCTCGACGTTCGGGTACTTGGCGGCCAGTTCGGTGGCGATGTCCAGCCGCTCGTCGATCGTGAACATCGTGCGCTTGTGGTGGCCCGCGGCGACCGCGACGATCAGGCGTTCGAACAGCCGGCTGGCGCGGCGCATCAGGTCTTCGTGGCCGAGGGTCATCGGATCGAAGGTGCCGGGGTAGACGGCGGTCAATCGGGTCACGGAGGTCATGGCGGGCTTCACGCGAAATGGGCTCGGCCGCAGTGTAGCGGGCCAGGTCCTGCGGGCAACCGGTGCGGCGGCCGACGCCGGCACCCTGGCTGATCACTCCACCGGGATGCGCTGCAGCAACTGGAAATGCACCGCCCCGGCGCGGCCACTGCGGTGCAATCTCAGGCCGTGCGCCTGCAGCACCTCTGCCGTGCAGGGCCGGTCGGCTTCCAGGTAAACCAATCCGTGTTCGACCACCAACCGCGCCGCGGCGGCAAGACCGGGTTGCTGCAGCGGCAGGTCGAACGGCGGATCGACGAACACCAGTTCGAAGCTCGCCGGCGCGCAGCGCGCCATCCAGGCCAGCGCATCGGCGCACTCGACACGCACCGTTTCGGCCTTCAGGCGCTGCTTGACCTCGTTCAAGCTGGCAGCGAGGCGCCGGTCGCGCTCCAGCAGCACCACTTCGGCCGCGCCACGCGACGCCGATTCGAAACCCAGCGCACCCGATCCGGCAAACGCGTCCAGGCAACGCCACCCGCCCAGGTCCTGGCCCAGCCAGTTGAACAGCGTCTCACGCACCCGGTCGGGCGTCGGCCGCAAGCCGGCCACGTCGGCCACCGGCAGTTTGCTGCGCTTCCACAACCCGCCGACGATGCGCACTTCGCCCGGCAACTTGGAACCCAGACGCGAACCGCCCACCGCAGCGCCGCCCTTCAAAGCGCCGGTCGAGGCGCTGTTGCGCCCGGAACTTTGGCTGCCCTTGGGACGGCCCGGCGGGCTCATCAGGGTTGCTTCGGGCTGCGCCCTCCGGCGTTCGCCCTTGGGACGGCCCGGCGGGCTCATCAGGGTTGCTTCGGGCTGCGCCCTGCGGTGTTCGCTCTTGGGGCGGCCCGGCGGGCTGATCAGGATTGCTTCGGGCTGGGCCCTGCGGTGTTCGCCCTTGAGGCGGCCCGGCGGGCTCATGGCAACTCGATGCTCGGCGCCGTGGCAGTCGCCTCGCGCGGGCCGATGCTGCCGCCCAGACGGGCTTTCAGCGCAGGCGGCTTGCCGCTCATCAGCGCCGAATACCAGGTGGCGTTGCTCAACACCTTTTTGACGTAGTCGCGCGTCTCGGCGAACGGGATGTTCTCGGCCCAGGCCGCAACCTCGAGCACCGGCCCTTCTCGCCAGCGGCGCGGACGGCCCGGCCCGGCGTTGTAGGCGGCCGCCGCCATGGCCTGCGAGCCGCCGAAATCATCGAGCACCAGCTTCAGGTAACCGGTGCCGATGCGCAGGTTGGTATCGCGGTCGGTGATCATGTCCGGCGTGTAGGCAAGGCCCATCTTGCGGGCGGTCCAGCGCGCGGTGGCCGGCATGATCTGCATCAGCCCCGAGGCGCCCACCGGCGAGCGCGCATCCATCACGAAGCGCGACTCCTGGCGGATCAGGCCGTACACATAGGCCGGGTCGAGACCGATCTCGCGCGCCCGAGCCTGCACTTCCTTGCTGTGCGGCGTCGGAAAGCGCTGCGCCATGTCGACCTCCACCTTGGTGCGGTCACTGGTGTTGATGCAACGGTCCCAGATTTCCCGATCGCACGCCACCTGCGCGGCCGCCATCAATTCGCGGTCGCTCATGCCGCGCAGCGTGTAGTTCCATTCGCGCACGCCCTCGTTGCGCAAGCCGAGCGCGATCAGTTGAAGTGCGCGCGCAAGCCCCGGCAGCCGAGCCGCGGTTTCGCGCTCGGCCGCGGTGAGCGGCGCCGGGCGCGGCGGCATCGCGATCGGAACGCCGAGCTCTTCGGAGGCCAGCTTGCCATAGAAATGCATCTGCCCGGCCAGGCCGGCCATCAGTTCCTGTGCCATCGCGCGCATCGCCTCGCCGTCCTGCGAGTCGCGGCCGAGTGCCTGCAGCGCACGCGCCTTCCAGTACACCCAGGTGGGGTCGCGCTGCTCGGCCGGGCTCATCGCGTTGATTGCCTGCATCACTTGCTGCCAGCGCACCTTTGCGGCATCGGCTCGCAGCGCTGCGCGCGCCTTCCACGCCAGCGTTTCGTCCGGCCATTCCTGCTCGCGGACCCTTTTTCCGCCTTGCAGCGCGGCCTGCTGATACAGGTCGGACGCCTCGGGCAGCAACTTCATGGCGGCCTGTTTGGCCACCGCCGCCCAGGCCCATGAACTCAGGTCGTCCGGCAGGGCCCCGCCCCAGCGCTTGCGCAGCTCGGCCTCGGCGGCCTCGGCGTCGCTGCCGGCCAGCCGGATCAGCGCCAGCGTCGTCAGTTCCGCCTGCTGGCGGCTGGACGTGTCGGCGCGGCGGTTGAGGTAGCGGGCCGGGTTGTCGAGCAGTTCGTTGAGCGCGGAGACCAGCGGCGCGCCGATCAGCATCACCGCCTGTCGAGCCGCCCGAGGACGCCCCGCGTCCACTGCGAAGCGCGCCTTGCGCCAGACAGCGTCCGGACTGAGTTCCTTGGCATCGAACAAGGTCGACGCCAGCATTGCGCAACCGTCGTCGCCGTCGCGCTGCGTCAGCCACGCGGCCAGCGCATCGTCGCGCACGTCTTTGCCGGCGCGGCGCTCGACCAGCAGCGCGTAGCAAGTCACCTCGCGGTCGTCGTTCATGCGAAAGCGCGGAAATTCGACGGCGAAATTGGCCCAGTCGCGGCGCCGGCCGAGTTCGAGCAACCAGTCGTTGCGCAGGCGGTCCTCGACATAGCTGCCGCTCCAGCGCGCGTAGAAGGCATTCAACTCGTCTTGTTGAGCGGTGTTCAACCGATTGTTGAGTTCCCAGTAATCGACCCAACTCGCCAGCGGGTGCTGTTCGGCCGACGCCGTGGCGCGCGCCAAGTCGAGCGCCTTGGTGTCTTTGCGGCGCAGCGCTTCGCGGGCTTGCGTGATGTTCTGGTCGCCACTTTGTGCCATGGCGACCGGCACCACCAGCGCCGACATCCCCAGCACCAGCAGCGTCACGCCCATCAGCGCCAGGCTGGCGCGCCGCAGCGGTCGGCGCCGACCGCCATATACTGATTTCGAAGCCGGCAGCCCGGTCGGAACTGCAAGAACGTCCGCTGAAATTCGTGTCACCCGATCACTCCGTCCATCCAAGAAATTTGCTGCGCCAGCAGTTGCTGGTGCAACGCGATCAATTCATCGTCGGCCCGCAAGCGATGGCGGCCGAAGCCGCGCTGACGCGGCATCTGCTGAACACCGTAGCACGACTCGATCCGGCTTGCCTGGGCGTGTACTGGGCATTTCCCTCTGAATTCAACGCATCGCGGGCACTCGCGGCAGACCCTCGCTTCGATCAACTCGCCAAGGCGCTGCCCTTTGCGCGCCGCATCCCGCGCCAGATGGACTATCTGCGCTGGGACGGCGCGGCGCCGGCGGCCAAGGACGAATGCGGCATTCCGTGCGGAAGCGGCAGTCCGGTCGTGCCCGACGTGGTGCTGGTCCCGTGCGTGGGACACACCGCCGACGGATTCCGGCTCGGCTACGGCGGCGGCTATTTCGACCGCTGGTTGGCGGCTCACCCGCAGGTCACGGCGATCGGCGTTTCGTGGTCGGTCGGGCTGATGGACGCCGGCGCGTATCGGGTGCAAGCGCATGACGTGCCGATGATGCTGGTGGTCACCGAGGCCGGCGTCGCCTGACCTGTTGCCGCGCGCGTCAGCCCGGCGACACGAATCGCAACGACTTGCCGGCCTGTTCGCTGGCGCAAGCCGAAAGCCGGTCGAAGAATTCGCCGCCCTCGCGGCCATCGATCCAGCGGCCCTGAATGCAACGGTAGTGAAAGCCGCCGGAACGCGCCGCCAGCCACAACTCCTGCAACGGCGGCTGCGTGTTGAGCACCAGCTTGCTGCCATTCGGGAAGCTCAACTCCAACAGGCCACCGGTGCGGTAAGCGTCGATGTCGATCAGGTCGCGCTGCAGCCAGTCGTCGACGGTCGATTCGATGCTGGCCAGCACGGCCGCGGTGCGACGGCGGTACTCGCCGTCGCTCAGCGTGTCGGGCTCTGAAGGTGCAGTCATGGCCGGTAACATTGCGTCATGTTCAAGATCAAACGCAGTGTAGCGACGTGCCTTGCCGACCGGCACGGATGCGTTGATGCGGCATCAGTCGTCAGGGGCTTGGTTGGCGCGGCGCTGTTGGTGGGCGCGTTCGCCGGTTGCGGCCAGAAAGGGCCGCTGATGCTGCCGGCGCCGCTGCCCGCCGCGTCGGCGCCGGCGGCAGCGCCGTGAGCCTGAAGGGCCGCCCGAACGGCGAAATTCGGAGTGAGCAGCACGAGGTTGCACCAGCGAGCCTGCCCGGCCGCCCGAAAGACGGAACGAAAAGTGCGCGGCAGGAAGGCACGCCAGCGTGCCTGCCCGGCGCACCGCAACTGGCTTACCGCGACGGCGAACTCACACTGGAAGATTGCGCGCTGAGCGATTTGGCGCGGTTGCACGGCACGCCGTTGTATGTCTATTCGCAAGCCTCGATGCTGACCGCGCTGGCCGGCTACCAGCGCGCACTGGCCGGCCGCGATTCGCTGATCTGCTACGCGATGAAGGCCAATTCGAACCTTGCCGTGGTGCAGACCTTCGCACAGGCCGGCTGCGGTTTCGACATCGTCTCGGGCGGCGAACTCGCACGCGTGCTGGCCGCCGGCGCATCGGCCTCGAAGGTCGTGTTCTCGGGCGTCGGCAAGACGCGCGCCGAGATGCGCCAGGCGCTGCAGGCCGGCGTGATGTGCTTCAACGTCGAGAGCGAAGCCGAACTCGAGGTACTGTCGCAAGTCGCGTCCGATACGGGCCTCACGGCAAATGTCAGCCTGCGCGTCAACCCCGACGTGGACGCCGGCACGCACCCGTACATCTCGACCGGGCTCAAAGGCAACAAGTTTGGCATCGCCCATCAACGGGCAGTGGCCAGTTACCAGCGCGCGGCCGCGCTGCCGGGCCTGAAGTTGGTCGGCATCGACTGCCACATCGGCTCGCAGATCGAAGACGCCGGTCCGTACCTCGACGCGCTGGACCGCATGCTCGAACTGGTCGAGGCGGTGGAGGCCAGCGGCATTCCGATCCCGCACCTCGACCTCGGTGGCGGGCTCGGCATCACCTACACCGACGAGGCGCCGCCGTCAGCCGAATCGCTGGTGCGCGCGCTGCTCGAGCGCATCGACGCGCGTGGCCACGGCCACCGCAAGATCATGTTCGAGCCGGGCCGCTCGCTGGTGGGCAACGCCGGCGTGCTGGTCAGCGAAGTGCTCTATCTGAAGCCGGGCGAGGAAAAGAATTTCTGCATCGTCGATGCGGCCATGAACGACCTGATGCGCCCGGCGATGTACCAGGCCTGGATGGGCATCGTCGCCTGTGAGCTGCGCAGCGAACAGCCGCTGCTGTGCGACGTGGTCGGTCCGGTCTGCGAATCGGGCGACTGGCTGGGGCGCGACCGGCAGCTGGCCGTGCACCAGGGCGACTTCGTGGCAGTGCTGTCGGCAGGCGCTTACGGCATGAGCATGGCCAGCAACTACAACAGCCGCGGCCGCGCCGCCGAGGTGATGGTGCGCGGGAGTGACAGCTGGCTGATCCGGGAGCGCGAGACGCCGGGCGCGTTGTTCAACAGCGAGCACTTGCTGCCGGTGCGCTGAGCCTGGGCGTGGACGCGCCCGAGCTTCAGCGCATCGGCGCACGGCAGCATCAGCGCGTCAGCGCGTCAGCGAACGGACGCACGGACGCGTCAGCGAAGCAGCGAACGGACGCAGCGGCAAAGCAGCGCATCAGCGCATGGGGCGACCGAGCGTGTCAGATCCGGACTTCCTGCACGGCGTGGCAGGCGACACGCACGCCTTTGAACATTTGAAGCAGCGGGCGCTCCTGCCGGCACCGTTCATTCGCGTGCGGACAGCGCGGGTGGAAGGTGCAGCCGCTGGGCGGCGCCAGCGGGTTGGGCACCTCGCCCTGCACGGGCGTGCGCGCCTTGCCGCTCATGTGGATGTCTGGGATGGCGTCGAGCAACATGCGCGTGTACGGATGGCGCGGGTTGGCGAACAGCGTGCGCTTGTCGGACAGTTCGACCAGGCTGCCGAGGTACATCACGCCGACCTGGTCCGACACGTGGCGCACCACCGCCAGGTTGTGCGAGATGAACAGATAGGTCAGGCCGCGGCTGCGCTGCAGGTCCTTCATCAGGTTCAGCACCTGCGCCTGCACCGACACGTCGAGCGCCGAGGTCGGCTCGTCGCACACCAGAAACTCGGGCCCGGTGGCCAGCGCCCGGGCGATCGAGACGCGCTGGCGCTGGCCGCCCGAGAACTGGTGCGGGTACCTGGCCATGTCCGCCGCCGACAGGCCGACGCTGCGCAGCAAGTGGGCCACACGGTCCTGCAAGTCGGCCGGCGTCACCGGCGAGGCCACGGTCTCACCGTCGACCGTCACGCCATGCTCGCGCAGCGGTTCGCCGACGATGTGCTCGACCGTCCAGCGCGGATTCAGGCTCGCATACGGATCCTGGAAGATCATCTGCATGCGACGGCGCAGCGCAGCAGCCTGCGGCGAGCGCAGCGTGGCCTGGATGTCGGCGCCGTCGAAATGCACGCTGCCGCGCGTCGGCTCGTACAGGCCGACGAGCAGGCGTGCCACCGTGCTTTTGCCGCAGCCCGATTCGCCCACCAGGGCCAGCGTGCTGCCGCGCGCGATGACGAAGTCGACCGCATCGACGGCGTGCACGTACTGGCGCGGCCGGCGTTCGACCAGGCGGTTGAGCCACGGTGCCGAGACATCGAAGCGCTTGGACAGGCCGCGCACCTCGACCAGTGGCGATGGCGATGCCGTGGCCAGCGCGGGTCGCTCGAGGCTCATGCTCATTGCCGGAACGCGCTTGCATGAATCCAGCAGGCCGCCCGCGTGGCACCGGCCGCCATCAGGTCGGGCCGGTCGACGCGGCAACGGTCGAAGGCGTGGGTGCATCGAGGATTGAACGCACAGCCGGGCGGAATGGAATTCAGGCGCGGCATCGCGCCGTCGATCTGCAGCAGCCGGTCGCGGTCTTCGTCCAGCGCCGGGATCGAGCCCATCAGGCCGACCGTGTAGGGATGTGCCGGCACGTGCACGACGTCGTGCACGGGCCCGATTTCAGCAATGCGGCCGGCGTACATCACGGCGACGCGATCGCAGGTCTCGGCGATCACGCCCATGTCGTGCGTGATCAGCATCACCGCGGCGCCATGGTCTTTGCACAGGCGCCGCAGCAACGCGATGATCTGCGCCTGCACCGAGACGTCGAGCGCGGTGGTCGGCTCGTCGGCCACGATCAGTCTCGGCTGGGCGGCCAGCGCCAGTGCGATCACGACCCGCTGACGCATGCCGCCGGAGAACTGGTGCGGGTACTGATCGATACGCTGCGCGGCCGCCTGGATGCCGGTCTCTTCGAGCAAGGCAATGGCGCGCCGGCGCGCCTGCGCAGCGTCGAGCGCCAGGTGGGTGCGGATCGTCTCCACCAGTTGTTGCCCGACCGTGTAGAGCGGGTTGAGAGAGGTCAGCGGATCCTGGAAAATCGCGCCGATCTGGCGGCCGCGCAGGCGGCGCATCGCTTCGGGCGGCAGGTTGTCGATGCGGCGGCCGTCGAAGTAAATCTCGCCGGCGGCGATGCGCCCCGGCGCATCGAGCAAGCCGATGATGGCCGCCCCGGTCAGCGATTTGCCGGCGCCAGATTCGCCCACCACGCCGAGAATTTCACCCGGCGCGATGTGGAACGAGACATCGTCCAGCGCCACCAGCGTGGCGTGCCGCGTCGCGAATTCGACGCGCAGGTGGCGCACCTCGAGCAGTGGTGCGCTCATCGGCAGCGCGTCACGAGAAAGGGGTGATCGGCCATCGTTCAGCGCAACCGCGGGTTGAGCGCGTCGCGCAGCCAGTCGCCGAACAGGTTGATGCTCAGCGCGATCATCACCAGCATGCCGCCCGGAAAGATCACCAGCCACCAGGCGCCGCTGAACAACTGCTTGTTGCCTTCGTTGATGAAGGTGCCCAGCGACGGCGAGGTGGGCGGCACGCCGACGCCCAGGAACGACAGCGTCGCCTCGGTAAGGATGGCAGACGCCACCTGGATGGTCGACAGCACCAACACCGGCCCCATCACGTTGGGCAGCACATGGCGCAGCATGATGCGCAGCGGCGGCACGCCGATCACGCGGGCGGCCTGCACGTAGTCCTTGCCGCGCTCCACCAGCGTCGAGCCGCGCACCGTGCGTGCGTACTGCACCCAGCCGGTCAGCGAGATCGCGATGATCAGCACGCCGAACGCGAGCGACTCGTGCGCCTGCGGAAAGAGCGCACGGCCGACGCCGTCGATCAGCAGCGCGACCAGGATCGACGGGAAAGACAGCATCACGTCGCAGACGCGCATGATGAAGGCGTCGACCCGGCCGCCCAGGTAGCCCGACACCAGCCCCAGCGTCACGCCGACGAGCAGCGAGACCAGCACCGCGGCGCCGCCGACGAACAGCGAAATGCGGGCACCGTACATCAGCGCCGACAGCACGTCGCGCCCCTGCTCGTCGGTGCCGAGCAGGAAGGTGGATTTGCCGCCTTGCATCCAGGCCGGCGGCAGCATCGAATCGGCCAAGCCGATCGTGCTGAGGTCGAACGGATCGTGCGGTGCCACCCAACCCGCGAACAGCGCCATGAACAGGCACGCCGATCCCATGACGGCAGCGAACATCGCCATCGGCGACGACACGAAGCTGTGCCAGACGTCGCCCTGGAAGAAGCGACGCAGCGCGCCCGGCTTTGTCAAAGCGAGGCTGCTCATCGGCCGGCCACGTGCCAGCGGCACGGCACGGCGGAACGCGTCAACGCGACCGTGCACGATCCGATCGCCTTCATGCCGAGGCAGCACGCGCCGCGTCGTCGAGCGGCATCGCCTGAACGGCCAACGCGGCCAGGAAGGTTGCCCCGAGCGGCAGGATCTCGTCGTTGAAGTCGTAGCGCGTGTTGTGCAGGAAGCAGCCGCCCTCGCCCTGGCCGATGCGCAGGTAGGCACCGGGCTTGACCTGCAACATGTACGAAAAATCCTCGGCGCCCATGCTGGGCGGCAGGTCGCGGATGACGTGGTCTTCGCCCACCAGGCTGGCCGCCACATCGCCGGCAAAGCGAGCCTCGCGCGGCGTGTTGATGGTGGCCGGGTAGGAGCGCGTGTATTTCAGCGTGGCCGTGGCGCCGAAACCGATCGCCACCGATTCGACCAACCGGCCGAGCCGGTCTTCAAGCATGTCCTGCACCTCGCGCTTGAAGCTGCGCACGGTGCCGACGAGCCGCGCCTGTCGCGGGATGACGCTGAACGCATCGAGGCTGCCGGCCTGCATCGAGCACAGGCTGACCACGGCGTTGTCGATCGGGCTGACATTGCGCGACACCAGGCTTTGCGCGGCCGTGATGATGTGGGCCGCCACCAGCACCGGATCGATCGTCAGATAAGGATGCGCCCCGTGTCCGCCGCGCCCGTTGATGGTGATTTCAATGAGGTCGGCCGCCGCCATCATCGGTCCGGGGTTCACGCCGATGATGCCGGGCGCCAGGCTCGGCCAGTTGTGCATCGCATAGACGGACTCGACGTTGAACCGATCGAACAGGCCGTCGTCGATCATCGCCTTGGCGCCGGCGTGTCCTTCCTCGCCCGGCTGGAAGATCAGCACCGCGCTGCCGTCGAAGCGGCGCGTGGCGGCGAGCGCACGGGCCGCGCCGATCAGCATCGTGGTGTGGCCGTCGTGTCCGCAGGCGTGCATCAGCCCGAGGCTGCCCGAGCGCCAGGCGAAGTCGTTTTCCTCGTGCATCGGCAGCGCGTCCATGTCGGCGCGCAAACCGATCATGCGGCCCGATCGGCCGCGCTGGCCATGGATCACGCCGACCACGCCGGTCTTGCCGATGCCGGTGTGCACCTCGTCGACACCACACGCGCGCAGCGCCTCGGCCACACGCGCCGCGGTGCGTGTTTCCTCGAAGCCGAGTTCGGGGTGGGCGTGCAGGTCACGCCGGAATGCGGTGAGCTCAGGGTGCATGGCACGCAGGCGGTCGAACAGACCTTGCGCAGACCCAGACGGAAGCAGCATCAATGTCCTTGGGCGCGTTCGATGCGCAGGCGCGGGTCGACCGCAAAGTACAGCAGGTCGACCACCAGATTGATAGTCACGAAGATCAGCGAAATCAGGCACAGGTAGGCCGCCATCACCGGGATGTCGGCGAACTGCACGGCCTGGATGAACAAGAGGCCCATGCCCGGCCACTGGAACACGGTCTCGGTGATGATCGCGAAGGCGATCAGCGAGCCCAGTTGCAGCCCCGTGATCGTCAGCACCGGCACCAGCGTGTTCTTCAGCGCGTGGCCGAAATGAATGGCGTGGTCGGTCAGGCCGCGGGCGCGGGCAAACCTGATGTAGTCGGCCCGCAGCACCTCGAGCATTTCAGACCGCACCAGTCGCATGATCAACGTGAGCTGGAAAACTGCCAGCGTGACCGACGGCAGCAGCAGGTGTTTCCAGCCGGTGGGACTGAGCAGGCCCGTCGTCCATCCGCCGATCGCCACCACCTCGCCGCGCCCAAAACTCGGCAGCCATTTCAGCGTGACGGAGAACAGCAGGATCAGCAAGATGCCGATCAGGAAGGTGGGCAGCGAAACGCCCAGCAGCGAAAACGTCATCAGGGCCTGCGACAACACGGTGCCGCGCCGCAACGCCGCATAGACGCCCATCGGGATGCCCAGCACCAGTGCGATCAATGCCGCGCAGACCGACAGTTCGAGTGTCGCCGGCAGCCGCTCGGCGATCAGCGCCGAGACCTTGCGGCCCTGCCTCAAGCTGAGGCCGAAGTCTCCCTGAACGGCGTTGCCCACAAACGCAGCGAATTGCAGCGGAAAAGGCTGGCTCAGGCCCAGGTCGGTGCGCAGTTGCTGACGTTGCTCGGGCGTCGCGTCCTGGCCGAGCATGCTGGTGACCGGATCGCCGACAAACTGGAACAGCATGAAGGCCACAAACGCCACGCTCAACATCACGACCAGGGCCTGCGCGAGCCGGCGAAGAATGAACACGAACATGGAAGGCAAGTATGGCTGCAAGCGGTGCGCGTTGGCCGCTCGACCGCGCCGGGAGTCGGTCCGGCGGGCCCGCGTGCGAAGCTCTGGCCCGCCTCAGCGGCGGCTGCCGTCCGCGGCGACCAGCCGCACTTCACCGTACCAAACGGTCACGGCAGAGCGCGTGGCGTCGGAATCCGTCATCAAGGCCACGCCGATCAGCGGGCCAGGAGCTTCACCGAAGGCGTGGCGGTAATCGTCGGCGATCTGACGGAGGTGCTGCCGCCATTGCCCCAGATGGCCCGGCCCCGAATCGACGACGATCTTGCGGATGCGATCGCTGCGCCCGCCGGGGATCACCGATTCGAGTTGCGCCTTGTTGTCCCAGACGTACATCAGCGTCGCATAGGGCGGCGACTCGCCTGTCAGGGCTTCGGCCAGTTCGAACTGCCGCCGAGCGCGCGCCGACAGCGTGGCATGGTCGCCGTCGAACGCCAGCATCACGCGCACCGGTGCGTCTTCAGTGTCGCGCAGCGTCAGGTCCGCTCCGGCAATCAGGGCCGGCACCAACCAGGAAAATTCAACCCGCCCGAGCTCAGCCGGTTCGACCCGAACGGCGCGACGGTAAAGGCTGGCCGACGAGTCGGCCTCGGCCCGCAAACCCACGGCGTCCCGGGTGTAGTGCGTGCTGCGCTTGCCGGGCAATGTGTAGGGTGCCCACGCCGACAAGGCCTCGCTCGAAGTCGAATCTGGCAACGCCGTCGACAGCGGAACGGTGGAGCAACCCGCCAGGATCGGTAGAACCAGCCAGATGTGTCGCCAGAAAGCGTATCCAAGGCCGCCGCGTTGCGTCCGGCCCCCCAAGGGAAAGGCGTACCACCTGGAACGGCCCGGCGATCGTTTCGAATGCGGCATCTGCGGTTCTCGGAATGTTGTCGTTGTCCGAGAGTCTGGCACGGGCCGATCGGCCACGACCAGACGGTCTCAAACGGTCCCGAAACCAGCCATCGGCGACCGCACTCTTGACTCGTTCATCACCTCACGGCGGTCCGCAGGCGCTTCGGGAGTCGACCTTCGCTCCCGCCAGAAATTTCAAAACCTGTGGCTTCAAAACCTGTGACGCACACCGAACGCGAGGCTGTTCGAGTCGGTTCCCGCGGTCGTTGTCACGCCGCCCAGGTAACCCGCGCCGCCGGGGGCGGCTTGCGAGAGTCCGTCGTTCTTGAATTGCGTGACCACGAGATTGAGGTCGGTGCGTTTGGACAGCGCGTAGCTGTAGGCCACGCCATACGACTGCGCATCGGCGTTGTTGGGACGCTTGTCATCCAGACTCGTGTAGGCGACCCAGATCGTGTTTGCCCCGGAAACATAGCGGTAACCGATGTGCATCAGCTTCGCGTCCTGCTTGGTCGCAGCGATGTAGGCGTTTTGGATGGCAGGCCCGAAAGCTGCAGCGCCGGGCGCAAGCAATGCAACCTGGCCAGCGATGCCGGAGAGCCCGGACGGGTTGTCATCCTTGATCAGCGCGTAGTAGGCGCTGACCGTTCCTGGGCCCACGGCCGCCGACGCCCCGACGACCGTACCGGTCAGCGATTTGTTGCCCAGTTCGTTGTTGCGTGTGTTGTGCCCGACGCCGAAAGAGAAAGCATCGGTCTTGTACTGGCCCATGGCGCCCACAAAACGACCCGTGCTGGCGGACCCTTCAGCCAGGGCATACATCACCGAGGCCGCGACCGGGCCTTTTTGGATTCGGTAAGCCAGGGAATTCGACAGGCGGACGTCAACGGTCGACGGCGCCAACTGCCCGGCTGCCAAGCTCGACGACGTGTTCATGATGTCGAACGTGGCACTCATTTCGTAGCCCGGCGTGTACTGCCGCCCCGCCAGCACGGCGCCGACAGGAGTGACCAAGCCTGCGAAGGCTTGCCGATCGAAAAGGTTGTTGGCCAAGTTGACACCGATCGTCGAGCCTAGGACGCCGGAGACACCTGTGAGAACTGGCTGCAACAAAGCCTGCGCGCCTGCTGATTGATTTGGCAACAAGAGGGCCGCCTTGATCAATCGGTCTGGAACCTGAGACCCTGAAACCGCACGATTGCTCATGGCGCCGGTATCGACTTCGAAGCGGTTTTCCAGAGTAAAAACGGCGCGATATCCGCCGCCGAGTTCTTCGTTGCCCTTCAATCCCCAGCGCGAACCGTCCATGATTCCGCTGACCAATTGAGTGGCGCGACCTCCATTGACGCCCGTCACTCGCGTCACGCCGGCGTCAACCAGCCCGTACAACTGGACGCTGGACTGAGCCTGTGACGTCACCGCAAAGGTGCCCAGTGCAGCAGCGAGCATGAGTTTTTTCATGGCAGTTTTCATCTCCGAAGAAGGTGCTGTCTACCCGCACGGAAGATAGGCCTTGGCCGACGCGCAATCCACACTGGCTTTCCCTAAACGGCGCAAGCAGATACAAAAAAAGCACCCCGAAGGGTGCTTTTCGATCGGCTTGCAGCCGGAGCTGCGCAACCAATCAGAAGAAGTGGCGAACACCGATCTGAATACCATTCGAATCTTGATTAGCCGCCGGTGCGTTAAAAACCGGTCCTAACACGCCAAGAGCGGCCCCACCCTTGTTCTTGATGTTGGTGTAATTGGAATAAAGAGCTGTCCGCTTTGACAAGTTGTAAATGCCCTGCAGCGTGATGATGTCTGCATCATCACCCTTCTTGCCGGTGACATTCTTCGCCTTCGCGTAGCCTACGCTCACGACCGCAGAGCCAAACGGGAACGCGGCGATGCCACCGGTGATTTCCAGAGGATCTGTGCCAAAACGGCCTTCGCTGTCGTAGTAGGCGGTCAGCTTGGTGAAGCCGAAGTCGTAGCTGCCCGAAACCAGTCCGGCGCGACGCTTTTGGTTGCCAGCGGCCAGATAGTTGATGTCAGCAAACTCGGTGTATCCGACATTGACGTCGATCGGGCCAGCCGTGTAACCAGCACTCACGCCGTAGTGCTTGCCACCCTTGGCGCTTTGACCGTCAGCACCATTCAAGCCGTGGGAATACTGCGCTGAAAAATTCAGACCGCCCATCGTCGGAGCCATGTAAGTCACGGCGTTGTCAGTCCGGTAGGCTACGCCGCCGCCGGAACGGTATGACGTTCCTGCTGTGTAAACGCTTCCGCCGAAAATCGAGCCAGCTACTGTCAGGACGTCAAACGTCTTGTTGCCAATCTTGGCGTCGGCGATTACGCCGGCCGGGGTGTACTGGCGACCCAGGCGCACCGTACCAAACCCAGTTTGCAGACCCACGAAGGCTTGGCGACCAAACAAGCGCGTCGTCGACGTCGTCTGAGTCAGCGGAACGAACACGTTTGAAGCGCTGGCAGCAGCGATACCCTGTGATTGCGTACCGTCGTCAATGCCGAAGCCGCTCTCGAACTGGAACACTGCCTTCAATCCGCCGCCCAAATCCTCGACACCGCGCAGACCGAAACGGCTGCCGTTCAGGCCGCCGCTGCTGATGCGGTGCATCGTTCCGGCGCCTTCAACTCGCTCCATCACAGCGTCGCCGACACCATAAAGGGTCACGGAAGACTGGGCGGAAGCGATTCCAGCGTAAGCGCCGAACACAGCCACGGCGATCAGGGTTTTTTTCATGGGAACTATCTCCTAAGTTGATCAAGAAACCCCAGAACAAGCACCCAGGTTTAGGTGACAGGGGCAGATGCCATATCGGCAGATGTCTGTATTGCACCAGAGCAGAGGCTGTGTTGCAAAGGCCAGAACCACTGGAAGGTCAAATGTGTTGCCGAAGCACAACGGCATACACCCCGCCACTGCGGTCGGTGACACACCTCCACCTGCGCGGCCCTGGGCGAACTCATCGTCTGGTCGACATGGTTAAGCTAGTCGATTGAGTAATTAAAGGAATGACCTTGTCCTTGCTTGATCCCTTGTTGGCGGCGGCCGACACTGCCTTGCGCACGCTGGGTGGCGCCAGTCACGCGTCTCGCCGTTGCCCGGGCGATGCGCTGTCCGAGCCTTTGCTGAACGAGTCGGAGCGTCGGCTTTCCGGTGCCTTGATGCGCGTGAACCATGTCGGTGAGGTCTGCGCCCAGGCTCTGTACAGCGCCCAAGCGCTGGGCACCAAAGACCCAGAGTTGAAGAAGCAGTTCGCCTTGGCAGCCAGCGAAGAAACGGACCACCTGGCCTGGACCCAACAGCGGTTGAAAGAACTGGGAGCGCGTCCGAGCTTTCTGAACCCGATCTGGTACGCCGGTGCGTTTGGTATCGGCTTGCTCGCTGCCCGGGTCAGCGATGCGGGCAGCCTCCGGTTCAGATGTCGCA
>ENA-OFCE01000346-OFCE01000346.1-metagenomes-genome-assembly--contig:-NODE-346-length-31559-cov-4.271712_pt1 | contig 31559 bp, 34 predicted proteins | sample MGYA00153388_OFCE01 | MGnify analysis MGYA00153388 | reverse complement strand
TGTTGCGCTCAACGGCATCCACTACAACGACTTAGTTGAACTGATCCTCAAGGCCAACGAAATCGGTGGCCGCCACGGCCTGGGCATGAGCGACCAGATCGAAAACCGCATCATCGAAGCCAAGAGCCGCGGCATCTACGAAGCACCCGGCCTGGCGCTGCTGTTCATCGCCTACGAGCGGCTGATCACGGGCATCCACAACGAAGACACGATCGAGCAGTACCGCGACAACGGCCGCCGGCTCGGCCGGTTGCTCTACCAGGGCCGCTGGTTCGACCCGCAGGCGATCATGCTGCGCGAGACCGCGCAACGCTGGCTGGCACGCGCCATCACCGGCGAGGTGACGATCGAACTGCGCCGTGGCAACGACTATTCGATCCTCGACACCACGTCGCCCAACCTGACCTACCACCCCGAACGGTTGACGATGGAAAGCGGCGCGTCGAGCTTCTCGCCGCAGGACCGCATCGGTCAGCTGACGATGCGCAACCTGGACATCATCGACACCCGCGAAAAGCTGCGCACCTACGCACAGGTGGGCCTGCTGTCGCCGGTCACCGGCTCCACCCTGTTGCGACTCGAATCCGAGGAAGAATGAGCATGACCGACCAGACCAACCAGAACGACCAGAACGACCAGAACGACCAGATTCACGGCACGATCAAAACGCGCGCCAATGTCTACTTCGACGGCAAGTGCGTTTCGCACAGCATCGAACTGGCCGATGGCAAGAAGCTGAGCGTGGGTGTGATCCTGCCGGCGCGCCTGACCTTCAACACCGGCGCGCCGGAGGTGATGGAACTGGTGGGCGGCGCCTGTCGCGTCAAGCTGGCCGGCACCGATGCCTGGACCGACTGCGCGGGCGGACAGTCGTTCAGCGTGCCAGGACAGTCGTCCTTCGAGATCGAGGTGACGCAGACATTGCACTACGTCTGCCACTTCGGCTGAGGCGGTTGCCGGCGGCTGGAACGCCCTGCCATGGATGTAAAGCGGGCTGGAGCTGCTGGGGCCGCTTTACATCACCACCGGCTCGTGCTCAAGCCGGATCCCGAAGCGTCCGTACACGCTTTCCTGGATCGCACGCGCCAGCGTCATCACCTCCGAGCCGATGGCACCACCGCGGTTCACCAGCACCAGCGCCTGCTTCTCGTACACCGCGGCCTGCCCGACGCTCTTGCCCTTCCAGCCGCAAGCGTCGATCAGCCAGCCCGCGGCCAGCTTGATGCTGCCGTCCGGCAACGGGTAGTGCACCACCTCCGGGTCGCGGCCGATGATGTCGCGGCACTGCTCGGGCGTGACCAGCGGATTCTTGAAGAAGCTGCCGGCATTGCCGATGCGCGCCGGATCGGGCAGCTTGGCGCGACGGATCGCGCAGACCCAGTCGTACATCTGCTGCGCGTCGGGCGACGCCACGCCGCTCTCGCTGATCCTGCGTTCGAGGTCGAGGTAGCCGCGCACCGCACGCCACGGTCGCGGCAGCGCGAAGCGCACGCGCGTGATCAGGCTGCGCCCGCTCAGCGCGTGCTTGAAAACGCTGTCGCGGTAACCGAACCGGCAATCGTCCGGCCCCAGCGTGACGGTCAGACCGGTGATGAGGTCGACCGCATCGAGCGAATCGAACCGGTCCTGCAGTTCCATGCCGTAAGCGCCGATGTTTTGCACCGGCGTGGCGCCCACCGTGCCGGGAATCAGCGCCAGGTTTTCCAGGCCGGGCAAGCCCTGAGCGAGCGTCCAGGCCACGAGTTCGTGCCAGTTTTCACCGGCGCCGGCCTCGACGATCCAGGCGTCGGGGCGCTCCTCGACCAACCGCCGGCCGCGCACTTCGACCTTCAGCACGACCTGCGGCATGTCGTGCGTCAGGATGATGTTGCTGCCGCCACCGAGGATGAACTTGGGCGCGCGGCCGAGCGTCGGGTGGTCGAGCACGCGGCGCACGTCGGCATCGCTGCCGACGCGCACCAGGGTTTGAGCCAGCGCCGGCAATCCGAAGGTGTTGTAGGGCTTGAGGTTCACGCCCGATTCGATTTGCATGGAACAATTTTCGCTCAAGGAAGTGGCTTGAGAACGGGTACGCTTATCGCTCCGGATGGACCAGCCAGAGACCGCGGCGTGGCTCTGGCGTGAGAGCCGGCCTGAGGTGCGCCGGCCTCGGGAGCCCGGCCCTCGCCTCGAACCGAATCCGTTGTCAACACCTCACCAGGTACCGCCATGCCCAGTTTCGACACCGTGCTCGACCCCAACCTCGTCGAGGTGCGCAACGCGGTGGATCAGACCGCCAAGGAGATCGGCACGCGCTTCGATTTCAAGGGCTCGTCGGCCCGCGTCGAGTTGAAGGAGAAAGAGGTCACGCTGTGGGCCGACAGCGACTTCCAGATCGGCCAGGTGATGGACATCCTGATCGCCAAGTTGACCAAGCGAACCGTGGACGTGCGCTTCCTCGACCGCAGCGCGAAGATCGAGAAGATTGGTGGCGACAAGGTCAAGCAGTTGATCGTCGTGAAGAGCGGTGTCGACAGCGAATCGGCCAAGAAGATCCAGACAGCCATCAAACAGAGCAAGCTCAAGGTGCAGGCCGCCATCCAGGGCGACACCGTGCGCGTCACGGGCGTCAAGCGCGACGACCTGCAGGCCGCAATGGCGCTGATCCGCAAGGAAGTGCCCGATGCGCCGCTGTCGTTCGACAACTTCCGCGACTGAGCCGGGCGCCGCATGAAGTTGCGTTGGGTCTTTGTACTGGCGTGGAGCTTGAGCGCCGGCGTGTCGGCCCAGAGCGTCTCGCTCAACGGCAGCCTCGGTGACAAAGCGCTGCTGGTGATCGACGGCACGCCCCACAGCGTGAGGGTCGGCGGCCGCGCTGCGGGTGTCCGCCTGTTGTCGTTGAACGGATCGTCCGCCGAGATCGAAGTTGGCGGTCAGCGCCGCACGCTCGGCCTGGGCGGCACGCAGGTCGACCTGGGCGGCTCGGCCAGCGCCGGCGGCGGATCGCAGATCGTGCTGAGCGCCGGCGACGGCGGCCATTACTTCAGCGACGGCTCAATCAACGGCCGCGCGGTGCGCTTCATGGTCGACACGGGTGCCACGCTGGTGGCGATGAGCCAGACCGAGGCCGAACGCATCGGCGTGAATTTTCGCGGCGGCCAGCGCGGCATGGCGATGACGGCGAACGGCGCCGTGCCCGTGCACCGCGTGACACTGAACGCGCTGCGCGTGGGCGACGTGACGGTCTACAACGTCGACGCGACCGTGGTGCCGCTGCCGATGGACCAGATCCTGCTGGGCAACAGCTTCCTGACGCGCTTCCAGGTGAAGATGGAAAACGACCGGATGACGCTCGACCGCAAGCCTTGATGGAGCCCTCTGGGCCGGCGGACCGGGACACCACGTTTTGCAGTTTGGCCAGCTTGTAGCGCGTGTTTTGAAAGCTCGCCACCGGCAGTCCGAACACTTTTGCGGTTCTTGACACAGCCGCAAGTCCAGTCGATCGCAGCCTGCGCGCTGGCCGCCGCGATGGTCGCGATCTGCAGGCGCTCCCAAAGCTGCTTCTCCATCAGGCCGATAAAGCCACGGTTTTCCTGCGCCGCGCCACCCAGCAGTGGACCGGGCGGCAACATCACGTCACGGCAGAACAGCTCGGCCATGTCTCGCGCTTTCAGCCCGACATTCTTGAGCCGCTGGCCGGTTTTGAAGCGGGGCATGTCACTTTTCGACCAGGAACAGGCCGGCGCCCCAGGCATCCGCGGACAGGTTTTTCTTGGGCGACCACCAGCACCAGGTCGGCATGCAAGCCGTTGGTGCGATGCATAGAAAACCATGCGCGCAAACCTTGCGCCACACGTCGCGATCGACGACGCCGTGCGCGTCCCACTGTGCATGAAACGGCGCGGTCTCCTTGTCGATGAAGCGCAAAAACTGTCGCGAAAGCAGATGCTTACTCGGTCAAGTCGCAGGCGCGCGGCACGGGATTGCGAGGCCGGGCACTTTCGCCGTTTGACGACGTCGTGTGCAGCTTGATGAACGCGGCGCGCGCCGGCATCACCTGCCCGAGCTCGCCGACGACCGGCACCCATGACGCTGGTCCTGCTGCACGGCATGGGCGGCGTGACGAAGATGACGCGGCTGCTCGGCCTGGTCGGCACGCTGCTCTACTGCTGGAAGGCCCAAGCGGATGCGACTGTCATCGATTGCCGTGCGGTGGTGGCCAACCAGCATCACTTCCCAGCCGCCACCGAGCGTGCTGCCGTTCAGGCAGCTGACGACCGGCACGCCCATCGTTTCGATCAACCGGAAGTTCTGCTTGATCCGTTTGCGGCCGGCGCCGACCCCGATCGCGTCGTGGGGCGTTGACTGGCAAGCCCAGGCGCTGATGGTGACGCCGGCCGTGTCGAGCAAGCCGACGGGCGGTCTGTATCCGCCACCGCAGGCTGTGCTGGTCAACATGGTGACGCAGGCAAAACGGCAACACGGCAATACGGCAACACGACAGCACGAAACACGGTGGTGATACGGCCGGAAGGCGGCAGGGCTCGCACACCCTGAGACACCACCCGCGAAGGCGCTGTTAGAGTCGCCGACCCCGAACCTTGTCTCGGGGTCGCCACTCAACTCTGCCAAGGACGATTACGTGTTCAAGAATGCGACCATTTACCGCATCGCCTCCGGCTGGACCGTTACCACCGCCGCCCTGGAAGATGCGCTTGAAGCGGGTCGTTTTGTCGAATGCGGCGCCACGCAGCTGCGCTCGATCGGCTGGGTGGAGCCGCGCGGCAAGGCGCACGGTCCGTTGCTCGAATCGATCGGCGGTCAATGGCTGCTCAAGCTGATGGTCGAAAGCAAGGTCTTGCCGTCCGCCGTGGTCAAGCGCAAGGCTGACGAGCGCGCCCGCCGCATCGAGGCGCAGACCGGCCGCAAGCCCGGCAAGCGCGAAAGCAAAGAAATCAAGGAAGCCGCGGTGCTCGAACTGCTGCCGATGGCGTTCACGAAGCAGAGCGCGGTGTCGTTGTGGATCTCAAAGGACCAGCGCCTGCTGTTGGTCGACGCCGGCAGCCGGGCGCGCGCCGACGAGGTAGTCGGCTTTCTGGTCAAGGCAGTAGGAGGCCTGTCGGTGACGCTGCTGCAAACCACCACTTCGGCCGCGGTCTCGATGGCGCAATGGCTGCTGGAGCGCGAGGCGCCGGCCGGCTTCAGCATCGACCGTGAGTGCGAATTGAAATCGGTCGACGAGATGAAATCGGTGGTGCGTTATTCGCGACACCTGCTCGACACCGACGAGGTCGTGCAGCACATCCAGGCCGGCAAGGTACCGACTCGGCTGGCGATGACTTGGCAAGGCCGCGTTTCGTTCGTGCTGAGCGAGTCTCTGGTGCTGAAGAAGATCGAGTTCCTCGACGTCGTGTTTGAAGGCGCGCAGCACGGTCAGGACGACGGATTCGATGCCGACTGCGCAATCGCTACAGGCGAACTGGGCCGGTTGTTGCCAGACCTGTTCGAGGCGCTCGGCGGCGAAACGGCAGGCCCGGGCGAGGCGACGGCGCAACAGCCCAGACTGGCGGCCTGAGCGGGCGCGTCGGCAAGCGGCAATTCAAGACCGACGAGCGCTGTCGCTGCCAGGATGAGGCCAATGGCCCACCCTTCGACCTGCTGGAGAAGTCTTCAAGCCTTGGCCATGCGGGAAACCGCCCGGGCCGTCGGGATCTTGAGCACAGTCACCTTCGCACGGGCCGAGCTGTTGGCAGCGTCGACCAGACCACGGGTGCTGCGTGAATAGCTCTTCAGGCCTTCGAGTTCGATGATTTCGAGCTCGCGGTTGTTGACCCGCAGGTAGCCCCATTCGGACAGCGCGCTGAAGGAACGGCTGACGGTCTCGTGCGCCACGCCGAGATGGCTGGCGATGTCGCGACGACTCATGCGCAGCAGCAGGCGCCGGGGCGACTGACCGCAAGCGGCCATCTGCTGCGACAGTTGCACAAGAAACCGCGCCAGCCGCACCTCCGCAGCCACGGCGGCCATCACCTCAGCGATCTCGCCGCGTCGCGTCAGTTGACGACTGACGGCCAGGTGCAGCGCCCGATCGAAGATCGGCAGACGCTGTGCCAGGGTGAAGATGTCCGGTTGCTGCAGCACGAAAACGCTCGAGTCCTCGAGAGCCACGGCAGCATTGGGGTGGCGTCCTAAGCACACAGCATCGAAACCCAACACCTCGGCACGGCTCAGGAAGCCGAGCACCTGCTCATAGCCGTCTTCGGCGGTACGGAAGATCTTGAAGGTGCCGGCACCCACAAAATAGATGGCTTCGGCGACGTTGCCCTGGTGAAACAGTGCGGCACCGGCGCGCAAGCGTCGGCGTGGAATCGACAGACTCTCGGCATGCACCGCGGCGTCGCCCACTTCGGCTCCCAGCAAGTGCAGCAGGTCCGACAGATTGCTGAGGTTGAAGATGTCGTTCCCGACCGTATCAGACCGTTGGCCCACATTCCGATCTGGGCACAGCCGGATGGGATTGATCATTGTTCACCTCGGTGGTTGGAGTTCGGGGCTGGATTGCCTCGTTCCCTCACTGTGCGACAACGACCGATGCAGGGCCATCAGCCCGCGAGTGGACTTTTTGTCAGCGCCCTCCGTTCGGCGCTGCGAGATTCCGAGTCTCAGATCGGAGAATTCCTAGGCATGCGGGCGCGAGTTTCGTTTGCGGGATCTGAAGGCGGCTTGCAGCCACCGCAGGATCTTCCTCAAGCGGACGGCGACCAACAAGAAACTACTGAAGCGGTCCCTTCAGCGCAGGCGGCACAGGCAAGGCAAAGATGTCGATGCCCTCGTCCCTCAAATCGTCGGCCTCGTCGCGCGATGCCACGCCGCGGATGCCGCGATCCCGAGTCTCGCCGTAATGGATGCGCCTGGCCTCAACGGCAAATCGTTCGCCCACGTCGTCGGTCATGGTCAGCAGCTTGCGCATGGCGTTCATCCAGTGCGCCTGCGCCTGTTCCGACGGGTCAGGCGGCGTCGGTTCAGTGGCTCGCAGGTGGGCCACGTTCAAGCGCGGAGCGGTGGGAAGGCGACTGACGTCGCGATCGCCACACACCGGGCATTCAATCAATGCGCCCTCGGTTTGCTGGCCGAACGCTTCTTCCGAAGCAAACCAACCTTCGAAACGATGCTCGTGCGCGCAGCGCAGGTTCAAAACTTTCATTGATTGATTATGAAATGCCGCGAGGTTTGGCTTCGCTTCGATGCAGCCTTGCACGAACCCTGCCGGCCAGGCATCTGACGCAGGCGGTTTTGGTAGGTGGAGATGTCTGATTCAGGGCGTCGGACGCCAAGTCAAAGGCCAGCGGCCAGCGCGCCAGTTTTGCAGCCAAAGCAGACCGATCAGCGTCTTGGCGTCGGTGAGTTCGCCGCTGAGGGCCTTCGCATCGAGTTGTTCGACGCTGTGGGTGACGACCTCGAGAAATTCGCCAGCGTCGAGTTGCTGCTTGCCGGCCACCAAACCGCGTGCGAACCAGACCTCGATACCCTCATCGGAATAGGCGATGGCGTTGTGCAGGATGCCGGCCCGCGCCCATTCGGTGGCTCGGTAGCCGGTCTCCTCGATGAGTTCGCGAACCGCGCAGTGAAACGGTTCCTCGCCCGCATCGAGCTTGCCGGCCGGAAACTCCAGCATCACACGCCCCATCGGATGGCGCCATTGGCGTTCGAGCACCAACCTTCCGTCGTCAAGTATCGGAATCACCATCACCGCGCCCGGGTGACGGATGTACTCGCGCTCGGCCGTGGCGCCGTCCGGCAGGCGGATTCGATCCCGGCGCACGTCCAGGAAATGACCGCAGTAGACCTGCACGGAAGACAGGGTCTGTTCGCGCAACCGACCGTCCATGCCGGCGGCGTCACCGGAGTCGGTCAGGGAGGACATGGGCGAATGCGGCAGGCCGATCGCTTCAAATGCAGCGGCACCGCAGCGGTCCGGGCCTCAACTTGCGAGTGTCTTGACGATCGCCTGGGCGCACAGTGCCATCAGACCGCCAGGCAGCACACCGAAAACCAACACCGCAGCACCATTGAGCGACAGGAGTGCACGCACGTCGCCGCTGCTGCGAATCGGGCTGTGGTCGGTCGGTTCATCGAAGAACATCAGCTTGATGAGACGCAGGTAGTAGAAGGCGCCAATCAAAGACAGCATGACCGCCGCCACCGCCAGCCAGATCAGACCGGGCTGATTGGTGGAAACCAGGGCCTGCAGGACGGACAGCTTCGCGTAAAAACCCACGGTCGGCGGAAGCCCGGCCAGCGACAGCATGAAGATGGCCATGACCCCGGCAAACCACGGACTGCGTCGCGCGAGACCCTTGAAGTCGTCAAGGTACTCGGCTTCCAGACCCTGGCGCGACAGCAGCAAGATCATGCCGAAGGTGCCCAGTGTGGTCAGCACGTAAGTGATGACGTAAAACATGGACGAGCTGTAAGCATTGGCGGCCGACAGGGTGTTGCCATTGACCACCCCCGAACACAGGCCGAGCAACATGAAGCCCATCTGCGCGATCGTGGAATAGGCCAACATGCGCTTGAGGTTGGTCTGCGCAATGGCGGCCAGGTTGCCCAGCGCCATCGAGGCTATCGACAGCACGATGAGCATCTGTTGCCAGTCCACCGCCAGCCCCAGCATGCCTTCGACCAACAGTCGGATCGTGATGGCGAACGCAGCCAACTTGGGCGCCGCACCGATCAGCAGCGTGATGGCGGTCGGGGCACCCTGATAGACGTCAGGGACCCACATGTGGAACGGCGCCGCGCCGAGCTTGAACGCCAGACCGCACACCACGAACACCAGCCCCAGGACCAGCACCGGTTTGCTGATCTGCCCGGTACCGATGGCCTTGAAGACTTCGCTGATCTCGAGGGATCCGGTGGCACCGTACATCATCGACAGGCCGTACAACAGAAAGCCGCTGGCCAGTGCACCGAGCACGAAATACTTCATCGCCGCTTCGGTGGCGGGCGCATGTTCGCGTCGCAACGCCACCAGCGCGTAAAGGCACAGCGACATCAGTTCCAGGCCCAGATAGATCACCAGGAAGTGAGTTGCCGACAGCATGATCAAGATGCCGAGCAGTGAGAACAGGCTGAGCGTGAAGAGCTCGCCCTTGAGCATGTCGCGTTCGGCAGCGTACGGACGCGCGTACACCAGCGACACCATCACAGTGGCGGTGGCGAACACACCGAGCAGATGGCCCATCGGGTCGGCCACCACCATGCCTTGCATGGCGTACAGCGTCAGGCCGGCATCGAACTGAATCAGCTGCAACACGGCCACCAAGGCCAGCGTGGACTGTGTCAGCGCATACGTGACCCGGCGCTGCGGGTCCAGCACCCAGAGATCGACCAGAGCCACGACACAGGCCAGTCCGAGCAGCACCGTCTCGGGCAGGATGGCCAGCCAGTTCATCTCGTTCATGCGCGCCTTTTCAACTCGAAGTTCACGGCTCAGTTGCCCAGCTTCGACACGGCGACGTGCCTGAGCAACTCGGTGACCGAGACCTGCATCACATCCGTGAAGGGCTTGGGATACAGGCCCATCCACAGCACGGCCACGGCCAAGATGCCGAGCATGAAAAACTCGCGGGCGTTGATGTCGACCAGCTCGCGCACGTGCTGGTTGGCCACCTCGCCAAAATAGACGCGCTTGACCATCCACAGCGTGTAGGCGGCACCGAAGATCAACGTGGTCGAAGCGAGCATGGCGATCCAGAAATTGAACTTCACGGCGGACAAGATCACCATCCATTCGCCCACGAAACCGGCCGTGCCCGGCAGCCCGCAATTGGCCATGGCGAACAGCACCGCGAAGGCTGCAAAGCGCGGCATCGTGTTGGCCACACCGCCGTAGGCCGCGATCTCGCGCGAGTGCACCCGGTCGTACAGCACGCCGATGCACAGGAACATCGCGCCAGACACAAAGCCGTGCGAGACCATTTGAACGATGCCGCCGGCCATGCCCAGTTCGTCGAACATGAAGATGCCCAGGGTGACGAAGCCCATGTGGGCGATCGACGAATAGGCGACCAGCTTCTTCATGTCCTGCTGAACCAGCGCCACCAGGCCGATGTAGACCACCGCGATGATCGACAGCGCGATCACCAGCCAGGCCCACTCGCGACTGGCGTCGGGTGTGATCGGCAGCGAAAAGCGCAGGAAGCCATAACCCCCGAGCTTGAGCATGATCGCCGCCAGCACCACAGAGCCGCCGGTGGGCGCTTCGACGTGGGCGTCCGGCAGCCAGGTGTGCACCGGCCACATCGGCACCTTGACCGCGAACGCCAGAAAGAAGGCGAAGAACAACAGCGTCTGGACCGCCTGCGGCAGCGGCAGGCGATGCCAGGCCAGGATGTCGAAGCTGCCGCCGCTCTTGTAGTACAGGTAGATCAGCGCGACCAGCATCAACAGCGAGCCGGCCAGGGTGTAGAGGAAGAACTTGAACGCGGCGTAGACGCGCTTCGGACCGCCCCACACGCCGATGATGATGTACATCGGAATCAGGGTGGCTTCGAAAAAGACGTAGAACAGCAAGCCGTCGAGCGCGGTGAACACGCCGATCATCAAGCCCGACAAGATCAGAAACGCGCCCATGTACTGGTTCACGCGCTGCTTGATCACCTCCCAGGCAGACACCACGACGATCAGCGTGATGAAGGCCGTGAGCGGAACGAACCACATCGACAAACCGTCCACGCCGACGTGATAGTTCACATTGAAACGCTCGATCCAGGGCAGCTTCTCCTGAAACTGCATCGCGGCGGTGCTGACATCGAAACCGCTGATCAGCGGCAACGTGACGAGAAGACTGGAAAATGCGGCGATCAAGGCCAGACGGCGTACCCAGCCAGCGTGTTCATCACGCCCGATGGCCAGCAGCGCGCTGCCACTGATGATCGGCAGCCAGATGGCCAGACTCAGCAAACCCATGTTGTTTTTCTCCGTGCGGCGGCTCTATCGGGATGCCGGGTGCACGAGGTACGGCCACAGCTGCCAGGTCATCAGACCGATCACGCCGAACACCATCACGAGCGCGTACCAATACAGGTAGCCGGTCTGCAGCCGGCGGGACAGCGCGGCGAACACGCCCACGGTGCGTGCCGCACCGTTGATGGCGCCATCGATGATCGCCATGTCTCCCCCTTTCCACAGACCGGTACCGACGGCGCGCGCGGCAGGTGACAGCAAGCGTTCATTGATCCAGTCCATGTAGTACTTGTGTTCCAGCACCCGGTAGACGAACCCGAAGCGGGCCTGCACCATCGCCGGAATGCCGGGCTTGAGCAGATAAAAAACATAGGCGGTCGCGACACCGCCCAAAGCCAGCCAGAACGGAGCGGTCGTGAAACCGTGCAACGCCATCGCCATGGCACCCTGGAATTCCCGGCCCAGTTCCTCCATCGCGGGATGGCGCTCGGCGTTCACGAAGATGGCGTCCCTGAAGAAACTCCCGTGCAGCATGGGCTCGATCGTGAAGAACCCGATCACGACCGAGGGAATCGCCAGCAGCAGCAAGGGCAGCGTGATGACCCAGCGCGACTCGTGCGGCGTGTGGGCGTGGGCGTGGGCGTTGCCATGACCGGGTCCGTCGAGAGCATGGCCCGCCACAGGATCCTCGCCATGCACGTGCGTGTCCGTTTGCTCGGGTTCCGGGGGAAAGGGCTTGTGATGGAACCGCTCATTGCCGTGGAACACCAGGAAATACATGCGAAACGAGTAGAACGCTGTCACGAACACACCGGCCAGCAGCGCAAAGTTGGCGAAGCCCGAGCCATACAGGTTCGTCGCATGCACCGCCTCGATGATGCTGTCCTTCGAGTAAAAGCCCGAAAACAGCGGCGTGCCGATCAGTGCCAATGATCCAAGCAGCGCAGTGATCCACGTGATGGGCATGTACTTGCGCAGCCCACCCATGTTGCGGATGTCCTGATCGTGGTGCATGCCGATGATCACCGAGCCCGCCGCCAGGAACAGCAGGGCCTTGAAGAAGGCATGCGTCATCAGGTGGAACACCGCGACCGAATAGGCCGAAGCGCCCAGGGCGACCGTCATGTAGCCCAGCTGCGACAAGGTGGAGTAAGCCACCACGCGTTTGATGTCGTTCTGGATGATGCCCAGGAAGCCCATGAACAGCGCCGTGATGCTGCCGATGATCATGATGAAGCTGAGCGCCGTGTCGGACAGCTCGAACAGCGGCGACATGCGCGCGACCATGAAAATACCGGCGGTGACCATCGTGGCGGCGTGGATCAGCGCCGAGATCGGCGTGGGGCCTTCCATCGAATCGGGCAGCCAGGTGTGCAGCGGAAACTGCGCGCTCTTGCCCATCGCGCCGATGAACAGGCAAATGCAGATCACCGTGATCAGCATCCAGTCGCTGCCAGGCAGGTTGAGCGCCGCCAACTCAGCACCCTTGGCGAATGCCTCCGTGTAATTCAGCGTCCCGGCGTAAGCGACAACCAGGCCGATGCCGAGGATGAAACCGAAGTCGCCGACCCGGTTGATCAGGAATGCTTTCATGTTGGCAAAGATCGCCGTCGGCTTTTTGAACCAGAAGCCGATCAGCAGATACGACACCAGGCCCACCGCTTCCCAGCCGAAGAACAGCTGCAGGAAGTTGTTGCTCATCACAAGCATCAGCATGGCAAACGTGAACAGCGAGATGTAGCTGAAGAAGCGCTGGTAGCCCGGGTCTTCTTCCATGTAGCCGATGGTGTAGATGTGCACCATCAGCGATACGAAGGTCACCACGCACATCATCATCGCGGACAGGCCGTCGATCAGGAAGCCGATCTCCATCTTCAGGCCGCCGATCACCAGCCACTCGTAAATCGTGGCGTTGAAGCGCGCGCCGTCGATGGCGACCGCCTTCAAGGTCATGACGGAGATCACGAAGGCGATCAGAACGCCCAGGATGGCAATTCGATGGGCATTGCGACGACCGATGGCGCCGCCGAACAATCCGCAGGCAATGGCGCCGGCCAGTGGCGCCAGCGGGACGAGCAGCAACAGGGAAGGTGAGAGCGAAGCCTCCATCTCAGGCGTTCTGCCGAGCCGCGCTCGAGATGGAAACACCCGCGTGCAGGGCTCCCGCGTGATTGAAGTGTGAAGTCGACATCGCTATCCCTTCAAGGAGTCGAGCTCGTCCACATTGATCGACGCGCGATTGCGGAACAGCACCACCAGAATCGCCAGGCCGATCGCGGATTCGGCGGCGGCCACGGTCAGGATGAAGAACACGAAGATCTGTCCCGCCATGTCGCCCAAATAATGCGAAAACGCGACGAAATTCAGATTGACGGCCAGCAGCATCAGCTCGATGGCCATCAGCAGCACGATCAGGTTTTTGCGGTTCAAAAAGATGCCGATCACCGACAGCGCGAACAGAATGCCGCCGAGAGTCAGGAAATGGCCCAGCGTGACCGGACCCAGGCTCATGGCGCGTCTCCGGTAGCTGCCGGCGGCTCCACGCGTTCGACGGTCGGCTGCATGCGCACGATGCGCACGCGGTCGGCCCTGCGCACCGCAATCTGGTCGGCCGGGTTGATGTACTTGGAATCCTTGCGCCGGCGCAGGGTGAGCGAGATGGCGGCGATGATCGCCACCAGCAGCAGCACCGCGGCGATCTGCAACGGATAGAGGTAGCGCGTGTACAGGTCGATGCCCAGCAGCTTGGTGTTGCCCATCTTGAGGGCCGCCGCATCGGGCACAGGAGCATCGGTGAGGCGAAACCCGGGAAGCAACACTGCCGCCAGTTCAAGCGCGATCACGACTCCGACCAGTGCCGCCACTGGAAAGTGCTTCCAAAACCCGGCCCTCAGTGCCTCGGCTCCGGTGTCAAGCATCATCACGACGAACAGGAACAACACCATCACGGCACCGACATAGACAAGGATGAGCGCGATCGCCAGGAACTCGGCATGAAGCAGCATCCACAAGCAGGCCGCTGTGAAGAAAGCCAGCACGAGAAAAAGTGCGGCGTACACCGGGCTTCGCGACGTGACGACCCGAAATGCGGCGAACAGCAAGACGCTTGAGAAGATATAGAAAAGCGCGGTGTGGTTGTCCATGTTCTTTTTCTGACGGGGCGAGCGCCGCAGGCTGCACAAACGTGCGCGCCTGAGTCACGGCTCAGCGGTACTTGGCGTCCGCCTCCCGGTTGGCGGCGATCTCGCGCTCGTAGCGGTCGCCCACCGCGAGCAGCATGTCCTTGGTGAAATAAAGGTCGCCGCGCTTCTCGCCGTGATATTCGAGGATGTGGGTCTCAACGATCGAGTCGACCGGACAGCTCTCTTCGCAAAAGCCGCAGAAGATGCATTTGGTCAGGTCGATGTCGTAACGCGTGGTGCGCCGCGATCCGTCGTCGCGAATGTCGCTCTCGATCGTGATGGCCAGTGCCGGACAGACCGCCTCGCACAACTTGCAAGCAATGCAGCGCTCTTCGCCGTTGTCATATCGGCGCAGCGCGTGCAGGCCGCGAAAGCGCGGACTCTGGGGTGTCTTTTCCTCGGGAAACTGCACCGTGATCTTGCGCTGCCAGAAGTGCCGTCCGGTCAGGGCCATGCCCTTGAAGAGCTCGGTCAGCAGGAAACTGGAGAACAGGTCCTTGATGGGTGTCGCTGCGGCCATGGTCGCGCCTTATGTCCAAATGTTCCAGGGGGACTGGATCCACAGTCCAACCACCACCAGCCACACCAGTGTGACAGGGATGAAGATCTTCCAGCCCAGCCGCATGATCTGGTCGTAGCGAAAACGCGGGAAGGTGGCACGCACCCACAGGAACAGGGTGCAGATCACGAACGTCTTCAAACCCAACCAGATCCAGCCGGGAATCCAGTTCAGCAACGCGCTGTCGACCGGCGACAACCAACCGCCGAGGAACATCACGGAAGCCAACGTGGCAATGAGAATGATGTTGGCGTACTCGGCCAGGAAAAACATGGCGAATGCCATGCCCGAGTACTCCACCATGTGGCCCGCCACGATCTCGGACTCGCCCTCGACCACGTCGAACGGATGCCGGTTGGTTTCGGCGATTCCCGCGATGACATACACAACGAAGATCGGTAACAGGGGCAACCAGTTCCAGCTCAGAAAAGTAAGCCCCAGCTGGTCGGCAAAGTAGCCGCGGCCCTGGCCGAGCACGATGTCGGTCATGTTCATGCTGGCTGACACCATCAGCACCACGACGAGCGCGAAACCCATTGCAATCTCGTAACTGACCATCTGGGCCGATGCGCGCAGTGCACCGAGGAACGCATACTTGGAGTTCGAGGCCCAGCCGGCGATGATCACGCCGTAAACCTCCATTGATGTGATCGCCATCAGGAACAGGAGGCCGGCATTGACGTTGGCCAGCGCCAACTCAGGCCCGAACGGCATGACGGCCCACGCAGCAAGTGCCGGCATGATGGTCATCACCGGTCCAAGAAAGAACAGCGCCTTGTTCGCCGCGGTCGGGACGATGATTTCCTTGAACAGCAGCTTGATCGCGTCGGCGATCGGCTGCAGCAGTCCGAGCGGCCCGACCCGGTTCGGACCCGGACGGATCTGGCTCCAGCCGATCGCCTTGCGTTCCCACAGCGTCAGGTAAGCAACGCACAACATCAGCGGAATCACCAAGGCGATGATCTTGATGAGCGTCCAGACCACCGGCCAAGCAGCGCCCAGCGTGTCCTGACCAAAGCCGGTGAAGGAATCCAGCATGCTCAGACCCTCAGGCGCTCGATGACCGCCGGGCCGACTGAGGCCGCCGGTACTGCGGACATGTCGGCGCGTTCGACCTGTACCTGGCCATGCGATGCCCCGAGCATCATGGTGCCGGGATGCGACGAGCTGATGCGCACGGCGTCAGCTGCAAGGCTCGGATCCAGTCGGGCGGGCAACACGGTGCTGGCACTGCCCTGGGTGACACGAACCTGGGCGCCCTGCAACAGCCCGAGTCGGGACCACAGCGCCGGTGCAATGCCCACACACGGAGGTCGGGCGTCGGCGGTCAACTGCAGTGACGTGGCGCGGCGCACGATCGCGTCGGTCGCGTAAATCGGCACGTCAGAAATTCGTTGCAGGCCTGGCGCGGCGGGTGTCAGCGGCAGGCTCAATTCGCCGGGCCGGTTGCTCAGCCGCGCGGGCAGGCTGGCGGCCGCACCCAGGGCTTGCGCGCACACCTCTTCAGAAGTTTCGAAATCAAAGCCCTGCAATCCCAGCAAGTTGCCCAGCACGCGCAGCACCTTCCAGCCGGGGCGTGTTTCGCCCAACGGCTTGACGACACCGTGGAAGCTTTGTAGCCGCCCTTCGGCATTGACGAAGCTGCCGGAAGTTTCAGTGAACGGCGCGATTGGCAACAACACATCGGCAACGTCGCTGTGGACCTGAAACGGCGTGAACATCACCACCATCGCGGCCCGCTGCAGCGCCGCCAGCGCGGCCGGGGCATCGGCGACATCGAGCTCGGGCTCGACGTTGAACAACAGCGCAGCCTTCAATTCAGCGCCATCGCCGGCGGTGGACCCCAACATCTGGGCGGCGTTCATGCCGGTCGGGCCGGGCATGGCACCGACCAGCTGCGCGCCGACGCTGTTGCCCGCATCCATGAAATAGCCGACCGTGGCGCCGGTGTGCGCGGCGATCCAGTGGGCCAGTGCCAGCAGGCTGGAGGCCTGCGGATGATGCGCGGCCGCATTGCCCAGCAGCACGGCCTTGCGCTCTCCAGCAAGCAGTGATGCGGCGACCGCCTGCGCCATGGCGCCCGGTTCTCCATCCGACACCGGGGCCGGCGCCGCCACACCGTTGGTGGCGGCGATCGCGCCCGCAATATCGGCCAGCGCCTGCGCCCAGCCACCCGGCGCGACGCTCCACTGCGTGGCCTGCGCCATCAGGTTGTCGTCGTGCACGGCATGCAGGCTGTGCACTTGGGCGCCCTTGCGAGCGGCTTGGCGCAAGCGCTGGGCGAACAATGGATGGTCCTTGCGCAGGAACGATCCGACCACCAGCACACGCTGCAGGCTGGACAAGGATGCGATCGGCATGCCGAGCCAACGTGCAGTTGCCGCCGGGCCGCCCGCGTCAGCTGCCGCTGAAAAATCGGCGTGACGCAGGCGATGGTCGATGTTTTCGCTGCCCAGGCCGCGCACCAGCTTGGCCAGCAGATGCAGTTCTTCGACGGTGCTGTGCGGCGCGGCCAGGGCGCCGATGCGATGCGCGCCGTGTTCGGCAGCAATGTCCTTCAGGCCACGCGCGACGTACTCGAGCGCGGTGGTCCAGTCGACCGCCTGCCAGACGCCGCCTTGCCTCAACATCGGCGTGGTCAGTCGATCCGGGCCGTTGAGCGCCTCGTACGACCAGCGGTCGCGGTCGGCGAGCCAGCACTCGTTGACGTCTTCGTTTTCGAGCGGCAACACCCGCATGACCTTGTTGGCCTTGACCTGAACAATCAAGTTGGCGCCAGTGCTGTCGTGCGGGCTGATCGACTTGCGGCGCGACAGTTCCCAGGTGCGGGCGCTGTAGCGGAACGGCTTGCTGGTCAAAGCGCCCACCGGGCAGAGGTCGATCATGTTGCCGGACAATTCCGAGTCGATCGTGTCTCCCGCGACCGTCGTGATTTCGGCATGCTCGCCGCGATGGATCATGCCGAGTTCCATGACGCCGGCTACTTCTTGGCCAAAGCGTACGCAGCGCGTGCAATGAATGCAGCGGCTCATCTCTTCCATGCCGACCAGCGGGCCGGCGTCCTTGTGGAAGACGACGCGCTTTTCTTCCGTGTATCGAGACGCAGACCCGCCGTAGCCCACGGCCAGATCCTGCAGTTGGCATTCACCGCCTTGATCGCAGATCGGGCAATCAAGTGGGTGGTTGATGAGCAGGAACTCCATCACCCCCTGCTGCGCCTTGAGCGCCTTGTCACTCTTGGTGCGCACGACCATGCCCTGCGTCACCGGCGTGGCGCAGGCCGGCATCGGCTTCGGCGCCTTCTCGATGTCGACCAGGCACATGCGGCAATTGGCCGCGATCGTCAATTTTTTGTGATAGCAAAAGTGCGGGATGTAATGGCCCGCCAAGTCGGCCGCATGCATGACCATGCTGCCTTCAGTCACCTGGACCTTCTTGCCGTCGAGTTCGATCTCAATCATGAGCGTGCGCCGAGATAGTCAGACGTAGGCTGGGACCATGCAGGTCTTGTGCTCGACGTGATGGATGAATTCGGACCGGAAGTGCTTGATCATCGCGCGCACCGGCATCGCCGCGGCATCGCCCAACGCGCAGATGGTGCGCCCCTGGATGTTGTCGGCCACCGAATTCAGCAAATCGATGTCTTCCATGCGGCCCTGCCCGTGCTCGATGCGGTCGACCATGCGGTACAGCCAGCCGGTGCCTTCGCGACAAGGCGTGCACTGCCCGCAGCTCTCGTGCATGTAAAAGTAAGACAGGCGCAGCAAGCTCTTGACCATGCAGCGTGTGTCGTCGATCACGATGACGGCGCCCGACCCCAGCATCGATCCGGCCTTGGCGATGCTGTCGTAATCCATCGTCAGTTCCATCATCGTGGCCGCGGGCAGGATCGGCGCAGACGATCCGCCGGGAATCACGGCCTTCAGTGTGCGGCCCTGGCTCGCGCCACGCACCCCGCCTGCCATTTCTAGCAACTTGGCGAACGGCGTTCCGAGCGGCACTTCATAGTTGCCCGGCAGTTCGACATCACCGACCACCGAATAGATCTTGGTGCCGCCGTTGTTGGGCTTGCCCACTGCCAGGTAGGCCGCACCGCCGTTTCGGATGATCCAGGGCACGGCGCCGAAGGTCTCCGTGTTGTTGATCGTCGTCGGTTTGCCGTAAAGCCCGAAGCTGGCGGGGAACGGTGGCTTGAAGCGCGGCTGTCCCTTCTTGCCTTCCAGCGATTCGAGCAACGCCGTTTCTTCGCCGCAGATGTAGGCGCCGAAGCCATGCGACGCATGCAATTGAAAATTGAACCCGCTGCCGAGGATCGCGTCGCCAAGGTAGCCGGCCGCACGCGCCTCGCTCAAGACTTCTTCAAACCGATCGTAGGCTTCGAAAATCTCGCCGTGGATGTAGTTGTAGCCGACGCTGATACCCATTGCATAGGCCGCGATCGCCATGCCTTCGATAACGATGTGCGGGTTGTACATCAGGATATCGCGGTCTTTGCAGGTGCCCGGTTCGCCTTCGTCGGAGTTGCAAACGAGGTATTTTTGTCCAGGAAACTGGCGCGGCATGAAGCTCCACTTCAGACCGGTCGGAAAGCCGGCACCGCCGCGACCGCGCAGTCCCGAACCCTTCACCTCGGCGATCACCTGATCCTGCGTCATGCCTTCGCCGCCATCGGTGCCGAGGATCTTGCGCAATGCTTGGTAGCCACCGCGCGCCTCGTACTCCTTCAGGCGCCAGTTCGCGCCGTCGAGACCATCGTAGATCTGTGCGCCAACGTGGCGGCCGTGGAAGCAGGTTTCGCGGCCAGTGGCCTGGAATCGGGCGAGGTCCAACATCGTCATGCCTTCACGGTGGCGTGGGATCGCAGCGTCGCCAACAAGTCGTCGAGGCGCGCGTTGTCCATGTTGCTGCACATCTGGCGATCATTCACAAGCATCACCGGCGAGTCGGCACAGGCACCCAGGCACTCGCTCATCTGCACCGTGAACAGGCCGTCGGCACTGGTGCCGCCAGGCTCGACCCCCAACCGCAGGCACAGGTGCTCGAGCGCCTTTTGTCCGTCGCGCAACTGGCACGGCAGGTTGGTGCAGACATTGAACTTGTACCGACCCACCGCTTGCTGGTTGTACATGTTGTAGAAGGTTGTCACTTCATGCACGGCGATGGGCGGCATGTCCAGATAGGCCGCAACCTGCAACTCGGCCTCGGCGGAAACGAAACCTTGTTCCTGCTGCACGATGGCCAGGCAGGCCATCACCGCAGACTGCCTCTGTTCGGTTGGGTACTTGGCGACTTCGACTGCAAAGCGAGCCTCGGCAGTGACGGATAAGTTCAGGTTCGCGCTCAACGGTCGATCTCTCCGAAAACGATGTCCATCGTGCCGATCACTGCCACAGCGTCGGCGATCATGTGGCCACGTGCCATTTCGTCAAGGGCGGCCAGATGAGCGAAGCCCGGCGGGCGGATCTTCAGACGGTAGGGCTTGTTGGCACCGTCGCTGACGATATAGATGCCAAACTCGCCTTTGGGGTGTTCAACCGCGGCGTAGGCCTCGCCTTCAGGCACGTGAAAGCCTTCCGTGAACAGCTTGAAGTGGTGGATGAGGTCTTCCATCCCGGACTTCATGTCGACGCGCGACGGCGGTGCCACCTTGTGGTTGTCAGTGATCACCGGACCGGGGTTGGCACGCAACCAAGCCACGCATTGCGCGATGATCCGGTTGGCCTGGCGCATTTCTTCGATGCGCACCAGATAGCGGTCGTAAGTGTCGCCATTGACGCCGAGCGGGATGTCGAAATCCATGTGCTCGTAGACGTCGTAGGGCTGGTTTTTTCGCAGGTCCCACAGCACGCCTGAACCGCGCAGCATCGGACCGGTAAAGCCCAGGTTGAGCGCGCGCTCCGGCGTCACCACGCCGATGCCCACGGTGCGCTGCTTCCAGATGCGGTTGTCGGTCAGCAAGGTTTCGTATTCGTCGACGCACTTCGGGAAGCGGCGCACGAAGTCGTCGATGAAATCGAGCATCGAGCCTTCGCGGTTCTCGTTCAACCGGTCGATCGCCCGCGCATTGCGAATCTTGTTCACCTTGTATTTCGGCATCGAATCCGGCAGGTCGCGGTAGACGCCGCCCGGGCGGAAGTAGGCCGCGTGCATGCGCGCACCCGACGCCGCCTCGTACATGTCGAACAGATCTTCGCGCTCGCGGAAACAATAGATGAAGATGTTCATCGCGCCACAGTCGAGCCCGTGCGCGCCGAGCCACATCAAGTGGTTGAGCAGCCGCGTGATCTCGGAGAACATCACGCGGATGTACTGCGCCCGCACCGGCACGTCGACGCCCAACAGTTTCTCGATGGCCAGGCAGTAGGCGTGCTCGTTGCACATCATCGAGACGTAATCAAGCCGGTCCATGTAGGGCAGCGACTGAATATAGGTTTTGCTTTCTGCGAGCTTTTCCGTCGCCCGGTGCAGCAAACCGATGTGCGGGTCGGCGCGCTGAATCACCTCGCCGTCGAGTTCGAGCACGAGTCTCAACACACCATGAGCAGCTGGATGTTGCGGACCAAAATTCAGCGTGTAATTCTTGATGTCGGCCATTAATGCAGACCGCCGTAGTTGTCTTCGCGAATGATGCGCGGAGTGATCTCACGCATCTCGATCGTCACAGGCTGGTAGATCACCCGCTTCTTGTCCGGATCGAAGCGCATCTCGACATGGCCGTGGGTCGGAAAGTCCTTGCGGAATGGATGCCCGATGAAGCCGTAGTCGGTCAAGATGCGGCGCAGGTCGAGGTGACCTTCGAAGATGATGCCGAACAGATCGAACGCCTCCCGCTCGAACCAATTGGCCGAGCTCCAGACGTTGGTCAACGACATCACGGCAGGCACATCGTCGTCCGGGCAAAACACCTTCAGGCGCACGCGCCAGTTCAGGCGCACCGACAGCAGGTGCGACACCACGCAGAAGCGCGGTCCTTCCCACGGACGGTCTTGGTAGCTTGAATAATCGACTCCGCACAGATCGAGGAGCTGTTCGAAGCCAAGTTGCTCGTGGTCGCGAAGAATCAATGCACTGTCGGTGTAATCGGCCGCGGCCACCGAAATCGTGATTTCACCGCGGTCGACCACCATCGTTTTGAGGCGGTGGGCCAGAGCGTGGGACAGCGCGGCCTGCAGCGTCTCGAGTTGAGTCATGCGGCGCTCAGCGGGCGATCGTGGTTTCACGACGAATCTTGGCCTGCAATTGCAGGATGCCGTAAAGCAATGCCTCGGCCGTCGGCGGACAGCCCGGCACGTAGACATCGACGGGCACGATGCGATCGCATCCACGCACCACTGAATAGCTGTAATGATAGTAGCCGCCGCCATTGGCACACGAACCCATGCTCAACACCCAGCGCGGTTCGGCCATCTGGTCGTAGACCTTGCGCAAAGCTGGCGCCATCTTGTTGCACAACGTGCCGGCCACGATCATCAAATCGCTCTGCCGCGGGCTGGGCCGGAACAGCATACCGAAGCGGTCGATGTCGTATCGGGCTGCGCCAGCGTGCATCATCTCCACAGCACAACAAGCCAGACCAAACGTCATTGGCCACAGTGAACCGGTCTTCGACCAGTTGATCACGGTGTCCAGACTCGTCGTGACGAAGCCTTCCTTCAAAATGCCTTCGATGCTCATTGCGGCACCCCTGACACGGCGTCGAAACGTGATTCTGCCGGCGCAACCGTCAAGGTCGAGCTTGCAGAATCACCGTCTAAAGCCTGGCCAAACTCGCCCGAGCGCGACGATCCGGAGACGACAAATCTCATTCCCAATCAAGCGCACCTTTTTTCCATTCGTACACGAAGCCAACCACGAGGATGCCTAAGAACAACATCATCGCCCAAAAACCTGACGGGCCGATTTCGCGCAACGAGACTGCCCATGGGAACAAGAAGGCGATCTCGAGGTCGAAAATGATGAACAGGATCGCGATGAGGTAGTAACGGACGTCGAACTTCATGCGCGCGTCTTCAAATGCCTCGAAGCCACATTCGTACGGTGAGTTTTTTGCCGCGTCGGGGCGCCGGGGCCCGAGCACGAAACCCAACACCTGCGGCACCACACCAATCATCACCCCGACCAGGATGAAAAGGATGACGGGCAGGTAAGGTTCCAAATTCATGATCGTTGCCTGCTGGTAGAACACTTGCAACCGGACTGCTGCGCGCGCCACGCGGGCGAACTGTATGTGGTGCCGACGGCGAGACTCGAACTCGCACAGCTTTCGCCACTACCCCCTCAAGATAGCGTGTCTACCAATTTCACCACGACGGCTATAAAAAACTTGACCTCAATACGTTACTTCGCGCTACTTCGGGATGTCTGACTTGGCGGGTGCCGGTGCGGGCACGGTTGATGGGCTTGGAACGGATTGTTCCGTTTTGCCCGGGTCACCGGTAACGCCCTGCATCACACCCCCGGTTGCGGTGGACGAGCGATTCGCACCAACATAAGTCAAGGCAATACTTGTAATAAAAAAGGTGGTAGCAGCGATGCCTGTCGCGCGACTTAAGAAGTTAGCGGATCCGGCAGCGCCGAAAACACTACCGGCCGAGCCCGTGCCAAAGGCCGCGCCCATGTCGGCACCCTTTCCGTGCTGAAGCAGCACCAGCACCAGAATGGAAGCGGCTGTTATTACGTGTATCGCGAGTAGAAAAATTTCCATAGCCCACGATTATACATAGCGCAGCAACTTTTTCATAGCTCAGGCAGCGGCCGAAATGATGGCGAGGAAGTCCGCTGCGAGGAGAGACGCGCCGCCGATCAATCCCCCGTCGATGTCAGGCTGCGAAAACAGCTCTCTTGCGTTCGACGCTTTGACGCTGCCGCCGTACAAGACGCTGAAGGTGGCCGCCGACGGGCTCATCGCCGCCAGTTGCGCTCGGATAAACGCGTGCATCGTCTGAGCTGCTGCGGGCGACGCCGTTTTTCCAGTGCCAATGGCCCAGACCGGCTCGTACGCAACGATGACTTTCGCGTTAGATGCCACCAGCAAAGCCGCGCAGGGTGCCAGTTGCGCCGCAACCGTTGCCTCGGCAAGGCCCGCTTCGCGTTGGGCAAGCGTTTCGCCCACGCAAATCACGGGCGTCAGACCAGCGGTCACTGCGGCAGCGGCTTTCGCGGCGACAAGCTCGCTGGTTTCAGAGTTGAACTGGCGGCGTTCTGAGTGGCCAACTAGCACCACGGATGCGCCAAACTCGCGCAACATGGCAGCACTAACCTGACCGGTGTACGCGCCAGCGCCATGATCGCACACGTCCTGCGCGCCGCTTTGCACGTCGCTGCCGCCCAGCGCTCGCTGCACTTGGTTCAGGTACGGAAACGGCGCGCAAACCGCCACTTTGACCGATGAGGGTGATTTGCCGCGCACCGCTTCCAGCAAGTCCGCGTTGCTCGCGAGCGAGCCGTTCATTTTCCAGTTGCCGATGACCCAGCGCGCGGGTGTGTTCATGTTTCGGTTCCAGTTCAATAAATATTTACGCGTAGTGGCAGGCAACGCGGACGTCGCCACGCATCACGGTGACGGGCGCAACAGCCGCGCACTGTGCATCAGCTCGTGGGCAGCGTGGATGAAAATGACAGCCCGAAGGAGGATTGACGGGCGAGGCAACCTCACCCTTAATCACGACAAAGCTTTGATGCCCGGTACGGATTCGCGGAATCGCCGCCAGCAATGCCTGAGTGTAGGGATGTTTGGGAGCCGCAAAAATCGACGCAGTGGGGCCGATTTCAACCACTCGCCCTAGATACATCACGGCCACGCGGCTGCTCAGGTGCTGCACAACGCCGAGGTCGTGGCTGATAAACATATAAGTCAGACCCAGCGACTTCCGCAGGTCCGCAAACAGATTCAACACCTGCGCCTGAATCGACACATCGAGCGCTGCTACGGATTCATCACAAATCAGCAACTCGGGCTTCACGGCGAGCGCCCGAGCGATACCGATTCGCGCTCGTTGCCCGCCGGAAAACTGGTGCGGAAAGCGTGACATTGCTGAAGCGTCCAGACCGACCTGCGCCAACAAATCGACGACGTAGTCGTGCATGTCACGCGCTTTCACCAAGCCGTGCGCGACGGCCGCTTCGCCGATTTGATCGACAACACGCAAACGTGGGTTGAGCGACGCTGATGGGTCCTGAAAAATCATCTGCCGCGCGAGCTTCGCATTGCTTCCGCTAGGCGCAAAACGCACAGCCCCGGCAGACGCAGGCAGCAATCCGGCCACGATGCGCCCCAACGTACTCTTGCCGCAACCCGATTCGCCCACGATACCGAGTACTTCGCCACGTTGAATGTCCAGCGTCACATCATCTAGCGCGCGCACGACGACTTCACGATGGCTGCCACCGATTCGATTGGCGAGGCTTTCCGCCCAACCCAGCGGCTTGACGAACTGCCGCGAAACGCGATCAACAGCGACTAAAAGTTCGCTCACGCGATCACCGCTTCGCGCAACGCAAAATGACAGCGAACCGCGCGGCTGCGAGCGACCGTTGCGACCGGGTCGACCTCTGAACATAGCGCTTGCGACTGATCGCATCGCGGCTCAAACGAGCAACCGACTCGTTCGCCCAACAATCGCGGCGGTACGCCGGGAATTTGTGTCAGTGTTTGTCCGGGCGTGTTTTGCGACGGCAAAGACCGCAAAAGGCCCCGCGTGTACGGATGCGCGGGACTGGTGAGCACGTCGCTCGTTGCGCCCTCCTCCACAATTCGACCGGCATACATCACCGCGATGCGGTTTGCTAGTCCGCTCACCACCGACAAGTCGTGCGTAATCCAGATGACCGCTGTTTTCATCTGCTTCGCGAGCGTTTGCACTTGCGCTAGGATTTGCCCTTGTATCGTCACGTCCAGCGCCGTGGTCGGTTCGTCGGCGATCAGCAATTTTGGCTTGTGCAACAGAGCAATCGCAATAGCAACACGTTGCCGCATGCCGCCTGAAAATTGGTGTGGATAGGCCGTCAAGCGATCTTCTGGCGACGGAATGCCAACCCCCGCCAGCGCCTCGGCCGCCCATTCGCGAGCGCGCGCTGCACTCACATCAGCATGCGCCTTGATCGCCTCAATGATTTGCGTGTCGATGCGCAACACCGGATTCAACGTCAGCATCGGGTCCTGAAAAATCATTGCGATGTCGCGACCGCGCAACGCGCGCCAATCGCGTTCTGCGAGACCCACCAACTCGCGCCCTTGCAACTTGACCGAGCCACCGACGATTCGACCCGGCGCATCGACCAATCCCATCAACGAGTATCCGGTGACCGATTTGCCAGAGCCCGATTCACCCACCAGCCCCAACACTTCTCCCTCGGCAACCGACAGGCTCACGTCGTCCACCGCCCGCACTTCGCCGCGCTTGGTAGCGAAGTACGTCTTCAAACCGTAAACTTTGAGTAACGTGTTCACGCTTTTGTCATTTCGCGAGCCTCGGGTTTAGCACATCGCGCAACTGATCCGCCACCAGATTAATGCTGAGAATAGTCAGCAGCAAAGCCACGCCCGGAAAGAAACTTACCCAATATTTTCCGGACAACAGATATTGGTAGCCATTGGCGATCAACAGTCCGAGCGACGGCTCGGTGATAGGCAAACCGAGCCCCAAGAACGACAATGTTGCCTCCAGCGCTATGGCGTGCGCCACCTGAACTGAGGCGACCACAATCAATGGCGGCAAACAATTGGGCAACAAATGGTTGTACACGATTCGTGCCGGCGAAAGCGCCAAACCCTGCGCGGCTGCGATGTAGTCTTTGCTCATCTCAGCCAGCGCTGCTCCGCGCACCGTGCGAGCGTAATACGCCCATTGCACGGTCACCAGTGCCGCGATGATTTTGCCCACCCCCTGCCCCAAAACAGCCAGCAAAATCAGCGCAATCAGAATCGCCGGAAACGACAGTTGAATATCGACGACACGCATGATCACACTGTCCCAACGACCGCCGCGATAGGCTGCAATCAGACCCACCGCTAGCCCCAGCGACACCGCGATCAAGGTAGAAATCACGCCGACACCCAGGCTGATGCGCAAGCCATACAAAATTGCCGACCACAGGTCACGTCCCTGCTCGTCGCTACCAATCAGGAACGTTTGCCCGTCTACTCCGGTACTGCCTGGCGGCAGCCGCGCGTCCATGATGTCGAGTTGCGCCAAATCGTAAGGATTCTGCATCGAAAACCAGGGAGCGCCAATCGCTGCCAGCACGATCAACAGCAACAGCGCCAGGCCAAACAGCGCAATCCGGCTCTGCGAGAAATCGGCAAGTTTCTCTCGCCAGATGGATGCTTCCTTCATCAATGCGCTCCCGCATCGGCAAGCCGCACTCGCGGATCAAGCGCCGAATAAGCAAGATCGACCAACAGATTGATGAACACAAACAAGCTGACGATGATCAGCAAATACGCAACGATCACCGGGCGATCCAACACGTTGATTGAGTCGAGCAGCAGCTTACCCATGCCCGGCCATGCAAACACGCTTTCCGTGACCACGGCAAACGCCACCACCGAGCCGAACTCGAGTCCGATCACCGTAACAATTGGAATCATGATGTTTTTAAGCACATGCACCCCTACGATACGGGTGTTGGAAAGCCCTTTGGCGCGCGCAAATTTCACGTATTCCATCGCCATGGCTTCGCGAACACCCGCGCGAGTAAGCCGAATCAATAGCGACAGCTTGAACAGCGCTAAATTTACTGCGGGCAAGATCAAATGCAACAAGCCGTCAGGCGTCAAAAAACTCACCGGCACACCGAACAAATCAACTGTCTCGCCACGTCCGTTCGAAGGCAACCAGCCCAAAAACACCGCAAACAGCATGATGAGCATCAGTCCCACCCAAAAGGTCGGCAAGCTGAACCCAAGAATGGATGCCGCCATGATCGTTTTGCCGATAAATCCATCGGGCTTGAGTCCGGCGATCAGTCCCAGCGGAATGCCTAAACCCACAGCAATCAACATCGCGGTCAAGGCCAACTCAAGCGTGGCAGGCATCCGGGTCATGATGAGTTCCAGTGCGGGCACGCCATGTGCGAAGCTCTTGCCGAGATCGCCCGTCAGAGCGCCAACAGCGAAGCTGCCGTATTGCGACCAGATGGATTTATCGAGCCCCAGCGCCACAATCGCCCGTTCGCGCTCAGCCTGATCAGCTTGACTGCTAATAAGGATGTCAACCGGATTGCCGATTAGATACACGCCCACGAACACCAATACGCTCATTGCCAGCAGTACCAGCAAAGATTCGACAAGACGGCGAAGCAGAAATGCGATCATTCGGAATATGCTTTGGCGCATCAGCGCCAGCTTGCGCTACAGTTCGGGTTATCCGTGCCGTGCGGGGATTAAGTTGTTGATGTCAACGCGGTTATTCTAAACAGCGTTTTCTGTCACTGCTCTGCAGCAACGCACAGTGTGCCAATAATCATTTCGGAGGCCGCATGAAATTTCAAAAAAGTAAACATCGCGTTTGTTACGCGATCCTTTCAATGGCGACGCTTGCCAGTCCGATAGCGGCGACCGCGGCGGAATTGTTTCTTTACAGTGGTCGCGACTTTACCGGTGCTACGGCGCGGGTTAACCGCTCCGAAGGCAGTCTCGCCATAGGCGCGGCACGCTCGATTCGCGTCGAAACCGGTGTCTGGGAAGCCTGTACCGGGCAAAACTTTAGCGGCGACTGCCGCCGTTTGACTGCCGGCGACTATCGTGAAATGGGCGATCGTTATGCCGACACCATTCAGTCGGTGCGCGACGTGACTTTTGGCCAGACTGCCGTGATCTACACCCCGGCGCGTTTGCAGGTGTTTGAAGCCCGCGATTTCCGGGGCCGCACCAACACCATTGAGCAAAGCGTGTCCGACTTCGATCAGGGTAGAAATCCGATTGGCAGCCCCGCATCCGCCATCGTGACCGGTGGGACGTGGGAAATCTGCACCGATTACAACTTTGGAGGTCGCTGTCAGGCGCTGCCACCGGGGCAATACAACGACTTGGGCGCGCAGTTGAACTACCGCATCGTTAGCGCGCGAGTGCTCGATCAGCCTCGTCCGCAGCCATTGCCAGCACCACCACCGCCGACAATAGTTCAGGTGGATCCGCTTGCGGCCATCATCGGTGCCATCGCTGGGGGCGTGATTGCCAATTCGGGTAACAACAATTCGCCTGCGCCGTATCCGTTGGGTGCCTCGGGCGGTCGGGCTCGTGTTGATGTGTACGCAGACGTCGATTTCCGTGGTCAGGCGCTTACGCTTAATGACGACGTGGACAACTTAAGAAACTCGGGCTTGAACGATCGCATCCAGTCGATGCGTGTTTCAGGCGGCAACTGGGAGGCCTGCGAAGACCGCAACTATGGCGGCTCGTGCATGGTGTTCGGCCCCGGTGACTATCGTCGCTTACCACCGCAAATGGATCAATCGATTTCATCGATGCGCCGCGTGGGCGGAGGCGACCCAAACTGGAGCGGGCTGACGCCTGGCGGACAGAATTACACGATGATGGACGCTAATGCGCCGCGCAGCCGCCATCCGCTTTGGCTATATGCGGACAGCAATTTTCGTGGCAACACGCTGCGCGCAGTGGGAGATGTGAGCGACCTTGGCAGTTCTGGCATGAACGACAAGACATCGTCCATTTTCATCAGTCTTGGCAATTGGCAATTTTGCGAAGACTCGAACTATCGCGGTCAGTGTTTCATCCTCGGGCCGGGACAATATAGCGATATTCCGCAAGGCATGAACGATCAGATCTCATCCTTCCGACGCGTGCGTTGATGGACTTCAAAGCACTGCTTGCAACCAGTAAAACCATCGCGGTGGTCGGCATGTCAAACCGGCCCGATCGCCCCAGTTTTGAGGTGGCCTCGGTGCTACAAAAAGGCGGCTATCGCATTATTCCGGTCAATCCGCAATACGCAGGCACGTTGATCCTTGGCGAGCCTTGCGTGGCGTCACTTGCCGACATTAAAGAGCCGGTCGACATCGTCGACTGCTTTCGCCGTAGCGAGGACATGCCCGGCGTCGCAGTTGACGCGGCGGCTATGTCGCCGTTGCCCAAAGTGTTGTGGATGCAGTCGGGCGTGGCCAACGACGACGCCGCCAAAATCGCGCGCGACGTCGGCATGGATGTTGTGCAAAACAAGTGCCTGGAAACCACGTTTCTGTCGCTGCGCTGACGTCCGGAGCAACAGCCTATGAAACACCATCTTCAACTCGCAATCGCGAGCGGCCTTGCAGCGCTCGCGCTGTTGACTGCGTCCACAGGCGAGGCGCGTACGGTCAAGTGCGCCGTGGGCCAAACGTTGGCCGCAAGAGATCTGCCCAAACAAGGCCAAGATACGCTCGCGCTTGTTGCGGCGGGCGGTCCCTTTGCGAGCAATCGCGATGGTATTCAATTCGGCAATCGAGAGCGCATTTTGCCGAGCGAAAAACGCGGCTATTACCGCGAATACACGGTGCGCACGCCGGGGGTGAAAAATCGCGGCGCGCGACGCATCGTATGCGGCGGTGCCGAGCGGTCAACCGATCAGTGTTATTACAGCGATGACCACTACCAATCCTTCAAATGCATCACCCCTTAGCGCAATCGGGCTTTCTATGAAAAATGCGGTTCACGATCTTCGTTCTGATGTGACGCTTCGGGTGAAGCTGAAAGGCGTGCGCTCGAAAAAAGCGCTGCTCGAGGCGCTGGCTGCCGGGCTTAAATTACCGAAGCAGTTTGGCCACAATTGGGACGCGCTCGCCGACTGTTTGATGGACGTTAACTGGGCGAAATCTGGCAGCACGACCGTGCTGGTGCTCGACGCTGGCAACGCTGCGACTCGGTTCGGCGAAAACTGGCAATCGCTGCTCGAAATTTTCGATGAAAGCTGCGTGTGGTGGGGCGAGCACGACAGAACATTTCGTGTAGTGCTGGTTTGACGGCGAGCAAGCCGCTCAAAATTCCGCGCTCCGTTCTGGTTGCCATCGTCACGCCGCAAGCTGAAACGTTGCTGATCGAGCGCGCCGACTTCTCGGGTTTTTGGCAGTCGGTTACGGGTTCGCAGGACGATTGCGAAACGTTTGCCGAAACCGCAGAACGCGAACTATTTGAAGAGACCGGCTTCCGTGCTCTTGATCATGGTGGTGTAGTCGATCTCGGATATGAAAACGTGTATCAAATCTATCCACACTGGCGGCATCGCTACCCGCCGCAAACCACGCACAATCGCGAACGCTGCTTTGCGATCTGCCTGGCGGATAAATACTCGCCAACGCTATCTGCACGTGAACATGTGGCGTTTGAGTGGCTGCCCATTCACGCGGCGATTGAGCGGGTGCGGTCGTGGAGCAACGCGGCCGTTTTCAACGCGTTAGCGTTGCACGCAATGATTTCCACAAACCGTAATTTGTAAGAACAACTTTTCTCTGAGATACCCATTCTATATGGGCTCAACGCTAATAATGATAGATAGTCGACAAGTTGAATTTTACGGGGTTATGCCCATATCGAATGCGTTTTTATGAAACAAGATGTTAGCCAAAATCCGGCAGCCGTGCTCTTCGATTTCGACGGTACCCTGGTGGACAGCGCACCTGATTTAGCGGGCGCAATGAACGATTTGCGTGCGGAGCTGGGTTTGCCGGAAATGCCATACGAAACGCTTCGGCCGTACGCCACTTACGGCGCACGCAGCCTGCTCAAAGCGGGGCTTGATCTGTCACCGGATCATCATCAATACGACGATCACCGGCTACGATTTCTGGCGATTTATGACCAGCGGAAACTCAGCAAGAGCCACCTGTTTGAAGGCGTGCTCGAGCTTCTGATCGCGCTCGAGCGCCGTGGCATCCAG
>ENA-OFCE01000345-OFCE01000345.1-metagenomes-genome-assembly--contig:-NODE-345-length-31648-cov-7.401007_pt1 | contig 31648 bp, 37 predicted proteins | sample MGYA00153388_OFCE01 | MGnify analysis MGYA00153388 | reverse complement strand
TCGCTGTCTTGTCTCGCTAAACCCTCGGCTTTGCAGAGGAGCGCGAGCTGCTGTCAACTGTCAACTGTCAACTGTCAACTGTTTAAGCATTCTGACTTAGTTCTCAGTACTCGCTTTTAAAGGTAATATTTAGACACCCGCATTAATCGAATTTATGACAAATCTAGATTTATCTACTAAGCGTATTCTCGTTACTGGAGGTGCTGGCTTCCTCGGACAGCAAGTAATTAGTCAACTTCTGGCGGCTGGTGCCAATAGTGCCAATATTACTGTGCCTAGATCTGCTGATTGTGACTTGCGGGTATTAGAAAACTGTCACACAGCAGTAAAAAGTCAAGACGTTATCGTTCACTTAGCTGCACACGTCGGAGGAATTGGTTTAAATCAAGTTAAACCAGCCGAATTATTTTATGACAATCTGATGATGGGTACCCAACTCATCCATGCAGCTTATCAAGCTGGAGTTGGTAAATTTGTCTGTGTGGGGACGATTTGTGCTTATCCTAAATTTACGCCCGTACCATTCAAAGAAGAAGATATCTGGAATGGTTATCCCGAAGAAACTAATGCGCCTTATGGTGTTGCTAAAAAAGCTCTATTAGTACAATTACAATCCTATCGTCAGCAGTATGGATTTAATGGTATTTATCTATTACCTGTAAATTTATATGGCCCTGCGGACAATTTCAAACCTGAAAGTTCTCATGTAATTCCCGCCCTAATTAGAAAGGTACATGAAGCTCAAATCGCTGGAGAGAAGCAGATTCAGGTTTGGGGCGATGGTAGTCCCAGTCGCGAGTTTATCTATGTAGATGATGCGGCGCGGGGAATTGCGATCGCGACTACGAGTTACGATCGAGAAGATCCAGTAAACTTGGGAACTAACTATGAAATTACGATTAAAGATCTAATTACTCTAATCTGTAAACTAATGGAATATCAAGGTGAAATCGTCTGGCAAACTGACAAACCTAACGGGCAGCCTCGCCGATGTTTGGATACTCAAAAGGCTACAGAATACTTTGGGTTTACGGCAGCAGTGAAGATTGAAGAGGGACTGAAAAATACGATCGAGTGGTACCGTAATCATAGCGTGGGCTAATCGATCGTCTTTGTGGTGATAATTTATGAATTGCCACTATGGCAATCCTAAACGAAAAGCTAGGTTGATATAGTGTGTGTTAGAGGTTGTTTGAAAAGTCTGTTTTGTTACCCATACACCCTAGAGAATCCCCCTAAATCCCCCAAGTCTGGGGGACTTTGACTCTAGTTCCCCCCAGACTTGGGGGGCTAGGGGGGCTAGTCAAGTGTCGCTTTATACTTTTCAAACAACCTCTTAGGCACAAGCCGTAACGCACCAATGTTTAATACCAGGGATCTGATTTAGGATTGCCACTACAAAGTTTAGCAGTCGCCAAGCCAAGGAGATAAGAGTTGCCTGCCTTGGGCATAGCGTTCCCGTTCTCGGAGCGAAGGGTAGGATCGGCTAACATTAATTAGTCTACATAGGCGGACTAATTAATGTTAGTTCTAGTTAAGGATATTTGCTCCATCCCAGCACCGCCTCCGATTGAAATCACGGATGCAATCGCGCTGAGGAAACCTCAGCGTGCGTTGCACCAAGCAGGGGCTAATGTTACAAAGTCCGCGTAGGCGGACTAAATTTCCTAGTCCGCGTAGGCGGACTTTGCATCATGAGCAGAGACTTCAGTCTCTAGGCTCGTCCAATCCCGTCAGCTCCACCTCTCCATCAGAAGACACTAACGTTAAACCATGCTCTTTACAACATACTGAGCTGGGGATGCTTTTCAGTTAAGAGGAGCTGTTGGAGACGATTCTGGTAGACTTGGGCGGTGAGTTTCCCCGTTCTCAAACCCTCGGTGAGTAACTTGATTTGGGCGGCATGTTCCCGCTTGTGTTCGCCTACAGCTAGTTCGTTGAGATCGTAGATAGTTTCAGCGGACTTCCGATTTTGCTTGAATAATTGGCGGAGGGATGCCGATTCTAGAGCTACCTGTGGCTCTGAATAAGCAGTCTCAAAGTAAGCAGCAGTCGTTTGTCCCATCGCCCAAGTCGCTGTAAACGCATCCACGGCTCCCAGACTCGCGCCCACATTGGGCACCAGCTTCGCCAGATCTAACGCCATCAACCAAGCACTGACTAGCCCCAAGCTCCCAACCATTTCCTCAAAAAATGGCTTGACTGAAAAGTCACTCTCGCCCCAAATATCCGCAATTTCGGCAATGAGAATCATTTGTAGCCCTAATGCCGCCGACTGCGTGTAGGAGCTTAATAGTGGGGATGGATCTGCCCCCAAGACGGCAGTAGCCGTCGCATAGCGGAGGATTTTTTGCTCGATCGCCAGCAATCTTTGTTGCGGATCGACGATCGGTTGCACTTTATCGCCATACTGGAAGCTAGAGATACGATCGACCAAGCCTTGCAACTGCTCGACTTTTGTTAATGTCAAGTTAAACGCCGCAGCGATGAGATCGATCGATCTTCTTTCCTCGTCGTGATAGTTACCATCGACATTGGCTAATAAATAGGCAGCGTAATAGGTCAATTCTTGCTCGGCTGGATCGGAAATTTTCGCTAGCTCGTGAGTTAGATCGATCGACTCTGCTAGTAGCGTTTCCCAAACCAGCTCCTCTGGAAAATGCCCTTGTCGGACATTGGATTCTAACCAGAGCCGTTCCTGCGGATCGATACCGCCATCGGCTTGAGCTACCCCAATCAGTACCTTCAGCCGTGCTAACGACTCCGTGGACATGACAATCGGCCGCGCAGATTCGCGATCGAGGATCTTATGGGCTAGCTGACGCGCAGTTGGTTCGGGTACGATCAGCACTGGGCAGGGGGCGCGATGTAGCACATATTGGCTCAAACTCCCCGTCACCATCTCTAGCATTTGCCCCCGTCGTCGCCGCCCCATCACGACTAGATCGACTGTTGCAGCATGTTTGAGAATACTATCGCCCAGTGCTTCATTCACCACCACATATTGCAAATTACAGGTTGCTGCCAACGGTTGAAAAATATGGCGCAACTCATGTTCGCTCTTGGGCACAGCTTGCCAATTTTGAGTCGGTGCATCTTCAGAGTAATCTAGTTCCGGCTCATAAACATGTAGGACAGTTACCTCTGGAACCTCATCTGCCAAAGGCTTCAAATAGTTTTCGAGAAACTCACAAATTTGAACGGCTGTAGGCGAAATATCGGCGGCAATTAAGACTTTCATGACATTCTAATCCTCAATTTAACCTATATTCGGGCTGGAAATTCCAGCGGTGCTGAACTAGAACTAATTTATTGTTGGGGTAGCAAAGAGCATTACCCCTCCTCAGCATGACTCAATCTTCAATTTTTAACTGACGCTCGGCAATTTCTTGAGCATCGCGAAACTGACCGTTTTTGCTCGCCCAAATTAACGACAGCACCGCCAGAAAACCGATCGGGAGTAGCACCCACACTAGCGACCACATAATCACTGTCCCGTCACCAATTCCCAGCCAACTGCCCATGTGGGCTTGTTCGGGATGGGCTTGAGTCATCGCTAGCCATACTCCATTCATGATGCTACCTCCGCAGGGACATTATCTTTCCATGCTCCCAAAGATTGAATATAGTCCGTCAAATCGGATAATTCCTGCTCTGAGAGATAGTCAAAGGAGGGCATAATCGAGCTGGGATTGTACTGACGAGGATTGATGAAATGTGCGATCAGATAATCTCTGGCAGGTTGCCCGATATCTCGTCGCCAGATCCGCCCCTCATTGGAAAGATCTGGCCCTTGCCGTCCGGTGCCGAGTAGGTGTGGTGTGTCATAGAAGTAGTCTCCTGCTTTAGAAACTCCATATGATGCCACCATGTTTTCATCTGCTTTAACATTTCGGACTTGCTGAGAATGGCAGTAGACGCAGCCTTCACGCGCATAGATTTTCCGACCTCTGGCTTCTGGTGCTGTGTATGCTACCAAGCCAACCGTGGGCGCACGGGCGATATCCGAGGCAAATCCTGGCGCAATTACCAGTCCGGTGAAGGCAAGTCCAAACAGAATCGATAAAACGATGACAATTGGAAAAACGCGAGTGTATCTCATATGTAACCTTAAATGGTGATGTTCTAGCTTTGGAGAGCATCGGGAGAAGTTTCGGTCAGAGCAGCCGGAGTATTAACAGTTTTGACAACATTAGTTACAAATAGAAACTGTCCTAGCAGTACGATCAGACCGCTAATCGCCCGCGCAACGTGATAAGGATAGCGATCGACCATCGTACCTTGGGGCGAATTTCCCGCTTCCCAGGCAGATCCCTCCACCCAACCACTAATTCCCATCGAGACGACATAGCCGACGATCCCTAACATGGTCAACCAAAAGTGCCATTCCGCCAGCGGACGCGAGTATTTGAGCTTGAGCGATCGTTCGATATAGAAGTAAGTAAAGGCAATCAATCCAGGTACGCCAAATCCCAAAAATCCCAAATGGACATGCGCGATCGTCATATTGGTAAAATGCAGTTTGGCATTTAGTGACATCACCGCTAAACCAGTCCCCCACAATGACGCGCCCACATAGCAAGCATAAGCCATCAAACTAAATCGATAACCGATATCTCGCTTCATAATCGCCCATGTGCCCCAAGCTGTCCCGCCAAAATTTACCATCGTGGCAAATGTCGGCACAAACATCGCGATCGAGGCTGTTACTGAAGCCGTCATTACCCACATCGGCACAGGCCCCCAGATCACATGATGTCCGCCATTCCACGGATAAAATGCTGCCAATGACCAGAACCCCACAAATGAGACGATATGGCTGTACAGCGGCTTGTTAACTTGCTTGGGCACGATGTAATACAGCGTTGCTAGACCCAGGGTGGTCAGCCAAATCCCAAACAGGTTATGGCTATAAAACCAATTAATGATCGCATCTTCAATCCCGCTAAACTTCGAGGCATTGCCCAAGGTGTAGTAGATCGGAAAGGGAATAATCGCCAGCAAAATATACCATAGCGATACATATACCCGCTGTTCCCGCCGCATTGTAATGGTGGAAAATAGGTTTCCAGCGATCGCAATCACCAATAGCCCGATAACCATATCAAAGGGAAAAGGAATTTCAGTATATTCTTTCCCCTTGCTGTAGCCCATCAAAATCCCCAGACAGCCGCCTACGAGATTGAAGTTCCAAACCCATGCTGTGAGCGATCCCAAGCGTTCTGAAAAGAGGGGTGTTTGGGTCAGCCGAGGCACCATATAAAAGGTCGCTCCCAGATAACCCATACTCATGAAGCCGAATAGACCGATATTGATGTGCACGGGACGCAGACGACCGTATGCCAACATCGGGATCCCCTGCAAGAATTCAGGATAAAACAGTTTCACTGCTTCGATCAGACCGATTAACATCGTCACTGACATCCAGAAGATGCCAGAGTAAAGCCAGATCCGAGTCGCACTGTCCGATCGATCCATCGGTCGCAGTTCGGAACTAGATTTAATAGAGTTGTTAGTAGCGACTAAATTATTACGATCTTGGAGCGAAGTCATAGACAATGTTAAGTGAGTTCTACTCACCATGCGATCGAAATCTTTAAGTTTTTTAACAACTCTCTACAATTTAACAACTCGATCGGCAGATTAGCCAATGACAATGCGTCAAAGTTTTTATTTCTACAGAGTTTCTTTAGGATTGAGAGCGGCAATCCGACCTTTAGTTGATGGGTTTTGACACTCCCCGCGATCGATCTCGACGGAAGTGTGGGCGATCTGAGCAGGACTACTAGATTGAGATTGTCCTGTTTGGGAGACTTGAGCGGGGCAAATCTGCTCGACCCAAACCATCATAATTTGGGATAAGAAGAGCCTAGAGACTGAAGTCTCTGCTCATAATATAAAGTCCGCCTTCGCGGACTATTTTCTTAGTCCGCGAAGGCGGACTTTGCACCATTAGCCACGATTTCAATCGTTGGCGGTACTAGAACGAAGCTAATATCCTTAACCCGAACCATCACAATCTAACGCAAGTCGCTCCCTGAGCAGAAACTCACGTCAAGTTATCACTCCATCCTCCTCGCTCCGATCCCCTAACCCTTCACCGCCCGACTTCCTGCCGTCAATTGCTCCGAAGCTGGAAATTCCATTGCCCCAGTCTGAGATCTGCGTGCCCGAAACATCCCAAATCGGCACAATCCAGCCCCAAAAGCCAACCGCATCAATAAAATAGTCGGGACTTCGCGCAGAGATTTAATAAATCCCGCTCCACCAAAACTTACCAAACCCTTGGGACGAGCGATCCCTTGCCAGATTGAATCCAACCACGAAGGCAGAGTTTGTTCCGTCCAATCTGCGGTAGTTACATCGCCCTGGACAAAGCCTGTTGCTGCCAACAGCTCGGAAAAGCCTTCGATACTCGAAAAAGCCGGATGCGACCATTGATCCAAGAGTTGCTGCATTACAGGTTTTTCCCAATAATTTAGCGGAATTTGGCGATCGTCCCGCTGATTCCAGTCAGCGACAACCAGCACGCCACCTGGCTTGAGTACCCGCATCAACTCTCTAGCAAAAACTGCTTTGTCAGGCATATGCGGGCCAGCCTCGATCGACCATACCACATCAAAACTCGCGTCGGGAAACGATAATGCCATCGCATCATCCACCTGAAACCGCACATTCAGTTCTGGTGGCGTAAGCTGTTGGGCGCGTTGTACTTGCCCAGGACTGATCGTGATTCCCGTAACCGCAAACCCATAATCTCGTCCTAAAATCCGGCTGCTACCGCCAATTCCACAACCGACATCTAGCACCGTAGTCCCAGCAGGTAATCCGTCTAAACCACCCCAGCGCACCATCTCATGGACAAAATCAGCTTTAGCCGTCAAGAAATCTCGCTGTTGTGGCGGCGAACCATAATAACCTAAGTGAATGTGTTCGCCCCAGTAAAACTCTAAAATCCCATCTTCCGTCCATTCATCATAGGAAGTAGCAACAGAATCCGAAGACTGATAAGGACGAGCAGTAGCCAGATACAGCGCAATCCCGATCGTCAGGATTGCCAGTGGAATTGCCAGCGCAAGCAGAAATAAATTCACCTTCGATCGAGCCTCAAAATTTTTGATAATTGAGGGATAAAAAATATCCCGATCTTCATCGTAATTACTTTATCGAACAGCAGGGGTATAGAGCCTCCTGCCTTTAAGCAGATAGTTGTTAGTGGGGAGTTTAAATCTCCCCACTAACAACTTCGCTGTCAACTGTCAACTGTCAACTGTCAACTGTCAACTGTTTAACTCTACAGCGATCGGTTGAAGTTGATATTCTTCCTTTGTTTTGATGGCTGCTTGATGAAATGATGCAACAGATACCAATCGATCGGTATCCGCATCCCACAAAATAAATTTGGCACAGTCGAGCATGTCAGCGATCCGTAGGGTTTTTACGTTCGAGAGCAAGTGGATGTTTTTGTGGTGACAAGCTTCAAGATGGTAGTTAGGGATTCGTTCGGACAGATGATGAATATTGTGATAGCCAATATCTGCGGTAAACCACTTTAAAATTGTTGGTAACTCTAAATAACTGCTCCCCTCGATCGCACCCAATATATAGTCCCAATCTGCTGTTTTGTGAGCATAAGTACCTTCAAAAATATGCTGGATAAAGAACACATAGATGAAGATTACCGCCGATAGAGTCAATACGAGCGAGTAAACACTCACGAAGAAACCTGCCCCTAAGAAATGGCAAAGGACGATCGATCCACCCAGCACACAAATATTATTAAGTAGCAAATCCCAGAACTCAGCCACTGTCTGCCAATGTTTGGACTGATGATTAGCAACAATTTTTGATAAACTGCCAGCATCTTGCTTTAAACAAGTAAATACCTCTTTCATCAGGTCGTAAACACCGAGAACTAATGTCAGCCTTGGCTGAATCGCTAAGTAGAAAAAACCTCCAGGAATTGCCATCACTGGATGTCGTAGCAATTCATAAGACTGTCGATCGGCTAAACTTAGTTGAGCAAATTCATCAGTAGAAATAAAGTCGGCAACACCGCGATACCGCTCCCAATCTCCATTAGTTTTGTGGTGATAGGCATGATCTCTCGACCATGCGTAAGGTGGAATGGCATTGAGAACCCCCAACACAAAACCCACACATCTATTGACTTTTTTTGAACTAAATAGTGAATAATGTCCACAATCGTGCATCAGCGAAAAGCATCGCACTGAAAACAGTGCCATCAAAACTATAATCGGCGGTAACAGCCAAATCGAAATTGGAGCAACTTTTACGGCTAAAACCCATAGTAAGATGTAAGGAACAACAGTATTTAGAACCTGATAAGTTGCCCAAAGATCGTTACTCTTCATATACGGAGTTAGCACGAAATCAGATTTTTTAATTGGGGTTTCCATTAAATAAAATACTCACGTAAATAACTATGGTTAGGCACAATTTTGGGATGATATCGTTGGCGTTGGCGAAGCCTCTCGTTCGCGTTGGCGCAAGCCTGCCGTAGGCACAGCGTCTCGGAGAGAAGAGAAGCCTCTCTGAAAGAGAATCGCTCAAAAAAACAGTTAAGAGTACACAGGGTATACTCTCGGTTAAAATTGGCGATCGCTGGTAATAGCCACTCTAAGCTACTACAAGCAGTTAAGAGCAGTACCTGTAATTGCAGGTATGAATAGTATTACTGACAACAACGATCGATCTAAAGTGCCAAAGACGACTTATTTAACCTGTGCGCGGATGAAGGAACCAGGTAAACACCATAACTTTCTAGGTGTGGTTACATAAGCGCGACGAGTAAACACATCATAATCATTGCGCTCGATCGAGTCTAAAATCTGTTGATATATTAACAAAGCTGCCCACACAGGCCAACGCACGTCAGGACTAAGACGACTAATCCCACTTTCAGCTTGCTGATAGTATTTCCGAGCGCGTTGGATCTGAAACTTCATCAATGCTCGCCAATTATCATTGACAACCTGATTCATCAAGTCTTGCTCGGTATAGTTGAATAGTGCCAACTCATCCAAAGGCAAATAAATCCTTCCCCGCTCGGCATCCTCGCCCACATCTCTAAGAATATTAGTCAACTGTTTACCAATTCCTAGAGCCACAGCTTGCTCCAGCGGAATATCGATATTGTGACAATTCCAGGGGGCGGTAAATTGACTTTCATCGATACCCACGATCGCATTAGACATCAGTCCCACCGTACCAGCGACTCGATAGCAGTAGAGCGACAATTCCTCAAAGCTGTTGTAGCGATTTTTCCGTAGATCCATCCGCTGTCCAGTCACCATATCTCGAAAAGGTTGAATCTCCAAATCGGGAAATCTGGCGATCGTATCAACCAATGCTACATCATAACTATCTGTCGGAATACCCTTAAACATCCCTTCCAACTGAGCTTCCCAGCGATCGAGTGTAGCTGGAGTAGTCTCATCTGCATCCGCCCCATCCACCAATTCATCGGTATTTCGACACCAGGCATAAATTGCCCAAATCGCCCGCCGCTTGGGGACTGACATCAATAGTGTTGCCAAATAAAAGGTTTTGCCGTATTCAGCAGTTATTTGACGACAGAGTTCATAGGATTCCTCAGTTGATGTTGGCATTGTCACGATCTGTAGGGACTTTTCCAGTTGCAGCATTTGCAGAGACTAGGGACTAGGGGATAGAGAATAGTTAGGTGTTAGGGCTGGAGTGTCAGGGATGAGGGACTGTGGGAGCACTAGTAAGTGAAGGCTATCCCAATGTGATGACGCAACTTGCGATCGCTAGTCACTAACTGGTCTATCCCCAATCCCCGATCCCCTATGCCCTAAACCGCAGTAGCTAGTGTTTTTGCGACTGTGGGCTGATAATTGGCGATCTCCTGTGCTGCAAGCTTACCAGAAAGTACCGCACCTTCCATACTCCCAAGATACTCTTGCATCGTATAGCTACCAGCAAGAAAGAAATTAGAAATCGGCGTAGATTGGCTCGGTCGGCAATCTTGTCGCCCTGGAGATGCAGTATAAACCGATCGAGGTGTCTTAACTACTTTAGATTTACGTAATTTAGCAGGACTATCGCCAGTCAAATGCTGTGGGAACAAGCGTTCTAGTTCGGTCATGGTCGCCGCCACGATCTCGTCGTCGGATTTGTCGATCCAATCTTTGGCTGGGGCGATAATCAGTTCTAGCATCGATCGATCTGCGTCTTCATACTCCTTGCAAGCTACGCTCATATCAGCATAGACACTCAGAATATCCGATCGCGAAAATAGTAGATGATCGATATCAGTCAACTTGCGATCGAACCAAAGGTGCAGGTTAATCACTGGCACACCTTCCAGTTCCTGCATCTTCTCAAAGAACTCAATCTTCTGCCACGGTTCGGGCATGAGTACCTTGATGACATCTACAGGCATTGCCGACACGTAGGCATCAGCCACGACGATTTCATCCGACTGACCATTAATTCCCCGCATCACAAAATGCTTGACCGTACCATCATCATTCAGCACGATTTGTTTTAGTGGCTTCTCCATCCGAATCTCGCCACCACGGGCTTCAAAATGCTCCACAATAGGCTGACACAATCGTTCGGTCGGCGACCCATCTAGAAAGGCGATTTTGGAGCCATAGCGTTCCTTGAGGAACTTGTTGATCGCAGTCAATGGAATCGTTGCCGATACATCTTCAGGATTGATAAAAGTTAGGGCTTTGGATGCCGCCACAAAAATATCCGAATTAACTCGATCGTCAATTCCCTGTCGTCGCAGCCATTCTAACAAGCTGTACTTGTCCATATCTTCGACATATTTGCGTCCCCGCAAGACTGCTGGCCACAAGCCAAGGGCAAACTTGATTTTTTGCTCCCAAGTCAGCATGTCATTATTTTTCAGGATCGAAACAATCACGTTAAAAGGTGCTGGGATGTCTGGCACGCTGAAATATGAGTACTTACCTGGCTTCTCTGGCTGATTGAAGATCAGAGCGTGTTCTTTCCATTGCAAGTGGTCTTCAATTCCCAGTTCCTTCATCAACTGGAGCATGTTGGGGTAAGCCCCAAAGAAAGCATGGAGTCCAGTTTCGTACCAGTCGCCATCCTCATCCTTCCAAGCCGCAACTAAGCCGCCCAACACATCCCGACTCTCAAACAAGATGGGGGTATGTCCGGCATCTGACAAATATTTAGCACAAGCTAGTCCGGCTAAACCTGCTCCTGCAATGGCTACACGCATTTATTCCTACTACCCCTATACGATCTACGTTCTAATCAATACTCTACCAAATTTAATTATATTTGCATTTCTTTACAATTCAACCTCTCGATCGTGGATGGGCAAGAATTTTGCCTTGAGCTGAGATCGAGATCGAGATCGAGTTAGTCACCATGCTAGATCCCTCCGTCATCTTGCCAGACTTTTCAGTGCGATCGATAGCTTAATCCAAGTATTAACCAGATCTAATTTTTCTCGATTGAAGCCGACGATCGCAATCGACATAATAGTTCCATCCAAACCTCGCTTCCACAGACGATCGTCCAGTCACTGAGAAAATAAGCGAGAGAAATTATTACCACACACTGGCAATAAATAGAGTCAAAATCAAATCACAAAGCATCAGTGCGATGAATGGATTCAATTAATTCTTCCACATCTTCTTCATCCAGACATTGCTCGATCTGAGCCTTAAACCAGTGCAATTCCTCGGTTGCTGTTTGGATATCGTAAACCAACAGTGTCCCGGCGACACGAGCCAGCGTCAAGGGTGCTGAAGAAATGTGACTGAGTAGATCCCGCGCATTTTGGTACAGTCGATCGACAGATGCCCGATCGAGGGGGTGTCCTAGCTGAGTAGAGAGTTGAAGCAAGCTCTCCTGAATGGATGGGTCTTCATTACTGGACGTAGAATTAATCATAATATCTAGAGTATAAAAATAATTCTAGCACTTACAGAACATTTACCTATCAATGTTCTGAGAAAGAAAAAGATCGTTCACATCACACAGAGCTGATTAGAGTTACTATTATGATGAAATTCGCTCGGCAGGATTTAAGCAAAAAATAGGTACATATCTATAGCTCGATCGCTGAAAATTAATCATATAAATTTAAAAAGTTGTCATGAACGATCTCATTAACCAACTGATAGGTTCGGCATTAGCCGCCGTTAATCCATTCAACGCCATTCAAAATCACTTGCGGCTAGATGGTGAAAATCTGGCGATCGGAAGTTGCGTAATTAATTCAACTTATGAAGATATTCGGTGCATCTGTGTAGGTAAAGCTTCTGTACCAATGGCTCGATCGATCCACGCGCTCCTTGGTAGTCGGATTTCTCAAGGATTAGTTGTTACTAAATACGCACATTTAGGCGATCCTCAACTTCCAGCTAATTGGGAATGTATCGAGTCAGCACATCCAGTTCCTGACGATCGTAGTGTACATGCTGGCGATCTCGTGTGGGAATTACTCGCCGATTGTACGGATCGAACTTTGGTGCTGGCTTGTATCTCAGGTGGTGCGTCTGCTTTAGTCGTCGCGCCTCGCAATTGGAGTGCTGTGACTGAACTATTAGCCAATCCACCTACCGCCGCAATTAGTGAGGAAACTCAACAATTAATTTGGATGGCTCTAGCCGATCGATCCATCGATCTTAGCATTGTCGATCCTGAATCAACTATTTCCCTGGTAGCAGTTCAAGCGATCTGTAGGGCACTATTAGGTAGTGGATTATCGATCGATAGAATTAATGCAGTGCGATCGAAGATCGATAGATTGAAGGGTGGTGGTTTGGTAGAGCGGGTTGGAGTTGGTAAAGTAATCGGACTAATTCTATCAGATGTAATTGGCGACTCAATTGTGTCGATCGCGTCAGGTTTAACTCATCATCCCGATGCAGACAATATCCTGATTGGAAACAATCGTCAAGCCTGTGAAGCTGTATCAAAAATCGCGCGTCAGATGGGTTATAATTCGCAGATTATTACTACCGAATGGGATGGAGAAGCACGGGTGCGAGGCGCAGAAATTGCGGGTGAGATTATTACTTATCCGCCCAAAACTGTTTTAATATATGGTGGTGAAACTACGGTCAGTTTACCTAAAAATTGTCTGGGTAAGGGTGGGCGGAATACAGAATTAGGATTAGCAGCCGCGATTGAATTAGCGATTCATCGTATCCCTGCCTGGGTAATTACGCTAGCGACGGATGGTACAGATGGGCCGACAGATGCGGCTGGAGTGACGGTAAATGAGACGACAATCGATCGAGCTTTGGCATTAGGATTGGATGCTCGATCGGCACTCGCTCGACATGATAGTTATCCATTCTTTCAACAATTGGCAGATCTGCATTTAATTGGGGCGACGGGGACTAATGTTGCGGATATTACGATCGCGATTCGTCCCTAACAGTTGTCGGCGGAAGATTTTTAAATACGAACCATGATGGCGTTCTCCAAATCAGCGATCGTCAACTATCTCTACTGCTTTGCTTGTGCCTAGTTAGTAGGGTGGCATGAATATTGACAACATCAATAATGACTGGAATCGGCATAGATCCGCTAATACGTTAGGATATTATTATCCTACTAGCTAGTAAGATTTAATTAGGAAGCTTTGCTAAAAACTTGAATTTGCTCGATAGATTCACCTTCTTGTTTTTGGACATGATACAGATCCCATCGCAACTGCAAATTCAACCAGAAGTCATTTGAGACACCAAAAAACTTGGCTAGTCGCAGGGCGGTACTAGGGGTCACACCACGTTTGCCATTGATAATTTCGTTAATCCGTTGGTAGGGGACATGGATACTTTGAGCCAAATGTTTTTGGGTTAAGCCCAAAGGTTCCAAAAATTCGGTAAGTAGCATTTCGCCAGGATGAGTCGGCGGACGATTTGTAGGGATACGAACCATGATGACGTTCTCCAAATTAGTGATAATCAACTATTTCGACTGCTTGTGCATCGGACTGGCAACCACTCAAAGCAAATCCGATACTTACCACCTTAACATCGCTAATTGAGACGGGGTTTTCGGGCTTCCTGACTCTCCCCTCCAGTACGATTGGCCATAGGCGACGCTACGCGAACGAGTCTCTAGATCTAATTTGGAAGGGGCGCGATCTCGCAACAGTGGGAGATGGAACTTCTTGCATTTTTGAAGTTTATATTGCGGTTATAATCTGGAACTGGCAATATGGCACGATTGATATCAATGAGTCAGAAACTATGCCTCTCATTGGGATGCAATTGTTGCGAGGCTATGATTTACGGATTCATGCAATAGAAGGTGGTTCTGTCACGATTGAAGCATTGCAGATTCCGCAAAGCGGACGCTCCGCAAACGAATAAAATCTAGTAAGTAGGACGGCATCAATATTTATACTATCGATAATGCCTGAAACCTATCTGGTGGATAGTGCCCAACCGACCTCACGCCTAAACTTAATAGCGTGGTTGGCAATCTACAAAACTCAGAGCCTCTCGATCGAGAAAGCCTGCGATTGCCATTTCTAAAACTGCTTCGATTGGATAATCGATTTCCTTGGCTCGTCTTTCAAACGCCTCTCGAACGTGAGTCGGAAATGCGGCTAACATCATCCGTGCGGCGACTGGATGCAAATGTTCGATGCTCTCTGGTTCGGAATTAGACGATTTAACACTAATGGAAGTCATGGTTCATCCCTCATTGGTATCCGAATATTAAATGGGGGCTTACTCCAAACAAGAATAATTCCCTCTAAATCTGATGATAGCGTTCGCCACTGCCGATAGTCGATTTCACAAATAGCGATCGCCACGTCACGATGGTTATAATCTGCTAACCAAGACCAAGTAATGGCTTTATGTCCGCCTCGAAAACGTTCTTTGATATCCTGCGCCTTACCAACATACAGTAATCCTGCGGATCGATGACGAATTGCATAGATACCTGGTTTAGAAGTTAGTCCTGCAAAATCTCGGCTAATTGGAATACAGTCGGGAAAGGGTAGTTGCACCAAGAAGTTTAAAATTTCACGAGCTTGGCTCTCAATCTCTGTCATCGTAGAATATCTCAGTGTTACTCAATAAACAATTTGCTCGCATGTTGCTGAAAACCTTGTAGCCCTTCAGAATCTCTCCAATTTTTTTTGAACCAAGCCATATTTTCAAAATTATAGACAGATCCACTTGGAGGAAGATGGTTAGTACTAAAAATTTCTTCGGTATTTTTAAGATTATTCCAATCCAAGTTTTCAGTGGGCATCCAAACAGCTTTGACTACACGGTATATACCCCACTCATTTTGATTGTTATCATAAACTTCATCATCTAGTACCTCAACTATATGAGTGACTTTAGCCTGCTGAACTAATGCTATTAAATCACCCTTCTGCGGTTGTCGAGCATTTTCCCTGTCGTTTGTGCTTTTCCAGTTCAAGCAAAAAACTCTAGCCTCTGGAATTTGCATGTCATTGTGTGTGTAAGCCCAGCATCCATCTTGTCGTCTTACATTCTTGAGCCACTTCAATTGTGATAAATCCATCAGAAGTGATTTGAAGTATTGTGGATCGGTTAAAGCTAAGTTAGCCTGTTTGTAAGTTAGTAGCCGATCGACCAGTAGCTTCAACTTAACCCAGAATGTTGGTGGCTCGTCGAATAGACCCATTCGTTGCTGAATACAGCTACCTTCATAACACCAAGCTCTGAAAGCTTTAAAGTCATCGTCTCCTAGAAATTCTGTTGCATCTGTGTAACTCATTTTTAGACCTCTATATTTCAGTTCTTTACCAATGTTCACATCGTAGCTTAAGCTTAGTGCGAATGTTAATAATTTAACTATAATTCGAATATAGTTTGCCGAATCAATCTAGCCTTTGATAATGATTTCAATTTCAATATTCGACTCAGGTACCCCGTAATGGTGGGCTAATCCGGCTTTTGCTTGAGCAATGGTTAGATCTAACACTGCGGGTAGAGATTGTTCTGGAGTTGCTACTTTCTGCCACTTCAACGCAGAAAGATCGATACCCATGTCTGTTATATTTGTGTAGTGGACTGGATTCTGATAGCCGCCCCATCGATCGGAAACATTAATAGCTGCTACTTCTGAAATCCTGACGACGTAACGTTTTTTCTCTTTGTCATCGAGTTTGCTAAACTCAACCCCACTAATTTTACCAACCAAAAAATTGCAACCTCGATTGCTACCCACAGAGCTACAGCAAACTAAATATTGGCAATTCTTGGCTCTATTCACATTTAGATACCAATCAAAATCCCCTCCCTGTCTCACAATCTCCTCAAAGCTGTTTGAAGTATAAGTTTGAATTGCCGAATTTTCGCTTGCTTCCATGACTTGTTACCTATCGATATTCCCATCATAGCTCAAGGTAAATAAAAACGTAAATAATTTTACCTTAGTTTTACGATTATCGATCGATACTGTCAACCTCTAGAAAGAAACCAGCGCACAAATAAATTCTCCCCTTCAATCCAGACGAATATCAGTAAACTGAAACCAAAACAGACTCCCAGTTCAAATAAGCTCAAAGGATGAGTCCCAAAAAACGCGATCGATTGTCGATTTGGGATGATTCGATGCGATCGGTTGTGAGATTCGAGCGCATTATTCGAGCGATCGTTGGTATCACTCGATCGAGATCCACCATCCACCATCCACCATTCACATCTACTCTAGATATCTAATTCGACACTAGCAAGCTATCCTCGCGTGGGATCTTTGCCAGTGCTTGCTCGACGACGGACGCGCCCGCTCCTGGCAAGACGGATTGCTCGGTGATGACGCGCTTCCAGATCCGGCTGCCTGGCTGCCCGTGAAATAGCTGCAACATGTGACGGGTGATGCTGTTGAGCTTGCAGCCTTTACACATCCAGGTATCGATGTATGGGAGCATGGCGGTGACAATTTGATGGCGGCTGGGGGGTGGAGTATCTTCGCCATAGATTTGACTATCTGCGAATGCTAGCAAATAAGGGTTGTCATAAGCAGCTCTTCCAATCATCACAGCATCGACAACTTGGAGCTGGGCTTGAGCTTGTTCGAGACTGACAAACCCACCATTAATCTCGATCGAGAGGTGCGGAAAATCCTGTTTGAGCCGATGTACATCCTCATACCGCAGGGGGGGGACTTCGCGATTTTCCTTAGGACTCAAGCCCTGTAACCAGGCTTTGCGGGCATGAACGGAGAACCGCTGACAGCCTGTTTGGGAAACGATCGATACGAACTTGACTAGATCTTCATAACTATCGACATCATCTACCCCAATCCGGTGTTTGATCGTCACGGGCAATTTTGTCGCACTTACCATCGCGGCGATACATTCGGCGACATGTTCTGGTTGGAGCATCAGACAGGCTCCAAAGTTACCATTTTGAACGCGGCTACTCGGACATCCGACGTTGAGGTTTACTTCGTCATAGCCGAATTCTTCGGCAATTTGGGCGCATTTAGCTAAGTCTTGGGGATTGTCACCACCGATTTGTAATGCTAGTGGATGCTCGGCTCGGTCGAATCCCAGGAGTTTGTGTTTGTCTCCATGTAAGATTGCCATACTCGTCACCATTTCCGTGTACAGCAGGGTGCGGCGGCTAATTTGGCGCAGGAAGTAGCGGCAATGTCGATCGGTGCGATCCATCATTGGGGCTACACTTAGGGGATGCAGATTTGGGGTGGGTGTTTTTAACACGGAGGGGCACTGAGGAGAGTGGTAAGCGGTTGGGGTTAGCTATATCGATCGCGAATTTGGTCGATTTGTTGTTCCCAGTGGGCACCATCGAAGGCGGTAATCTGGAATAGTTCGATCGGATTGTCATCTAAACAACGGAGATTTACATCATATCCGTCTGGATGCGATCGCGGTCGATAAAAGGCATGAATTCCACAATGGCGACAAAAATGATGTTTGGCGATACCTGTATTGAAAGTATAGGTACTCAAGGCATCTTGTCCCTGGATGAGGGTAAATCGCGCTGCTGGGACAATCAGATGAATGAAGCCTTTTTTACAGCAAATCGAACAATTACATTTCACTGCTTCGAGTTTTTCTACTTGGACTTGATATCGAACTTGTCCACAGTGACAGCCACCAGCAAAAGTTATTAATTTATTCATAAATGAATAGATGCTTATTCTATCTCAGGGAGTGGATCGCTCGATCGATTGAAGGCAATTCGTAAAAATGGTGGAGCTAAAAATGTGGTGATGATTACCATCACAATAATCCCTACTTCTAATGGTTTGTCGAGTGCGCCGCTAGCAGCACCGATACCTGCGAATACCAAGCCAACTTCACCACGCGGAATCATGCCGACTCCGATTGCTAGGCGATTAATTCCTGGCTGACCAAATACTACCCAGCCTGTTACTAGTTTACCAACGATTGCAATTATAATCAGAAAAAGAGCGATTACTAATCCACTGCGATGTTCGGGAATCGCTGGATTTAATACGCTCAAATCTGCTCGCGCACCCACGGACACAAAGAAAATTGGCACTAGTAGATCGGCAACTGGTTTTATCAGTCCATCTAGTTCATTCCGAGCATCGTTTTCGTCTAATACCAAGCCAGCGGCAAAAGCTCCCAAAATGGCTTCTAGATGAATTGCATTGCCTAAAAATGCCATGAAAAAAGCAAAAATAAATGCAGGAACAGCGATATTACCGCGAGTTTTGAGTGACTCAACAATCAGCACAAATCCCTGATTGAAGAAATCACCCAATAAAATCGAACCAACTAAGAAAACTGTTGCACTGATAATTAGATAAATGACATTATTGACATCGACTTCGCCTGTCTTTGCTAAACTGGCAACGACAGCTAAAACAATAATCCCCAGCACATCATCAATTACCGCAGCACCAACGATAATTTGCCCTTCTGTAGATTTAAGTTGTCCCAGTTCTGAGAGGACTTTGGAAGTAATCCCGATACTAGTCGCAGTTAATGCAGCTCCGGCAAAAATAGCAGGAATAGCGGATACATGAAAGATACTCATCAGCCCAATCGTACCTGCGGCAAAGGGGACAGCAACTCCCACACAAGCGACGACTACTGCTTGCGCGCCAACTTCTTTTAGTTGGCGTAAATCTGATTCTAAGCCAATCTCAAATAAGAGGATAATTACGCCTAATTCTGCGAGGACTGAGATGACTTCGCTTTGAGATTCAAATATACTACTCGCACTAGTTGGGGAAAGTTGATAAATCCATTGCAGCACGGACATGACACCAGAATCTGCGGCGGATAAGCCGCTATCTGCAAAAACGATCGTGTGTAACGCAGATATCCCAACAATAACGCCGCCAACTAGTTCGCCCAAAACGGGAGGGAAATTCAAGCGTTGGGAAATCTCTGCCCCAATTTTGCTAGCGAGATAGATTACTACCAGACTTAGGAGTATTCCCGTCAACAGGATGGGCGCATTTTCAGCTTCAACGACAGCCAGGAGCGGGACTGGGGCGAAAAATTCGGAGCAACGAGCCGCGATTGCGGTGGTAAATAATTGGTCGAACGAGTGAAATAACAGCATCGGCAAGATATTTGGGAGTAGAATATGCTCAAAATAGATATCTATCTTTTACAGTATGCCGGAGCCAAGTAGATTACCACAACGACATCCACAAGAGAAAATCGATCGAGCTATTGTCGATCGATTATTGGAAAGCGATCCTCAGGAACCGATGGCTCTAGCGGAACTAGCTAGATTGAGGATTCGCTACAAAGGTTTTCCTGGAGCTGCGGAAATTCAAGCAAATCTCGATCGATTATTAATTGAATGGCACCTGACTGAAGAGCAACTATTCGTCAAAACTCGCCAACTACATGGCACTGAGCCGATTTATCAAGTCAAAGCGAAAAAATATCAAGAGCAAGAAGATTGGAACTAAATCGGTTGGGATCTAACAGCCAACCCAATTATGCTCCAACCCTCCCATCTCCCCCTCGGTTATCAGTATCCACGATCGGGATAAATAACCGAACGGCACCACATATAATGAGAATAGAGAGATGTACCTATACTCGATCGGAAGCTTACCCATGCTCGACTTTACAATTATCCTGCTATTAATCCTCGGAGCCGCTGGGATTGGCTACGATATCGTGGATATATTACCCAATGAGATGCTGGAAAAAGTCACCAATCAGCAAGGTTTACGGATTGTCTCCGCAGGGTTTGCGGCATTATTTGGTGGCATCTTTGGAGTTATCGTCAAGACTGCTTACCGCCGATTGGAAGTCCAGGTGCGAGAGTTGCCTGTAGATGTACTCTTGACTAGATCCGTCGGCTTGGTGCTGGGGTTGTTGATTGCCAATCTGATGTTAGCACCAGTATTCTTGTTACCCATTGCCCCAGAGTTTTCATTTCTCAAGCCCTTACTGGCAATCTTGGGAAGTGTGATGTTTTGCTATCTGGGTGTAACTCTGGCAGATACTCATGGTAGTGCTTTTTTACGATTGATTAATCCCCAAAATGTGGAAACGATGTTGGTTGCTGAAGGAACTCTCAAAGCGATCGCTCCCAAAGTGATCGATACTAGTTGTATCATCGATGGGCGGATTGAGGAGTTATTAAATACTGGGTTTGTCGAAGGACAGATTTTAGTCCCTCAGTTTGTGATTCAGGAGTTGCAGACTCTCGCAGATGCCGCAAATGATATGAAACGGATTCGCGGACGCAGAGGCTTAGATATTCTCAACCGGATGAAAGATGGTTTTCCAGATCGAATCATTATTCATCCAGTTGATTATCAAGAGATCTCGACTGTCGATGCGAAATTAGTTCACTTTGCTAGTGAAATTCACGCCACTCTCCTTACCAATGACTACAACTTGAGCAAGGTAGCCAATCTCCAAGAAGTCTCTGTCTTAAACGTTAACGATCTCGCTCACGCCGTTCGCCCGATTTATTTACCTGGAGACTGTCTCGAAATCAAAATTATCAAAGACGGCAAAGAAGCAGCCCAAGGCATCGGCTATCTCGATGATGGCACGATGGTAGTCGTCGAAGAAGGTCGTAAATACGTCGGTGGCGGACTCAGAATTATCGTCACATCCGCGCTGCAAACCTCGGCTGGGCGGATGATTTTTGCGAAGCCATACGCCTCAATGATGGCTTGACAGTTGACAGTTGACAGTTGACAGTTGACAGTTGACAGTTGACAGTTGACAGCGAGAGCGGGAGCGTACCTCCACGCAAGCCACTGTCTTGAAAAAGTGCTTTACTTGTCTGGTCGGGTTCCCCGCCCAGTTGGGAAACAAGCGAAGCTCTAGGGGGGAAGCTTCCCTCACAAACGTCGCGCCCCAAGAACGCACTTTTCGCTCCGAGGAGGGGATTTTTCGCATTACATGACATTAATAATTTCAGAAGTAAAACTATGAAAATTGCAGTAATTGGTGGTGGAGCGAGTGGGATGGTATCAGCTTATCTACTCGATAAACAAGGGCATCATATCACCGTCTTTGAACGACAACCGATGTTGGGCGGACATATTCGGACATTGAATAAAAATGTCAAGCCGGATCGATCGAATTGTACCGAAATTCTTGAAGGTGGCGTGCTGGAATTTCCAACTGCATTTACAGATTTTATCACTTTGATGAAAGAATTAGATGTCGAACTAGAACCTGTAAGTGTTGGTTCAGCCATGTTTTTTAATAATGGTAGTAGTTTTTTATCGGGAGTCGTAACCAATAATAACTTCTCAAGTATTCACCGCCTCATCGAACATTTACGCTTTGATACCCTGTATGCGCGTTCTGCTAGCTTATGGTTGAGAATCCAACTTGCTAATCTCCAAAATCTAGCAGATCTGCCTCTATCAGCATATCTAAAACAATCGTGTACTCGCGATACCTGGCTTAAATTGCTAGTAATGTATAGCTACTCAATTCCATTCGAGCTAATTGATGATTTTCCGGCAGAATTAGCGATTCCGACTTTGCGTGCTTATATTTCGACTAACTGGGTACGGGTGAAAGGTGGTGTGTATACTTATATCGAAAAAATCCTAGCGCGATTTAAAGGTGAGATTGTACTGGGTGTCGAGATCGATCGAATTTTGCGAAGTACCGATGGTGTCAAAATTATGATGTCTACAGGTGAAATTCACGAGTTCGATCGCGTTGTATTTGCTACACCACCAGACCAAGTAATGGCACTACTCGCCGATCCAACTACTACCGAAACGAAACGTTTTGGTGACTGGAAAGCTAATCATATCACTAGCATAGTTCACCAGGATGATACTATGTACGATCGCTTTGGCATTCATAAACCCTCAGAATTTGACTTCTTCCAGACAGATACCCGCTGGGGCTATAACGGCTATCTCAATCAACTTTGTGAGATCTCATCGCCACCGCATTATTTCTTATCATTCCAACTAGAAGAATTAATTGCACCAGAGCAAATTATTCACACCCAAGCACATCACACTCCCATGTATACTACCGAGTCCTTCCGCTACCGCGATGAAGTGGTGGCGACTAATGGTGAGAACTATACCTACCATGCGGGAGCCTATCTTGGTGATGGTTTGCATGGTGGCGCGATTACCTCTGCTATTCGAGTCGCCAAGTTAATTGGTGTGAGCCAGGAGTCTATTTCCTCAGTTGAAAGTAAGCGAGAGCGGATTTCATTTGCATAGATTAAGATCTATTAAGTTATTTTTCAAAAAGCTCTCAGATGATGGGAGCTTTTTTTCGATCGCTTTTCGTTTTCACCTACCCCTTTTGACTGAATTACATTGAGAAGTCGAAATTAAAATACGGTGATATATAGACAGACAGATTAAATATTTTTGACTATGTGTAGCAATTAAAAGACATGCAATAACGAATTAAATATTAAGATAAATATTTTAAAATGTTTGATAAAAATACTTTCCTCACGAAATCCTCACAACTTTAGCTTAGGATGAAAGTTAATAAATTAGCATTATAAATTTACCGAATAGTTATTTTAGTTGCCATCTGACATTGAAGTATTTGACTACAAAAGCTTCGATGCAGATGGTAACTTAATCGCATAATTTTTTCTTTGATGACGACGCTAACGATCGGTTTTGTAAATTTAGTAAATTGGCTAAAACACCATGAGTACTGCGATCGACAACTTCACCAGTCAACTTCATGACAATTTAGAAGCAGTTGAAGACCGGGCAAAATCGCTCAATGAAAGTATCAAATCTGCTGCGAAAAAAAATCAAGCTGAGATTCAATCGAAACTCGATGAAGCCAAAGCCAGCATAGCCGCGAAGAAACAAGAATTCGATGACTACCGAGCCAAGCTCAAAATGCAATTTGAGGAAAAAGAAGCTGAGGTGCAATCGAGCGTCGATGAGTGGAAAGCAAGTCGCGAAGTGAAAAAACTCGAACACCGCGCCGAAAAAGCTGAAGACTATGCTGCTACCTCAGTCTACTTGGCACTGGCAATGATGGAAGAAGCAGAAGAGGCTACCTTAGCAGCAATTTGCAACCGCATGGATGCCGAAGCCGCTGCGAGACATCCTAAAAAACACTCTTAGCAGAGATTGGGTCACTAATTCAAATATTTAATTCACGACCGAGGACACAGAAACATGACATATTCACATACAATCGTCGCGCATTTTCCCTCCCATACCGAAGCCGAAACAGCAGTACGGGAGCTGCAACGACAAGGGTTCGATATGCAAAAACTATCAATTGTCGGTAAAGACTACCAAACTGCCGAACATGTGCAGGGATTTCTAAGCTGGAAAGATACCGCCAAAGCCGGAGCCGCAGGTGGTGGTTATTGGGGTAGCTTCGTTGGTGGTTTGTTTGGGATTTTAGCTGGTGCTGGCGTAATCTTTATTCCTGGTATGGCTCCGTTAGTCATTGCTGGCCCGATTACTGGCGTATTGGCAGGGTGGCTGGAAGGCATATTGGTGGGGGGTACTGGTGCTGCGGCGATCGGCGGACTAGCAGGTGCTTTGGGTGGGTTGGGTATTCCCAAAAATGAGGTACTCAAGTATGAAACTAAAATTCAAGCAGGTGAGTTCATCATCTTGGTAACAGGGACAAATGAGGATGTCACTCAAGCCAAGCAGATGCTCGACAAAATCAGTCATGGGATCGGTATGTCGATACCAGCATAGGAAATGGTGTAGCAGGGGCAATTCTACCGAATTGCCCCACCAAACAGAAATTGAAACGCAAGGAAAAATCTAAAATGCAGATTCAAACTTCAAAACCGACTCAGAAAGATGGTAGCCAGCCAATTCTCCATCAGCATGGACGAGAGATCCAGCAATTTGGCACCCTCCGAAATTTACCACTCGCATTGGGGACGATTGCTCGTGAGGAAAGCTGCCAACAAATGAATCGCAAGTCTGGTTTCTCGCCGAACATTTAGTTGATACGCTCTTAGTTCGCAGCTAAATTTCGCTCGAACCTATTACAACCAACAGGAGAACGAACATGGCAAAAATCATTGCTGAAGGCAAGACTTTTGACGTTGACGAAGGTACTAACCTGCGCGAAGCTCTGCTCAAACAAGATATCGATCTCTACAATCCAGGCGCAAAAATCTTCAATTGTCGCGGACATGGCACCTGCGGTACTTGTCTAGTGCAAGTTGAGGGATCTGTTTCTGTACCGACAGAGGCAGAAACAAAGCGAACGATTTTTCATCCGCATTCGATTCACAAAGAACGGCGGCTGGCTTGCCAGACTAAGGTACTAGGGGATCTGCTCGTGACCAAATTTGATGGCTATTTTGGGGATGGGGAAGAGTTCATCTGGACACCTGGCGGATTGCTGGCAGCCCAGCGTTGATGTAGCCTCGGCATTAGATAGTCTGTAAAACCTAATTTATGCAGACTGAGAGGCGATCGGATCGATTTGGAGTACGGCTGTTGAGACTGAGAATTACACCAATAGGAGAATGAATATGCCGAAAATTATGGCTGAAGGCAAGACTTTTGACGTTGATACAGGAACTAATCTACGTGAAGCATTGCTGGCTCAAGACATCGATCTCTATAGCGAGGGTGCGAAAGTCTTCAACTGTCACGGGCATGGTATTTGCGGTACTTGCTTAGTTGAAGTTGAGGGTGAAGTTTCCGAACCTACCAAAATGGAAGCGAACCGGATGGCTTTTCCGCCGCATTCTGCCCACAAAGATCGGCGATTGTCTTGCCAAGTAAAAGTAGTGGGAGATGTGCGCGTCACCCGATTTGATGGCTATTTTGGTGACGGGGAAGCAGCAATCTGGACACCCGACAAGGGACTGCTAACAGCCCAGCGTTGATGTGGCTATGACAAAGTTTGATTGATGGCTATTTTAGCGATCGGTGGAGGTGTTGTGGATACCCGATCGAAGGAAATTGAAACCAGCTCCAGTCCCACAGATGTTCGGTTGAAGCATAAAGCCCGTCAATAACACTAGACACCAATTTCATTCATTAGGAGTACACGATCGTGACAACGATGAAAGCAATCCGCATTCATGCCTATGGCGGGGTTGAAAATCTCCATTACGATGAGGTACCTCGCCCCGAACCCCAAGCGGGTCAAGTGCTGGTGCGCGTCCATGCAGCGGGAGTCAACCCGATCGACTGGAAGATTCGCGAGGGCTACTTCCAGCAAATGTTCGATCTTCCTTTACCCGTAATTATCGGTCAGGATATTGCTGGCGTGGTGGCAGCAGTCGGTACTGGGGTGACGACGCTACAACCAGGACAGGATGTGTATGGTATTGCCGATATCCAGCTTTCGGGAGCTTATGCGGAGTACGCACTGTGCTATGCCGAGACAATTGCACCCAAACCGCATACCCTCGACTACATCCACGCTGCGGCGGTACCGTTGGCGGCAATGACGGCTTGGCAAGCATTATTTGATAAAGCAGATCTCCATTCAGGGCAGACACTACTGATTCACGGTGGCGCAGGTGGTGTCGGTGGTTATGCCATTCAGCTTGCCAAGTTAAAGGGTGCACGAGTCATCGCCACCGCAGCGGCGGCGCATCTTGACTATGTAAAAAATCTAGGAGCCGATCTTGTCCTCGACTATCATGCCCAACCCTTTGAGCAACAGGTAAAAGATGTCGATGTCGTCCTCGATCTAGTCGGTGGGGAAACCCAAGCGAGATCGTGGCAAGTCATCCGTCACGGGGGCATTTTGGTATCGACGGTCGGTGTCCCAGCAGCGGGGATTCCGCAAGGTATCCGAGCAGTTGCTGTTGTTCTCAATCCCAAAGCCGAGCGACAGTTACAGCAGATCGCCCAGTTAATTGATGCCCACCAAATCGAAGTAACTGTCGAAAAAACTTTTGAACTCGAAGCCGCCGCAGCAGCTCAAGAATTCAGCCAGCACGGTCATCCCTATGGCAAGTTGGTGTTGCAAGTCACTCACTAATCTCATGTGATGTCAAAAGAGAAAAAAGGCAATAAAGAAGCCAAAAAACCGAAAGCACCACCGGATGAAACGAAGCAAAAGAAAGATCCCAAGCGATACGACGGAAAGCCATAAAACTGTGAATCACAAACGGACAAAATGACATGAATAACACAATTGAAAAAACCGATCTGGAACTAAAAGATGATGTACTTGCCGAACTCAAATACGAGCCAATTGTCAAAGTTACAGACATCGGTGTTTTAGTCAAAAACGGCACGGTGACACTCAATGGTTACGTCAGTAGCTATGTCGAGAAACTAGAAGCGGTACAAGCGGTGAAGCGGATTGCAGGCGTGAAAGCGATCGCTGATGACATCGAAATTCAGCTACCAGCATCCTACCACCGGACAGATGGAGACATAGCCGCCGCCGCTACCAATCAAATCAATTGGGCGACCTTAATTCCACCAGGAACCGTTCGAGTCACCGTCCGTGAAGGTTTGATTACCTTAGAAGGCGAAGTCGAGGGGTGGTTTCAAAAGAACGTTGCTGCAAACGTCGTGCGGCACCTGTTGGGTGTCAAAGGAGTATCTAATCGACTCTCCCTCACCCCGCCACTCAAAATGAACATCGAACCCACAGTAAAGCCAGTAGAAGTAGAAAGAGCGATTAAATCGGCGTTCAAACGCAGTGCTGTAGTGGATGCTAACAAGATCCGCGTCGAGACGAATGGTGGCAATGTGGAACTCTTTGGCAACGTGCGGAACTTGGCGGAGCGAGAGGAAGCCGAACGAGCGGCTTGGGCTGCGCCAGGGGTATTTTCTGTGGACAATCAACTTACAGTAAAGTGGTTTGATTTTTCACAATAAGGATAGCGGATTAAATAACTTATAGCTTTTATGCGATCGCTCGAAGTGCGGGGCAATTCATGAATTGCCCCTACCCAAAGAAGAATTGTAAGTTATTTAGTTCTTATTTCTAGGTAGATTAATACCATCATCTATCAAATAGATAATGCCTGAAATCTAGATGGTGGGAAGAGATTTGCGTTGTGGAAGTTTCCTCCGTGATGCGCGAATCAAGACACTGCCCACCCTACAAATCTACTGCCAATCGAAATAAAATGAGCAATCCTAATAACTCTAAGTAAATACCCCGATCGTTTGACATCTACTGTTTTAGGAGAAAATTAATGAATAGTTTATCTGTTGAAGAGCAACTTTTTCATTCGATCTTTTGCAAACAAATACAAGGTATTAAAATCGAAAATGCCAAACAATTACTGGTCGATATACACTTAGTCTACCTTGCACAGCAGGCGATAATTGCCGATCTGACTTCGCAAGAGACATTCAACGATCTGAATTAGCTAGATAATTACGAATACATCAATAACAACAGAAATTATATGTTAAATAAAATTGAACTAACCAAGACTGTCCCGCAAGAACGATGGGGTGAATTCTTTGACCAGTTTTCAGACGGCAATCGGGGCCGACATATCTCAATTGAAATCATCAATTCAGAACTCGGTGACGAAGAATTAATTCAGAATGCACCGTTGATGGCGATGGTTTACGATCGCCCTGGCAAGGGCAACGATCTGGTAATTGAAACAGGTAAAGATGAAGTCACTTACGCTCACACCGTCGATGCACCAACGGAAGTCTTAACAGGACAAAGCGAAAGTGGTCGGATGTTAGCAGTGTGGATTAGTGATGCTGCTGGGACAAAAACATTAGTTAAACTCCAACCAGTCGAACCATAGAAATTAATGTCTAGCGACATAATTATTAATTGAGAAGTTGAACAAATGATTTCCACAAATACTTCTGTAGATCTAGTCCTGCCAGTTGGCACTCACGACCATAGCCAAGGAATGCTTGCGGCTCCGATTGTCTTAGTTGAATACATCGATTATCAATGTCCTTATTGCGCTCAAGCTGTGAGTATCGTCCGAGAGCTTCAATACGAGCTTGGGGAGCGATTATGTTATGTCGTGCGGCATTTTCCACTCGTCGATTTGCACTTACAAGCCATGAGAGCGGCAGAAGCAACACACGATGGAATCGGCTAACTGTATTCCCTGCCGAATGCCTTATATCACTAGTATGTTTATGCCGCGTTTGCATACCGACAGACCTATACCAATTCCCCACAACTCATGGAACCTCGCTTTCATCGGTCAGTTTGTCGAGATTCCTGATGATGTGATGTTTACGGTTGAATATTCGGTGGGAGTGGCGCAGATGGCGGTTTATGAGTTTTTACATATCGATAAAAAGATTCCGCCTGTAACGCCTCATGATAAGTCACTGATGGTGGAATTTGAGGCTTCGATCGAGGCATTTAAGTAATGCTATTCTACGCGTTGGCGTAGCCTACCGGAGGTAATCGTCGAACTCATGTTAGTTGAAAAAATCAAAGTAATTAAAGGAGTCCCCATGAAAGGTTATTTGCAAGATATCAACAAGATTGCGATCGAGAATCATGATTTTCGCCAGGTACTTTACACCGCCAAGCACTGCCAACTCATGGTGATGTCGTTAAAACCTGGGGAAGAGATCGGGGCGGAAGTCCACAAGCTCGACCAATTCTTTCGGGTGGAAGAGGGAACGGGCGAAGCGGTGCTGGATGGCGGTCGGACACCAATCCAACCTGGCTTGGCGTTGGCGGAGCCTACCGGAGGTAATCGTCATTCCAGCCGGAACGAAGCACAACATCATTAATACCAGCAGTATCCAGATGAGTTTCTTAACCATCTATTCACCGCCGAATCATCGGGATGGTGTTATTCATCATACCCGCGCTGACGCGCAAGCCGACAACGAACACTTCGACGGTAAAACGACAGAATAGAGCGTCGCCAATCTCAACCGATTCTCCAAGGGAGAGGCTACGCCAACGGATCTAGAGGAAACTGATGAATCTTAAATATATTTACACTCGATTGCACGTTCAAAACTATCTAGATTGTAAGCGTTTCTACGAGGATATTTTAGGCTTGAAAGTCTCTCTAGCCAATGATGCCGAGGAATATGCCGAGTTTGATGCAGGCGTAACTAAAATTACGATCCTCAATCGATTCTCGTTCCGAGAGGCTACGCCAACGAGGTTGAAAGAATACATCGATTCAATCGAGTCAGCAACCTACGATCGTCACGATGCCAAGATTATTTTAACCTTTGCCGTGCCCGATTTGGATGATGCGTTCGCGAAGCGTCTCCATCAGGAGAATCTCTCAGTTGAAAGCCAAAGGCGTTCCCATCTTTAGCAGTTCTTGGCAACACCCAGAGGAAGGGCTAGCGGGCGGGTTTATCACCGCCTGTATCCGCGATCCAGATGGTAATCTCATCGAACTCGAACAAATCCTCAGCTAACATTCAAGCAATAGTAAACGATCCATTCGTTCGATTGGTTAGAACCCACGCTTTGCAATCGCTAACTACACCAACTCAATTACAACCAAAATAGGAGACATTATGGCTCAGACAACCGTATCTAAATTCGTCCAAGCCGTCAACGAAAATCTAAATTTGATAGCGGAACTCAAAGCAGCAGTAGATATCGACTCTTACTATAAAATCGCCGCAGCATATGGTTATCATTTTACCGCTGAAGAACTTCATTCGGAGTTATCTCAACAGTCCATAGAAGAATTGGCGATGAAAATAAATCCTGGTATAGCACCGCGAGCACATATCGACGCTGATTAAGATTTGATGAACGGCGAAATACGACTTGTCTCCAGTCCCATTATTTCAACCTCATGAACACTCTCACCCGCCGAGCCGATCTAATTTACACCGAATGGACGCTAACCGAACCTGAATTTGATTCATCAAAATTACGCGCTAGAGAAACCGTATTTACGATCGGTAATGGTTATTTAGGCACGCGAGGCAGTTTTGAAGAAGGCTACCCTAAAGCGTTACCAATTACCTTAATTAATGGGTTGTATGACGATGTGCCTGTGGTTTATACCGAGTTGGCAAATTGTCCTGATTGGTTGTTATTGGTGGTAATTATTAACGGCGAACAGTTTCGGTTAGATCGCGGTGAAATTCTCGTCTACGAGCGGCGACTGGACTTACGGCATGGGATTTTGAGTCGCTCGATCCGCTGGCGGAGTCCGATCGGCAATACCGTAGATTTAAAGTTCGATCGGTTTGCTAGTTTGGCAGACGAACAAGTATTGGTACTGCGCTGTCAGATTACACCGCTCGATTTTGATGGCACTATCGAGGTGCAGTCCAGTATTAATGGTTATCCAGAAAATCAAGGCTTCGACCATTGGGAACACCTCAACCGAGGCAAGACAGAGCAAGGAGTCTGGCTGCACGTTCGCACCCGCAGTACCGAGATCGAACTCGGTATGGCGGCGAAAATGACGACGAGCGATATCGATGCTCGATCGGCGGTGATAAATACACCCGACTGTCCCACTTTGACGACCACTTTTATCGCTACAGCAGGGCAGAGCATCAGCGTAGAGAAGCTAGTAACAGTGTTTACCTCTTGCGAAACCAAATCGCCAGTTCAGGCGGCTCAAACCAAATTAGCCGAACTGCCAGCATACGCGATCCTCCTCGCCGCCCATCAACAAGCGTGGAATGCAATGTGGGAGCACAGCGATATCGAGATCGAGGGCGATATTGACGCTCAATTAGCCGTGCGCTACAACTTGTTTCAACTCTTCATTGGTGGCTGTACCAATCAGGGATCGCTAGATACCGATCCTGACAGCGTTCCCGCCAAAACCTTATCGGGATTTGGTTATCGGGGGCATATCTTTTGGGATACCGAAATTTTTATCTTGCCCTTTTTCACCTGGACTCAACCTGCGATCGCCCGCAGCCTCCTCAACTATCGCTATGACACCTTGCCTGGAGCAAGACGCAAAGCCGCCCACAGTGGTTACAAAGGGGCAATGTTTGCTTGGGAAAGTGCGGCAACTGGTGATGAGATGACCCCCAAATGGTCGATGTCGAGCGATCCTTATGTAGAACCTGTCCGGATCTGGAATGGAGAGCGCGAAATTCATATCAGTGCTGACATCGCCTATGCTGTCTGGCAATACTGGCAAGCAACGGGCGATGATGTCTGGATGCGCGACTGCGGGGCTGAAATTATCCTCGATACTGCTCTATTCTGGCTGAGTCGGGTGGAGTGGCACGAGAAGGAGCAACGCTATGAACTGTGTGGGGTAATTGGTACCGATGAATATCACGAGGATGTCAGAAACAATGCCTACACCAATCGGCT
>ENA-OFCE01000344-OFCE01000344.1-metagenomes-genome-assembly--contig:-NODE-344-length-31660-cov-3.941307_pt1 | contig 31660 bp, 16 predicted proteins | sample MGYA00153388_OFCE01 | MGnify analysis MGYA00153388 | reverse complement strand
TGGGGCAGACCTCGCCAACGCTCAGGCCTCGGGTCCGCATCATGTCAACGGCTTGCAGCTTGAAGCTCGCGTCGAAGAATCTTCGTTTCGATTTCGTCACGTTTGTTGTCCAGGTGATCTCCACTTATCCGTGTGTGCGAATTCGTTAGATCAGGACAAACTACTACCGGTAACTCGCCAGTCAAGCCGCCACGGTGGCGGCCTGACTTAGACCAAATGGCCTCCACGAATTCCGGGGCAATTCACAATGGCTCACAGAATGAGCCTGCTGAAATTCATCGCTGATCAGTGAAATCGATAACAGCATGAAAGAGCGGAAGTGACGGCTCGAAGAGGAACCGACAGCAGGGACAGCGAACGGTCCGTCCAGTTACCGCGGCACCGATCAGCTCGACGGCTGGCACGTATGCAAACGAAAGGCTCGTGGCACGAGTCAACCAAGATCGCTGAGGCGCAGACACTGCAGGCTCTTTCGAAAGTGACACATGCGATGGCCCTGGCGAAAGCAGCGCACGGCTCAGCGAATAGCGTTGTTAACCTGGTCGGCCGTGGTGCCGGTCAGTCCACCGAGCATTAGCAGCCAGTCACTGGTGCCGCTCGGGCGTCCGTCGGGGTTCCAGATCTGCAGGTCTGTGGCCGACGTCGTGTCCGCTGCAGCGGGATAGACGCTTGGCTGCACGCGCTGCAGGCCGCCGACGAGATTGAGGCGGTGGATCGTGGCGCGCAATTGAGCCATGTCGTCGCCGATCAGCGAGACGTCCACACCGAGCCGGTCGGCGATCAGCTGGCGGCGCGCTTGGCGCAGCGCCATTGGTCGGCCGCGCGCGGTCGTCTCGTCGAACAGCGCGACAGCCAGCGAACTGTCGAAGGTCAGGCCGCGCCGCCACAGGTGGGTGCTGCCGGTCAGCAGCCACGCGTCATCGACCACCACCGTTGTCGATGCCATGTACAGCGCCCGCCCGGGGCCGGCGGTCGGCGTGAACAGCACGACATTGCCGGGCGCGGCGTCGAGCAGCGTTTTGAGCGCCGCACGAACGCCGGCATTGCGCACCGCCTCCAGCTTGCGCGGCTGGTTGGGCAGGAACTTTTCTGGCACGCACAGCACGACGGCAAGTGCCGGGCGCTCGGCGAGGCGAGCAGTCATCGCGGAAACGAGATCGATGAGCCCCTCGCCGCTGCCCGCTGCCAATGGGTCGAGCGCGGGCGTCTCGACATAGACGAAGTCTTCGGCGCGGCCGATGGCTGCTGCGAGCGCGCGTGCGGCCTGCGCGGCGCCGTCGCGTGTCTTCAGGATCACCTGGTCGAGGGCGGACGCAAGAGCGTCGTCGTCCAGGGTCGCGCTGTCAATCATGAGGTCGAAGTCGACCGTGGGCACGGCCGATTCGATGTTGTTCTTCAGCGTTGCCCAGGCGGCGCCGGGCGTGAAGCTGCTGCCCGATGCCAGAAAGCCGCGTAATTGCGCGTCGCCAGACACGGCATGCGTCAGCGTCTCCAGCACGGCCGCAAAGGTCGTCGTGCCGCCCGGGTCGGCCGGCAGCATCACGGGCCGCTGAGCCAGCGCGACAAAGCCGGCCAGGTCAGCCGCGGCACGCTCACGCATCAGCGCTGCCAGCGCCGCAGTGGCAGGGCCCGCGAGCGCGAGGCCGGTGGCATGTACCTCGGCCGCGGCGGGAACACCGGGATGGCCAAGCTGCCCCGGCAGGGTCTCGTGCAGCGAGGACAGCCCCGGCGCGGCGCCAACTGCCCCCGTGGCGCCAATGGGGTCGATGGCCGCGGCCTCGCGCCTTTCCATCATGGCCACCGGGCGGCCAAAGGTGGTGATGATGTCGGTTAGGCCGCTGCGGCCCCGGTGCAGCACCGTCGCGCCGGTGGCTCCGATGGGGCCGGTCGCATCGACGACCTCGCCCTCGGGCGTCGACAAGAAGGCCGGTGCGGTGACGATCAGCCGGTCGCCGGTGCCGGCGGCGTTGCGCAGCGTCGTTGCCGCGGCATCGGCGGCGACGGTACTGGCGGTGTCGATCAGCGCATAGGCGCCGGCGGCCTCGGCGGCGGGCACGGCCAGCAGGGTCTGGCCGCTGCCCCAGAGGCCGCTGCTGCGCACGAGCTCCGCGCCCAGCTCGCAAATCCAGGCGCGGCGGCCATCGGCCAGGCCGCCCGGTGGTGCGCCGAGCGGCGCGCGCGCGCCGGTGGCGATCGCCGGGCGGTCGAAGCGCTGCTCGACATGCAGCTTGGCATCGGCATCGGTCACCACCATCGCGTCGAAGCTCATGCCTCGCAGGCCGGCCGTGCCATCAGGCAGCGGCACGACGGCGAAGGCGCGGCCGGTGCCGTCAGCGCGGCCGGCGCCGCCGTCGAGGCGGAAGTGTTGACCGGTCTCGGTGTCCAGACCCTTGGGCCAGATGCGCACCCAGGCGTTGGCAGGCAGCCCGGTGACGCGCACGACGATGCGCTGGTTGGCGGCAGTGCCGCCGCTGGCGGTGCCTTCACCCTGCAAGGCATGCACGCTGAAGGCCAGCGTCGCGGGCGGCGTGCCGCTGCCAAGCGAGGGTGGCGTTAGCGCACCCCAAAAAGTGTCGAGAACCGGCGTCATCAGCTGGGCGGGCGAACCGGCGGCCAGCGTACCGAGCATGGCCGCATGAGCCGCGTCGGCGGTCGTCAGGATGGGCGTGCTGGCGGTATTGCGCAGCGCGGCGATGCGACGGCGTGGGTCGTTCTGCGCCGCATCGTCGCGGCCGGCGCCGACGAGGTGGCTCTCCAGGTCGAGCAAGGCGATGCGTACGAAGTCGCGCGCCAGCCCGGAGGGCCAGGCGCTACCGATCCAGCCGGCGAAAGGCGTCGCTCCAGGTGGCGCGGCGAAGCGGCCGTTGGGCAGCACGGCGATGCGCGGCAACGGCAGGTCGTCGGGCGTTGGTGCGGCGGTAAGCGCAATTGCTGGCGCCGTACCTGCCGTGTAAAGCGCACCGCCGACGCGGGTCAGGTCGGTGAGGTCCAGTCGCAGGCGTTGCACCTCCGGCAAGGTGCCTTCGTGGGCGGTGCAGAACAGCACGCTGCGGCCTGCAGCTACCGCGGCGGTGCGCTGGTCGGCAGCGTCGGGGTGCGCCCACAGGTTGTCGAACACCGGCGTGCTGGACAGGAAGGCCCACCACGCGGCCACCGCGCCCGGGTCGAGCGCACGGCCGCGTTCGTCAAAGGCCCACAGCGTGCAGGTCAGCGGCGCGCCGCTGCGGTTTTTGAGGATGACCGCATTCGACTTGTTGGGCCGGTGCAGCTCGCGCACGGGCTCCGCGGCATTGGCCAACGCGCTGCCGCTCGCGTCCAGGCCCAGAAAAGCGGCGCGCTTCTCGTCGTTGTCCAGGTCCGACGCGAAATCGGTCTCGCGCAGGCGCTGCAGATCGGTCATGCTGGCGGCCGAAGCCTGCGGGATTTCTAGTGCCAGATAGCGCACCACTGGCCGGCCGGGCGCACTGGCAGGCACCGTCACACCGTCGGGCGAGGGGATCTGCGCCGACAGCGTGGCCAACCGCACTTCGGTCTCGGGCAGCAGCGTGAACAGCACGACGAGGTTGCCGTCGCTAAAGGTGCCATCGCCGCCGCGCAATGCGGCCAGCACAGGCGGTCGTGGCGTTGTCGCGAAGGCCCAAGAGGCCACCCCGCCCGCCGGCGCGCGCCATTCCATGCCGACCGGCAGGCTGAGCGGCACCGACAGGTTTGCGGCAGGCACCGCCAGCGTCGGCGCAGTGGCGCTCCCGTCGCGGAACCAGGGGCCGAGGGCGGGCGAGGCAAGGCCGAGGGTGTCGGGAGCAGGGATCAAGGTGGCCATGACATCCTCAATTCAAACCAGTGTGGTCTCGGTGGCGGCACTTTCGCGGCCGATGGGGTCGATGACGACCAGGCGGTAGACGCTGCCTGCTGGCGCTTCATCGGCGGCGTTGGCGGGGTCCATGCCATCGATGCTGTAGGGCGCGTCAGCTTCGATACTGACCTCGCCGAGGACTCGCAGCGAAGCCCCCGGATCGCGCCGCATCACGCGCAGCTTGTAGGGGCCCAGCGCGCCGCCAGCCAGTCCATGCGGATGAGTGAAAGCGAGCGTCACGCCGACCAAGCCGCCTCCCGCACCGGCACTGCCGCTGGCCGCAAGCGCGGTGACAGCGGCAGGTGGGAGCGGTGGCACCAGCATCACGCTGACCGGGTCGGACGACGAACCCCAGGTGCCCGGCACCGGCCGGCCCGCGGCCACCGAGCCGGGCGCCGGAGCGCCCTGCGCCTCGGCCACCCAGTAGTAGCGCAGCCAGGGCTTGAGCTTGGCGGTGGCCGAGATCTGCACCGGGCCGGTGTCGACGAAGAGCCCGGTCTGCCGGCCTTTGTTGTCGGGCGCAGCCATCGCGCCGAGCGCCACGACGGGCATGCGCTGCACATCCTGCGCGCCGACCAGCGAGCGCCGCAGCCGCCACTGCACCGCCTCGGTCATGCCGCGGGTCAACGTGATGCGCACCTCGGCGGCATAGGTCGCGTCGTTGTCGGCCATCGCGACCGGCTTGACAGCCAGCACCGGCCGCGGCGGTGGGTCGGCGTTGGGCACGGCAAAAATAAGCAGCGGCAGCGTGGTCAGCGCGGTGCGGGCGCCCGAGGCGCTCTCCGCGGCAATGCGGTAGACGTTAAGCACGCGCAAGCTGCCGCTGACCACATGGCGGAAGATCTTTTGCCCCGCGGCGGCGTCGAACACCACGCCCTGCAGGCGCTCGAAGAGATGGTCGGGCACCAGGGCGGGCTGGTTGCGGATCAGCGTGGCGCGGGCGGATGGATCGGTGGTGGCGGCGAGTGCCGCCGAGAGCACGGCTTCGGGCGAGCCGGCGGCGACCGTGCTCAGGTGGCGCATGACGCGGTTCTCGTCGCTGTACCAAATGGCCACATTGGCCTGACCGGCAGCGGGCGTCCAGCTGAACTCGACGGTCGACAGCCCGGTCACGTCGGGCCGGCCCGAGTACATCAGCACATCGGGCACGGGAATCTGCACCGGCGGCCGCGGGTCGTGCAGGGTGATGACGGCCGGCTCGCTGGGCTCGGAGAGCTGGCTGGCGGTGTCGCGCCAGCGGGCCACAAGGCGCAGTTTTCGTGTCTCGGTGGCGGCAAGCATCGGACCGGTGAAGCTGAAGTCCAGCGTCGCGGGCGGCGCCAGCGGCGTGGCGATGAAACGGGTCTGGGTCGACACGCCGCTGGTGGTCTGGTCGGTCACGGTCAGCTCGAACGTGCTCACCGCAAAGCTGGCCGGCGCCAGGCTGGCCAGCGGTGGCACCTCGACGATGACGCGCACCGCGCCACCGCTGGCCGCTGCGTTGGCGGGCTGCGTGTACATGGCGCGGAACACCGGCCGCGGCGGCCTCGGCCGTGGCCCCGGCGGGCTGACGACCTCGGCCCAGCCGGACCAGCGGCCGAAGCCGTCCTGCTGCGCGACGCCGTAGCGGATGGCGTCGGCGCTGGCTTGGCGGTCGGCGAGCTGGCCCGTGCCCGGCGAAGGCGGCGGCAGCAAGTCCTCGTCGGCCGCATTGCGCCCCAGCAGCAGCGGCAGGTGGAAGCCATCGCCGTTGCGCTTGTGCAGGCTGTCGTGCTGCGCGCCGCCATCGGGCGTCTGCTTCTCGGCCGCCAGCAGCGCCGCCACGCCCACGCCGGCCAGTTGCAGCTCGACCTCGCGCCGCGCTTGCGGCACCGGCGCGGGCACCCAGCCCACGTGGCTGTGGCTGGTGATGACCGGCGGCTGCATCGGCGCCGGGCTGGCGCTGCGGTCGGCCACGGCCAGCGCACCCAGGCCGACGACGTTGCCCATGTCCTGGAGCTTCTGCAACAGCGGCTTGTCCACCGGCACGTCCAGCCCCGAGGCCAGCTTGAGCCAGGCGCCGACCCAGGCGCTGCTGCTCGGGAAGCGGGCAGGCCCGCTGACCTGCGCCAGCAGCGCGTCGAAGAAGGGGTCGGTGAGCGCCGGGTTCCTCGCCGGCGGAAAGTCCTGGAAGAAGCCGCCGACCCAGTAAAAGACCAGCAGCGGCGCCGGCTCCTTGAACTCAGGGTCCAGCGCCTTGTGGCCGAAAAGCGCGGCGCAGCCGGGGTCGAAGCGTGACTGCAGCACGCGGTCCAGGCAGCGCTGCGTGAAGTTACCCAGCGGCCGGCCGCGTTCGTCGCTGACCGGCGTGGACGTGCTCATTTCCAGCGGCGGCACCGACAGGTCCGTGATCAGACGGTCCAGGTCGGGCTGCAGCGGCAGCGCCAGCGACTTCACGCGCCCGGCTTCCCAAGGCGGTGTCTCAAGGGGCGCGGCGCCCGGCGACACCATGCCCAGCGTCTCTTGCAGCGGCCGGCGCCGCGGCGCCTGCGCCAGCACGCGGGCCTCGGCGCGCGCGATGGCATCGGCGGTGGGCAGGTAGCGCGGCCCGCCGGCATGCGGCAGGTTGAGCAGCGTGAACGGCGCCCAGTCGAGCCGGCCGACGTCGCGCTGCTCGAACCACACCACGCCGGCCACCGTGCCGCGGCCCAGCAGCAGGATCTGCACGATGCCCGGCGCGCCGAAGGCATGGGGCGCCGCCGTGCGCGTGGCCACGGCAGCGGGGCCTTGCAGCGTGGTGACGAAGGCCGTGGCGACGATGCCGCTGCCGCTGGCCGCAGCGTCGGACGCAGCGGCTGACGACATCCGCGAGCGGTCGAGCCGCGTCGCAACCCCGCGCGGCCCCGGGCCAATGACCGGTGGACCGGGCTGCTTGCCGCCCGCATCGGCGTTGACCCGCGCCCACACGCAGGTCTGCCCCGGCGCAAGCGCCAAGTGGGCGGTCACCGGGTTGTCGGGCGACAGCGTGAAAGGCGCGGTCAGCACGCGGCCGCGGCTGTCGACGAAGACCACGTCGTCGCGCAGCTTGACCTGCCGGCCATCGCGCAGCACGGCGCGCCAGACGATGTAGGGCGCCACCGGCAGGCCCAGCAGCGGGTGAGCGTCGACGCGCAGGTGGATGCCCGGCTGCAGGTGTGTGTCGGCCGGGTCGGCCGGCAGCGCGTGGGCGTTGAAGAGCGTCGGCGAGACGATGGACAGCGGCATCACAGACCCTCCCGTTCAAGCAGCGATGGCACGGTGCGTAGCCGTCGCGTCCCGCTGACCGTGCCCTGCGGCGTGGTGAAGCTTAAGCGCAGCGTGGGCTCCGGCGCGGCTGGCACGACGAAGGGCGTGGCGGGCCGCAGCCACACGCGCGTCCAGCGGCTGTTGGCGCGAAAGAGCGTGAGCGCCTGCGCGCCTACCGCGGCCGAGGTCGGCTCGATGCGCACGCCGGCCTTCGCCACGCCGCCGGCGATCACCGTCAGCTCGCGCTTCATCGGCTCCAGGCTGTCGATCAGCAGGCCCTCGATGCGCCAGCTCGTCGTGGCCGCGTCGAAGCGCCACAGCACAAAGCTCTTCGGTTCGACCTCGGGCAGGGCCAGCGTCTCGGCGTCGATGGCCGCGAGCGCGGCATCGAGCGCCGCATCGCCCTCGACGAAACCGCCAGCCGGCAGCACCGCGCCGTTTGGCACGATGAGGTCGTCCGGCAGGAAGAGGCCGGTGGCCGTGGCGCCATAGCCCAACGCATCCAGCATCGCGGCCGGCGAGGCGTAGCGCGAGGTGCGAAAGCGCGTGGCCAGCACCACCGCGCGGTCCGTGCCCTTGTTGGCGACGACATTGAGGTCGTAGTCGGCCTCGGGCTCCAGCGGCGCCGTCACTGCCAGGCTGGCCCCGCCCATCGGCCCGGTGCCGGGCAGGCAGGGCGCGTCCTTCAGCGCCTGGTGGATGAGCTGGTAGCCGACCGGCTGCATCGCGTCGGGCAGGGCCAGCCAGGTCAACGTGACCAGCAGTGGGGCCAGCACGCCCTCCAGCGCGGCCGGAGTGGATTGCGGCTTGGGGTCGGTACGGCGGATCTCGATGGCTAACGTGCGGCCGTACTGGCCGAGCAGCTGCTTGACGTGGCCGGCGTCGAAGTGGGCCCAGATCGGGTCGCCGGTGAATTGCGTGGCCCGGCCGTTGGCCGGCTCCACGCCGATCAGGTAGCGGCCGATGTCGCGGGCATCGAAGACATGCTCGTTGAGCCCGTCCTGCCGCACCGGCGTGACGCCGGCGTCGGGCGCGCCGGCAAAGCGCAGCACGTTGGTGGTGCCGGCCACCCAGGCGTCCGGGTCGGGGTCGGGCGGTGTCTCGTTGGGGTCGGCGGGCTGCCAGACCTGCCAGCTCCAGCCGATCTCGACCTGGTATTCGGTGGCCGGGGCCAGCACGATCTCACGCCTCTCCTCGACCGGCAGCGCCATCACCGTGGCCAGGATGTTGAGCAGGCTGGCCTGCACGGCGCTGTCGCTGGCGCGGGCGTCGGCGGCGCGCTGGTCGATGCCGCAGACCGACACCAGCGTCACCGTCTTGCCGGCCGGCACCTGGATGCGCAGGCCGTTCCACGGGCCGGTCAAGCCCGGGCGCGGCTGGAAGCGCATCAGCACGCAGCCGCGGCCATCGCGGCCCTGGCGCTGCTCGATGACCTCGCCCGCCCAGCCGTCGCGCGGCCGCGTGCCGACGATGCCGGTGACCACCGCCGACGGTTGCACCGCCGCAATCGCGTTGGCCGTGGTGAGCATCGCGTGGGCGCGCTCGGCGTAGGGGGCGGAGAGCGCCAGGCGGGCGGTCTTGCCGCAGTCGTCGGGCGGTGGCGGTTCGTCCGGCACGTCCTTGTCTGCTTCATGGCAGAGCTGGTAAAGCGCTGCCACATCGAACGCGCCGAACAGCTCGATGACGCGGATGCCGCGGCCGCGGATGTCCAGCCGGTGCGGCTGCCGGGGCGCTGGGCCCGTCTCGCCGCGCCAGACGCGTGCGCCGGTGGCGTCGAGCGCATGGGCCTTCAGCGGGCCGGTGCCGAACAGCATCAGGTCCAGCTCGACACGGCTGCAGGCGCCGGGCAATTCGATGCGCAAGCCCTTGCCGGCGAAGCGCAGCTCCCGGCGCTGGTCACGCCCGCTGCGGTCGGGCGTGGCGGCTTCGTCGACCAGGTCCACCAGCGCCAGCTCCGGCAATCCCGAGGCGGCCTCGAAGGCGATGCCTGCATGCACCAGCCGCGCCACCGGACGCGCCGGCCGGTCGAGCTCATCGAAGTCCACGCAGCGGTGCGCGCCTTCGCCGCCCAGGCAGCAGATGCGGTAGAGCAGCGCCTCGCCGCCACCGCCGTAGATGTTGAGGGCGACGATCGCCTCGCCGGGCTTGGCGCGCAGCGTCAGTAGCAGCGGCTCGCCCTGGGGCGCGTTGCCACCATCGCCGGCCACCGCCTGGCCGATGGCGTCGAGGCCCTCGGCCTTGATGCCATCGCGGCTGAAGACCATCAGGTGCAGCTCGATGGCTGCGCACGCATGCGGCAGCGTCACGCGCATGCCGCCGGCGGGGAAAAAGACTTCTGCGTCGCCGTCCTTGCCACGCCGGGGCGGCAGCGTGCGCTGGTCGACCGCGTCGGTCAGCCGCAGCGGCTCGCCCTTTTTGAGTGGCACAAAGACGTAGCCGTGATGGGCCACGCGGTCGAAGGCCTTGTCGGCGGGCTTGAGGCCGTCGAAGGCCTCGCAGGTCTTGGCCTTGTCGTTGCCGCCTTCGACGCAGACCTTGAACAGCAGCGCTTCGTTGCTGCCACCGATCACCTCGACCACGGCAATGCCGTCGGCGCGCAAGCGCAGCACCTGCGGCGCGCGCCGGGCCGGTGGGCTGAGGGCGTCGCTGGCGACCTCACGGCCGGTGGCGTCGAGCGCACGCGCCCTGACCGCACCACCGAACAGCACCAGATTCAGCTCGACCGCGCGCACGGCCGACGCGAAGCGGATTGCCACGCCGCGCTCGGGCAGGCGCACTTCGGCGCTGCCGTCGCGGCCGGGCACCAGCGGGTCGACCGACGTGTCGAGCCGGTCGAGCAGGTCCAGCGTGTCCTGGGGCTGAAGCGGCAGGATGCGGAAGCCTTGGCGCACGACTTCGGCGACGTCGTTGCGCGTCTTCACGCCGCGGAAGCCGTCGCAGACGCGGTCTCCGCCCGGCTCGCCACCGCCACCGCTGCTGCCATCGCCTTCGCCACCGCCACCGCCACCGCCACCGCCACCGCCACCGCCACCGCCGGGCCGGCCGTGGCCCAGGGCATCGCAGATCATCAGCGTGACGCTGGGCTGGCTGACCGGCTGGTCGAACAAGCCCTCCCACGGGAATGGCAGCTCGGCCAGCGACGCACCGGCGACGGCACGCCGCAGCGCAGGCAGCTGGTAGCCGCTCGGCAGCGACTGGCCGTCCTCCAGCGCGGCGAAAGGCAGGGCGACCACCTCGCCCGGCACCAGCGCGCCGCCGGACAGGCCGAGCAGCGTCATCAGCGCGGGGCCACGGATGACCGCCGTGCCGGCGCGGATGACCGGCTCGCCGGTGACGAAGAATCGACTCGGGTAGGGCCCGGGCGCCGGTGTCTGCTGGCGCAACCGCACCTTGTTCAGGCCGGCCCGTCTGGCGTCGCGGCCCAGCACGCAGGCGCGTGCCGGCAGCGGCTTGGGCTCGCAGATCGTGCCGACGGTGCCGCCCGGCGCGCCAGGCTGACCGGCGCCACCGTTGCTCATGTTGACCACCCAGGCCCAGGGGTTCCAGTCGAGCAGCTTGAGGTTGGGCCCCTCGTGTTCGCTCGGCAGCGGGTTGGTGCCGCCGGCGGCATCGGGTTGGCGGTAGGGCGTGCTGGTCCACACCGATTGCAGCGGCTTCGTGCCGACCACCACCGTGCCGTCGCTGCGCTTTTTGAGCAGCACGCTGTCCAGCCGGTAGGCGTACTTCAGCTGGCTGGAGCCGGTCCACTTGGGCTGGGTCGGCGTCGGGCCGGGCCTGAACTGCGCCGAGTCTGGCATCGCGTTCTCGACGTAGTGCGAGAAGTGGATGACCGGCGCGGTGTCGGGCCAGACGGTGTTGTTGCCGTTCACGCCGGCCGAAGCGGCGGCGGCGGCGGCCACCTGCGCCGGGTCGGACGGATCGGCCGGCACCACGACGACCGGTGCGGCCAGCGGCGTGCCCGTGCCGGCCGCGCCCATGATGCGGTCGCGGCGGTCGGTCAGGCTGATGCCCTTGACGGGGCTGGGCGGCACCGGCGGGGTCATGTCGGGGCCGAAGTCGAAACTCACGCCCACGCAGCCGGAGATCGAGAAGAAGAACAGGTCGACCTCGCCGCAGAACTCGCCGTCGATGCGGATGGCGATGTCGCCGCTGTCGAGCTGGCGGGCCTCCAGGATCAGCTCGCCGCGTGCCGAGATGGAGACGACGACGAGGTCGAGCTCGCCGCGCACGAAGATGCCGCCCTTGAGCAGCAGCGGCGCGGTGCCGAAGCCGATCAGCACCTTGGCCGAGGCCTCCAGCTTGATCGGGCCGGCGGCCCAGCGGATCTCGAAGCCGGAGCCAAAGCCGACCGAGAAGCCGTCGAAGGAGAAGCGCACATCCCCGCCGAGGCTGGGCAGGCCGCCTTCCTCGATCATCAGATAGGTCCAGGCCTGCACGTCGAGGGTGCCGGGCAGCAGCTTGAGCGTCACCGGCTCGCCGAAGCGGCCATGCGCCACCTGACCGTCCGAGCCGATGCGCACATAGACCTTCTTGCCGGTGCCCGGGTAGGGGAAGAAGCCGGAAAACGGCACCTTCACTTCCAGCACGCTGGGGATGGTGTACTGGGCCGACACGGCCAGCTTGACCGCCTCGTCGTCGATGACGATGAGGCCGGTGATGGTCCCGCTGACGCCGCCTTCGTCGGTGACCTCGGTGTCGGGCACTTCGACGAGGTTGACGTCCACGCCAAGAATGACCTCCACGTCGGGAAAGGCCACCACCACCATGCCCGCGCAGCTGACGCAGAAGCTCACATCCGGCAGCGTGCCGACGACCACGCCGACGCCGAGCGCGAACTGGTTCTTGCGCGGCTCGTACTTCTGCTCGGGCGGCGTGCGCCACCAGTCCAGCTCACGTCCGACCGGGTCGGGGTTGCTCGGCAGTTTGCGCTGGCCGTTCATGACGAACAGACCCTTGAAGCCGTAGATGGCCATGCCGGAATTGGCCAGCGGCAAGGGCGTGGAGAACTGCACGCCGAGATAGAGCGACAGGAAGATGGACGGCGCGATCTCGGGCGGCATGCCCATCGCCAGCGCGGCCTCGACCCCCAGGCCGAGCGGGATCAGGTCGGCCGACACGCCAGCGCGGATCAGCCCGCCGTCCTCGATGCGCAGCCGGCCCTCGCCCTTGAGCACCTGCGGGATGTCGGCCTTCAGCACGAAGCCACGCAGCTCGAAGTCGGGCAGGTCCTGACCATCACGGAAGGTGAGCCGGATGATGGCCTCGCTGATCTCGATGATGCCGATCTCGAGCGCAATGGCGATGCGGCCCTCGATCCACACCGAACCGCGGCCCATCGCCACCTCGACAATGCGCAGCAGGCTGCCCAGCACGCCGCTGATCTCCCAGCGACCGGGGTCCTCGATCTCCATCGACGTGGTGTCGTAGACCAGGCCGAAGCGGTCCCAGCCGGTCTTGGCGGTGTCGTACTGCAGGCCGACGCGCTTGTAGCGGATCTTCATCGGCTTGTCGGCCGCCGTCTTGATGCCGAGCACGCCGCCATTGATGTGCAGCGTGCAGACGTAGTCGGTCACCACGCGCACCTGCATGGCCGCCGCCGGGTCGGCGATGGAGCGCATCTCGGTCTCGAAGGCGGCCGAGGTCACAGCGGCCTTGGAGCCATTGCCCACCAGCGGGCCGCCGCCGAGGCCGACCTCGGAGAAGGCCACCGCGCCGATCAGCGCAGCGACACGGGCGCCGCTGCCGATCAGGTCGGTGTCGGCGTTGACGCCGGACAGCAGCGCCGGTCCGAAGGCGAGCGCCGTCACCAGCGGCTTGGTGGTCGTCGAGATCAGCCCGTCCGGGTCGCCTTCGCTGCGGATGCCCAGCGCCGCCTTGGTGTAGCCGGTGCGCGGGTCGTGCGTCCAGTTGACGAAGACAGTCAGCACCTCGCGGCTGAGTTCCACGGCGTCGCCGCTGGGCATGGCCGGCAGCGGCGCCTGCTGCGGCGTCCAGGCGAATTCGGCCTCGGCCAGCGTCGGGATGGCGTCGGACAGCTGGCTCACCGTTGGGCTGTCCCAGACGATGCGCAGCTTGACGCGGTAGTCCATCGCCGGCGATCCCGGTGGCACGGCGGCCGGGTCGCGGCCGGCGGCGGGCACCAGCGAGCGGCGCAGCGCGGGGCCGATGGTGGTGCTGTCGTCGGGCCGTTCGCTGCCTGCGGCCGGGGTGGCGCCGATGGCGTAAATGTCGACGCGGCGGAAGTCGTCGCGCTGCGCTTCATGCGCGTTGTCGCGCGCATCGGCCCAGCCGGTCGAGGCGGGGATGTCGGCGTGGATCAGCCGGCCGCTGGCGGGCGTGGCCTCGGCGGCTTCGGACCGCTCGATCGAGCGCATCGGCGGCAAGGCGTTTTCTTCCGCGCTGTCGCCAGCCGCACTCGCGCCGGTGAATTGACTCTGCTCGCCGCGCGAAAAGATGCTGGCGGCTGGCACGGGCGTGCCCGTCGCACCCGCTTGCAGCGTCGACAACAACGCACGGCCGCGGTTGGCGCGCCCCGTGGCGAGTGCGGCGTTGTAGCCATCGGTGCCGATGTCGTCGCAGCGGCCGACGACGATGAATCTGGCACCCGGGTAGCGCGCCGCCCAGGCCAGCAGCGACGCCTGAGAGAACGCCACCGTCGCGCCTTCGGGCGCCAGCGGGCCCCAGCTCAACTCGGCCGCGGTGTCGTAGTCCATCAACACCTGCACATGGCGGTCGGTCGCTGCGGGCGGCGCCGGTGGCGCGGCTGCTGGCGTGATGGTCACCATCGCCAGGCCATCGGTGGGCACGTCGATCAGGCGGCGGTCGGCGCTGTCGATCTCGGCCTGTTCGAGCGTCGGGAAGAGTCCGCCCTCGGCATGGAAGTCGCTCAGGTCGAAGGTGCCTTCCACGGCCGACAGCGCCAGCGACGTCGTCGCATCGGCGGCGTTGAAAACACCCGCCTCGCAGCCGATCAGCAGGTCGCCGCGGCCCAGCGTGTGCAGCCGCGTGCGCGCCAGGCGCACTTGCTTTTCCCCACCGGCCAGCGTGACGGTTTCGCGCAGGATGACGGTCTGGATGCCGATCAGCAGCGTGGGGTCGATGGTGAAGCTGGCGCCGCTGGCGCGCTGCGGCACGTTGACGATCTCCCATTCGAAGCGCGGGCTGGCGCCACCGCCCGACGTGGCCGTCAGTGTCACCGTGCCCAGGGCCTCGCGCGTGCCGCCGACATGGGTCACATTGACGAAGGTGTGCGTGCCCACCCTGGCGCCGATGACCGGCGCGTCGCCGCCGGCGACAAAGCGGAAGGTGATTTCGGGGTGGCGGAAGTCGTGCTCGTCGGTGCCCACGCGCACCGTCTCGATGGGCGTCACCTTCAGCGACTGGCCGTGGCGTACGCTGCCGCTGGAGGCATCGCCCGTCTGCGCTGCGCCGCCGGCCCAGCGCCACTCGGCATCCCAAGCCACCAAGCCGTCGGCCGGCACGCTGGGGTCGGGCGGCGCGGTGGTGACGAAGCCGGCATGCACGGTCACCTGCTCGTCTTCGGCGGCCGTGATCTGCACGATGCGCGAGGCGCCGCTGCCCGAGATGGCCAGCGCCTGGTCGCCACTGCCCATGACTTGCTCGAAGTTGAACGCCGAGGGGTTGAGCGCGGTGCGGCCGAACTGCACCTCGACCTCGCCCTGCAGGCCGAACGGCGAGCCGATCAGCAAGTTCTTCACGCCGCCGGAGAGGTCGCCGATGCCGGGCAGGTTGCGCGGCGCGTAGATGGTGGCCTCGCGGATGGCCACGCCGGTCCAGGCCGGGCCCTGGTTGCGCTCGATGATCTCCGGCGGGCTGAAGCTGTCGGAAAAGTCGAAGGTGAGCCGGCCGACCGACAGGCCGAACTCGCTGCCGCCGATAAAGAAGTGCGGCGGGCTGCAGCTCAGCGTGGCCACGGCACCGCTGACGGCGGCAGGGTCCAGCGGGTCGGGCTGGTCGATGAACTTGACCGCCACAGGCGCGCCGGCAGCCGTCTGCTCGATGCGCAGCACCGCCGAGCCGGTGATGCGCACATCGTGGCGGCTGGGGTCGCGCACCAGGTGGCGCGGCGTGGTGCCGGTCTCGGGCACGTAGAGGGCCGGCTGCAGAAAGTCGACCGTGAGGTTGAAGACCTCCAGCGACAGATCCAGCCGCCAGACGTCGGCACTGCCTTCGAGGTTGCCGCTGCCGGCGCGGCGCTGAAAGGCGAGTTGGAAGGGGATGCCGGTGTTGACCAGCGGCAGGCTGAGCCGGCCGATGCCGATGTTGAACTCGGTCGGGATCTCATCGATGGCCGTGGCGATCGACTGCAGCGCGCCAGTGTGGAAGATCGCGCCGTCCGACGATGAGGCTGCATGGCCAGTGATGACGAAGCGCTTGAGGAAGTCGCTGACCGATTGCGGCAGCACCGAATTGATGGTGTCAGTGATGTCGAACAGTTCGACAAGCGGGATGCCAGCAGTACGGACCATGAGCGCCTCCAGTGAATCCGGGCTGCGGCGCAATGCCGACTATCGAATGTGTTGCGGAAGATACATCGGACGTTGTGCAGCTGCTACCCCTAGTCGGCGCACCCGAACTGGGGGTGCCAATTCGCAAGAACGAGAAGGACCAGCCTGGCCGCCGCTGCGACCCGTGAACGGTCGGAGGCCGTCAATGACCACCCCAGCGATCACCGTCGAGGCCCGCCCTGCCGGACACGGCGACTGCTCGCTGATTTCCTGTCAGGTGGGCCCGCGCACTTGGAAGCTGCCTATCGATGCAGGGCCGGACGAATGTCTTCCGACTCTGGTGGATCGCGTAAAGGCTGTTTCGCCGAATGCCCAGGACACGCGACGAACCGACCTCGCCGTCATCAGCCACATTGACCACCATCACATCGGCGGCGCAGCAGGCCTGTTTGCCGACAAGACTTTGAACCTGGAGATCGGGGGGGCCGGTTCAACGCACCGGGCCGACCGGGCGCACGGGGTTGTTGGTGAGTGGGTAGGTCTGGCAGCAGTTTTCGCGGCTGCCGCGCGAGGCCTGCGCTGGAACCTTGCCTTCGGTGGCGTTGCGCTAGCCGCGTACGCCAGTGGCCACCCTGAGACTGTTGGACATTGCCAGGGACCACATGGAGACGAAAAGGACGCAGCGGAAGATGAGGAGTTAGGCGACGGCCACCGCGAGAACTTGCCCGGGCGCCTCGGTGGCTGGTCACGCCCAGCGCGACGTGGCCGGAAGTGAGGGCGATGCTCGGCGCGCCGATGGGCGTTATGCAAGGGAACGACCGTGGGAAAGCGAAGACTTCAGTCAACGCCGGACCTTGTCGACTCGCTCTTGTTGGTTCATCCGGAACCGCATCTGCGCTCCGACAGGCCTGCTCTTGGTGGAAAGGGTGGCTGGCAAAGGGTTGGTCAATCCATCAGCCGTTTTGATGACAGCTTTTGCAGGCCGTTGAAATATCAATCGACGTCGACGGCAACGCAGGCGGGGATTGAGTCTTTGATCGACGAGAAGAGAGCCTCGGATGCGAGGAGCCTAAAGTCTGGCGCCGAAGATCGATGCAGCGCAAACGCAACCGGCCGACAGCAGCAGCGCCAAGGTCGAATACGGACAGCGCGATGACGATGCCGCCGAAGGTGAGCCAGACTCAGTTGGTCATGCCCAGGAAGTCGCCTGCAAAGAAGGGAATCATGGCGACCATTGACATTTTCAGAGTGTGGCGGCGACCGCAGTACCGACACCACAAGCCACCGACAAGCCCAACCAGGTGACGTTGCACTTGTCGTTAGAGGTGTGCCGAGCGCGAAACATGGCCGTCAACATCGTGGCAGTTGTGATGACAAAGACCAGAACAAGAAGCTTCTTGTGCTGTAGATCCAGTTTCGAAGAACCTACTGGATGTTTGGCAATGCGGACTCCAGAGATGAACCAGCGCCAGAGAGAGAGCAAATTTAATTTTTGAAGCAAGCCAGCGGGTGGCTCTGTTTCGACGCCGACACTCCGGCCCGTCGCGGGCTCTGCATCTGGTGCTGACCGGGTCAACCGATACCCGTCATCGATCGGCGTGTTCCGACCGCGGCTGGTCTGCGCAGCATCGCGATCGCTCCACTGAGCACAAGGCCCAGCGCAATGAGGAGGGCACTGCCGATGGCCCACATCACCCAGACCGCCAATGTCAGTCCGCCCGCCAAGGCGGGTGCCCAACCCATCACGGTTTCGATGGCAGGCGTAAGCGACGACATCGCTGAAGCCAATGTGGCAGCGAACTCGGGCGGCACCCAGGTTGCGAGCCAATTCGGCATTCGAAAGCCATCGCCCACTTTGACACCTCCTGTCAAGACCCCCGCATTCGACACCGTCCATACCGTGACCGCGTGAAACGCCCAGGCCGCAACTGACCAAAGCGCCAAAAGGCAGAACACCACCAGCCAGCTTATCGCGTAGAACATCGTCGCTTCCTCGTTGTTGACCGGCAAACGCAAGAAGTTTCGCTCGATTGCACTTTCGAAGAAACCAGTGTCCGTCAGAATTGAACTTCTGTTTTCCCGACATAAGACCCGCATGCTCAATTACCGCCACCTGTACTACTTCTGGGTCGTCACGAAGGAGGGCGGCTTCGCCCGCGCGGCCGAGCGCCTGGACATGGCGGTGCAGACCATCAGCGCGCAAGTGCGCGAACTCGAAAAAGCGCTCGGCCACCAATTGCTCAAACCGGCCGGCCGTGGCGTGACGATGACCGAAGCAGGCCAGGCCGCCTTCGCTCGCGCCGAGGAGATTTTTCAGTTGGGCCAGGCAATCCCGGACGAAGTGCGGGAGGCTGCCAGCAGCAAGGTCGCCCGACTGGCGGTCGGATTGTCGGACGGCATTTCCAAGCTTGCGGCGCATGCACTGCTCGAGCCTGTGCTGGCTACGCCTTCCCTGCGACTGGTCTGTCACGAAGGCGAATTCGAGCAATTGCTGGCTGAGCTGGCCCTGCATCACCTGGACGTGGTGCTCGCCGGGCAGCCGGCACCACGCAACCCTAACTTGCGTCTGACAAGCGAACGGTTGGTCGAGTCGCCTGTGGAGTGGTACGGACCCGCAGCGCACGTGCACAAGGTCGAAGCGGACCAGTTCCCGCAATCGCTGAATCGGCTTCCGGTGTTGTTGCCCACTGGCCACTCGGCGTTGCGTCCAACCCTGGATCGTTGGTTCGAGGGGCAGGGCTTGCGGCCGCGCATCGTCGGCGAATTCGAAGACAGCGCACTGATGGCTGTGTTCGCCGCGCGCGGACTCGGGGTGTTCCCGGTCAGCCGCCTCGGGTCCGGTGACGTGGGCCTGATGCGCGGACTGCGCTTGCTGGGGCGCTGCGATGACGTGAAGGAAGAAATTCACGCCATCCGTTCACGCCGCGGGCAACATCACCCGCTGGTGCTGCAAATGATTGCCGCGGCGCGCTCCTGAGTGATTCGAATCTGCCAGCCAGCCCGTTGGCGTCAGATCGGCTTTGTTCGTCTGCACCTGCGCCGATGCTCCAGTGACGACGAGCGGCATCCACGAAGAGCCTTTCGCCGTCGGCAAGGTGTTGGTTTCCTTGGGCTGCAGCGACCGCCAACCGCAACACCTTGCGCAGAAGCCCTGGCTCGTTCACCTCGGCCATTTGGTAACCCAGGGCGCCGTCGCCCAGCTTGCCCAACATCGAATCGTTGCCGAAATCACCCATCAGCAGGCCTTCGCAAAGCGAACATTCCTGCATTTTGAACAGCCTCGAACGTGGCCTTCACGAGTCAGCGGAAAAACAGAAGAACTTTATTGAGCCAGTATTTTGGAAATCGACACTGCGCTGGCGTGGCATGACGAAGACCGGGACGACAAGGGCCAATTGAGCGAAGGCTCGTTCAGGCGCAGCATCGGCAACTGCAGGGTTTCTCAAGCTCCTTGAGGTCGAGCGGCGAGCGCAACTGCTTGACCTCATGCTTGACCTCGCCCCTTGAGGGCAGTCTTTACGCCGCGGTGGCTGGTCGCGAAGGTAGGCGTGAGCACTGTGTGCTCAAAGCCGAAGCTTTTACGGGCTGCGCTTAGACGAACGTACTCGTCGCACCCGAGCAGCATCAGCGTGACCATTGGGCATGCGTCTAGATGCATGCCTGTGCAACCCAACCCGGTCCACCTGCACATCCACACCATCGTCGGCTTAAGTCCGGGAGGTCGTGACGCTAAATCCTGCCCCGGTATGGCGCGAGGTCGTAGTTTTTAACGATCTGATTTTGGCGGATCGGCGAGTCGGAACAAGTTCCGGATCGGAATCAGGCAGCGACGGCCGCCGCCGCAATGCACTTGTTGCACTTTCCGAGGCCGGGCAGACGGGAGTCGGGCTTACCGTCGCCAGTCTTGAAGTTGGCTTGGCAGCGACGACAGACATACATCTTGCTGCTCGACATCATCGGCTTCACGCCTGGTTCGCCACTGGGGCGGGCAGCGACATACTCCGCTTGCGTCTGACGCAATTTTTGCGTTGTGTCGGTCGGGGCAACTGAAGCTGTACGTCGGGTGGCCATGGCTTTACCAGAAAGTTCGTGATGTCAAACTGCTTCGGGCACTAATCAGCCCCAGCGATATAACCTATTGTCCCAGGATTCGTGGCGGTGCGCGGTCAGGGGTTGCCAGCATGCCCGGCGCCGTGGCCGACTGCGGGGCAGGGCGGACCGTGACTCGGGTTGGACCGAGCTCTGTCGGCCACGACGTCCGTCACAATAATTTGCCGAAGGAGTTGCCCAAAATGGTTCGACCTCGCCACGTCGCCTCGCTTTCTGCAGGCGCCGACAGTGACGCCGCCGCGGCGTCTGAACAGCCAGGCGTTCGGTTGCTCAAAAAATACCCGAACCGCAGGCTGTACGACACCCAGACCAGCAGTTACATCACTTTGGCCGATGTCAAGCTGATGGTGTTGTCTGGGCAGAACTTCGTTGTCGTCGATGCCAAGACTTCCGAGGACCTGACGCGCAGCATCCTGCTGCAGATCATCCTGGAGGAGGAAACCGGCGGCGTGCCGATGTTTTCGAGCCAGACCCTGGCGCAGATCATTCGCTTCTACGGCCATGCCATGCAAGGCATGATGGGTTCGTATCTCGAAACCAATTTGCAGACCTTCACCGACCTGCAATCCCGTCTGGCTGAACAGACGCAGGGGCTGTACGACCCCAAGGTCATTTCGCCAGAGGTGTGGGCCCAGTTTCTCAGCGGGCAGGCGCCGGCGGTTCAGGGGCTCGTGGGCAACTACCTCGAGCAGTCGAAGAACGTGTTCGTGCAACTTCAAGAACAAATGGCGAGGCAGGCCGAAGCCCTGTTTCCCGGCGTGCCGGGGTTCACGCCGCCCAAGCGCTGATCGTTGACCGCGCACGTGCCGAGGCGAACTCCGACGTGCGAATCGGCCAAAATCCGCCAATGACATCCACCATCACTGCGCCCGTCGTCAACACCGTGCCCCGCATCGGGTTTGTGTCGCTGGGCTGTCCGAAAGCATTGACCGACTCCGAGTTGATCCTGACGCAGTTGCGCGCCGAAGGCTACGAGACCTCGAAGACTTACGCTGGCGCCGACCTCGTGATCGTCAACACCTGCGGCTTCATCGACGATGCGGTAAAGGAAAGCCTCGACACGATCGGTGAGGCGCTGGCCGAGAACGGCAAGGTGATCGTGACCGGCTGCCTGGGCGCCAAGTCGGGCGCTGGCGGCGGCAATTTGGTGCGACAGATGCATCCCAGCGTGCTGGCTGTGACGGGGCCCCACGCCACTCAAGAAGTGATGGACGCGGTGCACCTGCACAGCCCGAAGCCGCACGATCCGTTCGTCGACCTGGTGCCGGCCCAGGGTGTCAAGCTCACGCCGCGGCATTACGCCTATTTGAAGATCAGCGAAGGCTGCAACCACCGATGCAGCTTCTGCATCATTCCGAGCATGCGCGGCGACTTGGTTTCGCGCCCGATCGGCGACGTGCTGGGCGAAGCTCAGCGCTTGTTCGAGGCCGGTGTGAAGGAGTTGCTGGTGATCAGCCAGGACACCAGCGCCTACGGTGTGGACGTGAAGTTCCGCACCGGGTTCTGGAACGGTCGGCCGGTCAAGACGCACCTGACGGACCTGTGCGAGAAGCTCGCCGACCTGGCCGCGCAACACGGCGCCTGGGTGCGTTTGCACTACGTTTACCCATATCCCCATGTGGACCAGATCCTGCCGTTGATGGCCAGCGGTGCGATCCTGCCGTACCTGGACGTGCCGTTCCAACATTCTCACCCCGACGTGCTCAAGCGCATGAAGCGCCCGGCCAGCGGCGAACGCAACCTGGAGCGGCTGCAGCGCTGGCGCGCGGCGTGCCCCGAGATCGTCATCCGCAGCACCTTCATCGCAGGCTTTCCTGGGGAAACGGAAGCCGAGTTCGGGCACTTGCTCGATTTCATGAAGGAGGCCCAGATCGACCGCGCCGGGTGCTTCGCCTATTCACCGGTGCAGGGTGCGACCGCCAACGACCTGCCAGGCAGCTTGCCGGCAGAGGTGCGTGAAGAACGCCGTGTCCGATTCATGGCCGTCGCCGAGGCGGTGTCGGCCGAAAAGCTGCGCCGACGTATCGGTGCCACGATGCAGGTGCTTATCGATTCGGCGCCGTCGCTGGGCCGCAAAGGTGGCGCCGGCCGCAGCTACGCAGATGCCCCCGAGATCGACGGCACGGTGCGGTTGTTACCGCCCGAGAAGGCGTCGAAGACCCTGAAGGTGGGCGAATTCACGCGCGCGAGGGTGGTGGCCACGCAAGGCCATGACCTGATCGCGCAACCGATCTGACCAAGCGCGTCGGCGATGGACGAGATCGATCGACTCAGCACCGGGCTGATTCACCACCCTTACCAGCCGCCGGCCGGCTTCGAGGCGCCGCAGCCCGCGGTGCACAAGGCGTCGACGGTGATTTTCAAGGACACCGCCGCGCTGCGCGCCGGCCACTGGAAGCACAAGAACGGCTACACCTACGGCCTGCACGGCACGCCGACCACCTTCACGCTGGAAGAACGCATCGCCACGCTGGAGGGCGGCTTGCACACGCTGCTGGTGCCCAGCGGACTGGCAGCCATTGCGCTGGTCGACCTGGCACTGCTGAAATCGGGCGACGAGGTGTTGATCCCGCAAAACGCCTATCGCCCGGGCAAGGAACTCGCGCGCCACGAGCTCGCCGGCTGGGGTGTCGTGCACCGGCTCTACGACTCGATGGACGCGGGTGCTTTGGCCGCTGCAATCTCCCCGGCAACGCGGCTCGTGTGGCTGGAGGCGGCCGGCTCCGTGACGATGGAGTTCCCGGACCTGGCCGGACTGATCGACGTGGCACGGCGGCGAGGCGTGGCGACCGCGCTGGACAACACCTGGGGCGCCGGCATTGCCTTCAACCCGTTCGATCTTCCCGACGGCGCGAGTGTCGACATTTCAATGCATGCGTTGACCAAGTACCCCTCCGGTGGCGGCGACGTGTTGATGGGCTCTGTCACCACCCGCAACGCGGCATTGCATGAACGGCTCGCGGGCAGCCACATGCGGATGGGTTTCGGTATCGGCGCCAACGATGCCGAACTGGTTTTGCGCAGCCTGCCGAGCCTGTCGTTGCGTTATGCGGCGCAGGACCGATCGGCGCGCGTCCTGGCCAAGTGGTTCGAGACCCGTTCCGAGGTGGTGCAAGTGCTGCATCCAGCCCTGCCCAACTCGCCCGGTCACGCGCAGTGGCAGCGCCATTGCACTGCAGCGGCGGGTCTCTTTTCGGTGGTGTTCGATCCGGCCATCAGCGCGGCGCAGGTCGATGCGTTCATCGATGCGCTGGGGCTCTTCAGGATCGGCTACTCATGGGCCGGCACGGTCAGCCTGGTCGTGCCGTACGATTTGGCGTTGCTGCGCACGCAGCCAAGCTGGAAGGGCACGCTGGTGCGGTTCTCGGTCGGGCTGGAGTCGACCGACGACCTCATCGCCGACCTGCGCCAGGCGTTGCCTGCGCTGGACCAGCGATAGATCGAACCTGTCACGACTTGGATGAGACCTTGTGTCTCATCAGCCGGCCTTTTTCGCGCTCCCAGTCGCGCTTCTTCTCGGTGTCGCGCTTGTCGTGCTGTGCTTTGCCTTTGGCGAGCGCGATTTCCGCCTTCACGCGGCCGCCCTTGTAGTGCAGGTTCATCGGCACCAGCGTGAAACCCTTCTGCTCGACCTTGCCGATCAGGCGCCGGATTTCCTCTTTGTGCATCAGCAGCTTCTTGGTGCGGTCGGCCTCGGGGCTGACGTGGGTCGACGCACTGCGCAGCGCGTTGATGCGGCAACCGATGAGGTAGAGCTCGCCATCGCGGATCACCACATAGCCATCGGTCAATTGGACTTGCCCAGCGCGAATCGCCTTGATTTCCCAGCCCTGCAGCACCATCCCCGCTTCGTGGCGTTCCTCGATGTGGTAGTCGAAATTGGCGCGGCGGTTTTCGGCAATGGACATGGATGCTCGGCAGGTGGTCACGCCTTGTGGACGACGCGCCAATACAATTTAGCATTGTATGAAGCACGTCAAAAAGTCCGTCTTGCTGTGGTACTCGCCTCACGAGATGTACACGCTCGTGACCGGGATCGAGGATTACCCGCGTTTCCTGCCCTGGTGCGCGAGGGCCGAAGTGCTGGAGCGCCGGGACGACGGCGTGCTGGCCAAGTTGCACCTGTCTTATGCCGGCATGCGCCACGCGTTCACGACCCGAAACGTGCACACGCTCGACCGGTCGGTGCGCGTCAGCCTGGTCGACGGGCCGTTCTCGCAACTCGACGGCCATTGGGAGTTCGTTCCCCTGAATCAGCCGAATGTGGCCGAGACGAAGGCCTGCAAGATCGAATTCGAGATGCGCTATGCCTTCTCGAACGGCGCACTCGAAGCGCTCATCAGTCCGGTGTTCGACCGGGTCGCCAACACATTCGTCGAATCGTTCGTCAAGCGGGCCGAGCAGGTGTATGGATCACGCTGATGTCGCCAAGCCATCCGCCACCGCCCACCCGTTGAACGTGTCGGTCGCCTACAGCCCGCGTGCAGGGGTGGTCGACGAGGTGACGCTGGTTTTGCCTGAGGGCGCCACCGTACAACAAGCGCTGCTGGCCAGTGGAGTGCTTGAGCGCCACCCGGATGTGGATCTGGCACAAGCCCGGATCGGCGTGTGGGCCAAGCTGCGTGCGCTAGACACTTTGTTGCGCGACCGCGACCGCGTGGAGATCTATCGGCCGCTGTTGGTGGACCCGAAGGAGGCGCGGCGGCTGCGCTATGGTCGGCACCGAGAAAAGTACAAACGCAAAGCATGAGATTTCGCGGCGATGGCGCCGCCGGCTGGCGCACCCGAGGTCACTTGCAGTCGCTAGCGATCACGCTGCGTACGCGCCGCGTTTCATCGTTGAGCGCTTTGTCGTCCATCACTTCGCGTTCGCCTTTGGCATTGATCGTTGCGATGCGCGCGCCACTGTCGAGCGAGCGCAACTGCGTGCGCGCCCGCGAGCAGTTGTCGGCTCGCACCGCGGCCGCCTTGACCTCCTCGGCCTTTTGCTTGGCGACCTTTTCCTGCTCGGCTTTGCGTCGACGCGCCTCGAGTTCGGGCTCGGCAGGCTTGGCTGGCGCCACCTGCGCTGGGACCGATGCTGCCGACGCTGGCAAATTGCCAATTTCAGCCGAAGAAGCCTCCGGTGCAGCCACCGCCGCTCGTTGATTCGTCTGAGGCTTTTGAAGGATGTTCTTTTCCGACACGTAGGGCGGAGGCGGCAGGTCGCTGTACTGGACTTGGCCGCTGGCGTCGCGCCACTTCCATTGCGCAGCAACGGCGCCACTGAAGGTCAGGCCCCATAAAGCCAGCAGCGCTGCCTGCAGGCCGTGCCGGGCGCGGGATGTGCATCGGGTCATTTGGTTGGGCCAGGTCAATACATCTTTTAAAGTGTAACGGCCGACCCCGCGTGACGGCTGCTGGTGGCGCGCACGGTGATTTCCAAGTCGTGGCGTTGTGCTCGGCTCCCTATAATTCTATTTTGCGTCAGGAGTTGGTCCCATGCGCGTTCTAGGCAAAGCGCTCACCTTCGACGACGTGTTGTTGGTGCCCGCCTTTTCTCAGGTGTTGCCACGCGACACCAGCCTTGTTACACAGTTCTCTCGCCACATCAGGCTCAACCTGCCGCTCGTGTCGGCGGCCATGGACACAGTCACCGAGGCACGCTTGGCGATTGCGATCGCGCAAGAAGGCGGCATCGGCATCGTCCATAAAAACCTCAGCCCCAAGCAGCAGGCTGCCGAAGTGGCACGCGTCAAGCGCTACGAGTCTGGCCTGCTGCGCGACCCAATTACCGTGACGCCAGAAACCAGTGTGCGCGCGGTCATCGATCTGTCAAAGCTGCACGGCGTGTCGGGTTTCCCGGTACTGCGCGGCAAAGTCGTCGTCGGCATCGTGACAAACCGCGACGTGCGCTTTGAAACGCGGCTCGACGCGCCCGTGTCGGAGATCATGACGCCGCAGGAACGGCTCATCACGGTGCGAGAGGGTGCCGCGCTGGCCGAAGGCAAGGCGCTGATGCACAAGCACCGCCTGGAGCGTGTGCTCGTGGTCAACGACATGTTTGAACTGCGTGGCCTGATGACGGTGAAGGACATCACCAAGCAGACTAATTTCCCGAACGCCGCGCGCGACGGCCAGGGCCAGTTGCGCGTGGGCGCGGCGGTCGGCGTGGGCGATAACACCGAAGAGCGTGTCGAGTTGCTGGTCAAGGCCGGCGTCGACGCGTTGGTGGTGGACACCGCGCACGGTCACAGCGCCGGTGTGATCGAGCGTGTTCGCTGGATCAAGCACCATTACCCGCAGGTCGACGTGGTCGGCGGCAACATCGCCACCGGCGCCGCCGCGCTGGCGTTGTTGGAAGCCGGCGCCGACGGAGTGAAGGTCGGCATCGGCCCGGGGTCCATCTGCACCACGCGCATCGTCGCGGGTGTGGGCGTGCCGCAGATCACCGCGATCGACAACGTGGCCACGGCGCTCAAAGGCAGCGGAGTTCCATTGATCGCCGATGGCGGCATCCGCTACTCGGGCGACATCGCCAAGGCGATCGCCGCCGGGGCCGGCGCCGTGATGATGGGCGGCGTCTTCGCGGGCACCGAAGAGGCGCCGGGCGAGATCGTGCTGTTTCAGGGCCGCAGCTACAAGAGCTACCGCGGCATGGGCTCGATCGGTGCGATGCAGCAAGGCAGCGCCGACCGCTATTTCCAGGACAACACCGGGGCCAACCCGAACGCCGACAAACTCGTGCCGGAAGGCATTGAAGGCCGTGTGCCCTACAAGGGATCCATGGTCGCGATCGTGTTCCAGATGGCAGGTGGGCTGCGCGCCGCAATGGGCTACTGCGGCTGCGCCAGCATCGACGAGATGCACACGCGCGCCGAGTTCGTCGAGATCACCTCTGCCGGCATCCGCGAGAGCCATGTGCACGATGTGCAGATCACGAAGGAAGCGCCGAATTACCGCAGCGAATAGCGGACCGACTCCCGCGTCGTCGATCTCGAGCAGCACACCGTGACTTTTCCTCTGCTTGCCGGCCCTTCTGAGCCTCCAGGCGCGCCTGCCGCGTCTCGACCGGCCGCGATGCGCTTCATCATGGTCACGGTGCTGATCGACATGATGGCGATCGGCCTGATCGTGCCGGTGCTGCCGCTGCTGGTGGGCGGCTTCACGTCTGACCCGGTCGAAGCAGCACTGTGGTACGGCGTGGTGGCGTTTGCCTTCAGCCTGGCGAACTTCTTCGGCGCGCCCATCCTGGGAGCGTTGTCCGACCGCTTCGGGCGCCGGCCGGTGCTGCTGCTGGGCTTTTGCGGGCTGGCACTCAACTTCTACGCCACTGCGCTGGCCACGCAGTTGTGGATGCTGATCGCGGTGCGGCTGGTCGGCGGTGCGATGCAGGCCAATGCGGCTGTGGCCAACGCTTACGTGGCAGACATCACCCCGGCGCAAGACCGCGCCAAGCACTTCGGCATGCTGGGCGCGATGTTCGGTCTGGGCTTCATCATCGGCCCCGTGATGGGCGGTTTGCTTGGTGGCATCAATCTGCACCTGCCATTTTTTGCCGCTGGCACCCTGGCGCTGGTGAACCTGGCTTACGGCTTGTTCGTGCTGCCTGAGTCGTTGCCGCTGTCCAGGCGTCGCGCCGTGACGTGGGGTTCGGCCAACCCGATCACTTCGTTGCGGCAACTCGGCGCCACGCGCGGCGTCGGTTCGCTGGTGCTGGTGATCGCGCTGAGCAACCTGGCGCAATTCGTCATGTACACCAATTGGGTGCTCTACACCGGCTACCGTTTCGGCTGGGGCCCGACCGAGAACGGCTGGTCGCTGTTTGCCGTGGGAATTGCTGCGGCCATCGTGCAAGGTTTCCTGCTCAGTCGTTTACTTCGGCGTTTCACCCCGCAGCGGCTCGTGATCGTCGGGCTGGTGTCGAGTTCGTTCGGCTACCTCGCCTGGGGGCTGGCAACGCAGGGCTGGATGATGTACGCGGTGATCGCCTGCAATTTGCTGGGCTTCACCGTGACGGCCTCGCTGCAGAGCATCGTGTCGAACGCCTCCGATGCGCGTTCGCAGGGCCAGACGATGGGCGCGGTCGCGGCCTTGACCAGTCTGATGGCGGTGCTCGGTCCGGTGATCGGCTCGCCGCTGATGGCACTGGTGTCGCACCTGCCACCCGGCGACTGGCGGGTCGGCACGCCGTTCTTCTTCTGCTCCAGCCTGCAGCTGATCTCGATGCTGCTGGCGGCGCGCCACTTCGGCCATCAGCGGCGCCTGGCCGCCGCGGTGAGCGGCTGACGGCGCCTTCTTTCACCCACCGCCCGATCCCTCGATGCACGACAAGATTTTGATCCTCGACTTCGGCTCGCAGGTCACGCAGCTGATCGCCCGCCGCGTGCGCGAAGCCCATGTGTACTGCGAGATCCACCCGAACGACGTGACCGACGACTTCGTGCGCTGCTTTGCGCCGAAGGCGATCATTCTGTCGGGCAGCCATGCCTCCACCTATGAAGACCACGAACTGCGCGCTCCGCAGGCGGTTTGGGACATTGGCGTGCCAGTGCTGGGCATCTGCTACGGTATGTTCACGATGGCGGTGCAGCAAGGCGGGCAGGTCGAGGCCAGCGACCACCGCGAGTTCGGCTATGCCGAAGTGCGGGCGCACGGCCACACCGCACTGCTGCAGGGCATCGAGGACTTCAGCACCGCCGAAGGTCACGGCATGCTCAAAGTCTGGATGAGCCACGGCGACAAGGTGACGCAGTTGCCGCTCGGGTTCAAGCTGATGGCATCGACGCCGAGCTGCCCGATCGCCGGCATGGCGGACGAGTCGAGGCACTATTACGGCGTGCAGTTCCACCCCGAGGTCACGCACACCGTGCAGGGCCGCGAACTGCTGAACAGGTTCGTGCTCGGCGTGGCGCAGGCGCGGCCCGATTGGGTGATGGGCAACTACATCGACGAATCGGTGGCACGCATCCGCGAGCAGGTCGGCACCGACCACGTGATTCTGGGCCTGTCGGGCGGCGTCGATTCGAGCGTCGCTGCGGCGCTGATCCACCGCGCGATCGGCGAGCAGCTGACCTGCGTGTTCGTCGACCACGGCCTGCTGCGCCTGGACGAAGGCCGCATGGTGATGGACATGTTCGTCGGCCGGCTGCATGCCAAGGTGATCGCTGTCGACGCCAGCGCGCAATTCCTCGGCGCCCTGCAAGGTGTGATCGATCCGGAAGCCAAGCGCAAGATCATCGGGCGCGAATTCGTCGAGGTGTTCCAGGCCGAGGCCAACCGTCTCAAGGCCGATGGTGGCGGCAACGTCCAATGGCTCGCGCAGGGCACGATCTACCCCGACGTGGTCGAGTCGGGCGGCACCAAGAGCAAAAAGGCCACCACGATCAAGAGCCACCACAACGTCGGTGGTTTGCCGGCGTCGCTCGGGCTCAAGCTGCTCGAGCCTTTGCGCGAATTGTTCAAGGACGAAGTGCGCGAACTCGGCGTGGCGCTCGGGCTGCCGCACGAGATGGTCCATCGCCACCCATTCCCTGGTCCGGGCCTGGGCGTGCGCATCCTCGGCGAGGTCAAGCGCGACTACGCTGACCTGCTGCGCCGCGCCGATGCGATCTTCATCGAGGAGTTGCGCAACACGCGCGACGAAGCCAGCGGCAAGACGTGGTACGAACTCACCAGCCAGGCGTTCGCCGTGTTTTTGCCGATCAAGAGCGTGGGGGTGATGGGCGACGGCCGCACCTACGACCACGTTGTGGCCCTGCGCGCCGTGCACACCAGCGACTTCATGACCGCCGACTGGGCCGAGTTGCCTTATGCGCTGCTGAAGAAGGTCTCGAGCCGCATCATCAATGAAGTTCGTGGCATCAACCGGGTCGCCTACGACGTGTCGAGCAAGCCACCTGCCACGATCGAGTGGGAATAAGGGATGGTTGAAAAGGTGTACTCAAACAATGGGCGTGATTTCCCGTTGATGATGTGCAACTCCGGGGCCGTGGCCGCCGACTCGCAAGGGCTTCCTTGCAGTTCCTGTCTCGTCCCAACCCATCCATCTGACGGCATGCGCGACGCTATCGCAGGACCCTTAATCATGAGCAGATATCCGCCATCGAGGTCGCCGTCGCGGCCGCCGTAGAACCGGCGAGGCGCTGATTTACGACGTCTGCTTCCTGAAACAGCGTCCATGAATAGACACAGCCCCCTTTTGTCGTCTTCTGGTCGACCAGAGTCGCTCATGAAACGCGACCAAATATTGCCTTTCGCTGGGTTGCTGAAGTTCAAGCGCGTTGTAGTAGTCGGAGCCTGGCATGACCCGAACTGCGAGCAGCCAAGAGCAGCGTCAGCGTCAGCAGCAGCGAGTTTGACGAGGCGCTATGACAGGATTCGTTAGATCGAAATCAGTTCGGCTGCGGCTGATGCCGAATCAAGCCTTGGCCAACAGCTGAACGCCGCTGATATTGCAGGAGCCCTTGCTAAAGGTTCACAGTGGCTGCCTGCCAGCCTGCGTGGCCAACGTGACGTGCATGCAGTCCGCGAAGTCGGCCGAACCCTTGCGGAACAACTGCAGCGCGACCTCGAGCGCGCGCTGAAACTCGAAGGACAGCGCGGCTGCCGAGAAGAGGTTGGACAGGATCATCTGCACGTTGTCCTTGCCGAATGAGAACCTTGACCTCAGCACCCATTCCAACTCGAGTACGACGGTCACGAGGACGAACATCGTCGAGCCCTTGGCGACGCAACGGCCAATAAGACGCCTTGACGCGGCAAGCTGCGATGGATCGTCCTTGACGATGTAGCGCACCAAGACGTTGGTATCGAGCGAGCGCTGGCATGCTGGTGCCGAGGTCAGTGCCAAGGGTTCATGTCATCGACGCTGACGTGGTTGCCCTTGGGGGCCTTTGGCATGCCGGCCATACCGAGGATGGACTTGGTCTTTGGCCGGACAATCACAGTGCGGTCGGGCATCGCCGACCAGACCAGTCGCGTGCCGGGCTTGGCGCTGACGATCGCGTTGATGTCGGCGGGCTCGGTGGTCTGGCCCTTCGCGGTGACGGTTGATTCCGCGATGCCTTTTTTGATTTATTCATGCAGGAGGCGGGGCCAAGATCGGGCCATCCCGCTATATCGACAAAACGGGCGAAACCACCGTCTCTGCTGGGCGCAGCGGCCACCTGATGCCGTCAAACTGCGATCAGTAGGCCGTTTTTTGCGCTTCGCTTGCCGTCTTATCCATCGATTCCCCGGGTTTGGAGAAAACTGCGCTTTGCGAAGCTTCGAACCGCGACGGTAGCCCTGTCGGTAGCGACGTGCTCCAAGATTGCGAAACCGCATCTGTTCCTTCTGAACAGCGACCGGCCATTGACAATTCAGTGGGACAGGCGGCTGCTGGCTTGTGGCGTTTCGCATCGGTCAGATTCGAATCGCAAAGTGACCGGGTCGGTTTTATGGGCTGCTTCGGCGAGTGCAGCGTTGTTGCAGCAATTCCTCCCACACCCAGGATTGCCGAGCCCGCGTCACGGTGGCGAGGCAGACCAAATTTGCACAGCAGCATCTGCCAGCGGGCCAGATCGGCTGTCGGGCCGGCGGTGTGAAGAGGGGCGGAACGCGAATTACCACCCAGCATGAAACAGCGGCTGATCCATCGCCCAACGCTGTTCAACGGCTCGGAAGACCGCTTGCGATTTGAAGCCTCGTTCTGTCGACCGGTCTCGGCATCGGAGCCCATGGCCAAGCAAGCCCTGGGATGACCAACACCGCGGTGGGACGGCGTCCAGAGTTGTGGGCGGGTCCGGAAGCGAGCGTCGTGCGCATCGCCGACCAGCGCATGGATCATCTGGAGTCGACCGGTTTCGACAGCCGGCTCGACGACCACGACAGATTGGTCGACCTGGGAGCGTCTCTCATCCGCATGCCAGTGCTCTGGGAGCGCAGCGAACCCGACAGCCATCGGCTCGATTTCGGCTGGACAGACCAGCGCATGAACCGACTGCGCGAGCTGGGCTCGATGAAG
>ENA-OFCE01000343-OFCE01000343.1-metagenomes-genome-assembly--contig:-NODE-343-length-31673-cov-4.009362_pt1 | contig 31673 bp, 30 predicted proteins | sample MGYA00153388_OFCE01 | MGnify analysis MGYA00153388 | reverse complement strand
ATTTTGCAACGACGCAGTATGCAGCGAGGGCACGTGAGATGCGTCATTTTTGGCGTGACACGACACTAGGTCACGTTGCCGCATAAATATGCTCGGGCTCGTCATGATCGACGACTTCTCTTTCAGCTGCTGAATCCGCTAGCCATTGCTGCATCGATGGGTGCGCGAGCATTGCTTCCACATATTCGGAAACCACTAGGTTCTGCGTGACACCATACGTGTTGAAGCGGAACACAACCGGCGCGAAGTAAGCATCAGCGACGCTAAATTTGCCGTAGAGAAATGGGCCTTCGCCTCCAAACTTGTCGCGTACTTCAGTCCACAGCCCCTGCAAACGATCAATGTCTTTCTGCACATCTTCGCGCGGCACGGCGATGGGGTAACTGCGCCGAACGTTCATCGGCATCCAGTTGCGCACCGCTTGAAAACCGGAATGCATTTCGGCGCAGGCGCAGCGCGCATGGGCACGGGCAACCGCGTCACTGGGCCACATGTCGACGTGCCGCTCTGCGAGATATTCCGACATGGCAAGTGAGTCCCACACCACGATTTCGCCGTCGATTAACACGGGCACTTTGCCATTCGGCGAGCGCTTGCGCGATTGAATTTCCGCCGCGAATTCTGGCGTGTCGAACAGGTAACGTTGTTCAGTGAACGGGACGCCAAACGCATGCAGCAGAAGCCATGGACGTAGCGACCAAGACGAGTAGTTTTTATTGCCGATTAAGAGGGTGTAGGACATAGCGGTATCTGTGTAGTTGATCGGAGCGACGACTTTAGAGACTCCGGATTTTGTGATGATTGAGAAATTTGCTGTGTAGCCCGTCGGGTGGGCAGCCTCCTGCCCACCATCGTGCCTGCCTTATGCAGCCGGTGGGCACGGGGTGCTCACCCGACGATGGAATACTTACTTCATTGGAATCGTTTTCCCCGGATTCATGATGTTGTGTGGGTCTAGCGCCTGTTTGATAGTGCGCATCACGTCCACGCCCTCGCCGTGCTCGGCCTTCAGCGCTTCAAGCTTGTGAATGCCGATGCCGTGCTCGCCGGTGCAAGTACCGCCCATGCCTATTGCAATGTGCGCGATGCGATCAGCGGCCAGTTCTGCACGATGCCGTTCGTCCGCACTGTTAGGATCAAACGTGATCAGCACGTGAAAGTTTCCATCGCCGACGTGGCCCACGATCATGCAGACAAGGTCACTCTTTGCAACCTCTTCTTTCGCTGCCATCACACTGTCCGCGAGCCGCGAAATCGGCACGCAGGTATCTGTGGAAAATGCCTGCTTGCCGGGGATATAGTTCATGCCAGCCCAGTATGCATCGTGCCGAGCTTTCCACAATTTAGTCCGGTCCTCCTGCTTGTCAGCGAAGCGGTAATCGCTGCCGCCAAAATCGGCGGTGATCGATTTCATCTGTTCGATCTGCTCGGCCACGTACGCGTCAGTGCCGTGAAATTCCATAAACAACGTGGGCTTCGCCTCGAAGCCTTCGAGCTTGCTGTACTGGATACAGGCTTTCATCTGCACATCATCAAGTAACTCGATGCGCGCCATGGGGATGCCGAGCTGCATCGCGGTGATTACGGCGTTCACTGCTTCACGAAGATCGTTGAACTGGCACACCGCTGCGCTGATGCGCTCGGGCACGCCATAAAGTTTGAGCTGAATTTCGGTGATGACGCCGAGCGTGCCTTCGGAGCCAATATACAAGCGCGTGAGGTCATAACCCGCGCTTGACTTTCTCGCTCGCGTACCGGTGCGAATGATGCGACCGTCGGGCGTGACGACCGTCAACCCGAGGATGTTTTCGCGCATGGTGCCGTAGCGCACGGCATTGGTTCCGCTGGCGCGCGTGGCTGACATGCCACCGATACTGGCGTTCGCTCCCGGATCAATAGGAAAGAAAAGCCCGGTGTGGCGAATGTCCGCGTTCAACTGCTCGCGCGTCACGCCCGCCTGCACACGGCAATCCAAATCTTCGGCATTGATCTCCAGTACGTTCGCCATGCGCGACAAATCCAAGCAAACACCGCCGTATAACGCTTTCAGGTGACCTTCGAGCGAGGTGCCGGTGCCATACGCAATCACCGGAATGCGTGCCTGATTGCAGAGCTTTAAGATGCTGGCGATTTCCTCGTTGGTTTCTGGGAACACCACAACGTCCGGCAACCCTGCGTCCTGCATGCCTTCGCCGTGGCTGTGGTGTTCTCGCACAGCGTGCGTTGTCACAGTGCGTTCGCCATAGGCCGCGCGCAGGGAGTCCACTGTTGCCGCGACAGTGGTTTCTGTCGGGCGTTCGAAGGTTAATGTCATGTTGGTTCCTCGGCGTATCGCCTCTCACGCTTGCGAGAGAGGAATTATTAAAACCTCGGCAAATCCGAAAACGGCATCGGCTTGCCTTTGCCAATTCTCATCTTGCCAAACTCCGCGCAGCGATGCAGCGTGGGCACTGCCTTGCCGGGGTTCAACAATCCGTGCTCGTCAAAGGCATGCTTGATCTCGTGCATGCGCGTCAGTTCTTTTGGCGAAAACTGCACACACATTTGATCTATTTTTTCAACGCCCACGCCGTGCTCGCCAGTGATAGTCCCACCCACTTCAACGCAAAGTTCAAGAATCTCGGCACCGAATTCTTCGGCGCGTTCCAGCTCGCCTCGAATGTTGGCGTCGAACATGATCAGCGGATGCAGATTGCCGTCGCCGGCGTGAAATACATTGGCGCAGCGCAGGTTGTATTTGATCGAAAGCTCGGCGATAACATTCAACACGCGCGGCAATTGCGCGCGCGGAATGGTGCCGTCCATGCAGTAATAATCTGGCGAAATTCGGCCCGTTGCGGGAAATGCATTTTTTCGGCCACTCCAGTAACGCAGCCGTTCCGCCTCTGTCTGCGACACTTTGATATCGGTCGCGCCAGCGTTACGCAACACCTCCGAAACGCGCGCCATTTCGTCCGCAACTTCTTCCGGCGTGCCGTCGCTTTCGCAGAGCAGAATTGCGGCAGCGTTGAGGTCGTAGCCCGCATGCACAAAGCCTTCAACAGCCTCGGTGGCGATCTTATCCATCATTTCCAAACCCGCCGGAATGATGCCCGCTGCGATGATGTGGCCGACGGCCGCTCCCGCTGCTTCCACGCTCGCGAATGAGGCCATCGCGACCTGAGCGAGCTGCGGTTTTGGCGTTAGCTTGACCGTGACTTCTGTGACGATGCCGAGGAGTCCTTCAGAACCGATCATCAACGCGAGCAAATCGTAACCAGGCGCGTCAAGTGCGTCGGAACCCAGCTCCACAATTTCCCCGGTCATCAACACCACGCGCAGTTTGCGAATGTTGTGCACGGTGAGCCCGTACTTCAAACAATGCACGCCACCAGAATTTTCAGCAACGTTGCCACCGATGGAGCAGGCAATTTGCGACGAAGGATCGGGCGCGTAGTAAAGCCCGTACTGAGACACCGCTTCGCTGATCGCTAAGTTTCGGACACCGGGCTGCACGCGCGCTGTGCAAGCGAGCGGGTCGATGTTGAGCATGCGCATCATCTTTGCGGTCGAGAGCAGCAACGCGTCCGGGCTCGGCATCGCGCCGCCAGACAAACCCGTGCCTGCACCGCGCGCGACCACGGGAACGCGATGCGCGTAGCAAAGTTTCATCACGGCGGCGAGCTGCGCCTCGTCTGCGGGCAGCGCGACGCACTTGGGCAGCGCGCGATACATCGACAGGCCGTCGCACTCGTAAGGACGCATGTCCTCCTCTGCGATCTTCAAGCTTTCAGGCGGCAGCAGGAACGCGAGCGCTTCAAAGAAGGATGCGGATTGCATGGTTAAACCTCAGACAGACTGAGCAAGCGTTGCGTCTCGTCGCTGCGCTTAAGCTGGCGCACGCTGACGCGGTCAATCGCGCGTTGTACGTGGGTATGCGCCAGGCTTTTGGCGAGTGCGGGGTTGCCGACAACAATCGCGTCCAGTATCGCGTGATGATCGATCTGACCCAGCTCCGTGATGCCAATGCCGTAACCCGCTTGATCCCATGTCACCTTGCGTGACGCCGAAAATTGCGCGCCCAAAAACTCGACGAACTTCGCAAGTTGCCCGTTGCCGGTCGCCGCAGCAATGGCGTTGTGACACGCATCGTCGGCGTCGGAGCCGTCGGCGCGCGTGGCGACCGCCCGATCCATCGCGTCAACCGCAGCGGCAATCACGGCGAGCTGCGACGGCGTGCGGCGAGCGGCTGCCAGCTCAGCCGCGCCGGACTCGACGATTTGGCGCAGCTCAAGCATTTCACGCTCGGCAACATCGGCGGCATGGGCCATGGCGTTCGCGTTCGCGTTGCCGTCTTGCGCGGCGGTGGTGCCAGAGACGACTGCCGCGCGAACGTCCGCGATGCGAAACGCAGAAATCTTGTTGCGCTCTGCGACCACCGCGCCTGCGCCTTGCCGCGACTCGACCCGACCATCGGCCTTCAACCGCGCCAACGCCTCACGAAGAATCGGGCGCGACACGCCGAACGATTCAGACAGTGCTTTTTCTGGGGGTAATTTTTCGCCAACGCGCCACAGCCCCATGTCCAGTCGCAGCAACAGCTGCCGATAGGTCTCGTCAGCGAGCGACTGCGGACGCACCACCGCGTTGATCCTCCCAAGCGTCGCAGGCGCGCCCATTCCGTTGGCGGCATGTTGAAACCCGGCGGAGAGAATCTGGTTGTCTGACAGCATGACCGAATCATAGCGCGATTACGAGAGATTTTGCTGCAGCCACATACACATCGCTGTACAGCTTGTCGCAATAACCGTTGATCTGCTTGGGCTCAGCGTTGATAACATGTGAAGTCGATTAATCAAGTTTTAGACACTAAGCCTACGTAAGTAAAAGCGAATCGCAGAAAGCTGTAGGTCGTAACTTACACCGCTAACGCCGACAACGCGCGCCACTAAACTCTCGCTATGTTTGAAAATTTCTCACTCCAACGCATCGCCTGCAACGGCATCACCATCAACGCGCGGGTCAGCGATGACCGCAGCAAGCCGCCGCTGTTGCTGCTGCATGGGCATCCGCAAACGCACCTGATCTGGCACAAGGTCGAGCCGACACTCAGTAAACACTTCAGCATCGTCGCGGCCGATCTGCGCGGCTACGGTGACAGCGACAAGCCCGCGTCCGACGCCAGCGTGAATCATGCGCCGTACAGCAAGCGCGAGATGGCATGCGACATGGTGCAGCTGATGCATTCGCTCGGCTTCGAGCGATTCAAAGTGCTCGCACACGACCGAGGCGCTCGGGTCACCCATCGCATGTTGGTTGATCACGCCGACAGCGTGGAGCGCGCAACTTTGCTCGACATTGCGCCCACGCTTGCGATGTATGAGCAGACGACAATGGACTTCGCCAAGGCTTACTGGCACTGGTTTTTCTTGATTCAGCGCGAGCCGTTGCCCGAAACCATGATCGCGGCGGATCCCGAATTTTTCATTGAAAAAATGATGGGCAATCGCCATGCCGGACTGTCCGCGTTCACGCCAGAGGTGTTAGCCGAATACCGCCGCTGCATGCACCTGCCGGGCATTGCGCATGCGATTTGCGAGGACTATCGCGCTGCGGCAACCATCGATCTCGACCATGATCGCGCGGATCGTGTAGCCGGTCGTAAAGTAACGCAACCGCTGCAAGTAGTCTGGGGCGAAAACGGGATTATCGGCAAGTGTTTTGACCCTCTCGCCGAATGGCATCGCGTCGCTATCAATGCGCGCGGATGTGCGGTGCCGTGCGGCCACTACATTCCAGAAGAAGCGCCAGAAGCGCTGCTGGCTGTGGTTTTGCCGTTCTTGCTGAATGCTTGATTCGGCGGTGAGCGCCTGCTTGCTGGCGCGCTAAAATCCGTAACGACGATTAACTTTTTGCACGTGCTACGGCGTCAGAATTGCGGGCCGACGCATGACAGATTCATCTGCCAACGCGTTCTGTTCGACATGCTGCGCAGCGGCGGCGAGCGTAAACCCAAGTCGCGTAAGGAGTCGTTCTGAGCGGTAGTTTCGGCGCTTGAGCACAGCCCAAAGTTCGCGCGTGTCGTAGCGGTCAACAAGCTCGGTCGCCATCGCTGCGACCGCCTCATGCGCAAGGCCCTGCCCCCAAAACGAGCTGGCCAAGTCGTACGCAATCATGCTGCTGCCATCGGCGCGAACGGTGGCCTGAACATAGCCAATCAGTTGGTTATTTTGTAAACGAATGACCCAATTTAGCCATCGCTCCGCTCCGTCCGCAGACTGCCTTGCTTCAAGCTTCGCGTAGCGCGCTCGCAGCCAGTCATGCGAGGATGGCGGCGCGTTCTCAAATTCATAAATCGCCAGATCGCTGAGCACCACGAACATCGCGGCAGCGTGCGCAGCAACCTGCGGCTCAAGCGTTAAACGAGGGGTTGCGATAACCCGCATGTCAACACGAGCGGCGCTCAATATCCGTGGGTGCGCAGTGGCAGCCATTTACGGCAGCTCAAAACAGGGCGCTCTAGGATAGGAAATTTTTATCATCTTTAAGCTGAAACTAACGCTGTACTTGCGGTGAACGCACTTTTTTCCTTAAGTCGATATCAAGCATTTATGACGCTTACCCCATTAAGAATAAACCTTTCAGAGAAAAGCTGATATCGAAACGATGAATCGTATTTGCTCCGCGCCGCCACCGATTTGAACCGCTAGACAGCTTATGCGCTGCACGCCGGATAGACTGCGAAGCAAGAAAAAAAGGAACCTCCATGACCCACAGAATAGCCGTGATCGCCGGTGACGGCATTGGCAAAGAAACCATGCCAGAAGGCCTTCGCGTAATGCAGGCCGCAGCCAAAAAGTTCAACATCCCGCTGCAATTCGATCACTTCGATTTCGCCTCATGGGACTACTACGAAAAGCACGGCAAGATGATGCCCGACGACTGGAAGGCGCAGGTCGGCAGTCACGATGCGATTTATTTCGGCGCGGTCGGCTGGCCGGACAAAATCCCCGATCACATTTCGCTCTGGGGCTCGTTGATTTTGTTCCGTCGCGAGTTCGATCAGTACGTCAATCTGCGCCCTGCTCGCTTGATGCCCGGCGTCTCCGCACCGGTGGTCAAAAAGGACGGCTCGCCTTACAAAGCCGGTGAGATTGACTTCTACATAGTGCGCGAAAACACTGAGGGCGAATACTCCTCGGTCGGTGGCCGTATGTTCCCCGGCACTGAGCGCGAGTTCGTGACGCAGCAAAGTATTTTCAGCCGTATTGGCGTGGATCGCATTTTGAAATTCGCCTTCGATCTAGCGCAGAGCCGACCAAAAAAGCACCTCACCAGCGCCACCAAATCCAACGGCATTTCGATCTCGATGCCTTACTGGGATGAGCGGGTCGTGGAGATGGCCAAAAGCTATCCAGAGTTAACGTGGGACAAGTTTCACATCGATATTTTGAGCGCGCATTTTGTGCAACGACCCGCGTTTTTTGACGTAGTCGTCGCCAGCAATTTATTCGGAGACATCTTGTCTGATCTCGGCCCCGCCTGCACCGGCACCATCGGCATTGCCCCGAGCGCCAACATCAATCCCGAGCGCAAATTCCCGAGCTTGTTTGAACCCGTTCACGGCAGCGCGCCGGACATCGCGGGCAAAGGTATCGCCAACCCCATCGGCCAAATTTGGTGCGGCGGCATGATGCTCGAATGGTTGGGCTACAAAGCCGCGCACGATGCGGTGCTAGCCGCCTGCGAACGATGTACGGCAGAGGGCCCACGCACGGGTGATCTTGGAGGCGCGGCGACGACCGAAGATGTGGGGCGGTTCATCGCTGAGGCGTTGGCGTAACCCACCCCAAAAACTGTTAACGGCGGAACTGTGGGAACGGTTCCACCGCGATGCGCGCAAGCGCCGGTCACGATTCGCGGTGGAACCGCTCCCACAAACGCTGCTCGCTCCCCACTATCAGGTAGCCTGATACGCAAAATTAGTGCTCGCGCAACGCAAACGCGACCCATGCGCCCCCATCAGCGCATGCTTCTTGCTAAGCTATTGTTTTGACACTCACGAGTCATCGCAACTATGATCGCTCCCACGTTTACCGCTGATCGCGCAGTTGCACCCGCTGCCCCCCCTGCGGCTACAAGCAGTTTGAGTTCGCCGTCGCACATCCGCCTGACCTCCCACGCCGGTGGTTTCGGTGCGCGTCTGATTCAATGGGACGCAGCCACCCCACTACAGCGCGGCCCGATCGTCGGCACCACCACCACGCGTGCACATCGCAATGTCATCGGCACCCACAGCGGCTCGTATAGCGTTTATCGCGCATTAGCCGTCGCTGCGGGCGCGCTAAACCGCGAACACCGCGCGGATCTGACCAACACCTCCCCCACCGACGAAATCGGCCCCTATCCGCAATGGGCCGCGCAGTTGGGTAACCCGGGGCGCATGGTGTCGATTGACCCGTGGGGTGCCACGGTGTCCTCCGTGTTCGCCGACGACCTCGCGTCGGGCTACGACATCCGCCCGACGATAGCGGTGACCAAGGCCCACGTGATCCTGCCCGAGGTGATTGATGCGTTGGCGAAAGGCCGCTTGCATGCCGATGGCAAAGTGCTTGCAGCGAACGGCGCGGCACTGGTCACCAAAGCCGCCATCGAGCCGGTGTGGTATTTGCCCGGCATCGCCACGCGCTTTGGTTGTAGCGAAGCCGATTTACGGCGCGTGTTGTTCGAAGAAACCGGCGGCATGTATCCCGAACTCGTCACCCGCTCCGACCTTGAAGTGTTCCTCCCACCCATCGGCGGGCAAACCGTCTACATCTTCGGCAACCCGCGCGATTTGGCAAACCCAGAGATTGAACTCACGGCTCGGGTACACGACGAATGCAACGGATCGGACGTGTTCGGCTCTGACATTTGCACCTGTCGCCCGTACCTGACCCATGCGATTGAAGAGTGCATTCAAGGTGTGCAGCGCGGTGGCGTGGGCTTAGTCGCCTACTCGCGGAAAGAGGGCCGTGCGCTGGGCGAGGTCACCAAATTTCTTGTCTACAACGCGCGCAAACGGCAGGTCGGTGGCGACACAGCTGACAAATATTTTGCCCGCACTGAATGTGTGGCTGGTGTGCAAGACATGCGCTTTCAAGAGCTGATGCCTGACGTACTGCACTGGCTCGGCGTGAAGAAAATTCACCGTCTCGTCTCGATGAGCAACATGAAATACGACGCCATCACCAACGCCGGCATAGAGATCGGCACCCGAGTAAACATCCCCGACGCCTTGATTCCGGCAGACGCGCGGGTGGAGATGGACGCAAAGATTGCCTCCGGTTATTTCACGCTCGGGCTGGTGCCGGACGCGGACGAATTGAAAGTGGCGAAAGGACGGGGACTGTAGTTGATGAACGCATCGGCTGAACCCGAAGTTGCCGAAGTCGCTGGCGTCGCGCTGTTGCGAAGCACGGCCATCATTCGCGAACGCGCTAATGGTTTGCTGGCAAGGGCTCGGGCGGGACAGTCCGATTGGTTTGTAATCGGCGACGATGCTGCTGTAAATCGCACCGCCCAAATCGTCTCTGACGTGACCCGCGAACGCTATGGCAACGGGCCGATTCCGTATCACAGCCGATGGCGACATTTCGAGGCGGGCGGTGTGGATCGCCGTACAGAACTTGACCGTACGCTGGGCAACGTATCAGTGGCAGACCGGGCTCGCGCGCACATCGACCTCGCGGTGGTCGCTGTGTTGCTCGACGCTGGTGCCGGCCCCGATTGGCGCTACTTGGAGGCTAGCAGCGGGCAACAATTTGCTCGCTCGGAAGGCCTGGGCGTGGCGAGCTTTCGCGCGTTCGCAAGTGGGCTGTTTTCTTCGAATCCGGCTCAGCCATTGCAGGCAGATGCTGCGGGGCTGTGCGCAGTTTCCTCGCAGAAATTGGGCGCTACGTTTCAGGCGAACGCGTCTAATCCACTGGTAGGTTTAGAGGGTCGGGTAAGCGTGCTTCGGCGACTTGGCGGTGCACTAGTCTCACAGCCCGAAGCGTTCGGCGCGCAAGTACGCCCCGGTGCGATGTTCGATGTATTGACGAAAAATTCTGACAGCATCGCTGCGCACGAAATTCTCTCGCTGTTGTTGGCAACGCTCTCAGACGTATGGCCTGCGCCGAACCGCATGGGCTCGGTAGCGCTGGGGGATTGTTGGCCTCACGCTGCGATCGGCGCCGACGGTTGGATGCCGTTTCACAAGCTCTCTCAATGGCTCACCTACTCACTTCTCGAACCGTTCGAATGGGCGGGCATCAAAGTAGTCGGCTTGACTGCGCTGACCGGACTGCCTGAATACCGCAACGGCGGGCTGCTGATCGACGCTGGCGTGATCTTGCCGAAGGACGCTTCGGCGCTGGATCGCACGTGGCAGGTAGGCGACGAGTTCATCGTAGAGTGGCGCGCGCTAACGGTCGCATTGCTTGATGAGTTGGCCCCGCGTGTGCGAAAAATTCTCCACAAAACCGAGGCTGAGATGCCACTGGCCTGCGTGCTCGAAGGCGGCACCTGGGCAGCAGGTCGGGTGCTCGCGCAACAGAAACGCGGCGGCACGCCACCGCTCAAAATTGCCTCCGATGGCACCGTTTTTTGAACATCACATTCGACGGCGATTGTGGGAGCGGTTGCACCGCGAGTAAGGATACGACCGCCGCCAATCGCGGTAAAACCGCGCCCACAAAAAAAAGAACACAACCAGAGACAAAAATATGATCAACGTGCACCTCATCGACCACCCTCTCGTTCAACACAAGCTCACGCTGATGCGCCGTAAGGATGCGAGCACTAATAGTTTCCGCCGTCTGCTCAATGAGCTGGCGATGCTCATGGCCTATGAAGTCACGCGCGATGTGGGCATGCAAGAGATTGAAATTGAGACGCCGCTGGAGTCGATGAAGGCGAAAGTCATTGACGGCAAAAAACTGGTGTTCGTATCCATTCTGCGTGCAGGCACAGGCATTCTCGAAGGCATGTTGAGCGTGGTTCCCGGTGCGCGGGTGGGCCACATCGGCTTGTATCGCGACCCAAAAACACTCACCGCAATCGAGTACTACTTCAAGCTCCCTGGCGACATGCACGAACGAGACGTAATCGTGGTGGACCCGATGCTCGCCACCGGCAACACAGCCATCGCAGCGGTGGAGCGCATCAAAGAAACCCGTCCCAAGTCGATCAAATTTGTGTGCCTTCTGACCTGCCCCGAAGGCACCAAAGCCTTCCACGCCACGCATCCCGACGTTGCCATCTACACCGCCGCCATCGACCGCGAACTCAACAGCCACGGCTATATTTTGCCGGGCTTGGGCGATGCGGGCGACCGGATTTTTGGAACCAAGTAGCACCGTGTACGCTGACCTGTAGGAGCGCCTCTGCCGCAACCCCGCGCGGATTCCACGCATCAGGTCGCGGCAGAGCCGCCCCCCTTTTTTTTTTAAATACCATCCTTTCTAAATCACTCAACCAACCCACTGGAGCCCCATATGAACACACGCCGTAAATTACTTGTCCAAGCCGCCACCATCGCCGCGTTATCCACGCTCGCCCTGCCCGGCTTGACCTTCGCGCAAGCAAAACTGAAGGTCGCTGCGATCTACACTGTGCCCTTCGAGCAGCAGTGGGTGAGCCGCATTCACAAAGCGCTCAAAGCCGCTGAAGCACGCGGCGATATTGAATACAAAGCCACCGAGAATGTGGCCAACGCCGACTATGAGCGGGTGATGCGCGAGTACGTTGCTGGCGGCAATCAACTGATCATCGGCGAAGCGTTCGCCGTTGAAGCCGCCGCGCGCAAAGTGGCCAAAGATTCGCCCAAAGTTTCGTTCTTGATGGGATCGAGCGGCAAGCCGCAAGCACCCAACTTCAGCGTGTTCGACAACTACATTCAGGAGCCCGCCTACCTTTCTGGAATGATCGCAGGCAGCATGACCAAGTCCAACAAAATCGGCATGGTCGGCGGCTTTCCGATCCCCGAGGTAAACCGCTTAATGCACGCCTTTATGGCGGGTGCCAAAGAGACCAATCCGAAGGTTGAATTCACGGTGAGCTTTATCAATAGTTGGTTCGATCCACCGAAAGCAAAAGAAGCCACTTTCGCCATGATCGACAAGGGTGCCGACGTGCTCTACGCTGAGCGGTTTGGCGTGAGCGATGCCGCGAAAGAAAAAGGCAAACTCGCCATCGGCAACGTGATCAACACGCAGGACAAGTATCCTGAAACCGTGGTTGCCTCCGCGCTGTGGAACATGGAGCCGACCATCGACGAGGCATTGAAACTGGTGAAGACCGGAAAATTTGTAGCCGCTGATTATGGCAAGTTTTCGACCATGAAATACAAGGGCTCCGAACTGGCTCCGCTCGGCACGTTCGCCACCAAAGTGCCCGCTGAAATCGTGAAAAAAGTGACGGTTAAGCAAGCAGACATTCTGTCCGGAAAGTTCACGGTAAAAGTTGACGACACCACGCCTAAATCTACGGCGAAGTAGGCTGATTGACCGATAAGGTGACACCTGTTTCGCCCGCTCTCCCTTGCGGCGAGGGCGGGGGAGAGGGTGGTGGAATACGCGAACAAGCTTCGTACTCCGCGTCCCTCTCCCCAACCCTTCCCCGCGGGGGGAGGATGCCTGCATCGGCTCGCTCAAGCGCTCACGTCCTCTCCCTGCGTAACATCAGCAAGCGCTACGGCGCGCTGATTGCTAACGACGACATTTCACTCGACCTGAAGGCAGGCGAAGTCCTCGCGCTGCTCGGTGAAAATGGTGCGGGCAAGTCCACGCTGATGTCGATTTTGTTCGGTCATTACGTGGCCGACGCGGGGGAGATTGAAGTGTTTGGACAGCCGCTGCCACCCGGCAACCCGAGGGCCGCACTCGCCGCTGGGATTGGCATGGTGCATCAGCATTTCACGCTTGCCGATAACCTAAGCGTTTTGGACAATGTTTTGCTCGGTTCAGAGCCCTTATGGAAGCCGTTTTCGCGACGCGCCATCGCCCGTCAAAAACTACTCTATGTAGCAAAGCGCTTCGGGTTGCCGGTCACGCCCGATGCCCGCGTCGGCACGCTAACCGTGGGCGAACGTCAGCGGGTAGAGATTCTCAAAGCGCTGTATCGCGGCGCACGCATTTTGATTTTGGATGAGCCGACCGCTGTCCTCACCCCGCAAGAAAGCGAAGCGTTATTCAACACGCTCGGTCAGATGGTGGCGCAGGGACTCTCGATTATTTTCATCAGTCACAAGTTGAGCGAGGTGCTGCGCGTATCGACTCGTGTGGCGGTGCTTCGCGGTGGCAAGTTGGTGGCGCAAGCTGTTGCCGCGGAGACGACCCAAGCGCAGCTCGCGCAGTGGATGGTGGGGCATGGCGTTGATGCGCCACTTAAGACGCTCGCAAGGCGAGTGTCGGCTGAAGTGTGCGTACTTTTGGGCGTGACTACCGACGCCAAGGCGAGAGAGCACTTGAAGGACGTGTCGCTCACATTGCGAGGCGGCGAGATCGTAGCCATTGCGGGCGTGTCTGGCAATGGGCAGACGGTGCTCGCTAACCTGCTGTGCGGCACGACGTGCGCAACCACAGGTAGCGTTCATCTGCTAGGCAATCCCCTGCCCGCGTCGCCGCAGCAACTGGTCGCGCTCGGTGTTGCACGTATCCCGGAAGATCGCCATGCGATGGGCGTCATTGGCGATCTGCCGGTGTGGGAAAACGCGGTATCGGAGCGACTACGCAGCGCGAGCTTTTCAAAGTGGCTCTGGATACGCAGAGCGGCCGCCCGCGCACACGCACAGCGCATCGTCGAGCGCTTCGACGTGCGCGGCGGAGGTGCCAACGTTGCCGCGCGATCCTTGTCCGGCGGCAATATGCAAAAGCTCATCCTCGGTCGCGCGTTGCTGGCACCGGATGGTTTGCCCACAGCACGGCTCATCATCGCCCATCAACCGAGCTGGGGGCTGGACGTGAGCGCTGTGGCCTTCGTGCAGCGGCAACTCATCAACGCGCGTGATGCGGGCGCAGCGGTGCTGGTGATCTCAGACGATCTAGACGAGGTGATGGCATTAGGGGATCGCATTGCTGTGATGCACGCCGGATACCTTACTGACGCGCGACCGTCATCCGATTGGACGCGCGAGACGATCGGGCTAGCGATGGCGGGGGGTGAATCGTGACGCATGAGCGTGTATTCACGACCTGCAGAAACGGCTCTGCCGCGCCCCTGTTTAGCCTGTACCTTGAGTCGCGGCAGAGGCGCTCCTACAAAAGGGACTTAACACGCTCGCGTACGTTGGGTGGTAAACCCAGCACCCCCGTGGCTGGCGCGCTCGCTGGGTTACAAACCAGCCTGCGGCCTGTAGGAGCAGCTTGGCTTCGCTATCAGCGTCGTGCGTCATGCGCCTAGAAAAACGCAGCGAGCCGTCCGCAATGGCTTTGGCCGTTGCCCCCATCGCAGCGATTGCGATGACGCTTTTGGTCGCTGCACTGCTGGTGCTGTGGGCGGGCGCGCCCGTCGGCAGAGCCTACAGCCTGCTATTTCAAGGCGGTTTTGGATCGGTGTTCGCGTGGAGCGAAACGCTGACCCGCGCAACTCCGCTGATTCTCACGGGGCTTGCAACCACCGTTGCTTTCAAAGCGAGACTGTTCAACATCGGCGCCGAGGGTCAGCTCTACGCGGGCGCACTCGCCGCAATCGCTGTCGGCGGCTTGCATAGCGGCACCGGGCTTGAATGGTCGTCATGGATCGTTTTTCCTGTGATGATGTTGGCAGCAGCGCTCGCGGGCGCTCTACTATTGCTCGGACCTGCGCTACTCAAAACGCGCTTGGGCGTGGACGAAGTGGTCACCACATTGCTGCTCAATTTCATCGTGCTGCTGCTCGTCTCCGCGCTGCTCGACGGCTGGATGAAAGACCCGGCGGCGATGGGCTGGCCGCAGAGTGTGGCGCTCAATGGCGAGCTTGAGCTCAGCAAACTCATCGAGGGCACCCGCGTGCATACGGGCCTAATGTGGGCAATTACTCTGGCCGTGGCGCTGTGGGTCGTTTTCAAATTTACGACGGTTGGATTCTCCATTCGCGCCGTGGGTGCCAACGCTCGGGCAGCTGCGTTTGCTGCCGTGCCGGTCACTGGCACTGTGGTGCTGGTCGCCATGCTCTCCGGCGCATTGGCGGGCCTTGCTGGGGCCATTGAGGTGGCGGGGCGCACCGGTTACGTTACGCTCGACATGTCACCCGGCTATGGCTACAGCGGTATCGTCATTGCAATGCTCGCGGGCCTGCATCCGATTGGCGTGATCGCGGCGAGCGTGTTTGTGGCGGGCGTATTGGTGGGAGCCGACAGCATGAGCCGCGCTATCGGCGTGCCCACCTACATCGCCGACGTGATCGTCGCCACATCGCTGCTCTCTGTGCTGGTGGCCACCTTGCTCACGCAATATCGGGTGCGCTTTCGATGAGCGACATTGTTGACCTGCTGACCAACGTGTCATTCTGGGTGGCGGTATTGCGCATCGCCACACCACTGATTCTGGGCACGCTGGGGGTGCTGCTGTGTGAGCGTGCGGGCGTGCTCAATCTTGGCATCGAAGGCATTATGGTAGCGGGTGCTTTCGCCGGTTGGCTCGCGGTGTATGCGGGCGCGTCGCTTTGGATTGGCGTCTGTGTTGCTGCGCTCACGGGAGCAGCGTTTGGCCTGCTGCATGCGTGGTTGACGGTGAATCTGGGGCTATCGCAACATGTGTCGGGACTTGGCATCACCATGCTCGCCACCGCGCTGAGTTACTACGGCTATCGCGTAAGCTTTTCGAAGGTCAGCACGCCACCCACCATCACGCCGTTTGCGCCGATGGACTGGTTGCCGATACCTGTGCTCGACGCGCAAACCTCGTTGACGCTACTCGCCTTGCTGCTGGTGCCGGTTATCGGTTACGTGCTGTACCGCACCCCTGTCGGCCTCGCGGTGCGCATGGTCGGCGAGAACCCGCAGGCCGCAGAAGGTCAGGGCGTGTCGGTGGCGTGGGTACGGACGGGAGCCATCGTCGCGGGGTCGGCGCTGATGGGCGTTGCGGGCTCGTTTCTCACACTGTCCGCGTTCAACGCATTCTTTTTCAACATGGTCAACGGTCGCGGCTGGATCTGCGTGGCGCTGGTGGTGTTTGCCGCATGGCGACCAGGCAAAGCGCTACTCGGCGCGCTGCTGTTCGCGTTCTTCGATGCGCTGCAATTGCGGCTGCAACAAGCGGGTGATGCGGCGCTACCGTATCAGCTGTATTTGATGTTGCCGTATGTGCTGTCGATTTTGGCGCTGATACTGGTGGCGCGAAAAGCCACGTATCCGCAGGCACTCATGAAGCCTTATCGCAAGGGCGAGCGATGAAGCATGTCGGGCAAATCATATTTCTGTGGGAGCGGTTTTACCGCGACGGATACGTGGATTCGTCAACAATCGCGGCGGAACCGCTCCCACAAGCAAGATAGGATGCACTCAGATGCTCGATTTATTAGTTACCAACGCTAACCTTCCCGACGGACGAACGGGCATGTCCATCGCCGTTCAAAACGGTCGTATCCTGGAAGTTGCGCCGCACATCGACGCAACGTCAGCGCAACACATTGTGGACGCCGCTGGCCTGCTCGTCGCACCGCATTTCGTCGACCCGCACTTCCATATGGACGCCACACTGAGCTATGGCCTGCCTCGTGTCAACGCCAGTGGAACGCTGCTCGAAGGCATCGCGCTGTGGGGTGAACTTAAGCCGAATCTGACCGCCGACGCGTTGATCGAACGCGCGCTGGTTTACTGCGATTGGGCGGTCGCCAAGGGGCTGCTGGCGATTCGCTCACACGTCGATACCAGTGACCCGAGTTTGCTTGCAGTCGACGCGCTACTTGAAGTGAAGCGACGCGTAACGCCGTATCTCGACTTGCAGCTGGTAGCGTTTCCTCAAGACGGTGTGCTGCGTTCACCGGGCGGCGTCGAAAACCTGAAACGCGCACTCGACAAAGGCGTCGATGTCGTCGGCGGCATCCCGCATTTCGAACGCACAATGGCCGACGGCGCGGCAAGCGTCAAGCTGCTGTGCGAAATCGCGACCGAACGCGGCAAACTCGTCGATATGCACTGCGACGAGTCAGACGACCCCCTGTCACGCCATATCGAAACGCTCGCTCATGAAACGCAACGCCTCGGGCTGCACGGCCGCGTCACCGGATCACACTGCACGTCCATGCATTCGATGGACAACTATTACGTGAGCAAGCTGCTGCCACTGATTGCAGAAAGTGGCGTCAGCGTCATCGCCAATCCGCTCATCAACATCACGCTGCAGGGCCGCCACGATACCTATCCCAAACGTCGTGGCATGACGCGCGTTCCCGAGCTAATGGCCGCAGGCGTCAACGTAGCCTTTGGCCACGACTGCGTGATGGATCCTTGGTACAGCCTCGGCTCAGGCGACATGCTGGAAGTCGCACACATGGGCCTGCACGTCGCGCAGATGACAAGCCAGGACGGCATGCGAGGCTGCTTCGACGCGGTGACGACCAATGCCGCGAAAGTGATGCATCTCGAAAGTTATGGGCTTCAGGCGGGTTGCGACGCGAGCTTCATACTGCTGCAGGCGCGCGACCCGATAGAAGCGATTCGATTGCGGGCAACAAGACTAAAGGTTTTTCGCAAAGGCAGACTGCTTGCAGAAGCGCCGCCTACAACCGCAACGCTTCATCTTTCCGAACGGCCAACCGAAACCAATTGGATACAACACAGATAGTAGGCAATTGACCGTAAGATCGTAACCAGCAACATAATCAAGCGGTCATACGGCAATACCCTGCCCGCATCAAGCAAATGGTGGTGCCTCAGCGCAGCATGAAAGACATTGCGGGCACCGCAAGCCATGTGACGGAGCCTTTCGAGCGGGATCGCAGCGACTTGAATGCCGATCCTTAGCTGCGAGCAGCAGTTGATGCGCGCCTTAAATGGGCGGCAAATACGGCGGACGCCGCGCACAAACGTGTTTTTTCATTACCTTGTGTTACGAATGGCAACGCATATACTTACGTTTACAGTAACGATCAAGGAAACGTAAATGTCAACGTCAACCGCTACGCTGTCGAGCAAGTATCAGATCGTGGTTCCGAAGGATATTCGTGACGCTCTGGAGCTTGAGCCGGGCCACAAGTTGGCTTTTTTTCGTGTGGGCAAGAGCGTCAAAATCGTTCGTCAACGCACGATGGAGGAGCTGTTTGGCATGGCCAGCCACGTCACCGAGCCGTTCGAGCGGGACAGGAGCGATCTCGATGATGATCCCGAATTTGCGGCGGAGGTGGTTGCAGCGCGGCAGCGTCGTCTTGCAAAATGATTTTGATCGACACCTGCTTGTGGATTGAGTCCATTTGTCAGACGCCGACTGGAAAACAGCATCAAGCCCTATGGTCGCGGCCTGACGAAATCATCGTGCCAACGCTATTACAGTTTGAACTGCGGAGGTGGGCGAATCGCGCGCTGCGCGAGGACGAAAATGCCGAGGTGCTGGTGACGACCCGGAACTGCCAAATCGTGGGCTTGACGGAAGCCATCGCGCTGCTTGGAGCGGATTATTCAACGCAATACAAGTTGTCAGCAATTGACGCCATGATGTATGCGACAGCGATGGAACACAACGCAACGCTCATTACATGCGATTCGCACTTTGAAGGACTACCATTAGTGCACTATCACGCCAAACTGACGCAATAATCGAACTCGTTCATTGGAGCCCTCATGACCGCCCGCCCAGACACCTTCCCTTTCAATTCCGATCAGTCCTCCGCGATCCTTCGTCGTGTGAACAAGCAGTGGGACGACGCTATCGTTCCGCAGTTGATTGAGTACGTGAAGCTGCCGGCCAAGTCGCCGTCGTTTGAGGCGGACTGGAAGCGTGCGGGGCAAATTCAACTGGCCATCGAGCAGGCGCAGCAGTTCGTGGAGGCGCAGCCTGTGAAGAACATGACGCTGGAGATCATCACGCTGGAAGGCCGCACACCGGTGTTGTTCTTTGACATTCCGGGCACTGGCACGAAGGCTAATGGCAAGACCGTTCTGCTTTATGGTCATCTCGACAAGCAACCGGAAATGACGGGCTGGCGTGACGATTCTGGTCCTTGGACGCCGCTGGTTGAAGACGGCAAGCTCTATGGTCGTGGCAGCGCGGACGATGGTTACGCCGTGTTCGCGACGGTCGCTGCGGTGCTAGCGCTGGACGCTGAAAATATTTCGCGTCCGCGATGCTTTGGATTGATCGAAACGTGTGAAGAATCGGGTTCGTTCGACTTGCCGCCCTATCTTGATTTGTTGTCGCCGCGCATGGGTGACGTCGGTCTGGTTGTTGCGCTCGATTCAGGCGCGGGCAGCTATGACGAACTGTGGGCGACCACATCACTGCGAGGTCTCGTCAACGGCACGATGACGGTGCGCATGTTGACTGAGGGCGTGCATTCGGGTGACGCGGGCGGCGCTGTGCCATCAACCTTCCGCATTGCGCGGCAGCTGCTGGATCGCATTGATGATTCGGCGACTGGCGTCACGCATTCGCCGGTGTTTGCTGCACCGATCCCTGATGAACGAATCAAGCAGGCACAACAGGCGGCCAATATTTTGGGGGACGTAGTGTGGAAGCGTTTCCCGTGGCAAAGCTGCGGTGGTGCGCATGAGTTCACGTTGCCAACGAGCAAAGATCCGGTCGAGCTGATTTTGAACCGGACTTGGCGTGCGTCGCTATCGATTGTGGGCGCTGATGGGTTGCCGCCGACATCGGATGCGGGCAATGTTTTGCGTCCGTACACCGCATTGAAATTGTCCCTTCGCATTCCACCCACGGTGGACGGCGCAGCCGCCGCAGGGGAGGTGAAATCACTAGTCGAAAAAAACACGCCGTACAACGCTCAAGTCACATTTGCGGCGGACAGCGCGGCCACGGGCTGGAACGCGCCTGCGTTCGCACCGTGGTTGACGTTGGCGCTTGACGTGGCGTCCATGGCGTACTTCGGCAAACCCGCTGCCTACATGGGTGAAGGCGGCACCATTCCGTTTATGGCGATGCTCGGCGACACATTTCCGCATGCGCAAATGCTAGTCACTGGCGTGCTGGGGCCGAGGTCAAACGCGCACGGCCCGAACGAATTTTTGCATATCGAATATGCGAAGAAAGTGACGGCAGCCACAGCGCTGGTGATTTCGGCAGTGTAGCCGGACGACGCGGTGAGCGCAACTTGCAGCAACGCCTTTTCCGTGTATGCACCATTCTTTGCGGGTTATACGACGTTTTTGTCTAAAGTCGACTATTGACGTAAAGCACTCTTAGCCCATATATAAAATGGCTTAGATGCAAAAGCTATAAGCTATTCAATCGCTCTCGCGCCTCACGTTTTTAGCGATTCGGCCCATTCATACAAAGCCTCGCGCGACTCGCCGGTGATCTTGGAGGCGAGCTTGGCGGCCTTGGCTGGTGGCAGCTCTTGCAGCAGCACTTTGAGCACTACACGTGCCTCGAAACTCGACGCCCGCGTGGCATGCAGCGCTCCGGCAATCACGACCACAAATTCACCGCGCATTTTGTCGGCATGCAGCGGCATCCATGCCTCTATTTCACCAGCGACCAGTGCAGTGATGGTCTCAAACTTTTTGGTGAGTTCACGCGCGATGACCACGCGGCGATCTGCGGGCAAGCCTTTCGCCAACGCCATCAAGAATTTTTCGATGCGGTGCGGTGACTCAAAACAAATGCTGGTCTCAACCCGCGTGCTGGCCGCCGCGACAAATTCGGCCAGTTCACCTGCGGCCACTGGTGCAAAACCCAAAAACGTGAACGCCGTGGATTGCAGCCCCGCCGCCGACAGCGCAGCGGTCACCGCACTCACGCCGGGGATCGGAATAATCGGGAAGCCCGCCGCTCGCACCGCCGCGACCAGCCGCGCACCGGGGTCGCTGATAGCGGGCGTGCCTGCGTCGCTGACGTAGGCCACCGCCTCGCCCGCGCAGATCCGCGACACGATGGCATCTGCCGCGGTGCGCTCGTTGTGCTCGCGCACAGAAACCAACGTCGGCGGCGCGATGTCCAGAAAACGCAGCAGGTCGCGCGTCACTCGCGTGTCCTCGCAGGCGATGCAATCCACCACCTTGAGCGTGGTTAACGCGCGCAGCGTGATGTCCCCCAAATTCCCCAACGGGGTGGCGACTACATACAATCCAGAAGGTATTTTTAATGGCTCGGACATACACCCTGTGCTGAATTTATTGAGGTCACGGTTACGCGGAAGTTTGCGATGGCACGCAAACCGATATGTTCGGGTGGGCGTAGCGTCGCTCATGGTGGCGCTGCCCGCCGCGGCGCAGACGTTTGGGCCGTACCCAATTCCGCAACCGGCACTCATCACCCAACCGACCCGCACTGTAGCGCAAGCGGCTGCCGCGCAGTCCAATGCATTGCGCATCGTGGTGTTGCTGCCGCTGGAAAGCGCGCTGCTGAAGCGTGCTGCGGTCAGCGTGCGTGATGGTGCAGCCGCCGTGTTTGCGACGCGCAAAACCGAGGTGTCGGTGCGCGAATGCAGCTATAGCGGTGACGGCGTGGTGGCGGCGTACAGCCGTTGCGTCGACGACCAAGTGGATTGGGTGATAGGGCCGCTGGGGCGCAGTGATGTGGCCACGCTGGCGCTGGCCAAAGTGCCGTCATTGCGGCCCACGTTGATGCTGTCCCCGCTCGGCACAGTGCCACCAGAGCCGATGGCAGTGCTCGCGCCTGACCTTGAATCCGAGGGCGAAGCCATCGCGCAGCAGGCCGTTGAGGATGCCTGTCGCAATCCGGTCTTGGTTGAGGCGAGTGGTGCCATGGCGAGCCGCGTCAGCGTTTCGATCATGAGCTATTGGCGCGGCCGCATCGCCACGCCGCTGCGGCAAACCGCACTCGGTTCGCGCGAGACGTGGCGGCGGTTGACCGACGGCTGGCGGCGCGATAACGTGGACTGCGTGTTGTTTGCGGGCGGTGGCAGCGCGCTCTCCGAACTGCGGCCTTTTTTGCGCAACATGGCCGTGTACGTCACCAGCGCAAGCTACGAATCTGCGCTGGAGCGCACGTCCGACTGGACCGGTGTTCGCATCGCAGACGCGCCGTGGTTGGTTGATGCGGATCGCGCTGAATTTGCGGCCTACGTTGCCCCCGAAGCATCCTCACCAACACTCGCCCGCTTGTACGCGTTGGGCGTGGACGCGGCGCGACTGGTGATCGCGGCGGGACGCGACGCGCTGCCGCCGACGTTCGACGGCGCGATTGGTCAGTTGACGTTGAAAGACGCCCAATACCGACGGCAACCGATGGTCGGAGAGTTCCGCGAACGCAGTTTGGTTAAAGTTGGGCCTTGAATCGAAAAGCGATGCGGGCGAGCGCTATGAGCATACGGCTGAAGCGCTGCTCAAGGCGAGCGGCCTGACGCTCGTCGAGCGCAACTGGCGCTGTCGTTTCGGTGAAATTGATCTCATCATGCGCGATGGCGCAACGCTCGTGTTTGTCGAGGTTCGGCAGCGCAATAGCCAACGATTTGGTGGTGCAGCAGCCAGTATCGGACGCGACAAGCAGGCGCGAATCGAGCGCGCCGTCGGGCTCTACCTGAGTCGCTTGCCCACGATGCCCGCGTGTCGCGTCGACGCGGTTTTATTCGACGGATCGAGCGCACCGCTTTGGCTGCGGAATATCTTTGCTGCGTAACGCGTCCTAAACGAACAACACGTTGCGCAGATAATGCGGCACCCGGTCGCGATGCAGCAGTACAGTGTTCGATCAAATGTTTTGAATCCCCCCGTGAGGAAAACTGTGATGTCTTCAAAAATTTCTGTTCGTAACGTTACGCTGCTGCTTTCAGGCGCAACGCTCGCAATGCTGACGTTAACGGCCTGCGCGCCGATCCTGATTGGCGGCGCGGTGACGGCGGTGGCGCTGACCGAAGATCGACGTACCAGTGGCGCATTTGTTGATGATGAAAACATCGAAAACCGCGCCTTGCTCCGGGTGAAAAGTCGCTTTGGCGATCAGATTCACATCAACATCACGAGCTACAACCGTCACGTGCTGCTAAGCGGCGAGGCGAACAGCGACGCAGTCAAACGCAGCGTCGAAGATGAGGTGGCCACCGTGCCGGGCATCAAGCGCATCTTCAACGAAATGGCCGTAGGCCCGCAGGCCGGTGTGTTCGCAGTAAGTAACGACACGCGCTTGACAACCATCGTCAAAACCCGCTTTCTGGAAGCCAACCGCTTTCAAGCCAATCACGTGAAAGTAATCACCGAGGCAAACGTAGTGTTCCTGATGGGCGTGGTCAAACGCGCCGAGGCGGATGCCGCCACCCAGCTCGCCAGCACCACCAGCGGCGTGTCGCGCGTGGTGCGCTTGTTTGAATATCTCGACTAAAATCAGTTTCTCGGTGCGACGACTTTTGTGCCGACCGCAGACGCGGATGCCTTGCCGCAGTTTAGACACCGGAATTTGCCATGACACCAGCCACTGCTGATCGAGAAGTTGATGCACGCGGACTTAATTGCCCGCTGCCAATCCTGCGTACAAAAAAAGCGCTCAACGAAATGAAGACCGGTCAGCTGCTGAAGATCATCGCCACCGATCCGGCATCGCAGCGCGACTTTCAGGCGTTTTCGCGGCAGACAGGCAACGCGCTGATCGATCAATCAGCGGCGAATGGCGAGTTTATTTTTCTGTTGCGCCGCAAGTAATCGCCGCCTAGGGACGCGTTTCCCGCCCGTAAAAGCGAGCTCACTAAGGGTTTGTCAGCAAATAACTTTGACTTACGGCCGCTGGATTGGGATGCAATACTAGTGTTTAGTCACGTTAAAAATGACGGTATGTCGCGCGGCCATCGGTGTGCACCGCCAGGCGCAAAATTTGCTCATGCCGGGGCATGTGCAAATTTTGCAACGACGCGGTGCGCCCAAGCCCAGCCGGGCAGGCGTCAAAGTTATTTACTGACCAGTTCTAAGGGCGCAAAATGCTCAGGATCGCCGCCTCTACCTGCGCGTCCCTCGGTTCAAGCTTAAGCGCCTGACGTAGCGCAGGCAACGCCTCGCGACCCGCCCCACCCTGAAATTGCGCCAAACCGAAGCACCGCCAAGCCTCGCCGCTACTGGGCTGCTCCTGCGTCCAGCGCTGACAATTGCCGAGCAATCCACCGTAACTGCCTGTTCTACGCGCGGCTTCGGTCTGCTTGGCATACGCATCAATGCGCACCCTTCGAGCCTGCGCTGCATTCGCCTGCTTTGCCATATCAGCTTCGGGGCCGACCGTCGCGGCGGCGGGTGAGGCAGCAGAGGCAGGAGAGGCAGCTTGCTTCTTCGCCGCCTCGACCGTAGCGGGGGGCAGTACGAAAACTACCGCCGGATCCTCTGGAACGGCTGAAGGGGTTGCCGATGTTGGCGCCGGTGAGGGCAATTTTGAGCCGAGTAGGTCATCAAGTGTTGCTTGCGCCGATACCGCCAGAACCAGCATTTGCGGCCATGCAGCAAGATAGTCCCGACGCCAGCCGGACAGCAGGATAAGGGTGGCAGCCAGCAAAATCACGATACCGGTTGCGAACGCAGGCGCGGTCAGCGGACGCGCCATCACCAACGAGTCGCCGTTGGCCTCCCAGTCGGTTTCGGTGTCGCGTGCCAAGCGCAAATTGCGCGGCAATCGCCACAGTGCGACCGGCCAGAATCCGAGCGCCGCGCCGCGCCATGCGGCATGCCAAGCACGTGACCAAAGCAATTTTCGCTCCGTGGGTTCGCTGTGATCGGCGGGTCGGGTAATTCCAGTCACCAATTGCAAGCTGAGCAGCCATTTGCCCGGTGTGTTGCCAAACGCGCGATGAATCAAGGCGGACGCCGGAATTGCCAGCAACACGACGAGCGTCGGTAGCAGCAACACCGAGCGGAGAATCACAAAACCTTCGGCGAGCAACGGAGATATAGCGTCAACAAGGTAAATCGCCGCATAAAGCACCAACGCGATCAGCGCATAGTCAATCAGCCGTGCACCCAAGCGTCGCCACGGGCTGGCGGCGGTCACAAAGCCCGACGCACTGCGCGTCAATTCCATCAGCCGCAACTTGAAGATCCATGCTGTATCGTGCTGTGGCGGGGGTGCACCGATGAAGATGGAGCCTTCGCGCCGCCACTTAATGATGGCCAACCGCGATAAGCTGGCTGAGGCACCTGCCACCACCTGACTGCGGCTCATCCACGCAGCAAACACATACGCGACAACGGTGCTGCCCACCCCAAACAACAGTGCTGACGGCCACGACATCGCAAACCAATCGGCAAACGCGCGGGCGAGGCTGTAGCACAGCAGGCTGGATGCGGCGAGCAGTGCGAGCCAAACCAGCGGCGAGGCCCACGCGCGTCCGTCCGGCAGCGGCTCCGCGAGCGCGTCTACTCCGGGCAGTGCCTTGGGCAAGACGGCTACGGTTGCGACTTCGGACACCTCATCGATGTCGCCAGCCAAAATACGCGAATGGGTGCCGCCCTCTGGCGAGGCGATCCCGCCCTGACGACCGGCAATGGGCAAGCGCCATGGCCCCGCGCCAACGCCCGGATTGAGCGCGGCATCATAATCTTTGCGGCGAATCGGATCGACTAGGATTGCGGCGGCGAGCGCTGCGAATCGCACCGCCTCCTCCGAATCCCCCGAAGCATCACGCGGAACCGCCCAAAAGCGCCGCACGACGGTTCGCAACGCCGCTTGTATGGCGTGGGTCGAGCTCGATGAATTGACTTCGAGCGCGTCGTAGAGGCTGTTGCGCATGCAGTGATGGGGGTCAATAGTGTCGCGATGATAACCGTATCGTGGCGATGCGCTTTACGACCACGCAAGCGGAGACACGTATTGCGCCGCACCAACAAAAACGGCCCCGAGGGACCGTTTTTGCTGTCGGACGAAAGTTGGCTATGCCGCGACTTTCGCCACTTTGCGAGCGGGCAATTTCTCTTTGATCCGCGCCGATTTGCCGGAACGATCACGGAGGTAGTAGAGCTTGGCGCGACGTACGTCGCCGCGGCGCTTGACTTCAATGCCTGCGATGATCGGCGAGTACAGCTGGAACGTACGCTCCACGCCTTCGCCGTTGGAGATTTTGCGCACAATGAACGAGCTGTTGAGGCCCTTGTTGCGCTTGGCGATTACCGTGCCTTCAAAAGCCTGAACGCGCTTCCTCTCGCCTTCAACCACGTTGACGCTCACGATGACGGTGTCGCCGGGGGCGAACACGGGGATCGTCTTGTTAAGACGAACGATTTCTTCTTGCTCGATTTGAGCGATGAGAAACTTGGACATTGTTAATCCTTTGTTGATGTTTTCAGAGTCTGAGAGGTGTGCGATTGGTTTGATCCAATCTGACTCGCATCACGGTGCGAGACTGAACACACATCAGGTTCCGGTGCTGTTTTCGCTTGATTGAGAAGCTTTGACGCACGAAGGAATTTCCTGCTAGACCTTTGATTGTATCGTGATTTCGTCAATCATGACCAACTCTTCAGGCGACAATTTAGCGCGTGCCAGCAGATCGGGGCGGCGCATCCAAGTGCGGGCCAGCGCTTGTATGACGCGCCAACGGTTGATGGCACCATGATCGCCACCTGCGAGTTCGGTCGGAATTTCTTCGGTGACCGATAAAGTATGCGCATACTGCGGCCAGTCGAGCTTGCCTGCGGTGAATGATTCGAAGGCTGCCGATTCATTGTCGCCCAACGCACCGGGCAGCAATCGCACGCAACTGTCGATCACGACTGCCGCTGGTAACTCGCCACCGGAGAGCACGTAATCGCCAATCGACACGATCACGTCGACATTGGCGTCGATCCAGCGCTGGTCGATGCCTTCATACCGACCTGCAACGAACGTAAGATGCTTCGCCCCCGCTAGTGTTTGGACTTGCGATTGCACCAGCGGCGTGCCGTCTGGACTCATAAAAACAACGGTAGTTCGATCACCGTGCCATGCGCGGGCGGCGGCGAGCGCGGCGTCGAGTGGAGCGGGCATCAGCACCATGCCAGGCCCGCCTGCTGCGGGTCGAGTGTCGATTGATTTGCGGGCGTCGGTCGCGAAATCGCGCAGGCCGAAGCCTTGATAGCGCCACAGACTCAGCTTTGCCGCGCGACCGGTCACGCCGTAGTCGAGCGCGTGTTCCGCCAATTCAGGAAATGCTGCGATCAGGGAGATCGACAGCATAGGCTATTCCAAGCCTTCCCAGTCGACGTCAACACGTTGCTCTGTGAGGCTCACCGAGCGAACGATGGCATCGACAAACGGGATCAATTCGTCCACGCCAGACGCCTGTTTGACGCGAAGAATAGGATGTGCGCCGGACTCAAAAATTTCGGTAATTTCACCGAATACGCGGTCGCCGTTGGTGCACGTCAATCCGATCAAATCGAGCCAGTAATACTCGCCCTCCGGCAGCGCTGCAAACAGCGCGCGATCAACAAAAACTTCTTTATTGGTAAGCTTGGCCGCAGCTTCCGGAGAATCAACGCCGACCAGTTGCGAAACAATGGAGTCGCCGTGGGGACGCGATCGGGTGACCGAGAACGTGGCTGTGCCGATCAACAACGTCTTTGCTTTGAGCAGCGTTTGCGCGTCTTGCGAGTAAGGGTAGACATGCACCGCGCCGGTCAGCCCGTAAGGACGACCGACCTTCCCCATCGGGACAAGTTGCGGGGTGGTGATGCTTATTGGGCTCACCGGCGGCTGGCTTTTAAGCGCGTCGAGTGAGCGGAGCGAGCGGAGTGGTCAGCGGAAATGCGCAAAACGCAAATGCCGTGACCCACTCGAATCTCCGAAGCGCGAATTAAGCGGCGACGGGAGCGGCCACAGGTGCCGCGGCTGCTTTGGCGATGGCGGCTTTAGCTGCGCCTTTAGCGAGCTGAGTCACGGTGTCGGACATCTGCGCGCCTTTGCTCGTCCAGAAGGTCAAACGATCTGCGGCGATACGCACGTTCTCGGCACCTTCCTTACCCACCGGGTTGTAGAAGCCAAGACGCTCGATATAGCGGCCATCGCGACGGTTGCGCGAATCGGCGACCACGATGTTGAAGAACGGGGCACCGCGGGAACCACCACGGGAAAGACGAATAACGACCATGACTGAGAGTTTCTTTGTTGGCGAAAATTTTGGTTAGCCTTAAATTATAAGGCGGCGGGGGCGTTCTGACTAGCCGCGTGTTTTTTGGATGCGAAGTGTGCGGATACAGCTTTTTCCTATAAGCCTTACTTTGCTTGGGTTAAGCGCATAAAATATCAAATATCGATTAATTGATATTTATGCCATTAGTCCATGCCAATGAACGCTTTAAGCACAAAGCTGTAACGCTGCGCGTGACTGAATCTACGCTTTGGCGACAGAACGTTCGACCAACGTTCGTAGCTCCGGCAGGCAGGAGCCGCAGTTGGTGCCGCACTTTTTCGCGGTTTGCAGGGCGGAGAGTTTGGATGCGCCGTCGCTGGTTGCCGAGGCGCAAAAATCGATGATCTCGTTTTCCGACACGTTGAAACAGTTGCAAACGACCTTGCCACGCGGTTTGAAACCGCGCGGAGCGGCGGCGATACCCGCAAGCAAGCGTTGACGCAATTCAACGACTGACGCGCCAGACAAAAAGAAGTCGCGCATCCATGATTCAGCGGCCAAATCACCGGCCAAACGCACACCGACTAATCGCCCATCGTCAACGCGAACACGGCGACTGAGATTGCGACGGGGATCGTCGTAGGCAAGCGTGTCAAGCCCGGTTAGTCCTAGGATGCGATCAATCTGCTCCAGCGCCGAGCGTTCAGGCGCGTGCTCAGCGGCGAGTCGGAGAACGACGCCGGGGCGCTCGTTGCCGATCAACGTGGTGCTGGCAAAAAACGCGTTGCTGGTTTCAGAGAGAGATCGAGCCATCTCGCGCAATTCGTCGCACACCGCCACCGGGTCGCGGCTGCCTTCCACATAGGCAAACGACACCAGCGACCACGGTAATTGCGCCCGCTCAACCCGCACGGCGGTGTGCTTGAGTTCGGGCTGCTTTGAGATCGGATCAAACGCAGACAACGTTAACGCATTGATGCCGTGTGATCCGGATGATGCGAGCGTCAATTTGCCCCAATGCATCGGCACGTAACACTGCCCCGAGCGCACGTCGTCACTCACCGCTAACCGCACCACCAGCTCACCGCGACGCGACGCTACTTTCACCACTTCACCGGCAATCAGCATGCGACGCGCGGCGTCGGTGGTGTTCATGGTCAGCAGTGGCTCGGGCTCGTGGCCATAGAGCAGCGGCACGCGTCCGGTGCGGCTCATGCCGTGCCACTGGTCGCGCAGGCGGCCGGTGGTCAGCGCCAGCGGATGGCGTGCATCGACGGGCTCGGCCACACCCTTGTACGCCGTCACTTTGAACTTGGCCTTGCCGGTTGCAGTTGGGTAAATGCCGTCTTCGTAGAGACGCGTTTTGCCAACCGTTTCGCCTTCGCGCAACGGCCACTGCTGCGGGCCGTGCGCGTCGAGCGACGCGTAGCTCATACCCGTGATGTCGAGATCGCGGCCGCGCGTCGTTTCGCGGTGTTCATTGAAGATGTCCTCGGGCGTTTCGTAGGGGAATACCGTCGACTGATTCGGTCGCAGTTTTGCTTCCAGTCGTCGCGAAAAATCAACCACAATGTCCCAGTCGTGACGCGCGCTTCCGGGAGCGGGTAACACGCCGTTCACATGGGTAACGCGCCGCTCGGAATTGGTGACCGTGCCGTGCTTTTCGCCCCACGTGCTCGCGGGCAGCAAGACGTCAGCGAGTTGCACGGATTCAGTGGTGCGAAAGGCTTCTTGCACGATCACGCATTCGGCGTTGGCAAACGATTCGGCCACGGCGCGCAAATCCGGCAGGGATTGGGCGGGGTTGGTACAGGCAATCCATAACAGTTTGATCTCGCCGCATTTGACCGCGTTAAACATTTCGATGGCGGACGTTCCGGGGATCGATGGCAGCGAATCGACGCCCCAAAACTTCGCAATTTCTGCGCGATGTTCGGGGTTCACCACCTCACGATGTCCGGGCAGTAAATTGGCCAGACCACCGACCTCGCGACCGCCCATTGCGTTCGGTTGCCCAGTCAATGAAAATGGTCCGGCACCGGGTTTGCCGATCTGCGCGGTAGCCAAATGTAGGTTGATTAACGCGGCGTTTTTATCCGTGCCGCACGCTGACTGATTCAAGCCTTGACAAAACAGCGAAAGCGTGGCTTTGGATTGCTTCCACCAGCTCGCCAGCTCAATGATTTGCGCTTCGTTCACGCCGCAAATTCGCGCCGCCCACGTAGGGGTGCATTCGCGCACTGCGGTCTTGAGTTCGGCGAATCCTTCGGTATGCGCGCTGATATAGGCCGCGTCCACCGCGTCTTCCCACAGCAACCCGTGCAGCACCGCGTTAAACAACGCCACATCGGTGCCCGGCAGAATCGGCAGGTGCAAATCAGCGGCGCGCGCCGTCTCGGTGCGGCGCGGGTCGATGCACACTACTTTGAGCGCCGGATTTTTAGCCTTTGCATCTTCAAGCCGTCGATACAAAATAGGATGTGCCCACGCCGCGTTGCTACCCGCAATCACGATGAGTTCGGCGTGATTCAAATCGTCGTAGCACGCGGGCGGCGCATCGGCGCCGAGCGTTGCTTTGTATCCAGCAACCGCAGACGACATGCACAACCGCGAATTTGTGTCGACGTTGTTAGTGCCAATCAAACCTTTCGCGAGCTTGTTGAATACGTAGTAATCCTCGGTCATCAACTGGCCAGAAATGTAGAAGCCCACGCTGTCGGGGCCGTGCTCGGCGATGGTGGTGGCGAACTTGTCGGCGAGCGTGTCAAGCGCTTCGTCCCAACTCACGCGCTTGCGATCTTCACTGCGACTGCTGCGCATTTCGGGATGCAGTGCGCGACCATACGGCGTGGTTGTCAGATGCAGCGTGCTGCCCTTCGTGCAGAGCCGACCGAAGTTAGCGGGATGATCTGGATCGCCACGAACGGCGGTGATTAGTTTGCCATCGGTGGTAGCAAGTACGCCGCAACCCACGCCGCAATACGGGCAGGTGGTCTTGATTTCAGCCATCACAACTAGTCATCCCACAGCGCCAAAAGCGACAGGCAACCACGCTTCAGCTTTTGGTGAGAACGCCCATTTGATTGGGGTTAAGTGGCAGAAACACATGAAGTCGATAAATCGCAATAACCATGCCTAAGCCCATATATCATGGGCTTTTCACACAAAAGCTGCTTGAAGCTCCGTTGCGTAACGAGCTTATGAAAGTGCAACGAAAACACGCGAATTTTCTACCTTCACCGGAAATCGTTTTGTGCATCCCACGTCGGGCGCCACGGCTTCACCGCTCTTCAACTCAATCGACCAATTGTGCAGCGGACATGCGACCCGCTCGCCAAACACAATGCCTTGCGACAGCGGACCGCCTTTGTGCGGACATTTGTCGAGCAGCGCGAACACCACATCCTGATCGTTGCGGAACACCGCAACGTTACCGCCGTCGGTTTCACTGCGTTCAATCACGCGAGCACCGAGCACCGGAAGCTCATGCAATATGCAAACAAAGCACCAGTGTGCAGTGGTTACCGGGTGCCGCTCAAGTA
>ENA-OFCE01000341-OFCE01000341.1-metagenomes-genome-assembly--contig:-NODE-341-length-31725-cov-5.434323_pt1 | contig 31725 bp, 27 predicted proteins | sample MGYA00153388_OFCE01 | MGnify analysis MGYA00153388 | reverse complement strand
CCCACCAGCGCCCCCCACTTCACCATCGGCGGCACCTACAACGGCACCGACTTCAGCGCCGACACCGGCACCAACAAGCTCACCCACTGCGGCGCCAACACAGGCGCCGACACCAGCACCTACCCCCGCACCCACGGCCGCGCCGACGCCTGCACCTACCCCAGCCCCTACCCCAGCACCAACGGCGGCGCCCACACCTGCGCCTACCCCCGAACCCACTGCGGCGCCGACAAGCGCTCCAACGGCAGCGCCGACACCGGTACCGACCAGCGCACCCACGCCGGCGCCAACGGCGGCACCTACACCCGCACCCACCGCTGCGCCAACACCGGCAACTGGAAATGGCCCGACGACGATAGGCAATCTCCCACCAGCACCCCCCACTTCACCATCGGCGGCTCCTACACCCGCACCGACTTCGGCGCCGACACCGGCACCAACAAGCTCACCCACTGCGGCGCCGACAACGGCACCGACAAGCGCACCCACGACAGCCCCGACACCGCCGCCGACAAGCGCGCCCACGGCGGCACCTACGATTGCACCCACCGCAGCACCGACACCAACACCGACGAACGCACCCACTGCAGCGCCAACACCGGGGCCCAGCAATGGCCTGACCACGGTAGGCAACATCCCTCCGGCGCCTCCCACATCACCATCGGCGGCGCCTACGAACGCACCCACTGCGGCGCCGACGCCACCGCCTACAAGTGCGCCGACGGCGGCACCTGCACCGGCACCGACACCGGCACCGACGAACGCACCAACGGCAGCGCCGACGCCCGAACCCACAGACCGGCGCGGCTTGCTGCTGCAAAGCACGATAGCTACCGACAACAACCGCTTCATGGGCAATGAAGCAGCCATCGGCGCGCGCCTGACTTCTAGTCAGCCCGCGCTGGCCGCAGTGCTGCAGTTGGCGCCGGGCGTGGAAGTGCGTTCCACCGGCACGATGCGCTTGAACGACGACTGGCGGCTGCCCGACACCACACAACGCACCGGCGCTGCGGCCATGACGCTCACGCTGCGAGCGGCTGGCGATCTGACCATCGGCCAGACCCTGAGCGATGGCTTCAGCGCGTCCACCACGCCCACGGCAAGCGCAGTGTTGAGCGGTGCGGGTGCGAACCTGAGGCTCATCGGCGGCGCGGACCTCAACGCAGCCGACCCGCGAACGACCTTTACGTCGACCACGGCGGGGGACGTGGTGATAGGCCGCGCCGCCGCGTCGCCATCGGCACAGCCGCCGGCTGTGCTCGTACGCAGCACCACGGGCCAGATCGAAGTGGCCGCCGCGCGCGACGTGCGACTGTTGAACAACGCGGCACGCATTTACACCACGGGCCGCGCCATCAGCAGTGCGACGCTGCCTGAGTGGTCGCGCGTGTCCCTGGCGCCCAACCAGGTGCTGCGCGACACGGCGGGCAACGCCGTCGGGCCCTTCTTCACCGGGGCCGGCAGCATCACGCTGACTGCCGGCCGCGATGTGCTGGGCAGCCCGACGCGGCAGTTCGTCACCGACTGGTGGTGGCGCCAGGCCAGCATCAACGCCCCCGGCACGCCGGCGGCGTGGTGGAGCCGGTACGACCAGTTCCAGCAGGGTGTGGCGTCATTTGGCGGTGGCGACATTGCCGTGCGGGCCGGGCGTGACGTGGTGGACTTTGAAGCCTCGACGCCAGCCTCGGGCTACAGCCTCCGCGCCGTCACCGGCAGCGACGGCAGCCTGCTGCCCGCTGCAGCCTTCGTCTTGCCGGGTGGTGAGTTGTCGGTGGTGGCCGGGCGCGACATCGTCAGCGGCCTGCTGTATGGCGGCGGTGACAGCGGTCGGGCCATTGCGGGTGCAGAGATCCGCCCGGCCGCCAACACCGGTCTGGGCCTGTCGCACCCGGGCCTGCAACTCTTCTACGGCGGCACCGACTGGACGCTGCAGGCTGGCGGCGAGTTGACGCTGGGCCACCTCAGCAACCCGGCGCTCTTGGCTGGTGTGGTGCAGGCCTCGGGCCAGGCGCGACTGGATGTCGTCACGGGCCTGGACAACGGCGCGTCACTGACGGTGAGCAGCGCCGCCGGCGACGTGTTGTGGAGCGGCCGCCGCACGGCCTTGTCTCCGCCCACCGACCCGCGCAACAGCGTCAGCGACCTGACTCGCCAGGCGCCCGGCGACCTGCGCTTGCTGGCTCCCAGCGGCGACGTGCGCGTGACCACCCCGATCCTGCAGCGCCCAGCCGGCGACGGGCGCTTGCAGGTGCTGGCCGCTGGCGAAGTCGCGCTGTCGAGCATGACGGTGGGCGCGACCACGCCTGCGGCTGGGGCCCAACCACAGGCCCGCATCACCGCCGAGAGCGCGTTGGTGCGCGACTGGAACCGCACGACGCAGGCCGAACCCGGTTTGGACACTGGCAGCCGCGCCCCGGTGCGCCTGGTGGCGCGAGAAGGCGATCTCACGCTCGCGGCCGACCTGCGCAGCGCGCGCCCGCTGCGCGCCGTGGCCGGCCGCGACCTGCTGGGCGCGGGCAGCGCCGCACTCACCGTGCAGCACCAGGGCGCGGGCGAGCTGACGCTGCTGCAGGCCGGGCGCGACGTGGTGCTGGCCGACAACAGCGCGGCCCGCGTGCGCCTGTCGGGCCCGGGCGACTTGCTGGTGCTGGCCGGCCGCGATGTCGACCTGCAAAGCGCGGCCGGTCTCATCAGCAATGGCAACCAGGACAACCCCCGCTTGCTGCCCGAAGGCGGTGCACGCATCACGGTGGTCAGTGGGGTCGACTGGACCGGTGCCGACTACCGCGCTGCCGTGGCGGCCGGCCTGCCCTTGAAGGGCGGCGGCGCCGGCCTGGTGGCGCTAGAAGGCGAGCTCTGGGTGGCGTTGACGGCACTGGATGCGGGGCAGCCCCTGCCCGCAGCCGGCAGCGACGCACTTCAGGGCGCAGCCCGGCAGTGGCGCGCGCTCGGTACGGCCGAACGCGAACAACGCACCCGCCAACGTGTCGGCGCCGAGGCCTGGGCCAGCGGCCTGCGCGAGGCGATTCGGCGCAGCGAAGGCCAGGCCGCGCCCGCTGCCGATGAAAGCGCGCCAGAGCGCGCCTTGGCCGACGCGCGTGCGGCTCTGGCCTACGCAGCGCTGGATCCGGCGCGCCAGGCCGAAATCACCGCCGCCCTGCAGGCCCAGTTGCTGGCGCAGGCGCTGCATACACGCGCCGGCAATGCCGATACCGTGCGCGGCTTTGTGGCCGCGGTGTACGACACCTGGGCTCCCGAGACGCGCGCGCTGCGCCTGCACGACGTGCTGTTCGCCGAACTGCGCGCCGCTGGCCGTGGCGCGGCGCGGCTGCCGGCAGGCGCCGCGCGCGACGCCGCGTACCAACCGGGCTACGACGCGCTGGCCGCGTTGTACCCCGGCAGCGCGCGCCGGCCGGGCGACATCCGGCTGTCCAGCAGCCAGGTCAAGACCCAGCAGGGCGGCGGCATCCGGCTCATTGCGCCGGGCGGCAGCATCGACGCCGGGGCGCTGACTGGCAGCACAGCCAAGCGCGCCAGCGACCTGGGCGTGCTGACCACCGCCAGCGGCGCCATCGAGGCCGTGGTGCGAGACAACTTCGCTGTTAACCAGAGCCGCGTCTTCACGCTCGCGCGCGGCGACCTGCTGATCTGGAGCAGCACCGGCAACATCGACGCCGGCCGCGGCGCCAAGACCGTGACGGGCGCGCCGCCGCCGGTGTTCACCATCGACAAGGACGGCAACGTCGTGGTCGACACCAGCGGCTCGTTCTCGGGCAGCGGCATCGCCGTGCTCGACGCAAGCAGCGCGCTGGACCTCTTTGCCCCGCAAGGCGAGATTGCCGCCGGCGAGGCCGGCATCGCGTCGCGCGGCGCAACCTTCATCGCCGGGCAGACCCTGCGTGGCAACGACTTCACGCTCGGCGCCGGCGCTGTCGGCGCGCCGACCAAACCCGAAACAGGCGGCGCCACCGCAGGCCTGGCCAACCTGGGCCAGCAGGCCAGTGCCGCCACTGCACGCGCCGAGGCCGGCAGCGAAGAAGAAGACCCCCGCAAGCGCCGCCGACAGCGCCGCAGCCTGCTGCTGGACTTCCTGGGCTTCGGCCCGGGCGCCTGAGCATCCCCTCCTTCTCGTGAACCTGAAATTCATCGCCCCCATGCCCACTTCGACCGCCCTGAACCGACGTCTGCAGACCCGCGCCCTGCGCGTCCTGGTGGCCCTGACCCTGTGCACCCCGCTGTGGGCCCAGGCCTGGTGGAACGATGCCTGGCCGCAGCGCACGCGCATCACGCTGGACACCACGGACAAGGGCGTGCTGCTGGCTGAGCCCGTGACCGGCGCGGCGGTGGCCTTGCGCCTGCACAGTGGCAACTTCGACTTCACTGCCGCCAAGCCCGACGGCAGCGATTTGCGCGTGGTCGCAGGCGATGACAAGACCGCCCTGCGCTTTCTCGTCGAGCGCTTCGACGGCGTCAACGAACTCGCCGTTCTTTGGGTGCAATGGCCCAGCGTGCTGCCCGGCAGCGACAAGAACACCGTGCACGTCTACGCCGGCAACCCCCAGGCCAGCGCCGAAGCCGCGGCCGACGTGCTCGACACGGCCATGCTGGCCGCCGTGCACTTCGACGGCACCGAGCGCCTCGGGCGTGAGGCCCGCGGCCGCGTGCAGCTGGCCGCCGCGCACAGTCCGGAGACCAACGCCCTGCTGGCCGGCGGCGCGCGGCTGGACGGCATGCCGTTGGTGTGGCCCGCGGCCGATGCGGTGAAAGTGGATGCCGGCGGCGCGGCCACGGTGTCGCTGTGGGTCAAGCCCGACGCCGTCGACGCCGGCACGCTGCTGGCCTGGGGCCCGCTGCAGCTGGTGGTGCAGGCGGGCAGGCTGAGCGCGCGCCTGGGCGCGGCACGGGCCGAGGGCGGTGAGCTGCGGGCCGGCACCTGGAACCACGTCGCCGTGACCCTGGCCGGCGGCAAGATGCGCCTGTACGCCAACGGGCTGGAAGTGGCGCAGGCCGACGCCGCCACCCCGACCCTGGCCGGCGAGTGGCGCGTGGGACAGGGGCTGCGCGGTGCGGTCGACGAAGTCCAGCTGGCCAGCACCGCGCGGCCGGCGGCCTGGCTGAAGCTAGCGGCCGCCGCCGAGGGCACAGAGGGCCGTCTGGTGCGCGCCGCGAAAGAGGGCCGCGACCAGCCCGCTGAAGGCGCCTCGCCGGGCTACATGGGCATCCTCGTCAAGAACCTGACCATCGACGCCTGGGTGGTCATCGTCATCCTGGCCGCGATGTTCGTGCTGGCCTGCTGGGTGATGGTGGAAAAGCTCGTGTTCATCGGCCGCGCCGACAGCGACAACCGACGCTTCCTGGCACGCTTTCGCGATTCGGGCGAGAGCGTGTTGACGCTGCGCGACGCCCAGGCGCACCCGAACTCGTCGCTGTACCGGCTGTACCTGGCGGGCCTGCGCGAACTTGAGCGGCGCAAGGTGGGCGAGCAGCAGTCGCCACCGCTGAGCGGCGCGTCCCTGGACGCGGTGAAGGCCAGCGTGGACGCCGACCTGGTGCGCGAATCGCACCGGCTGAATTCAGGCATGGTTTGGCTGACCATCGCCATCTCCGGCGGCCCCTTCCTGGGCCTGCTGGGCACGGTGGTGGGCGTGATGATCACCTTCGCGGCGATTGCGGCGGCCGGCGACGTGAACATCAACGCCATCGCACCGGGCATCGCCGCGGCGCTGCTGGCCACGGTGGCCGGCCTGGCGGTCGCGATCCCGGCGCTGTTCGGCTACAACTACCTGGCCACGCGCATACGCAACATCTCGGCCGACATGCAGATCTTCGTCGACGAGTTCATCACCCGCGTGGCCGAGCAGTACGGCGCACGTTGACGGACACCTGCAATGTCTGCCGACGTCAAGACCGAGAACGCGCCGTATGACGACATCAACGTCACGCCCATGCTCGACCTGGCCTACGTGCTGCTGGTCATCTTCATCATCATGACCACGGCCGCCGTGCAGGGCGTGAAGGTCAACTCGCCGCTGACCAAAGCGTCTGAGGCCATGAACAAGCCGCAGACGCGGGCCATCACCATCACCGCCGACGGCCAGATTTTTCTTGATGCCTACCCCGTCAATCTGGAGCAACTCGCCAGCCAGCTCGCTGGCTACAAGGCCGCCAACCCGGCCCTGCCCGTGGTGTTGAAGGGCGACGCCGAGGCGTCTTACGAAGTCGTGATGCAGGTGCTGGAGGTGGCCAAGAAGCTGGACATCACCGAGATCGGCCTCGTCACAAAGCGCGCCGCGCCTTGACAAAGAGAAAACGGAACCGCCATGCAGGTACAGACCGAAATCAAGGCCTACGACACCATCAACGTCACGCCAATGCTGGACTTGGCCTACGTGCTGCTGGTGGTGTTCATCCTGATGACCACGGCCTCGATGTCGGGCCTGAACGTGACCCTGCCCAAGCCCAGCAACACGCCCAGCACCGACAAGCGCGAGCTCGTCGTGGTGCAGGTGATGCCGGGCGGGGCCCTGCTCTTCAACGGCGCGCCGGTGACGCTCCCCGAACTGGAGAGCCGGCTGCAGGCCGCGCAGGCCCGCGACCCCAAGCTGACGGTGGCCATCAAGGGCGACGCCCGCGCGCAGTACGCGCCGGTCATCGGCGTCATCGACCTGTGCAACCGGCTGGGCGTGGACATGGGCCTGGTCACTGCCCGCATCGGTACCTAGGGCTGACTTGAAACAACCCCAAGCTCACTTCGTTCGCGGCACCCGGGTGGCGCGTCAGCGCCGTCGGGCGGCCGTGGGGCACTGACATGGCAGGCCTGGCCGAAGACAACCTGCAGCCGCGGCGCACACCCGCCTGGCTGATGCCTGCGGCCATGGCGCTGCTGGTGCTGGTGTTGCTGGGTGCGGCTGCCTGGTGGTTGAAGGGTGTGATGGGCCAGACGGCCGCACCGCAGCGCCAGGTGGCGCGCATTGCCGTGCTGCCCGACACACCGCCCCCCCCGCCCCCGCCGCCGCCCCGAGAACAAGCACCACAGCAGCGTGAACAAAAGCCGACGCCGCAGGAAGCACCCAAGGCGCGCGAGGCCGAGGCCGCGGCCGCGCCGCTGAAGATGGAGGGTGCGGCCGGCAGCGGCCCGAGCGCGTTTGCCGCTGGCACCGTCACCCAGGACTACAGAGGGGGCACCCCGGCATCGGCACCCTCGCGTGCTGCGCCCAGCGGCGTGGACCGTGCCCAGGAGCGCCTGTTCGCGCAGTCGGTGCGGCAGCAACTGCAAGGCGAAATCGAACGGCGCCTGCGCAACGAGCAGGTCGAATTGACGGGCACCTTCAATCTCTGGTTGTCGCGCGACGGCGCCATCGAGCGCCTTGAACTCGTGCCCGGCGCCGATCCAAAGGACGACGCCGACTTGCGTGCGGCCCTGGACGAGACGAGCCGCAACGTGCGGCTGCCGCCACCGCCGGCTGCGATGCAACAGCCCTTGCGATTCCGCCTCACGGTGCGGCCGCTGGGTTGACCCTAATCACCGACTTTCATCTCTGTTGTCACCGCCGCCATGACGATCCTCCTGACCCCTACACCCCCGCGCCGCAGCGCCGCAGTCCAGGCAGTCGCGCTGGTGTGTTTGCTGGCGGTCGGCAGCCCTGCATCGGCCCAGGACAGCGCCCCGGCCAGCGCCGACGCAGCGGCCCTGCAGCAGTTACGCGCCACCACGCTGGCACTGATCGAGGCCCTGGTCAGCCAGGGCCTGCTGACGCGGGACCGTGTCGACGCCCTGCTGCGCCAGACGCAGGCCCCTGCGCCCGCATCCACTGCGGCCGCAGGTGCGCCCCCGCCGGCGCGCTGGGGTGACCCACCCGTACGTGGCGCCGCCGCAGCGCCCGTGCAGCGCGTGCCGTTTCTGTCGGAGACGGCGCGCGCGCAGTTGCGCAACGAGATCCGCGACGACGTGATGGCTGTGGCCCGCACCGACGCCTGGGTCGCCGGGCTGCTGCCGTCGTGGCCGCGCACGCTGCGCCTGGGCGGCGATGTGCGGGTGCGTGCCCAGTCCGAACTTTTCGGCAAAGGCAACCTGCCCGCAGAAGACTACCGGGCGCAGAACGAACTGTTCACCAACCCGGCCTGGGCGCCCGACCTGCTGAACAGCACCCAGGACCGGCACCGCCTGACGCTGCGTGCGCGCCTGGAACTGGCCGCCCGTTTGTCCGACACGGCCAGTGCCGGCCTGCGCCTGTCCACCGGCACCACGACCGGCGCGAGTTCGTCGTCGGCGACGCTGGGCAGCCAGTTCAACAAACTCAGCGTGACGCTGGACCGGGCCTTCCTGCGCTGGGAACCGAGCCCGCTGTTTCGGCTGACTGGCGGCCGCATGGCCACGCCTTTCGTCGGCACCGACCTGCTCTGGCCCGACGACCTGTCGGTGGACGGTCTGGCCGCGCAGACCGGATACACGCCGCGTCCCGGGCTGGAGTTCTTCGGCACCGTGGGCGCGTTTCCGCTGCAGGAATTCAATGTCGACACGCGCGACAAGTGGCTGTTCGGCATCCAGGGCGGCGTCACCTGGGCGCCCGACCCGACCGCGTTGTTGAGCGTGAGCCTGGGCGTCTACGATTTCCGCCGCTTCGAAGGTATCGCCGAGACCGGCAATGCCCTGGGTTTGCCGACAGCGGCGCAGCTGGCTGGCACGGCACCCTACCTGTCGTCGGCCTACCCGGCTTCGGTGCGGCTGAAGGGCAACACGCTGATCAACATCAACCCGCCGGCCGTCACCAGCGCGCCGGTGTGGGGCCTGGCGTCAAAGTTCAGGCCTGTCAACCTGAACGCGGCCCTCACGCTGCAGCGCGGTGCCACTGAGGAAATCGGCATCAGCGTGGACTTCGTGCGCAACAGCGCCTTCGATATCGCGGACATCCAGCGCCGCGCTGCCGACCCCCGCGTCAGCGCCGTCAGCGAAAAGACCACCGGTTGGCAGCTGCGCGGCAGCTTCGGCACGCCGCGGCTGGCCGAGGCCGGGCAGTGGCAGGCCTTCGCCGCGCTGCGCCGCTTCGACCGCGACGCCTGGCCCGACGGCTTCACCGACACCACTTGGCACGGCGGCGGCACCAACTACCAGGGCTACAACCTGGGCGGCGGCTACGCCGTCGACCGCAACCTGTGGCTGGGACTGCGCTGGACGAGCACCCGCAACCTGGACGACGGCAGCAAGGCCGCGGCCGGACAGTCCAACCTGCAGAACGCGCCGTACAGGCTGGAGACGCTGCAGGTTGACCTCAACACGCGCTTCTGACGCAGCCCTGGTGCACACCATCAAGCACACCATGAAGCACATCACCCAGCTCAACACCCGAGGCAAGCCCGCTCGCGCCCTGTTGCTGACCCTGGCGCTGGCGCTGGCGCTGCCCGTGCTGGCACAGGCCCCCGCCAGCAACAACACCGTGTCGCGCGAGCGCGAAGCCCTGCGCCGCGCCCAGGCCGCCTTGCAGCAAGCCACACAGGAACGTGACGCCTTGCAAAGCGAACAGAGTCGCCTGAGCCAGGCCAGCAGCGCCGCCGAAACCCGCCTACGTTCCCAGAGCGCAAGCCTGGCCCAAGCGCAGCGCGAACTGAAGCAAGCCAATGAGACGGTGCAGACCCTGCAAGCCGAAGTGCAAACGGCCCGCCAGCAACAGGCCGACACGCGCACCGAGGCCCAGACCCTGCTGAACGCCGCCGAGCAGCGCTGGCGCAGTGAACGCAGCACGCTCACGGCGCAATCCGACGAGCGCCTGCAAGCCAACCGCGCGCTGGCCGAACGCCTGCAGACCACCACCGCCGCCCTGGCCACTGCGCAGGACAACAACCGCCGCCTGCATGCTCTGGGCCTGGAAGCGGTGGACCGCTTTCGCGGCGTGACACCCACCGACCGCCTGTTGCGCCGCGAGCCGGTGCTGGGCCTGGCCGACGTGGCGGCCGAGGACACTGCCGAGGGCCTGCGCCAACGGCTGGACGCATTGCGGCTGCCGGCTGCGCCGCGCTGACAGTGCCGGTTCAATACCCGAAACGCGCCTTGCGTGCCCGCGGCTCGATGCAGCGCCGGCCATAGTCGATGCCGCTGAACGAGGCGTAGTCGGCCAAGCTGCGTTCGCGCCCCAGGCCATAGACCCCCAAGTGTTCGCCCGTGTCGCCGCCATCGAACAGCAAGGTCGCCAGGCGTGCCGTGGCACGCGCCGTCATTTCGGCTGAAGTCGTGGCCCGCTTTGTGTCGTGTTCCGGTGACCAGTGCAGCGGCCGTGTCGCCTGGCCCGCCGCGTGATACAGGTGGTACATGGGCAGGCCGGGGATGTGCACGATGTCCCAGCCGCGGGTCCAGGCGCGCAGCGCATAGGCCTGCTCTTCACCATGAAAGTACAGGCCCGGGTCGTAGGGCAGTTCGTACACCGCGCGGCCGGGAGCAAATAGGCAGCCGGCGGCGATGTGAAGTCCGGGCACAGGCTCGGTGCTGTCGACTGGTACACCCTCAAACAACAGTACTGGGCCAGCGGCCGCAAAGTCACTGTCCTGTTTGACGACATGGGCCAGCACGCGGTGCGTCACGAGCTCGGCACGGGGCTGGCCATCGCGCATCCGGAAAGGGTTGGGGTAACCGCTGATGAGGTGGCGCGGGTGCACGTCTGCCAGGCGGTGCGCCCAGTGCAGCAAGGCGTCGTCCCAGCCGGGCTCGAACCAGGTGTGCGAATCGATTTGCAGGAACCAGTCCTCGCCTTCGTACAAGGCCATGGCCAGCGCGCGCGCCCAGCACGGGCCGCGGGCTTGCAGGGCGTGCACGCGCGTCCAGCGCATCGTGCTCGCCCACTCACCTTGCAGCCGCAACTGCTGTTCTGGCAAAGCCTGCTCGACGATGCCGAAGCGCAGCCGCCCGGGGTGGCTGGCCTGTGAAAAGGCGCTGCGCAGGGTGAACTCCAGCAGCGGGTCACAGTACGCGGCGATGCTGATGAACACGGTCTCCGTGGCCCCGCGCTTCACGCCGGGGCTGCTTTGCGGCTCAGGCACGCCGATACGACACTTCCCGGGTGTGCTCCACCAGCCGCAAGCGCGCCGGGCGCACGAGGGTCGTGCCGTCGAAGTCGCGTACCGGCAGCACGCCTTCGTTGCAGCGCTGCACCAGGTCGGCCAAGGTCAGCGCCGAGGGCAGATAGCCGCGCAGCACCATCAAGCCCATGGCGCGGCAGTTGTCCCAGGCCCAGAGGTCGTGCCAGTGCAGGTCGCGCTCGCTCCACACCGAGACATGGCGTTCGCTGGGCTTGTCGTCCACTGCACCCTGCACGATGAATTCCGGAGCCACCACTACCAGCCAGGCACATCGGTAAATCAGCGCATTCAACAGGTCCAGCCCTTCGCTCTTGGGCATGTGCTCGATGCAATCGCCCATGATGACCAAGTCATGGCAGGTCAGGGTGTCGCGCCACCACCGCGCCGCGTCGGTCTGGTAAAGAGTCGGATAAGTCTCGCGCAGCGCGAAGCGGTCGATGCAGCTGGCGTCAACCTCGATGCCACTGAGAGAACAGGCAGGTGCAGCGCGCCGCAGCATGTGCGCGAACTTGCCTGAACCGGTGCCGATGTCCAGCGCCGTGGTGGGCGCCATCCAGGTAACCAGGGTCTCCAGCACTTCGTCGAAGACGGGGAGCGAACCAAGCATCAGGAAATTAATCCAAATGTCTTGATTTCAACACGTGGATGTGACAGCCCGGTGAGACCAGGCGCTTGCGCTTCCAGCCTCGCCAGCCTCGCCAGCGGCCCACCGCCACCACCCTGCCAAGCGGCGCGACTGGCAGAATTTGCAGGGACGCCGGCCAGCGCGGGAATTTTCTCGCCACCCCAGTCTGATGACCATAAAACCTTGTTGACGCCCCCCGCATCGGTACAGACGGCCCCTGTGTCAGTGGTGAAAATCAACCCCTACGCACCACGGCCGTTCGTCTTCACCGACCTGGCCCTTTGCCTCTTCGCCGCGTTGCGCGGTGGTGGCTTGGCTGTGCAACTGGTGCTGAACACGCTGCCGGCTGCGGTCCCTTGCATTGTGCGGGGCTAGACACCGGCTTGGCTTGCCGAGCATGACGCCGCGCTCGACCCACGTCGAATCGTCCTCAACAACGCCGACGCCTTGCCCGCACCCAAGCTGCCGGCGGACAGCTTGGCTCAGGACGCCCGATTGGCCTAGCCCGACTTTGTCAACTTTCCGCCCACTTTTGACCCGTGCCTTCTGCAATCCCTTGTCAGCATTGGGTTTCGTCGTGGCGTCGAAATGTAGTGCCAAAATATTCCAATTAGCCTGATTCCAAAGCACTGCTTTCCGTGCGCCACCCCGTGCACGTTCGTTCGCCGCACCCAGACCCGCAGTCGCATCTCGGGCGAGCCCTACGTCACTTACCGCCTGATGCACAGCGCCCGGGTCGGCAGCACCATCAAGCAGACCACGGTGCTCAACCTAAGCAGCCACTTCGAGCTGCCCCAAGCGCAGTGGTCCGCGCTGGCCCGGCGCATCGATGCGTTGGTGCGCGGGCAGCGTTCGATGCTGGAGACCACGCTGCCCGAGTAGGCGCAGGCCTACGCGCAACGCTTTGCAGCTCAGATCATCGCGAGTAAGCCTGGCGTGCCAAGCCTGGGCGCGGCGCCGGCGGCGTGCGCAGCTCCCGCTGCCGCAGTTGCTGCCAGGACTGCCGCCAACGCTGCGGCCATCCCACTCAGCAACCCGCTTGGTAGCCCGGCCCACAGCCCGGCCAGCCCGCCCAGTGAAGCGGGCGAAGTCGCGCGCTACCAAGAGGTCGATCTGGACTCGCTGGAGCTGGTCGATCCGCGCAGCGTGGGCGTGGAGCACGCTGCGCTGTCGGCAATGCGCCAATGCGGCTTGGAGGACAAGCTCAAGCCGTTGGGTCTGAACCGTCCGCAGATCGCTGCGGCCGTGGGCAACATCGTCGCCCGCATGGCCCAGCCAGGCAGCGAGCTGGCCACGCACGCCTGGCTGGGTGAGACTTCGGCCTTGAGCGAGTTCATGGACCACGACTTCCAGGCCATGGACCTGAACGGCCCTTACCGTGCCTCGGACGCGTTGTACAAGCACCGCGATGCATTGCAGGAGCACCTGTTCGGCCAAGCCCGTTCGATGTTCGGCCTGGGTCAGACCATCACCTTGTACGACCTGAGAAACAACTACTTCGAGGGCGTGGCCTCTGGGCTCAGTTCGAAAATGAGCAAGGCCAAACGCGGCCACAGCAAGGAGGAGTGCCGCAGCGACTGTCCGCTGGTAACGCTGGCCATGGCGCTGGACGCCAGTGGCTTAGTGCGGCGCGTGCAATTCTTCCCCAGCAACGCCAGCGAGCCCGCCACGCTCAAGGGCATGCTAACGGGCCTGCACGCCGCCCTCGGCGCCACGGTGGTGATGGATGCGGGCATCGCAGCTCAGGCCAATCTGACCTGGCTGCGCGAGCAGGGCTATCACTACGTGGTCGTGTCCAAGCTGCGCGAACGACAGTTCGATTAACCGATGAGGTGATTTGCGCTGCCACGCCCGAGCCGCTTCGCGCCGTCGGGCTGTGGTGCAAGAAATTTCCGCAAGGCACGGACGACGAGGTGTGCGTGCTACTGGAAGAAGCCTGGCGAAAGCACGCCATGGCCACGCACCTCCAAGGCCACTGACTGATCAGCGACGAATCGCTGCGATGACGAAGGAAAAGGGCTCACCATGATCACGCAGCAGAGCCAGCATGAACACAACCACGCCGCCTTGCTGAAGGGCCTGCGCGCACACCTGCAGCCATTAACTGGCGATGCGCACCAGTACGACAAGTTGCTGATTCAGATCGGCCGGGCGCGCTTTGCCTTGCTTGGAGTAGCCTCGCATGGCTCCAATGAGTTCTATCGCGAGCGGGCAGAGATCACCAAGCGCCTGATCCCCGATAAAAGCTTTAGGGCCGTTGCCGTGGAAGCCGACTGGCCCGACGCCTGGCACGTCAATGGCTACGTTCGCGGTTTGTTACCCGAAATGGGCGAGCGGGTTCACCGAATTTTGGGCCAGCTCGTGCGCGATCAGTATGCGCACGGTGCGGTGCTGGTGGGTTTTGGCATTCATCGCGGTTGGGGGGGAGGATGTGTTCCATCAAACCGGAACGCCTTGCTTTCTGTTGCCAAGGCGAGACGAGGCTGCGCTGCGCTCGTTGGTGGCGTCACAGCGGCTGCAGCGTGCCATCGGTGTGATCTATCGGCCCGACACAGAACGCCAGAGCCACTATTTCTACACCCGCCTGGCGCAGCAATACGATGCTGTTATACACATCGACGACACCAGCGCCGTGGAGCCGCTGGACGTGGGTCCGGTGTGGATCGACGGCGAGGCGCCGGAGACGTTTCCGTCAGGTATTTAATTATCCATTAGGGAAGCGCGATGAAAACGAGCGTGATTGAAGTGCACGACATGCTGTCGGTATTGACCGTGGACGAAGTGGAAGAGCGGATTGGCGGGGTTCCGGGTGTCGACAGCGCCACAGTGAATTACGCTGCCGGAAACGCCACCGTGCGCTACGACGAAACCCGACTCGAGGTCGCCGATATCAAGGTGATGGTGCACCAGCGCGGGCCTCATCCCGCGGGCGGACCGCTACCCGTCGATGGCGGCGAACACGAGCCTGCACGCAAGCCTGATGAGGTGTCAGCGCCGAAAGTTGCGTCGGCCTCTGCTGCAAAGCCCGAAGCCGCCATACCAAAACCGTCCACTGGCGCGACCGCCGCCGTGCCCCCGGTGGCAGTTCCCGCAGGAGCCGGACAACAGGACAAGTCGGCACCGATCGCGAAGCCTTCAACGCCGCCGTCGGCAACGCCCGCTGCTGCGCCGAAACCGTCGCCGGTCGCTCCGGCCGCGCCGGCCGCGAAGACGTCAACGTCAGCAGCCGCGGCGCCAAAAGCCGCCCCCGATGCGAAATCGCCGGCGCCCACGGCTGCCGAGCCAAGAGCTGACTCCTGGAAAGTACATGCGCTCTCACTGACGGTGACTGCGAGCGTCGCCTATGCCTTGTGCGCCATTGTCGACGTCATGTTTCCGCGCTTCGGGCTGCTTGCTGCACTTGCGCCGGCCAGTCCCTTGCCCATCTCTGGCAGTCCGCTGGCTTACCTGACGGGATTCGCGCTCTTCACCGCCGCTGGCTTGGTGTTTGGCGCCGTCCATGGATTGGCATGGGATTTCTGGAGCAAGAAACTGCGGTGATGATGACGCCATGGAAGCGAATGCCTGAACAAGCATGACGCCCCGTGACGCCCGATCATGCCCTTTGAGAAAGTGCGATGAGAACGAGCGTCATTGAAGTACGCGACATGCTGTCGGTATTGACCGTCGACGAAGTAGAAAAGCGGATTCGCAATGTGCCGGGGGTATCAAGCGCCACAGTGAATTACGCCGCGAGAAGCGCCACGGTGCGCTACGACGAAACCCGACTCGAGGCTGCCGATATCAAGGTCATCGTGCACCAACGCGGGCTTCAGTCCGCAGACGAAGCCCTAACGAAGCACGTTAGCAAACACGAGCCCGCACACAAGCAGGCTGCAGCGCCGACGCCGCGAGCGGCCCCGGCCTCGACGTCAACGCCTGCACCGCCCCCACTGCCTGCAGTACCTGCAGCACCCGGTGTGCCTGCGACGGAAGCTCCCGCACTCGACGACCCGACGTGCGACTCAGCTTCGGACGCGCCGCCGCCGCCCCATCCACCCGCCCTGGCGAAGGCAGGAAGCCTTGACGATCCTTCCGTCAAGGACGCGGACGAAGTGGCAAGAGATCTCGGTGTCGACATCGAAAACGGGCTCACTTCAGAGGAGGCGTCGCGTCGGCTTGCGCAAGACGGACCCAATGAACTCCGCTCTGCCCCGCGCCAGCCCGCGTGGCGCCGCGTCCTGGCGCACTTCCAGGACCCCGTGGTCTATCTGTTGCTCGCCGCCGTTGCCATCGCTCTCGTCGCCTGGGGGATTGAGGGCTGGGTCGGCTGGCCGGTGGATGCCATCGTCATCGCGATCATCGTCCTGCTCAACGGCGCTCTGGGTTATGTGCAGGAAGCCAAGGCGGCGGACGCCGTGGCCGCACTGGCCCGGATGACCGCGGCGACCTCCGCAGTTTTGCGTGACGGTCAGGTGCTGCGATTGCCCAGCGCGGAGCTGGTGCGTGGTGATTTGATCGTGCTCGCAGAGGGTGACTCGGTCGGAGCGGACGCGCGCCTGCTTCAGGCCGCGTCGCTGCGCGTGCAGGAAGCCTCGCTGACGGGCGAGAGCGAAGCCGTGCTCAAGGATGCCGCCACGTTGCGCGAACCGGCGCCGCTCGGCGACCGGCTCAACATGGTCTTCAAGGGCACGGCCGCGGCGCAGGGAACGGGTCGCGCGGTGGTCACCGCCACCGGGATGGCGACCGAGATGGGGTCGATTGCCCACATGCTCGAGGCGACGCAAGAGGAGCCGACACCGCTGGAGAAGGAAGTCGCCCGCATCGGGCGCATGCTGGGCATTGCGGTGGTCATCATTGCCGTCGTGGTGGTGGCAACCATCCTGTTGATGTCCGACATCCGCAGCGCCACCGACGTCGTCCCCGTCTTGCTGCTGGGCGTGTCCCTGGCGGTGGCGGCCGTGCCCGAGGGGCTGCCGGCGATCCTGTCGGTGGTGCTCGCTTTGGGGGTGCAGCGGATGGCCAAGCACCACGCGATCGTCAAGAAACTGTCGTCTGCGGAGACTTTGGGATCCGCCTCGGTCATCGCCTCGGACAAGACCGGCACCCTGACACGCGCCGAAATGACGATCGTACAGGTCAAGACCGCCTCGGGCGGCAGCCACGTGACGGGGGTGGGGTACGCGCCCGAGGGGCAGGTGCAACAGGAAGGCACCGAACTGGCGGCTGGAGCGTTGCGTGAAGAGACCATCGTGGTGCTTGGCGGCGGCAGCCTGGCAGGCGACGCCGAGTTGCGACAGGGGGCGGGGGGCGAGTGGGAAATCCACGGCGACCCCACCGAAGCGGCGTTCCTGGTGGCTGAGCGCAAATTGGGCCCGCCCGAGATGCGCGAGCGGCGCGAGCAGCGTTTCGAGCGCATCGGCGAAATCCCGTTCACCTCCGAGCGCAAGATGATGTCGACCATCGAGATCGACCACGAACACGGCGACGAAGTTGTGGTGATCACCAAAGGTGCCCCGGACGTCCTGCTCGAGCGCTGCAACCGGGTGCGGGTGGGGATGGATCTGGTCGACCTCGATGACGCGTGGCGGGCACGGCTATTGGCAGATGTCGACACGCTTTCCGACGCAGCGCTGCGCACGCTGGCCGTGGCCTATCGACCGCTCGCTTCGGGCGAGGATACCCAAGCCACGGAGTCGCTCGAACGCGATCTCGTGTTCGTGGGCACTGTGGGCATCATCGACCCACCGCGCGAGGAGGCGGCGGTGGCCATCGGCGAGGCTCGCCGGGCCGGCATCCGGGTAATCATGATTACCGGCGACCACCCGCGCACCGCCGCACGCATCGCCGCGGATCTCGGAATCGTGGAGCCTGGTGGCGCCGCGCTGACGGGGTCACAGCTAGACGCACTGGACGACGCGGGCTTTGCCGAGGCGGTGCGCAACACGTCCGTCTACGCCCGGGTGTCGCCCGCGCACAAGCTGCGCATCGTCGACGCGCTGCAGGCCGACGGCGACGTCGTCGCGATGACCGGCGACGGCGTCAACGACGCGCCGGCGCTGAAGTCGGCCGACATCGGCATTGCGATGGGGGTTACCGGGACCGAGGTAACGAAGGAAGCGGCCAAGATGATCCTCGTCGACGACAACTTCGCTACGATCGTCGAGGCTGTGCGCGAGGGTCGCGGCATCTTCGACAACATCCGCAAGTTCCTGCGCTACCTGCTGTCCGGGAACATGGGCGAGGTGCTGACCGTCTTCCTGGGTGTCGTCGGGGCGGGAGTGATCGGCCTCTCGGGCACCGGCGGCGCAGTGGTGCTGCCGTTGCTCGCCACGCAGATCCTGTGGATCAATCTGGTCACCGACTCCTGGCCGGCCCTGGCAATGGGCGTCGACCCGGCATCCGACGACGTGATGGCCAGGAAACCGCGGCAGCTGAGTGAGCGGGTGATCGACGCCCGCATGTGGTCGGGGGTGATCCAGATTGGCCTCGTGGTGGCAATCGTGACGCTGCTGACGATCGACATCTACCTGCCGGGCGGACTGATCGAGGGCACACACGACCTCGCCACGGCGCGCACTGCGGGTTTCACGGTGCTTGTCCTCGCCCACTTGTTCAACGCCTTCAACGCGCGCTCGGACACCACCAGTGCGTTTGCGCACCTGTTCTCCAATCCGTGGCTTTGGGGCGCGATCGCGCTGTCGCTGCTGCTGCAGGTGGTAGTCGTTAACAGCGAATTCCTCAATCTCGCCTTCGGCACCGTGCCGCTGGCGTTTGATCAGTGGCTGGTGTGCATTGCGATGGCCAGCGTGGTCGTGTGGTACAGCGAACTGCGCAAGCTGGTGATTCGAGCATGGGGTCAACGACGTGACGCCTGACGTGTCCGCTCAATTGACACGAGTCGAATGCTTACCTGCGATCAGGCGAATGACCCCCACGCTTCTCCAGGATTCGCGGTAACCTGATCTCATCAGGAATGCGATTAGGCCGAGCGCACACGTAACATCCAATTTGCACTGAGTTGCGCCAATGCAAAGATCGCGACCCGTTTGGAAAAGTAAATGATGACAGCAACAAGAAGCCGCTTAAAGGAGTACACCATGACGAAATGCGATACCTGCGGTAATGAATACGACAAGTCTTTTCAGGTTGTGGCGCAAGGCAAGACCTATACATTCGACAGCTTCGAATGCGCGATCCATACGCTCGCGCCTACCTGCGCACATTGCGGCGTGCGCATCATCGGCCACGGTCTGGAAAAGAGCGACCGGATGTTTTGCTGCGATCACTGCGCCGAGCACGCGGGCGTGAAGGAACTGCGCGATCGCGCCTGACGACCGCGCCTGATTCAATGGCATACGCTTCAATTTTGAAAACTTAGACCAAGGACAATAGACATGCAAAAGCTCGAAGACCTGATGAGCCGCGACGTGAAAGTGATCAGTCCCGATATGAGCATCCGGGAAGCCGCAAAACAGATGCGCGACGGGGACTTTGGAATGCTGCCAGTCGGAGAAAACGATCGGATGATAGGGACGATCTCGGATCGCGACATCGCAATACGCGCCGTTGCCGAGGGCAAGGGTGCCGACACCAAAGTTCGTGATGTGATGTCTGATGGCGTCGCCTGGGCTTACGAGGACAACTCGGTTGAGGAGGCCGTCAAGATCATGAGTGAGCGTCAAGTGAGACGTTTGCCGGTCGTCGATCGCGACAAGCGGCTGGTCGGCATCGTGGCGCTGGGCGACTTTGCGGTCCAAAGTTCGGAAATACGGCCAGCTGCCCAAGCACTTTCGGAGATCTCGAAACCATCTTAGTGCGCTAAACCACCAACCTGGGGTCATCATGAAACAGCCAAAAATCTCATCCGACGCGCAAGTGCCGGGCAAGCCTCTTGATCCGCAGCAGTTCCCACTGCACGCGCAGACAGATGCGACCGCAGGTCGTGACAAAGTTCGCGAGGCGGTGCCTGTGCGTGCGCCGCGGCAATCGAAGCGCCCCGTGGAAAGAACAGGCAAGAGCCGAACTGGCACCTGACTTCAGCGTACGCATGTGCCAGAAAGGCAACGCGGGCTGCCTTTCTTTTCGGCGTAATCTGCGTCTTCTCGCTCCCAGCTTCACCCGCTCTCCTTGACGAGCTTGGGCCACTTGAGCAGCTCGGCGATCATCTACTGGTGGAACTATGCGGGAGGATTTCCGACCGGTTCCGAGCCGTTAGTGAGGATGTGCTCGGGTATGTCTGCCTGATTGATGTTTGCCAGGTATCCCGGCTGGAAACGCGGCTACAACGTGGTAACGGTTGACTCGCCGGGGCAAGGAACATCGCCTGGCCATGGGCCGCACTTCCGCTTGGATATGAATAAACCCATCAGCGCTATCCTCGACTGGCTCCAAACAGACGCCGCCGTCAAGCCCGAAAAAATCGCAGTTTACGGCGTAAGCGGCGGCGGCTACTTTTCGGCGCAAGCGGTCGCAGCGGATGACCGCATCAAGGCCTGGATTGCGGCCACCCCGATATTTAATATGGCCACATTGTTCAAGCGCGAGTTTGGCAGCGCTCTAAAGGGCTCCCGGGTGGTTGCTGAACACATTCATGCGGCTGGTGGGCTCACTGAATGAAAGCGCTGAGATCAACCTCAAAAAGTACTTGGCAATTTGGCACAGCGGATTTCAAGTGTGCCGTCGAGGCAGTATTCGCGAAGCCGAAAATAATGGACTACGCACGCATTCAAGCCCGGTCTCTCTTTTTTATGAGCGAAGGTGAGGCCCCAGAACTGAAGCGGCAGTCGCTTGAAATTTATACGGATTTTTGTCAACGCGGAGTGGATGTGACATTGCGTGAATTCACCGCCGCCGAGGGCGCAGACGGTCGCTGCCAAGTGAACAACCTGCGGCTGGCGCATTGGTTGATCTTTGACCGGCTCGGTCGCGTGTTCGGGAATGAGCCGGGCGATGTCCGGTTGCGCTGTTAGACATTGAACGGTGTTAGCAGCGGAACAGTTACATTCCAGAAATGGTTCGAAGGGCGCATGGTCGTGACCGAGGAGATCGCGAAACCAACGTGAACGATGCGGGTTGTCGGCGAATTCGCGTCGGTTCTCTGCGCCGTGTTGATCGCAGGCGTGCTGCGGCTCGCCTCGGGCGGTGCTTTCCAGAATAAATACACCGGCTGGCGAGCAGTTCGCTGCTGCCGACAGCGCTCAGCGCTGCAGAGCTTGCTCCAGCTGCGCCTTGTTCATTCTGGATCGGCCTTTCACGGCGCGTTGCGTCGCCTCGTTGCGAAGCTGAGCCAACGTGCGCCCACCCGCACCTTGATGCGATCGCAGACCACCGCGCCGGCTTGCCGACATGTCGTTGATCCACGAGGCGCTTGCCTGCTCGGACTCGCCATGTTGTGCCCGCTCCTTATTGACGGTGCGGGCCGCAATCTCCGCGGCGACTTCTTCTACCTTGCCGCGTTTGAGCAGGCTGTCTTTGATGTGCGCATACTGGCGCTCGCGCTTTGCGCTCCAAGACTTTTTCGGCATGTAAGCTCCCTGGGCAGTCGCTGGAAAAATGCAAATTGGCGAGACCGCCGCCAGGCCTTGATTAGCGCGAATGTAACAGCCATCGGCGGCCTATCGAAAGGCGGTTCTCGCACCGGTTCGGGATGCTCCGGAAGCTGCGGATCATGGATTGGCTCCGGCGTCTTGTCTGGTGACGGCGGCGCAGGTGAAGGCGGCTCAAGCGGAAGATTCGGTGTGTGCTGCCAGCCAGGTCCACTTTGATTACGGGGGGGAATCCAGTAACCATGAATTGCGCGTTCTTTTGCAATTAAAGTAACTGTAAGCAGCTCCGCTCCGAACTCAGGAAGAGGCTGCAGCACCGCAGCATCTGGTATGCCAGTACGCGAAACCGCGCCCACTTTCGCGTTGAGAAGAAGACTGTCGATGATGAAACCATCGTCTTCAAACACGTGGCTTAGCAGGTGCGTGTCTTTGTCAATCAGCAAAGTCGGACGCACTGCATCCCGTAAAACTAGGAAGTTGCCTGAAGTGTTCATATGACCACAATGGTACGCAGCGCTTGGGCTTGGTGCTGTCATCGGTTGCCGATTCTCCTGTCGGAATGCGCTTACGCGTCATCTGCTTGTCACCACGAACTAACCCGACTCGATTACCCACAGGTCCGTCGCGCGAAACCGTCGGTGCTCTCCACCAACTTCGGCAGCCACTTTCTTACACCGACGGCCTGACCGCTGCGTGGGATCCTCCAACAGTAACAGTAACGACACGGCCGGCAGGCTGCAGGCTCGCGCATCGGCACAAGCTCTACAGCACTTCGTCCGGCGCGCTGCCGCAAGCCGACCAAACCTGTTTCTTGACAACGTGCGACCGGGGAACAATAGCAGTTGCAAGCGTCATCGACATCGATATTCAGAAGAGACGGATAACGCGCGGCGGGTACGAGCAGACTCGGGGCTGCGCACCCGGCGCGCCCGGACAAGCAGCGCGACGACGAGTCGCCCGATCATTTCTTCGGGCGCGGATGATTAACGCCTTCCTCGATTTCGCCAAGCGCCATTCGACGGCGCCAGATCTCGATCAGCGCCATCGCCACGGCGAGTACCAGCGGCCCCAGCACGAAGCCGGTCGCGCCGAAGGCAAAGACCCCGCCGAGCACACTGATGAAGACAGGCACCGCGTGGATGCGCAGCTTGTTCTTGACCAGTAGCGGATAAAGCAGGTTGTCGATCAGGCCGACGACCAACGTGCCCCACGCCGTGAGCAGCAGCGCGTTGTTCCAATCGCCATTGATAGCCAGGTAGGCAGCCGCGGGAACCCAAATCAGCGCCGCTCCGAACAGGGGAAGGATTGCGAGTATCGCCATCACCGCGCCCCACAGAATCGGTGACGGAAGGCCCAGCCACCAGAACATAAGCCCGCCGAGTGTCCCCTGGACGACCGCGACGGCGAGCGTGCCAAACACGACCGCGCCGATCGTGTCGCGGATGTCGGTGCGAACTTGCTTGTTCTCGCTCGGCGAGAGCGGAACCAGCTGATCGAGGACACGCAGGATACGGTACTTGTCGCGAATGAAGTAGAACAGCAGGAAAAGCGTCACCAGCGCTGTGATCACGATGTCCATCGTTTGTCGCAATGCCCCGGGCAAGCCCTTGGCCAGCTCGTCGCTTACCTGCTGCACCTGTTTGTCAAGATTGACCTCGCGCTCGATCCATTTGCTCAATCGTGCAAGTTGTGGAAAGCGTTCGATCGCGAGCTTCCAGCGATTGGTATCAAAGAGTTTGCGTGCGGTCTCAATGCTGATGACTGCATCGCTGCCCACCTGCCGAACGACGAGCGAAGTCGGCAACGCGATCGCCAGTGTGATCGCAATAGCGGCCAGTGCGGCGGAGACCGAAGGCCACTTCTGGAGCTTTTTGAGGAGTCGCTTGTGCAGCGGATGGGCCAGCACGGTCAGCACAAGCGCCCAGGTGATCGCCGGAACGAAGGGCCTTACAAGCTGCCAACAGAGCCAGCCGACGACGACACTTGCGCCCGCCAACACCAGGGTCAACAGGCGCTCACGAGTCAGCCAGGGGTCGTCGGGAGGAGTAGTCATCGTAGGATCCAGTTGTAGTGGTCAAGTAATTCGGACAGTTCAGTAGATTTTTCAGGCGTCGATTCACGCTCGAGAGCGTTGGCTGACATGTTGCCCAGTTTTGAGTGCAGCCTGACTGCGTTGTAAATGCCAACAATGTAGTCGGCAATCTCGTTGATAGCCTCTGCGTGATTGGCACAGTCCTTCTGCCAAACCCGCTGCAACTCCAGATTCTGGAAGAAACGTTCCATGACGGCGCTTGATTTGTCATTCAGCCAACATTTGCATTTGTGGCTCCATGCTGCCCACCAAGCCATGCCTGACCAGCAGCGCCTGGTGCTCAGCGCTGGCGTATTGCGTGCCCCTGACCGAATGCGCGGTCAGTCCATGCGCTGGCTTTCTTTGAACGATCGCAACAACTGTAACCATGACCCAGCCCGCAATTTCTTGCGAGTGCAAGTCCAGCACGACCGCCAAATACCGCCAGCCGCTACGCGTGCGGATGTAGGTGCTGCCCGAGACCCAGACCAGGTTGGGCAAGGCTTGCCCAACGTCTATTGAGCACATTGCTTGAGACGGCCATCGTGTGTTTACTGTCCGCCGTATGAACAAACTTGCGCCGCCAAACAGGCCGCAAGCCATTGAGCCGCATCAAGGCAGCGCTCGCGATGCCTGACCATAGTTCAGACCACGCTCGGCCATGGCCGCTCGTAGCCTTCGGCTGCCGTAAGCCTTGTGACTGGCTGCGAAGGCGGCTTTGAGGTGGATGCTGGCAGCGCACAGCATGGGTGCGCCCAAGCATTTCTGGTGCGCCGCCGCGTTTGCGTAATAGCCTGAACGGCTGACTTCGAGAAGTCCGAATGCCTGGCTAATCGCCACTTGGGGACAAACCCTCTTATGCAAGTCTTCAATCAGCTTATGGCTCACCTGAGTTCCCATCTGCACGACTTTGAGTTTCAAGTCTGCATCAAATACTCTTGTCGATTTCAGATTGCTCACCGGTATTGCCACTGCGGTTCGACAACCTATCGAACCATTAATTTTTACTAGATCACTACGCTGTGCCTGGCTCCATTTTTTCACTGCCAATTTAGGTGCTTGTAGCGCCCGTAGTTATTGCATTACAAAAACATTTAGCAGTCAAAAACGGCGTATTCCCCACTTCTCATGCAATTTAACGCTTTTTTTGTGAAGAGCCCATGAAGCACCCACCTCCGATACAGTAAGTGGTTTGCAATCAGCTTGATGACCACTCCCCTCTCCTCCAAACGCGAGCTCTGGCTGCTGCTGACGCTGGCAGGCATTCAGTTCACACATATCGTGGACTTTATGGTCATGATGCCGCTGGGGCCGCAGTTCACGCAGTTGTTCAACATCAGTGATGCCAAATTTGGGTTGCTGGTGTCTGCCTACACCTTTTCGGCGGGCGCATCTGGCTTGCTGGCTTCGTTTTATGTGGATCGGTTCAGCCGTAAAAAACTGCTGCTGACGCTTTATGTTTTGTTTGGCCTGGCGACGCTGGCCTGCGGGTTGGCGCAAAGCTATGACACGCTGATGTTGGCGCGCATTGCCGCTGGTGCTTTTGGGGGCGTGCTGGCGGCCATGGCGCAAACCATCGTGGCCGATGTCATTCCGTTTGAGCGGCGTGGCCGGGCAATGGGCATTGTGATGTCGTCTTTTGCAGTGGCATCTGCAGCGGGTGTGCCAATCGGTTTGTTTTTGGCAGCGCACTTTGACTGGCACACGCCGTTTTTTGTCATTGCAGCGGTCTGCGGCGTGCTGGCCCTGGGCGCGTGGGTTACGCTGCCGCCGCTGGCTGGGCACTTGCAACACCAGCGCAGCTCGCCCCTTGCAAACATCTTGCAAGTGTTGAAGGATGGCAACCACCAAAAGGCGTTTGCATTTACCGCGCTGATGATGGTGGCGGGTTTTACCGTGATTCCGTACATCACAATTTACACGACCATCAACGGCGGGTTGACGGTGCAGCAGGTGCCTTATGTGTATTTGCTGGGCGGTGCAGCCACCTTGTTTACCACGCGCTGGGTTGGCAGGCTGACTGATTCGGTGGGCAAGGCAAAAGTGTTCAGCATGATGGCGGTTTTTGCTGCTGTGTCTGTGGTGCTGGTGACTGTCAGCGCGTCGTTTGGCTTGTGGGGTATTTTTTTGGTGACCACCATCATGTTTATTGGCATGAATGGCCGCATGGTGCCCGGCATGGCGCTGGCCACCAGTGCGGCTAACCCAAAATTACGCGGCACATTTATGGCACTTAATTCATCGGTGCAGTCTGCGGCCATGGGCGCGGCAACGTTTGTAGGCGGCCTGGTGATCAGCCGCGACGCGCAGGGGCTGGTGCAGAATTTTTGGGTTAATGCCATGATTGGCGCCGTCGCTACGGTGCTGACTTTGGTACTCGCCAAGCGACTGCATTTATACGGCGCTTCGCCCCGCGAACGTATCAGCCCGGATGCGGCTAAAGTCAGTTAAGCCATCAACTTTATAAAGTACGTTATGAAAACAAAAGCCGCCGTCGCCTGGCAATCAGGCCAACCGCTCACCATCGAAACCGTTGACCTGGACGGCCCCCGCTACGGTGAGGTGCTGGTGGAACTGAAAGCGACCGGTATTTGCCACACCGACTACTACACGCTCTCAGGCGCTGACCCCGAAGGCATGTTTCCGGCCATCCTGGGCCATGAAGGCGCAGGCATTGTGGTCGACGTGGGGCCGGGCGTCACGTCGCTTAAAAAAGGCGATCACGTGATTCCGCTGTACACGCCCGAATGTCGGCAATGCAAGTTTTGCCTGTCGCGCAAGACCAATTTGTGTCAGCTGATTCGCGGCACACAAGGCAAGGGCTTGATGCCCGACGCGACCAGTCGCTTCAGCCTGGATGGCAAGCCAATATTTCATTACATGGGCACATCGACGTTCAGCAACTACACGGTTGCTCCTGAAATATCACTCGCCAAAATTCGCGAGGACGCACCGTTTGACAAGGTTTGCTACATCGGCTGCGGCGTGACGACGGGCATCGGCGCCGTGCTGTTCACGGCCAAGGTGGAGGCCGGTGCAAACGTGGTGGTGTTTGGCCTGGGCGGCATTGGGCTTAATGTGATTCAGGGCGCGAAAATGGTTGGCGCTGACAAAATCATCGGCGTTGACTTGAACCCCGAGCGCGAAGCCATGGCGCGCAAGTTTGGCATGACGCATTTCATCAACCCAAAGACGACTGAAAATGTGGTTGACGCAATCGTGCAACTGACGGATGGCGGCGCCGATTACAGTTTTGAATGCATTGGCAATACGAAAGTGATGCGCCAGGCGCTTGAATGCACGCACAAGGGCTGGGGCCGCAGCATCATCATCGGTGTGGCTGAAGCAGGTGCTGAAATTTCAACCCGGCCCTTTCAGCTGGTCACCGGCCGCAAATGGGAAGGCTCGGCCTTTGGCGGCGCGCGGGGCCGCACCGATGTGCCAAAAATTGTTGACTGGTACATGGAAGGCAAGATCAATATCGATGATTTGATCACCCACACCATGCCGCTTGAAGACATCAACAAGGGCTTTGACTTGATGAAGCGCGGCGAATCGATTCGCGGCGTGGTGCTGTATTGATACCTACCGAAGCCGGATTTATTTAGTGTTTTAAGGCTTTGGCGCCCATAAAACGGGCGTTAAAAGCTATATATTTAATAGCAATGAACACACTTGAACCTTTGCGCACCATCAACGCTGGCGTGCTTGATGTGGCTTTTTATGAAGCCGGCCCAGCTGATGGTGCGCCAGTGTTTTTGATGCACGGCTTTCCGTACGACATTCATGCGTACGCTGAAGTGGCACCGCTGCTTGCGGCGCAGGGTTGCCGCGTCATCGTGCCCTACCTGCGCGGCTTTGGGCCGACGCGCTTTTTAAGCGAGGTCACGCCACGTTCAGGCGAGCAGGCCGCGCTTGGCGCTGACCTGCTGGCGTTGATGGACGCGATGGATATTCAAAAGGCCGTGCTGGCCGGATACGACTGGGGAGGCCGTGCAGCCTGCGTGGTCGCCGCACTGTGGCCCGAGCGCTGCGCGGGCCTGGTGTCATTGAACAGCTACAACATTCAGAATATTGCAAACTCGATGGCGCCGGACACCGCAGAAAACGAGCACAGCCTGTGGTACCAGTATTACTTTCACAGCGAGCGCGGCCGCGCCGGGCTGGCTGCTGACCGGCGCGCTTTTTGCCGCCTGTTGTGGAAGCTGTGGTCGCCCACCTGGTCCTTTGACGACGCCACTTTTGAGTGCAGCGCAGCGGCCTTCGACAACCCCGACTTCGTCGATGTTGTCATTCACTCGTATCGCCACCGTTTCGGCCTGGTAGCGGGCGACCCGGCGCTGTTGGACGTTGAAAAACGTCTTGCTGCACAACCGCCAATTACAGTGCCGTGCATTACCTTTGACGGGGTAGATGACGGGGTGCGCCCACCTGCAACGGCGGCACAACACGCACGCCACTTCACTGCCGCGCGCGACCATCGCCTTGTGCTCGGAGCGGGCCACAACCTTCCTCAAGAAAAACCGCAGGTGTTTGCTGATGCGGTTCTTGAACTCGTGGCGCCGCTGCGCGGCACGATGCAACTTAACTGAGAACTTCATGGCAACACAAGTCGATTTGCTTTCTGAACACGCCTGCTTTGGCGGGCAGCAGCGATTTTACAAACACGACTCAAAAGAAATTGGCTTGCCGATGCGCTTTTCAATCTTCCTGCCGCCGCAGGCAGCGCAGGGTCCGGTACCCGCTTTGGTGTACCTTGCAGGCCTGACCTGCAACGAAGAAACCTTCATGACCAAAGCCGGCGCGCAGCGCGTGGCTGGCGAGCTGGGTCTGGCGCTGATTACCCCCGACACCAGCCCGCGCGGTGCGAATGTGCCAGGCGAATCTGAAAGCTGGGACTTTGGTGTGGGCGCCGGGTTTTACCTGGACGCCACGCAACCACCCTGGGCTAAAAACTGGCGCATGGAAAGCTACATCACGCAGGAGCTGCTGCCCCTGGTGACGCAGCACCTGGCCATTGATGCGCAGCGTATCGGCATCTTTGGGCATTCGATGGGCGGCCATGGGGCTTTGAGCTTGGCACTCAGGCATCCGCAACTTTTCAAGTCGGTGTCTGCGCTTGCGCCGATTTGCGCGCCCACGCAGTGCCCGTGGGGGCGAAAAGCCTTTTCAGGCTACCTGGGTCCTGATGAGTCCACATGGGCAGCGCACGATGCAACTGCGTTGATGGGTCTCGTCTCAAAGCCGCCTTACCCCGGCGGCATCCTGATTGACCAAGGCTCGGCTGACAAGTTTTTGGCTGAGCAACTGCACCCTCACTTGTTCAAGGCCGCCTGCGCACGGGTGCATCAGCCTTTAAGTTTGCGTGAGCATGCGGGTTACGACCACGGCTATTACTTTGTCGCCAGCTTTATGGAAGACCACCTGCGCCGCCACGCGCAACAGTTGCTTGACGCAAGTGCGGCTCCGTGAATAAACCTGTCTGCTATATTTATTTAATAGCTATTAGCGCCCGTATCAAGGGCGCCAGGAGCATAAATAGTGCTTGAAAAGTACTGATGTCCAATTCGGGCAGCTTCTTGCCCCCGTAAATCATTACTGTGGCCACATTTTGTTTTTTCTATCAAACGTGACCGCGATGGGTGGGTTTTGCTGGACCACGCCACCAACTGCTTTGTCAGCCTGGTCACTCAAGTAGAGCTGTGCGCCGCTTTCGGTATGAAAATGTGCAGCCAACAGATTGCCAGCGCACTGTTGACAGCTGGCCTTGACCGCCAAGACAAAGAGTGGGGCAGCTTCGGAAAAATCGACGTTGACTCTCCGCTGATGTTTGATGCAGGCGATCCGGTACTTCGCTTTGGCCCTGCGCTTTGGCTTGCCAGCCTGCGGCAGCGCACACCTCGCTAGTGCGCAGCGGGTACGCAGGCAACCGGGTAACAGCTTGCTCTTTTGTTGCTTTGACCGGCAGTTGACTTCAGCTGCGACGGTGCGCGATATTCAAGCGATGCAACTGATGAGCCAGTAAGTTGCTATATATTCAGTAGCTGCTTGCGCCCGTATATATTGGTTTACAGGCCTAAATACTTAAAATCAGCCGAAAATCAGCATAAACGCGCCTTTGCCTCGGCGTACTCGCGCTTGAGCTGCACCACATAGTCGGCCGTGCTTTGAATTTTGCTGACCGAGCCGATGCCCTGGCCGCAGCCCCAAATATCCTTCCATGCCTTGGCTGATGCGCCAGCGTCTGCACCGCCGAAGTTCATTTTGCTGGGGTCACTCTCAGGCAACGCATCCGGGTCCATGCCCGCATTGCGAATGCTGCCCTTCAGGTAGTTGCCGTGGATACCGGTATAAAAGTTTGAATACACGATGTCGTCTGAATTGCTGGCAACAATCATTTCTTTGTAGCCATCGACTGCGCGCGCTTCATGCGTGGCGATAAATGCGGAGCCGATGTAGGCCAGGTCTGCGCCCATCGCTTGGGCTGCCAGTACGGCACCGCCGGTGGAAATAGAGCCGCTCAGCACCAGCGGACCATCAAACCACTGGCGAATCTCTTGAATCAGGGCGAACGGGCTTTTAACACCCGCATGGCCACCTGCCCCTGCAGCCACGGCAATCAGGCCGTCAGCGCCTTTTTCAATCGCCTTGCGGGCATGTTTGTTGTTGATGATGTCATGCAGCACCACGCCGCCATAGCTATGGGCAGCGGCATTGATGTCTTCACGCGCGCCCAGGCTGGTGATGATGATCGGCACCTTGTACTTCACGCACATGGCCATGTCGTGCTCCAGCCGGTCATTGGACTTGTGGACGATCTGGTTGATGGCGAATGGCGCAGCGGGTTTGTCGGGGTTGGCCTTGTTGTAAGCGGCCAGGGTTTCAGTGATTTCAATCAGCCACTCTTCAAGCTGCTCGGCAGGTCGCGCATTCAAAGCAGGCATGGAGCCGACCACACCGGCAATGCACTGTGCAATGACCATCTTGGGGTTGCTGATGATGAACAGCGGCGAGCCGATGATCGGCAGCGGCAGGTTATTCAAGGGTGCGGGCAGTTTGGACATGAATTGGGCTCAAAAAGGCTGTTTTTAGGTATGAGATATAGCTACAGACCAATGAATACGGGCGCAAGCAGCTATTAAAAAGATAGTAATCAGACTGCTTAGAACGCTTCCAGCGCCAGTGCCGTCACGCATTCCGCGCCTTCCACAATGCTGTCACGCATGCCGGGGGCTTTGGTCAGCAGGTGGTCAGCGTAAAAGCGGGCGGTGGTGATTTTGGCTTTCATGAAGTCAACGTCTACACCCTTGGCCAGCTCTTCTTGCGCAATCAGCAGCGAGCGCGCCATCTGCCAGCCAGCCACCACATTGCCAGCCAGCATCAGGTACGGCACGCTGCCTGCAAACACGGCGTTCGGGCTGTTCTTGCCAAAGTCAACGACAAATTCAATCACGTCGATCAAGGCCAGTCGCGCGGCTTTGAGGCGCTTGGCCACGGCCAGTGCGTCATCGCTGCCTTGTTTGAGCAACGCGCTTTCAGTCACCTCCATCTGCGCGGCAATCGCTTTGGCAGTTTGGCCGCCGTCACGCATGGTTTTGCGGCCAATCAGGTCGTTGGCCTGGATGGCCGTGGTGCCTTCGTAAATCGTCAAAATTTTGGCGTCGCGGTAGTACTGCGCCGCGCCTGTTTCTTCAATAAAACCCATGCCGCCGTGGACTTGCACGCCGGTTGATGTGACCTCCAAACTCATCTCGGTGCTGTAGCCTTTGACCAGCGGCACCATGAATTCGTAAAACGCCAAATTTTGCTTGCGCACTTCTGCATCGGGGTGGTGGTGGCTGGCGTCATACGCCGCAGCGGCGCTAGAGGCCATGGCGCGGCAGCCCTCGGTGTAAGCGCGCATGGTCATCAACATGCGTTTCACGTCGGGGTGGTGAATGATGGGTGCGCTGGCTTTGATGGAGCCATCGACCGGGCGGCTCTGCACGCGGTCTTTGGCAAAGCTCACAGCTTTTTGGTAAGCACGCTCGGCTACTGCAATACCTTGCATGCCCACAGCGTAGCGGGCCGAGTTCATCATGATAAACATGTATTCCAGGCCGCGATTTTCCTGGCCGACGATATAGCCCACCGCACCGCCGTTGTCGCCGTACTGCAGCACCGCCGTGGGCGACGCTTTGATGCCCATTTTGTGTTCAATGCTGACGCAATGCACATCGTTGCGGGCGCCCAGCGAACCATCTTTGCCAACCATGAATTTGGGCACGACAAACAGGCTGATGCCCTTCACACCTTCAGGCGCGCCAGTGACCCGCGCCAGAACCAGATGGACGATGTTGTCAGCCATGTCGTGCTCGCCATAGGTGATGTAAATCTTGGTGCCAAACACCTTGTACGTACCGTCGGCTTGTGGCTCGGCGCGCGAGCGCACGGCG
>ENA-OFCE01000338-OFCE01000338.1-metagenomes-genome-assembly--contig:-NODE-338-length-32164-cov-6.107851_pt1 | contig 32164 bp, 30 predicted proteins | sample MGYA00153388_OFCE01 | MGnify analysis MGYA00153388 | reverse complement strand
TGCTGAACCGAAGGCCAGACGCAGGCGAGCGCCTGGTTGAAGTGGCTGAAACCGCAAAAAGCGGCGCAAAAGACGACAGCAAGAAAAATGAGTGGCGCGCGCTGCCGGTGCGCGCCCGATTGTCACATGCTCTGGTGCACGGCTTCAACGAACACATCGTGCCTGACACGGAAGAAGTGTGGCAAAGCATTCAGGCCGAAGGCGGCAGGCCGCTGCACGTCATTGAAGGCCCGCTGATGGACGGCATGAACGTGGTGGGCGATTTGTTTGGCCAAGGCAAAATGTTTTTGCCGCAGGTGGTCAAAAGCGCCCGCGTGATGAAGCAAGCGGTGGCGCATTTACTGCCCTACATTGAAGCTGAAAAGCTGCTGCTTGAAGCTGCAGGCGGCGACGTGAAAACCAAAGGCAAAATCATCATCGCCACTGTGAAAGGCGATGTGCACGACATCGGTAAAAACATCGTGACCGTGGTGCTGCAGTGCAACAACTTTGAAGTGGTGAACATGGGCGTGATGGTGCCTTGCCACGAGATTTTGGCGCGTGCCAAGGTCGAGGGCGCAGACATTGTGGGCTTGAGTGGCCTGATCACCCCCAGCCTGGAGGAAATGCAGTACGTTGCCGCAGAAATGCAAAAAGACGACCACTTTCGCATCCGCAAAATCCCCTTGTTGATTGGCGGTGCAACCTGCTCACGCGTGCACACGGCAGTAAAAATTGCACCGCATTACGAAGGCCCAGTGGTTTACGTGCCCGACGCATCGCGCAGCGTGAGCGTGGCGCAAAGTTTGCTGTCTGACAACGCGGCCAAATACATTGATGAGCTGAACCTTGACTACAACAAGGTGCGCGAGCTGCACGCCAACAAAAAACAAACGCCAATGTGGACGCTGGCCAAAGCGCGTGCCAACGCAACGCTGATGGATTGGTCAAGCTACACACCGCCAGTGCCTAAATTTACCGGTCGCCGCGTGTTCAAAAACTTTGACTTGAATGAGCTGGCCAAGTTTATTGACTGGGGCCCGTTTTTTCAAACCTGGGACTTGGCCGGGCCGTTCCCTGAAATTTTGAAAGACGAGGTGGTGGGCACCGAAGCCGTGCGCGTGTACGCCGACGCCAAGCGCATGTTGACCCGTTTGATTGAAGGCCGCTGGTTGACGGCCAGCGCAGTGATGGGGCTGTACCCCGCCAACAGCGTGGGCGACGACATTGAAATCTACACGGACGAAACCCGCACAGAGGTTGCCATGACCTGGCACGGCATGCGCCAGCAGACTGAAAAAACGGCCATTGATGGCGTGATGCGGCCCAGCCGCTGCCTGGCAGACTTTATTGCACCGAAGTTGCTTGCTCCTGAAGTAATAGCTGCTCGCGCCCATGAAATAGGCGCTACAGGCATAAAACGCTTTAAAAATGGCAATTTGCCGGACTACATCGGCGTATTTGCTGTTACCGCTGGGCTGGGGGCAGAGAAAAAAGAAAAATACTTCAACGACGACAACGACGACTACTCGTCCATCATGCTCAAGGCTTTGGCTGACCGCCTTGCCGAAGCATTTGCAGAGTGCCTGCACCACCGCGTCAGGCAAGACTTGTGGGGCTATGCGCCTGCAGAGGCATTGAGTGTTGATGACATGATTGGTGAAAAGTACCAGGGCATTCGCCCCGCGCCCGGCTACCCGGCCTGCCCTGACCACAGCGTGAAAAAACAGATGTTTGAGTTGCTGGGTGCGGCTGATATTGGCATGGCCCTCACTGAAAGCCTGGCGATGACACCTGCTGCCAGCGTGAGTGGATTCATGCTCAGCCACCCTGACGCAACTTACTTCAGCGTTGGCAAAATTGCTGACGACCAGCTGCAAGACCTGGCCAAACGGCGCGGCGAAAAAGCCGAAGACCTGGCAAGACTGCTTGCGCCGAATCTTTAAAACGTTATGGATACGCGAGCACCCGACGCATTACAAAATGACACGCAGCTTTACCTGCGTGTGTGTTCTTTCGGCGGCCTGAAGCGTTAAAAGTTCACCACGCCGCGCATGTTGCGTTGCTTGCAGCGATCGTCAAAAAGATCGGCAACACACTTTTAATGAAAAGGGCACACGCCATGACCACAGCCATTGACTCCTTGCAACCGGGCCAACAAAGCGCGTCCAGCTCAGCCAAGCCTTTGTGGGCAGCGGTGGGCATCCTTGGCGCAGCCGTTCTGGCCATGGGCGGCACCATGATTTATCAGCAGCGTCCGGCTGCGCAAATTGCGCCAATGGCCCCGGTCGCACTGGTGGCACCAGCGGCAGCCTTGCCGCTTGCTGCGTCCAGTTCAGCCAACGCTGCAGACGACATGATTGAAAAGCCCGCCGCAGCGGTAAAACCCGCGCCAGCCCCGGCAAAAAAAGTCGTCAAGCCAACGCCCCGACCTACCGCTGCTCCTGCGCCTGCCCCAACCTATTCCAGCAATGCGCCGTACCCATACCCATCAGCTGCGCCCGCGCCCGTTCCAGCGGTCGCGCAGGTGTGCGCAAGTTGCGGCTCGGTGGAGTCCGTGACGCCCGTGACACGCACCACCAAGCCAGACGGCCCCGGCGTGGGCGTGATTGCTGGCGGCGTGGCCGGTGCCGTGCTGGGCAACCAGGTGGGGCGTGGCAATGGCCGCGCTGCAGCAACCATCCTTGGCGCAATTGGTGGCGGCTGGGCAGGCAATGCCATAGAGCGCAACGTGCGCAAAGAAACCGTCTACCAGGTCGGTGTGCGCATGGACGACGGCTCGCGCCGCACGATTGAAGTTGCGCAGCCGCCCGCTGTGGGCAGCCAGGTCACGGTGAATGGCTCGACCATTCGCGGCAACGAAGGTGCTGTGTACAACGCGCCCGCGCCCGTCACGCAGCGGGCACGTTTGCCGCAGCAACAGCCGCAATACAACCAGCAGACAAATTACTGACGCTGTAAAGTTAGTGAGGCTCACGCCAAGCTGAGGTCACACTTTGGTAACAAAGGATGCGCATGGTTGAGGTTTTTATATCAAAGCAAACCACCATGCGCCAGCATTTCCTGGTCTTGAGCATCGCTAAAAATACCTCCCGCCTCAGCGGCATTGCGCTTGCCACCGCGCTGTTGGCGGCCGGCTGCGGCGGCAACGGCGACACGTTTCCGACGCGATCGACTGAAGCCTCGACCACCGAAATTTCAGTCGGCTCTCTGCGCCTGATTGGGCAGCAGGTGTTGCCGCGCCGTAGTGAATTCGCAGGGACGGTGGTGGGCGGTTTGTCGGGCATCGACTACGACTCCCTGACCAAGCGCTTCATATTGGTTTCAGACGACCGCACCACGGGCGATTCAGCGGGCGCGCCGCGCATGTACTTTGCGAATTTGGCATATGACGCCAACAGCTTTACAGGCCTAACGTTTACCTCAACGGTCATCATGAAGCAGCCCAACGGAAGCACCTATCCAAAAGTGGGAACCCAAGGGTCAGGTTTTGCAAAGCAATATCTGCGACGAAAAAGCACCAGCGCTTGTTCATCGAACCGGAACAAGCCGCACGCTGGTGAAGTCCGAAACAACCAGACCAGCCAACAGTGGCTGCAAAAGGCCAGCGGGCAAACCGACAAGTAGTAGTTAGCCACACAACGTCGGCGAATCCACTGGAAACCGTCACGATTCAGTATAAACATGCACTGTAGCGCAATAAACACGCGCGCTAGCAGCTCTTATACTTATAGCGTCTTGTTCGCACATTCAAGCCCACCCCGCAGCGCGCTAAGGGCAAATCAGCTGCACGCCCGGAAAGTAGCTGCTGTAGCGGCCTGCGTCGCGGGTCAGGATGGGAATGCCCAATGCCTGGGCATGGGCACCTATAAAAAAGTCTGGTAGCGGCGCGGTTTTGCTGTCGCCTCTTTGCTTGTAGGCGCGGTACGCCTGTGAAGCCAAAAACAGCGCTTCCTCGGGTAATTCATCAAACTGGAACCCAAAGTTGAGCACCAGCTGATCGACCTCACCAATACCGATGGCGTGATAACACAGCTCGCTATAAATGATGGGGTTGATACGCGATGCGCCTGCGTAGGCAGTCAGTTGATCTGATGCCCATGGCAACCGAAAACTGATTACATTGCGCGCCGTGGCCTGTTTGCAGTTGGCGTGCCTTGCTGCAATGGCCACGTGCGCGAACCTGACCGCGCGCGGCAATGATGGATATTCAGGATTTTGACGTGAGGCAAACCTATTGCTGAATGGCTGCAAGCCAGGGGTCGTCCCGGTTTCCACCAAATGCTTCAACCAAAAAATCTACAAAGGCCCGTGTGCGTGCTGGAACATGTTTGCGGGTAGGCATGGCCGCATAAAACTGCAAGCCGCCGCCCTGCCAGTCTGGCAGGACGCGCACTAGGCGGCCGTCTCGCAACGCGTCTGCGGCCATAAACGTTGGTAAACCCGCAACCCCCATTCCGGCTAAGGTCGCTGCGTAGAGAACTTCCAGTTGGCTGGTCGATATGACGGGTGCACGCAGGCCTACTCTGAGCATCCGCCGCGTTGCGCCGTGCGCGCCACTCGCCTGGCGAAATAGCGTCAGTTCGCGCCGAACTGCAGCCACATCCGGGAGCAATCCATCATGCTGGTGCAAATCTTCCGGCTGCAATGGTTGCCCGTATCGCTCCAGATACGCGGGAGCGGCACAAACGACGATGGTTGACTTGGCGAGTGCCCGAACCACGAAGTTTCCCTGGAGGGGCTGTTGTCCAATAGAAAGTATGGAAACATCAAAGTTTTCATCGACAGAGTCAACCGGCCTGAACGCCGACAGCTCCAGGTGAATGTTGGGGAAGCGTTGTCGAAAAACGGGAAGGTGTTTAACCAACTGATGGGTTGCGAATGCGGGCGGGCACAGCACGCGCAAGCATCCACTGGGCGCTTGATTGAGGGTGCTTGCCAAAGCGTCCGCATCGTCTAGTTCAGTCAATACGCGTTTGACGCGCCCAAGATAATCTTCGCCAACTTCCGTCAACGCGAGTTTTCGGGTGGTGCGATTCAGAAGTCTCGCCCCCAGATGGTCTTCAAGGTCCGACACAGCGCGTGTGACCACCGACGGGGCAAGATCCAGCGCCCTGGCAGCCCCTGCAAAGCTGCCCTCAGCAATGACTTTGGCGAATAGGCGAAGTGCGCGAAGTTCGTCCATTCGCTCATTCTTTCACGTTAAAAGGCCAGCGGGTCAAGTCTTAATACCGTGCGCCCAGTAAAAATATGCGCAGTGAAATCCGAAACTTACGATGGATTTTCGTCGTGGAGCCCAAGGAACCCGAGGGTCTTTCCAAGCAACATCCGCAACGAAAAAACACCACCGCTTGTCCGTCACTGGACATAACCAAAGTTAAGCGCTTTGGTTACTAAACTTAGACTCTAACTTTGGTGAAAAGAATCCTTTCCCAATTTCAATATTCCAAAAATGTAGCCACTGAAATCGCTTGACGGATAAGTGATTGACCCGCCATCGGCCTCAAATTACTGTTGACCGTACACCAGCAAACGACTGCTTCCGACGACAAAGCGGAACTTAGATGGCCTAATTTCAGCATCCGTGAGCAGTCATTCGGCATGGCTTGAAAGGGTTGGTCACTACCTCAACTCAATTGCGTCGCAATCACCGCCCGCGTCGCGTCATCTGCTGCAAATAAATGCTCAACCCTCAGAGAAGCCAGCGTGATGTCTTGCGGTGTACCGAATGTGGAAAACATGCTGAAAAATGCCAGCTCACCGTGCGGGGTGGAAAAGCGGGTCGTGAGCACCGGGGCCATTTGTCGTGGCCAAGGGGTCAGCGTTCTTTTGCCCAAGCGCTTTTGAATCTGGGCAGCCAATAGTTCAACACGCGTCACTAACTCGGGTGCGACGCTGGCATCATCGCGTAAATGTGCGAGCATGGCGGGAGCAACTTCTTCCAGGTTGGTCATGTGCCGCGTCATGCCCTCGGGGTGAAGCATGGCATCGAGCATGTTGATCGGTTGGTCTTGCGGCAGGTGCGCAATCCAGGGCATGAGCGTCAGCGCCATCCACTGCGCGCCCCGGTTCATTTGCAGCACATTCCACGCGGCATCCATCACCATCGCAGGCATCGGATCTTGCGCAGCAAGTAATCGGCTAAGGGCTTCGCGCACCGGCGCAAGTACCGCATCAGAAAGCTCACTGCCGCGATACACCGGCGCAAACCCCGCTTGCTGCAGCGCCACGTTACGTAGCGCCAACGGCGCTTGCAACTCATGCAGCCACGAGAGCAGGAGTTCGCGGCTTGGCTGTGCCCGCCCGCTTTCCACAAAGCTCACATGCCGCTGCGAAACGCCCATGCGCAAAGCCAATTCCAACTGGCTGATGCGCTTGGATTTGCGGGCGGTTTGCAAAGTATCGCGAAGGCTTGGGCTGGCAGTTTCCATTTCGATATTGAATCACACCGCACAGCCATTTCAATTACCTCCGACGTAATTGCGCTGATTCAAAGAGCTCTACACACTGCAGGCACTTTTGAAAGGAAATATTGTGAAAAAATCACTGTTGATCTTAGCTTTGATCGCTCTCGGGGCAGTCACTGCAGTCGCTCTTTGGATGGAAGGACTTGGTGGGATCTTTGGGGCCATAGCACACAGCTACGGATCCATGCAGATATTCGCCGATCTTATTATCGCCCTGACGCTGGTTATGGTTTGGATGTGGCGTGATGCAAAGAACACCGGCAGGAACATTTGGCCGTGGATCGTTATCACTCTTGTCGCTGGCTCGTTTGGTCCTTTGCTGTATTTCATAACAGGGAAGGAAAAAACATGAACCCAATGATGAGCGAATGGATGATCCGCCTTAGCTTTGCAGTCACGGGGCTGGTCCATGTCTTGCCCTTGGCAGGCGTGTTTGGACGCCCGTTGCTGGAGCGCGCGTACGGTGTCAACCTGGGTGAGGGCTATGATTTAACCATTCTCATGCAGCACCGAGCCCTTCTTTTTGGTTTGCTTGCTGCGGCGTGCTTTGCAGCGGTTGCTGTTCCGGGCTGGCGCTGGCCAGTTGGCATTGCCGCGCTGATCAGCATGTGGGGTTTTGTATTGATCGCTGCATTGCAGGCGCATGGCATACCCATTGCCAAAGTCATGTGGATTGACGTAGTCGCCGCCCTGCTGCTGAGCTTCGGCCTGTTGATGCATTTCAAATCAGGCAATTCAAATTGAATGATTCCTGATGCAACCGCCGAAAGTTCTTGCTCAGCTTATGCTGGCGGTATTGTTCACCCATGAACTGGATGCGATGACGCAATCTGAGTGGCGCTTGCTGTATGTGTTGAGCAGTTTGAGCGACGAACAAGGCCGCTGGTGGTTTGTGGCCATCCACGTACCGCTGTTTTGGGCGCTCATCGCGCTTACGCATCACGGCAACGACCATGTGCAACGTGCGAGCCGCATAGGCCTTTCTGCGTTTTGCATCATTCATGCGTTGCTGCATTGGCGCTTGGCCAGCGATCCGCTGTCTACATTTGTCTCGCCGTTGTCTTGGAGCTTGATTGTGGGAGCTGCAGCGCTGGGTGCCGCATACTTGGGCATGGCAGCCCGCGCCACGAAAGTCCATCCACACTAAAGACAATGGATGAGGGCCAATTTCACTGGCTCGTGAATTAATTTCAGCATCCTGGACTCCAGTTGAATGGAAGCGGCCCGCCACCTCACCCCCCCATTCCAGCATCACCCAAAACTTCGCGAAAGCACACGAACGAGCCCGCAGTCAATGTCGGGGGCTGGGTTTGGCAGCGATGCAGCCATTCACTGCTCCAAACCGGTCAATCGCGGATAACTGCAACTGGCTCAGACCCTCTTTCGAGGACAAAGCGGAACTCCAGGAGTCTGAACCGACTTTTCGAAAGCTGACATCGACCATGACTTGTCGATAGTTCCGACGGCCGGCAGAAATGCAGAGTTATCAGACGGCGACGAATACCCGCTTTCCGGAAGTCCAGTACCAATTGACCACCGCCTGCTCAAACCCCAAACACCCATGCTCGCTCAGGCTCGATCCGAATCGGTAGATGAAAGACGAGGGCTTGACGCGCAAGTAGAGGTCGATCCTTGATGGCCTGCGATGCTTGCCGCCAATCGGGGCCTAGATGCCGAGTGGCTTGAGCGCTGCATCGACAAGACCTTCGAGCCCTCGACCAATGAAGCCACCGCGGCGCTCGTACGGCATCTCTTGGTAAATGTAGTATCCGCGGCCGCCAGCGAAGCTGTCGTTGAGCAGCGGTTGCTGGCCGCTCAAGTAGGCAAACAAGGTTGTGCAACGCCTGCTTGAATAGCTCAGGTTGGCACTGAATCCGATGGTGGCGGCCGGGCTCAGGCTGCGGCCGGCCTCGGCGGCCTCGACTCTCACGCCGCGACAGCCCTTGACCACCATCGTTACCGGGCCGTGAAACACCAGATACCGCAATTGCATCGTCAACCAGGCGTGCAAGTTGAAGAAGCGCCAGTGGCGCGTGATGCGCAGCATCGTTTCGCGCGGCTGGAGCACACCAACGATGTGCCGAGGCAGCAGCACGATGGATGAGCCTTTGGGAATCGCCAGCAATGAGACCTCGCTCAGTGGATCGCGTGTCGAAGAGACGACCACCGTCTGCGAAGTCTCTGCCCGCATGTGGGTGAGCGCGACCAGACCGGCGGCGATGCTGCTCAGTGGGATGTGGCGATCAAGGATCCACTGGGTCCGTGACTTGCTCTCGTTGGGCATGCTCTGCAGGTACTCGGAGTGAACGAGCAGTTCGTTGGACGAGTCGATCGTCAATCGGCAAGAGACCGATGAAATCCCAGCCGACCCCTGACCAGGCAAATCGTGTCCAGTGAGTACCCGGCCTTCGCTATTGGGGAGCAGCGCTACGGCAGGACGTCGCGTCGCAATGGGCGCAAAGACGTAGAAGAGCACGAGCCTGATGCCCAACGGCATCACAGCCGCCACCGCAACGATGACCACGGCCGCTTTAACGAGACCAGTCGTGCTGAAGTCGAAATTGATGATCTGCCAGAACCAGTCTTGCCGGAGATTCGCTTCGCGCTCTCCCCAGGCGCTACGAAGTTCTTCTACAACAGGTCCGACTTTCAGTGAACTGAGCAGTACGCCGGGATGTTTGGGTTTCTGAATAGAGCTCAGAAACTTGGAGCGTTCGTCGTATTTCGCTTTCTGCGCATGGGTGCGCGCAGTCTTGGCCTTGCGTTCATCCAACAAGCGGATGTGCTCTGCGTTCACCCTAGTAAGGGGAATATAAACTTGCAATGGGTGGGAATTGACCAGCCGTTTGATCTCCTCGTTCAGCCTTTCGATCTCCCTCAGTACCTCAATGTTCTCCTGGTGGATACGCTCCAACCCGGCGGGACCGTCACCCAGCCCCTGTTCATACTCCGAGAGCTTGGAGCGATAGTCGAGTGCGCGTGCAAGAAAATCGCGCTCTTCTTGCTTCACCAAAATGGTGACTTCCTTGCCGGCCCAGTCCCGGATGGTCTGCAGATCGCCTCTCGCGATGGCAATGGCACGCTGCGCCGCTGAGGGGATCTGGCCGCGCAATTGCTGGATCTCTTCGTTCAGGGTCTGCTTCCGCTTTTCTACGATGTCCACCGCCGCATTGTCCAGTTCCGTGACGCGAGCCTGTGCTTCGGACTTCGCTCGCTCGGCGGTTTCTTTGACACCGGCCTCGATCAACTGAATCTGGATGATGGTCTGCCCCAGCTGCTTGAGCTCCTGAAACTTTGCGACTCCCCAGGCACCCAGCCAGAGGATGGCGAACACGACGACAACAGCCCAAGCCTTGCGAAGGAGCCACGAGAACAGGGGCCGGATCGATGTCATGGTTTGAAGTTGGTTGACTCAGACGGATAAGCATTGCAACCGAATGGAGCCAAGTATGTCACGTAGGAATTCCACTGAACTCGCCTGCAACACTCGATTTTCCGCCCCGCAAGCCAGGTTCACCATCAGAGTTTGGTGTTCAGGAGCGTGATCTGCGGTGTACGGCGTGTGCCGTGCGCAGGTTCACCCCGCAACGATTCAAAATCGCCGGTTGTGCCTATCACCAATTGATGCGGTGATCTACCTCGTAGTCGGGGGTCGGTTGTGCCGCCAGATCCCAATCCGGTTCGATGTGCGCCGCGTCATCCACCTGCGCATCACAGCCATCCCACAACGGCGGCCCGCGGACCGGGGCTATGGCAGCGCGAATGGCTGGTTTGAAGTAGGCAAATCTGAAATCTCCGCTACCGCTTCTAACCTGATGCCGACGCTCCCTGGAGCTGAAGTAGCTGCGCTTCTGAATGCAGTTTGGATCCTCCGAAGCGGTCGTCGACTAGTGACTGTAGATGGCCCATAACAGCCTTTAGCTATGCATTTGACTGTCGACTATGGTCTTCTACCAACTGCAATCGGCAAGTCGCCGGTTAATTCACTACAGCGGTCTGACCTAATCCAACCAACCTCCACGGAGCCTAGTGAGATTCAGTTGACTGACTCGATTAGCTGATGAATTTTTTCACTGTTCTTGCTGGTAAATGCTATTCCCTTACTTTGGGCGTTTTTTGTAACGCAACGCGGGCGGTGCAGCGACATCGTCTCACTTTGAAGATTTGGTGCTTTTAACTTTGGCGTTGTCACACGTAAGTTATTGATTTTGTTAGGCTGCGGAAGTGTGTATTTATGGTGATGCCCAGTTACGTCGAAACAAGCCGCACGCCGATAGAGTTCGAAATAGCCAGACCAGCTAACCGTGGCAGAGCAAACCCAGCGGGCAGATCGACAAACGGGTGTTTGCCGCACAACTGCCGTGAATCTACTTAAAACTGCTGTTATTAATGATAAAAAGCCCTGTAGCGCAATAAATACCAGCGCAAGCAGCTATTAATATAATAGCAGTTAAACGCGGTCATTGCAGCTACTCAGGCATGCGCCTTCAACGCCCGGCGGTATTGAATCGCCTCCGCAACATGCGTGACTTGCACCGACTGTGCGCCGACCAAATCCGCAATCGTGCGCGCAATTTTCAGGCTGCGGTGTATGCCTCGGCCTGACCAGCCCAGGCGGGTTGCTGCCAGGTTTAGAAATTTGGCCGCAGGCGGGTCCAGCCTGCATTGCGCATCAATTGCCTGGCCGCTGAGCGTTTGGTTGGAGTGGCCTTGCCGTGTGATGGCGCGCTCGCGTGCCAACGCCACGCGCTCGGCGATCGCTGCAGTGTGTTCGCCCGGTGGGGTGTTGATCAACTCGTCTGCGTTTAACGCGCCCACTTCAACATGCAGGTCAATGCGGTCGAGCAGCGGGCCGCTCAATTTGCCTTGGTACCGCGCCACCTGGTCGGGCGAGCAGCGGCACGTGCGCAAGCTCGAACCAAGGTACCCACACGGGCAGGGGTTCATCGCCGCGATCAATTGAAAACGCGCGGGAAACTCAGCACGGTGCGCCGCGCGAGAGATGGTGATCGTGCCCGACTCCAGTGGCTCGCGCAGCGCTTCCAGCGCGGCTCGTGGGAATTCAGGCAATTCATCTAAAAACAAAACGCCCCGGTGGGCCAATGAAATTTCCCCTGGCCGGGGCGGTGAGCCACCACCTACCAAGGCGACCGCGCTGGCGGTGTGGTGCGGCGCGCAGGTGGGCCGCACGCCCCAGTCGGCCATGTCAAAGCGCCCGGCGAGGGACGCGACCGCTGCGCTTTCTAGTGCCTCATCAACTTGCATGCTGGGCAGCAAGCCGGCAAAGCGCTGCGCCAGCATCGACTTGCCCGAGCCCGGCGCACCCACCATCAGCACGCTGTGGCCGCCCGCCGCTGCAATCTCCAGTGCCCGCCGTGCCGCTGCCTGGCCTTTTACATCGGCCATGTCGGCATAGCGGGTCGGCGCTTCGCGTTGTTCCGGCTCCACGCGGCACCAGCCTTCGAGCACTTCGGGCGGGTTGTCTCCGGGCAAAAACTGACGGACCACGTCGAGCAAATGCAGCGCACGGTACACAACTGCTCCCGGCACCAGTGCGGCTTCTTGGGCGCTGCCCTCGGGCAACACCAGTTGGGGTGCTTGTGTGTTGGCAGCAGCGGCATCGGTGGCCAGCGCCATGCTCATGGCCAGCGCGCCGCGCACGGCCCGCACATCACCGCCCAGCGACAACTCACCGGCAAATTCATAGCCGCGCATTTTTTTGGCATCAATTTGCCCGCTCGCCGCCAAAATGCCGAGCGCAATCGGCAAGTCAAAGCGGCCAGAATCTTTTGGCAAATCAGCCGGGGCCAGATTGACGGTGATGCGCTTGTTGCCGGGAAATTCCAGGCCGGTGTTTTGAATCGCCGAGCGCACCCGCTCGCGTGCTTCCTTGACTTCGGTTTCAGCCAAACCCACCAGCGTAAAACTGGGCAAGCCGTTGGCCAGATGCACCTCAACACATACTGAATGAGCCGCCAGCCCCAGCAGGGCCCGGCTTTGCACGATGGATAAACTCAAAATAGACCCCGGGATTTAACGCATTAAAACGGTGCATTAATTGCTGAATACTCAACTTGCTGCGTTATTTTGGTGCATTAACCTCGAAAAGTGAACCAACGCCGCTACAAACAGCAGTGTGACAAATTGACTAACGCAAGACGGCCCCAAAAAGTAGACCGCGTGACTGGCATGAAAAGTGCTGAACACCGCACTGATCCAATTTATACGCAGCGGAGTACTTCATGAAACTGGTTACAGCCATTATTAAACCGTTTAAGCTCGATGAGGTGCGCGAAGCACTTTCAGGCATTGGTGTGCAGGGCATTACTGTTACCGAGGTCAAGGGTTTCGGTCGCCAGAAAGGTCACACCGAGTTATACCGCGGAGCTGAATACGTTGTTGATTTTTTGCCCAAAGTAAAAATCGAGGCAGCGGTGTCTGACGACCTGGTCGACCGCGTGATTGAAGCGGTTGAAGGCGCAGCCCGCACCGGCAAGATTGGCGACGGCAAAGTGTTTGTGTATGACCTGGAGCAGGTTGTCCGCATTCGCACCGGCGAAACCGGCAAAGAAGCGCTGTAACCCGCGCGCCTTACAGACACCCAAACGCTTTTCCTAAAAAGACATACAGATATGAAAAACTTCCTTGCTTCCCTGATTGTGGGATTTGGCCTGCTGGCCTCTGGCGCAACCGCGTTGGCGCAAACCCCGGCTGCCGCGCCAGCTGCTTCCGCAGCCATGCCAGCCGAGGCGGCACCAGCGTCACCTGCGGCCGTTGCCCCCGCCGCCGCAGAAGCTGTACCGGTAGCGCCTGCCGCAATGGCAGCTCCCGTCGCAGCAGCTACCGCACCTGCCGCAGCGGTACCCGTTCCCAACAAAGGCGACACCGGCTGGATGATGGTGTCCACCATCCTCGTTGTTTTGATGGTGATCCCCGGCCTGGCGCTGTTTTATGGCGGCCTGGTGCGCAGCAAAAACATGCTGTCGGTGCTGATGCAGGTGATGGTCACGTTCTCAATGGTGGTCGTGCTTTGGTTCATTTATGGTTACAGCCTGGCATTTACCGAGGGCAATGCTTTCTTCGGTGGATTCGACAGGTTGTTCATGAAAGGCATTTGGGACAACGCAACAGGCACATTTGCCAACGCCGCGACATTCAGCAAAGGCGTCTACATTCCCGAAATCGTGTTTGCGGCCTTCCAGGCCACGTTTGCCGGTATCACTTGCTGCCTGATTGTTGGCGCATTTGCCGAGCGCATCAAATTCTCAGCGGTGCTGCTCTTCATGGCGCTGTGGTTCACCTTCAGCTACGCACCGATTGCCCACATGGTGTGGTACTGGATGGGCCCCGATGCGTACACGGCTAAAGAAGTGGTTGACGCCATGACCGCCAAGGCAGGCTACATCTGGCAGATGGGTGCGCTTGATTTTGCAGGCGGCACTGTGGTGCACATCAACGCAGCCGTTGCAGGCCTGGTCGGCGCTTACGTTATCGGCAAGCGCGTTGGCTATGGCAAAGAAGCCATGGCCCCGCACAGCCTGACATTGACCATGGTGGGCGCTGCCCTGCTGTGGGCGGGCTGGTTTGGCTTCAATGCTGGCTCGGCCCTCGAGGCAAACGGTTTTGCTGCCCTGGCCTTCATCAACACGCTGGGCGCTACCGCCGCTGCGGTGTTGGCATGGTGCACTGGTGAGGCTTTGATGCGCGGCAAGGCATCGATGTTGGGCGCCGCCTCTGGTGCAGTTGCTGGCTTGGTGGCCATCACGCCAGCGGCCGGTAACGTCGGCATCGGCGGCGGTTTGGTAATTGGCTTTTTGGCTGGTTTTGCCTGCCTGTGGGGTGTCAACGGCTTGAAGAAAATGCTGGGCGCTGACGATTCGCTTGACGTGTTTGGCATCCATGGCATTGGCGGTATTTTGGGCGCCATTTTGACTGGAGTGTTCAACTCGCCTGCACTCGGCGGCCCAGGCTACGTGGCCGACTGGGTCACTGTGACCATGGTGACTGCTGCCGACTACTCCATCGTGAGCCAGGTCTGGGTGCAAACCAAGGCAGTGTTGATCACTGTGGTCTGGTCTGGCGTCGTTTCGTTCATTGCGTACAAAATTGTTGATCTGACCATCGGCCTGCGCGTTAACGAAGAAGACGAGCGCGAAGGACTGGACATCACTTCACACGGCGAGACGGCGTACAACCGCTGATCCGGCTTTTCTAAAATTTAAAAGCCCGCTGGCTGCGAAGCCGGCGGGCTTTCTTGTTTTGGCGAAACAGCACATTTTTAAGCGAAAAAGGCATTTTGCGCAATTAGGGCGGGCGCAAGCAGCTCCTGAAGCGATAGCGTTTTGGCGGCTTTTCTGGGCGACCGTATCTAACTGCTGAATTTGGCAGCCGCGCCGCGTTTGGTACATTCGCAAAATAGCCAACCAACAATAAGCAGCTTAAGGCGCAGCATATGACCACCACTTGGCAACCCTTCACGCCCCAGCCCTACGCGCTGGGTGAATCTCCGTTTTGGCACCCCCTTGAGCAGATGCTGTATTGGGTCGACATTCCTGGCCAGCACATCCACCGCTGCAACGTGTTCATGGGCAGCGTTGAAAGCTGGGCCATGCCGTCGGAGCCCGGCTGCGTTGCCCCGGCGCAATCAGGCGGTTTGGTCATTGCTTTGCGTGATGGAATCTACCGGGCTGCAGATTGGGGCGCAAAGCTGGAACTGCTGGCCTCTGGCAAGCACGACACAACCACCACCCGCTTCAATGACGGCAAGGCCGACCCAGCCGGGCGGTTTTGGGCTGGCACGATGTATGAGCCGCGAACGTCGCCCAACGCCCAGCTTTTTACCTTGAATGGTGGGGCGCTTGACCTGAAGGTCAGCAACGCAACGATTGCCAACGGCCTGGCGTGGTCGCCTGATACAAAAACCATGTATTGGGCCGATACACCCACGCACACGGTACGGGCCTGGGACTGGAACGCGGCCACCAGCGCCATGGCAAACGAGCGCATCTTCAAACAATGGCCCGGCAAGCCCGCGGGCTGGCAGTTTGGTGCTCCCGGCTTCGAGGCGTATGGAGGCCGACCGGACGGCGCTGCGGTGGACAGCGAAGGCAATTACTACGTTGCCATGTTTGAGGGCGCTCGCATTTGCAAGCTTTCTCCCGCAGGCGTCGAGTTGGCCAGCATCCCAGTGCCGGCCCAATGCCCCACCATGCCCTGCTTTGGCGGGGACGATTTAAAAACGCTCTACGTCACTACCGCCAGCTACAACCGATCACCAGCAGAATTGCACGCTTACCCCAAATCGGGGTGCGTGTTTTCAACACGGGTTGACGTGCCGGGGTTGCCGGTTCATTTTTTTGCCGGTTAGGCACTGATTTTCTGGCGCGGCGTATTCCCATCCTTTTTCCGGTTTCAAAAGCCGTGGCGAAAAATGGTTTGACCCAATAAAGACTGCTAACAGGCGGGGAAAAACCAAAGAGAATGCCTTTTCGCAACAAGTTCTTAAAACGCACCACTTCTCTCTGAGTTTTAGCAACAATTGGGTTACAAATCTTTAGGGGTTCAGACGCTTGGAAAGTGGTGGTGACCGTGCTGGAGTCGGGCAGCACCGTCGGCGAGTTGGGGTTGTTTGATGGCATGGCGCGCTTGGCCACCTCCACCAGCGGCAGCGCGCTGCATTGCGCAATATTGACCCGCCGATCGCTTCTGTGCTTGTCCTCCAGCCGCCCCGAAGTGGCCGTCAAACTGGTGCTGATTACTTCGACCAGCGTGGTGGCGCGCTTGCGAGACCTTACCAAAAAGTTCCAGCGCCATGTGCTGATGGCCAACGCCATCAGCGCCGAATTCATGTCCGCCAGCCTTCCAAAGCCGATTTGGTTCAACCGGACCTTCAAGTCGTCCCCGGCGCCAAAAAAAGAGCACTTGGGCGACGCCGCTTTTTCTTAGGCCAAATCAAAGCGGACGTGGTCTTCAGGGTCCATCGCTTTTTCAGGGATGCTGCGAGCCGCTGGTGTACCGCTGGTACAGGTTGGCAGCCTCGCTCGCACAAGCAAAGCGTCGCAGGTAAATAATCTAATCCGCACGTGCAAAAAAAATCACGCCACCTGCGGTCCGTGCGGCTTACCATGCACTTATGAAATCAGACATTGCAAACATTGCGCAAGCGCAGTCGATGTTGACCGCCCGCATACTTGAAGCCGCACAAAATGGCACGGCGCTGCGCATTCGCGGCGGCGGCAGCAAAGACTTTTACGCAGAATCTTTGGTAGGCGATGTGCTTGACGCCTCAGCGCTCAATGGCATCGTCAGCTATGAGCCGAGCGAGCTGGTGGTAACTGCGCTTGCGGGCACGCCGCTGGCTGAACTTGAAGCGCTTTTGGCAGCGCAAGGCCAGTGCCTGCCGTTCGAGCCGCCGCATTTTTCTGCAACTTCAACCCCATCACGCTTGGGCGATGGCACTTTCTGCAGCGGCACCGCCGTAGGGAGCGCAGCGACCCCGCCGTCCCCGAGCGGCGGATCCCACAACAGCGGCACCGCCGTAGGGAGCGCAGCGACCGTAGGCGGCATGGTGGCCGCTGGCCTGAGCGGCCCTGCGCGTGCCAGTGTGGGTGCGGTGCGCGATTTTGTGTTGGGCGTCAAACTCATCAATGGCAAAGCCGAGCATCTGACCTTCGGCGGCCAGGTGATGAAGAACGTTGCGGGTTACGATGTTTCGCGCCTGATGGTGGGCGCAATGGGCACGCTCGGACTGCTGACGGAGGTCAGCCTGAAAGTGCTCCCGATCGCGCCACTTGAGGCGACGTTGAAGTTTGAAATGGCACAGTCCCAGGCGCTTGAAAAACTCAACAGCTGGGGCGGCTTGCCGCTGCCTTTGAACGCAAGTTGCTGGGTGCACGATGCTGGCGTCGGCACGCTGTACGTGCGTCTGCGCGGTGCGGTCGCTGCAGTTGAGGCTGCCTGCAAAACCTTGGGTGGTGAGCGCATCGACAACGCGGCTGCAGCTGCAGACTGGCAGCGCGCCAGGAACCAGCAACTGCAGTGGTTCAACGAACGCACTGCCGAGCAAGACCTGTGGCGCTTGTCAGTGCCGCAAACCACCCCTGAGCTCGCGCTGCCAGACTCGCCGCTGGTGGAATGGCACGGCGGCCTGCGCTGGGTGCGCGCCGAGCCTGAACATGCCGCAGGCTTGCGCCAAGCAGCTGCCAAGCATGGCGGACACGCTACATTGTTTGTAGCTGCTCGCGCACGTAAACTGCGCGCTACAGGCCGATTTGATGCATTAAAACCGCCGCTGGACACCATCCACCGCGAACTCAAACGTGAGTTTGACCCCGCTGGAATTTTCAACCGCCAGCGCATGTCGGCCGACTGGTAACACGCGCCATGCGTCGCCTTCGCCACCTGACCGGTCAGCACCGTACGGCAGCCACCAACCGGCTGCTGGGCAGCATGCTGGCATTTAACGCTGGGGCGATCAACGCGGGTGGTTTTTTACTGGTCAGCATGTACACCTCGCACATGACAGGGTTCGCGTCCATGCTGGCGGACAACCTGGTGCTGGGCAACATGCAGCTCGTATTGGGCGCATTGGGCGCACTGCTGGCGTTTACAACGGGCGCTGCGGTCACCGCGATATTGGTCAACTGGTCGCGCCAGCACTGGCTGCGCAGTGAATACGCGCTGCCGTTGCTGCTTGAAGCGGTGCTGTTGCTGGTTTTCGGATTGATGGGCGCAACGCTGTCGCGCCAAACGCCTTTTGCCGTGCCGCTCACCGTGCTGGTACTGGCTTTTACGATGGGGCTACAAAATGCACTCGTCAGCAAAATTTCAGCCTCGCAAATTCGCACTACGCACATGACCGGCGTCATCACCGACCTGGGCATTGAGCTGGGCAAACTGTTTTACTGGAACCGTACTGGCGGCACGCCTGAGTCGCGGGTGCGGGCCAACCGCATCAAGTTGCGCCTGTACACCACCTTGCTCGGCATGTTCGTCAGCGGCGGGCTGGTGGGCGCGCTGGGGTTTAAGAACGTTGGCTTTGTGTGGGTCGTTCCCCTCGCATTGATTTTGTTTGCGATCTCACTGCCACCCCTGTTTTCAGACTGGCGCCGCATGCAGCGCCGCAAAGCCGCGCTCGCGCACCAATCGCCTTAAAAAATATGCAAACCAATCTGTCCCCCGAATTTAAAAACACCGCCGAAGGCCTTGAGGCGGAAGCCATTTTGCGCAAGTGCGTGCACTGCGGCTTTTGCACCGCTACCTGCCCCACGTACCAGCTGTTGGGTGACGAGCTGGACGGTCCGCGCGGGCGCATTTACCTCATCAAACAGGTGCTGGAAGGCGAAGTGCCGACCCGCAAAACCCAACTGCACCTGGACCGCTGTCTGACCTGCCGCAACTGCGAAACCACCTGCCCCAGCGGCGTGGAATACGGTCATCTGATCGACATTGGCCGCAAGCTGGTGGATGAACGCGTTGAGCGGCCTTTGGCTGAAAAGGCCGTGCGCTGGGCATTAAAAGAAGGCTTGCCATCGCCGCTGTTTGCGCCCGCCATGGCAGTGGGCCAGGCCGTGCGCGGCTTGCTGCCGGCATCGCTTAAAAACAAAGTGCCTGCCAGGCAGCCAGGTGGCTTGCGGCCAACCAATTTACACACGCGCAAAGTGCTCATGCTTGAAGGCTGTGTGCAACCAGCCATGATGCCCAACATCAACAACGCCACGGCCCGTGTGCTGGATGCGGCTGGTATTGAAGCCGTGTTTGCCAAAAAAGCCGGTTGCTGCGGCGCTGTCAAATTTCACCTGAACGATCAAGACGGCGGCAAAGCCGAGATGCGCCGCAACATCGACGCGTGGTGGCCGCATGTTGAAGGCAGCGACGGCCGGGCAAGCGTAGAAGCCATTGTTATGAACGCATCGGGCTGCGGCGTTACCGTCAAGGAATACGGCCACATTTTTGCAGGCGATGCGCAGTACGCTGCCAAGGCAAAACGCATCAGCGAATTGACGCGCGATTTAAGCGAGTTATTGCCTGATTTGGTTAACTTGTTGCGCGGCAAGGTTTCAGCCAGCACTGCCAGTGCAGCCGGGCAAATTGCCTTTCACCCGCCCTGCACACTGCAGCACGGCCAGCAGCTGCGCGGCGGTGTTGAGCAGCACTTGGGCGCGCTGGGTTTTAACGTCAAAACCGCGAGTTGCGAAGCGCACCTGTGCTGCGGCTCGGCAGGCACTTATTCAGTGCTGCAACCCAAAATCGCTTACGAGCTGCGCGACCGCAAGCTCGGCAACCTGGCCGATATGAAGCCCAAAGTTATTGCGTCTGCCAACATCGGCTGCATCACGCATTTGCAGAGCGGCACGGCAACTCCGGTGCGCCATTGGGTTGAAGTGCTCGATGAGGCGCTGACTTGAACTTCGCAAACGCCTACTGACACCACGCTGTCAGTAGCCCCCCGGCATGATTCAGGCTCCTTTAACAACTCAGAAGTCAGTCATGAAAAATGCCATCACATGGTTTGAAATCGGAACTGCCAATTTGGCCAGAGCCACCGCTTTTTACGAAACCGCGCTGGGCCACACCATGCGGCTTGAAAACATGGGCCCGTCAGAAGGTGCTGTGTTTGCCCATGACGAGGCAGCGGGCGGTACAGGTGGCGCGCTGTTGTGCGGCCCAACAGCCCCTCAGCCTGGCGCAGCAGGCACACTGGTTTATTTAGACGCTTCCCCACTACTCGATGCCGCATTAGCCAGAGTCATCAAAGCCGGTGGGCAAATAGCTGCGCCGCGTCAGGCCTTGCCGCCTGGCCTGGGTTTTATTGCACATATCACTGACCTCGACGGCAACCGGGTTGGTTTGCACGCATTGGCCTGAGTGAATGATCGCAGCGCCACATAATCAAGCTGATGCTGTGGCGTGCTTTACTACGAAAAGAAACTGGTCAGCACGCGATGACCATGCGTAATCACGCTAATTATTTACTATGATTTCAGGAGCTCCTTGCGCCCGTATTTATTAGGCTACAGCACTAAAAAATACTTGAAAAGGCCCTAAAAAAGACCTATGCGTCGCGCAGACCGCCTTTTTCAGCTCGTGCAGCTCATCCGTGGCCGCAGGCTGAGCACCGCCGCCTATTTGGCCGAACGGCTGGCAGTGACACCGCGCACCGTTTACCGGGACGTGAACGACTTGCAGCACCAGGGCGTGCCGATTGAAGGCGAGGCCGGTGTGGGTTATCGGCTTGGATCAGGTTTTGACTTGCCACCGCTGATGTTTACCGAGGACGAAGCCAAAGCGCTGGTAGCTGCGGTTCGCGTGGCGCAAATCGGGCTGGACGCAGGCTTGGCGGCGGGTGCGGAGGCAGCCCTCAGCAAAATCTTGTCGGTACTGCCCGCTGCCACCAGAGCCGCTGCGGAAAGCCAGGCGGTATACGCACCGACTAGCAGCGTGACCGGCCTGGGCGGCACGACTGGGCAGCGCTTGCAGGAGCTGCGAGAGGCGGTGCACGCCCAGCGCAAGGTACGGGTGACCTACCAAGGCCCGCAAAACAACATCAGCCAGCGCACCCTGCGCCCGCTGGGTTGCTTTTATTGGGGCAAGGTATGGACGCTGACCGCATGGTGCGAGGCCAGAGGCGACTTTCGCAATTTTCGGATTGACCGGATTCAGGGCTGCCGCGTGCTGGACTCTGGCTACCACCAGGAGGCGGGCAAAACGCTGGCGGATTTTTTGCGCAGTTTGGGCGCTCCGCCAAAGCGGGGTTGATGCACGCAGCGCAGGGTTTAAACCCAGGGCAGCTCCAGACCCTCCGCTGCAAACGCCCTGATGACCGCAGGCCGCTCCAGCATGCGTTGCAGGTATGGCCCGAGGTGGGTTCGGCCTCTGGCGGGTTCGGAGTCAAAGTTGCGCGTCCAGCGGCAGAGCATCAGCGTGTAAATATCAACAGCGGAGTAGCGGGCGCCCAGCAGCCACGGCTGTGCGTGCATTTGCGCTTGCTGCGCCAGCTCTGCGTCCAGCTGGTCGAGCAGCACGCCTATTTTCAATTCGGCCTGGGCTTTGACTTGCAGAGCGCCGGCTGCATTACCAGCGTTCACCAGGCGCTCGGGGTAAAAGTACACGATCAAGGTGGCCTGCAGCGTGTTCGTCAGCCACATCAACCATTTGTAAAAATGCGCTCGCTCCGGTGTGCCCAGCGCAGGGGCCAATCCGGTGTCTCGGTGCGTGTCACACAGGTGCAGGCAAATCGCTGCCGACTCGTACAGCACCAGGCTGGCATCTGTCAGAACGGGAATCAGACCATTCGGATTCAGCTTCAAATAGCCCGTCATTTTCTGGGCGTTTTGCGTGCGGTCGACCAACACCAGCCGGTGCGGTACGCCGAGTTCGTGCAGCAGAATGTGCGGCGCCATTGACGCGGTGCTCGGGTAATAGTGAAGATCGATCATTGCGCTGCTCTGGTGATGCTGCAATCGCGCCATATGCTTTAAATTTAATAACTGCTCGCGCCCGTATTTATTGGGCTAGAGGCATATTTTGTATAAATTCACGCTGCCAGGGCCGCTTCAACATCCTTGGCCAGGTCGGCAGGCTTGTCGGTCGGCGCGTAACGCCTGATGACCTGGCCGTCTTTGCCGACCAAAAATTTGGTGAAGTTCCACTTGATGGCTTTGCTGCCCAGCAAGCCAGGCGCTTCAGCACTTAACCATTTGTACAGCGGGTGTGCGGCAGGGCCGTTCACGTCAATTTTGCCCATCATGGGAAAGCTCACTCCGTAGTTGACCTGGCAAAACTCGGCGATCTCGCCGTCCGCTCCGGGGTCTTGCGAGCCAAACTGGTTGCACGGAAACCCCACCACTGCCAGGCCTTTGCCTGCGTAGGTTTTGTGCAGCTCTTCCAGCCCTCCGAACTGCGGCGTGAAGCCGCATTTGCTGGCGGTGTTGACGATGAGCAGGACCTTGCCCTTGAAGTCGCTGAGGGAGATGTCTTTGCCGTTGATGGCCTTGGCTTCAAAGTTGTAAATTGATTGTTCTGGCATGGGTTGGGTTTTCTCGCTGGTGAAAATCCTGATTTTGCTGCATTCAAATCGTTTGCGCTTTGTCGTTGCTGGGTGCCAGCGCCGCCAGCAGCGCCGCCAGCACAATCAAGCCGCCACCAATCAGCAACCTCGGCGGAAATTCGGCTGCGTCAAGCAACGCTGCTGAGCCGCTGGCAAACAGGATTTCAGTCAGCATGACGAGTGCCGTGGTGCTGGCGGCCAGGCGGGCTGCGCCGTATTGCAAAGCGACATTGCTGATTAAAAAAGCAACGCACAGCCCAATCAGCATGGGAACGCCGGCCAACGCCAGTGCAGGTGCCGGAACGACTTGCTGGCCCATGCCCAGCAGAGCAGCCACAGTGGCAAGTGCCGCGCCGCCGCCAAACATCGCCAGCATGCGCGCGTCGGCTGGTGTGTCGGCAGTTTTACGCAGCAGTACGTTGGTGATGGCAAAGCTCAGCCCGCCCATAAGTGCGAGCCAGTCCGGCGTGCTTTGCGGCACGGGCCACGCGGCTTCAGGTGTCTTTAAAACAATCAGAACACCAGCCATCGCCAGTACCAGGCGCAGCAATGAGCCGCGCGTGGGTTTTTCTCCCAGCAGCAGCCAGGCCACCAGCACCGACCAGGCAGGCATCAGGTAAAACAACAGCACCACGCGCACCACGTCGCCGACCGTCACTGCCCAGTTAAACCCCACATTGGTCAGCCCCGCCGCCAGCACCAGCCACCACAGCACCGGGTTGTTGGCAAAGCCGCGCCAGCTGCTGGGGCGCAGTACCAGCATCAACACAAAAATCAGCACATACAGCAGCGCGGTTGACCACAGGGGGTGCAGGCCGTGGCTTTGTAATTGGCGAAACGGCCACCATGACACGCCCCACACAAGGGCGTTGGTGACCAAGGCAATGACTGCAAAAGAGGTGTTGTTGACAGAGGAAGTTTTCATGCCGCGGAGTTTGTGGCCTTGTGCAGGCCGCGTCGCTAGTTTTCCAGTTGCGACAAGTTAGTGTGACGTTTTGGCGCGCGGGACTAATGCGAGGTGTCCGAGCGCGCAATGCTCAGCAAATGCTCGACCTGCTCTTTGTGCTTGATGCAATTGCTTTTGTGCCAGCGACCAATCACCCACATAAACCCGGCCACCACCACGCCAAAGATCGTGATGGCTGCAAAGGCCGACATGCCCATTGCGGTCGACAGGCTGTAGCCTGCGCCCAGCGCCAAAATACAGGCCTGCTCGTTAAAGTTTTGTACCGCTATCGAGCGGCCCGCGCCCATCAGGTTGTGGCCGCGGTGCTGCAGCAGCGCGTTCATGGGCACCACCAAAAAGCCCCCCAGGCCGCCCAGCAAAATCAAAAACGGTGCAGCCACCCACACGTTGTCGATAAAGTTCATCAAAATCACCAGCAGCCCCATGCCGATACCCATCGGAATCACGCTGGTTGCCTGGTCAAGGCGCATGCGCATCGACGCCAGCACCGCGCCGACTGCCGTTCCAATAGCCACCACACCCACCAGTGAAGACGCCTGCGTGGTGCTGTAGCCCAGCGCCGCAGCGCTCCAAGCCAGCACGATGTAACGCAGGTTGCCCGACACACCCCAAAACAGCGTGGTGGTGGCCAGGGATATCTGCCCCAGTTTGTCGCGCCACAAGGCCGCATTGCAGTTCCAGAAATCGGGCAGCAGATCCAGCTTGTTGCGCGGCATGGGGCGCATTTCAACGCCCGTGTCGGGAATGCGCGTGTTGAACCACGCCGCAATCAGGTACAGAAAAATCAGCACACTGATGGCCGCTTCGGGCGCTGTGTTGATGCTGGTTTGAATGTATGGCAGATCAAACGACAACAGTTGCCCCGCGATCGCCGGGCCCACCAGTTGCCCACCGAGCAGCACGCCCAAGATAATTGACGCAATCGTCAGCCCTTCAATCCAGCCGTTGGCTTTGACGAGCTGCGACGACGGCAGCAGTTCGGTCAGGATGCCGTACTTGGCCGGTGAGTAGGCAGCGGCGCCCAGACCCACAATCGCGTAAGCCATCAATGGGTGCGTGCCAAACAGCATCATCAGGCAACCCACTACCTTGATGGCGTTACTGGCGAACATGACTTTGCCTTTAGGCTGCGAGTCTGCAAACGCCCCCACAAACGGCGCCAGCACCACATAAAAAAGCGCAAACATTGGCACCAGCGCGGCGGGATGCCACTTGGGCGCGCCGCTGGTTTTTAGCAATTCAACGGCGGCAACAAACAGCGCGTTGTCGGCAAGCGAGCTGAAAAACTGCGCAGCCATGATGGTGTAAAAACCGCGCTTCATTGGTAGAAAATAATCACTTCAGGGTTGGTAAGCACCAGCTTTACTGGCGCTTGAACGTTTAAAAATTCGCTCGGGTTGTTGTGGCATGTTACGGGCAAACGATGCTGGTTTATAGCACGCGGCCGCGTCGTATAAACCCTGAAAAGACAGCTTGAGCGGTGACTGGCCCAGCGCGTCAAGCAATAATCCAGACCATGCCGCGCCCCATACAAGCCACCATTCACACTGCAGCGCTTGCGCACAACCTGGCCACTGCGCGTGCCAATGCACCTGATGCGCGTTTGTGGGCCATCGTCAAAGCTAACGCTTACGGTCACGGAATCGAGCGGGCGTTTGCCGGACTGCGCGCCGCTGACGGTTTTGCACTGCTTGATCTGGCTGAAGCCGAGCGCCTGCGCGCGCTCGACTGGCGTGGGCCGATCTTGCTGCTGGAAGGCTGCTTTGGCGCGCGTGATCTAGAGCTGTGCTCACGCCTGGGGTTGTGGCATGTGGTGCATTGCAACGAACAAATTGACATGCTGGCCACACACAAAACCATTGCCCCGCACCGCGTATTTTTAAAAATGAACTCCGGCATGAACCGATTGGGTTTTGTGCCCGAGCGGTACCGCGCAGCCTGGACCCGCCTGAACGCCATGCCACAGGTTGATGACATTTGCCTGATGACGCATTTCGCAAACGCCGATGGCCCCGAGGGCATTGCAGCGCAACTGGCCGCGTTTGATGCCGTTACGCACGATCTGCCCGGCGAGCGTTCATTGAGCAATAGCGCCGCCAATTTGCGCCATGCCGGGGCGCTGACTGGCCGCTCAGACTGGATTCGCCCCGGCATTGCCGTGTATGGCAGCTCGCCTGATTTCCCCGTTCACAGCGCTGCCGATTGGCACTTGTTGCCTACCATGACACTTGAATCAAAAATAATAGCAACACAGACAATTGATGCGGGTGCAAGCGTTGGTTATGGCTCAACATTTACGGCCGGGCAGCCGATGCGCATTGGTGTGGTGGCGTGCGGGTACGCCGACGGTTACCCGCGCCACTGCCCCACCGGCACACCCATGCTGGTGAATGGCGTGCGCTGCCAATTGGTTGGCCGCGTCAGCATGGACATGATCACCGTGGACTTGAGTCCCGTACCCAATGCGGGCGTGGGCAGTGATGTGACGCTGTGGGGCAAGGCAAGCAGCGGCGCAGTTCTTCCAATCGATGAGGTGGCCAGCGCAGCAGGCACCGTGGGCTATGAGCTGATGTGCGCTCTGGCTCAGCGCGTGCCGGTGGCGGTGGCTGATTGATAAATCTGTCCAACTGGCGTTCGGTACGGCTGTGGGAAAGCAGCCTGGAGCAGCACGTCAGGCAGCAACTGCGCAAGCGCTATGTGCTGTGGCTGCACGGCGTGTGGATTGGTTTGATTGTGCTGCTGGCCATGTGGGCGGCAGCGCATGTGCAAATGCTGCTGGGCAATCAATCGCTTGCTGTGCGCTATCTGATCACGTTGGGCGTGGGCTACCTTGTTTACTTGCTGGTGTTGCGCATATGGGCCGCGGCGCTGCTTCGGCGTGATGCAAACACGCTGGACGGCGGTGGTAATTTGGATGTGCCTGATTTGGGCGTGCCTGATGGTGGCTCTAGCGGCTGTGCAGAAGCGCCAGCGTTCAAGTCAGGTAGCAGCGGCGATTTTGGCGGCGGCGGCGCAACAGGTGATTTTTCTGGCGAGCCCTCCACCCTTGATATCAACACAGGCATTGGCGACATGGCATCAGGCGCACTTGACGCTGCCGCAAGCGCTGATGAAGGCGCAATTGTTGCCGTTCCGGTTGTCGCTATTTTTTTGGTGGGCCTGGCTGTGGTTTTTGGCGCCGGCTCATTGGTTCTGGCTTATTTCGGCTGGAACGTGCTGCTGGCGGTGGCCGTGGAGCTGGCTTTCTCGGTTGCTGCTGCCAGCACCGCTGTAAGGGTCGCGCGTGTGGGCTGGTTGTCAGCCGCCGTGCGCCTGACGTACAAACCGCTGCTGGGCTCGCTGCTGTGCGCTGTGCTGTTGGGCGCATCCATCGACCATTTCTTCCCCACTGCAAATTCATTGCCGCAGGTGTTCAAGTTGTTGAAGCAGCGTTAACCACTGAAATTCAGCCTCGCTAAACGCTATGAATAGCATAGCTGCTTGCGCCCGTATTAATTAGACTCCAGTCAGTTTTTACTTCAAATAAAGCCGGGAATTGGTGAGTCACCAAAGCATTCTCCACCAGGCCGTCAGGTGATACCCGTTTGTGCTGTGCGTCTTATCGACTTGCTGTGCAGGTAGCCACAACGGCAGGCCTACACTGCGTGTTACCAACAAAAGCTTTTAAAGGCAGTGGCTTATGGATTTCACAGTGGGCGTTTTGCTCGGCACATTTTTATTGTCGATTTTGGCGCTGTTTATCTTTATCTGGTCGATGTCCACCGGCTTGTTCGGCGACGGCACAGCTGCTGCTACTGAAATTTTTGCGCCCAACGAGCTGGGTCAAACTGAAGACCCAGCCGCCACCGCTGCGCAAAAAGGCAAGCTGCAGCAGGCGATGGATCCGCAGGACGCGGCGCAAACCATGACCCGCGCCGATGAAGACTCGCGCAGCCGGGCTGATCAGTCCACATCGCTGGTGGTGGGTATTTGCCTGACGCTGGCTGTCATCTGGCTGGTGCTGGCGTCTTTTGCGGGTTTGATTTCATCCATCAAACTCCACGCACCCGACTGGTGGGTGCAGTATGAGTGGCTGACTTTTGGCCGCATCAGGCCGGTCCATTTGAATCTTGTCGGTTACGGCTGGAGTTCACTGGCCGGCATTGGGGTGGCCATCTGGATGATTCCGCGTTTGCTGAAAACCGAGCTGGTGGGTGCCAAGTATGCGATTGTGGGCGGCGCGTTGTGGAGCATTGGCGTTACCGCGGGCTCTGTCGCGATTTTCATGGGATATTCAGACGGCCAGGAATGGCTCGAATACCCGTGGCAAATTGATATTTTGCTGGTGATTGGCGGCGCGCTGGTGGGGTTCCCGCTGTGGCTGACGTTGCTCAGGCGCAAGGTCAAGCATTTATACGTGTCGGTGTGGTACATCGCTGCGGGTCTGCTGTGGTTTCCAACCCTGTTTTTGATTGCGAATTTTCCGGGTTTGCATTTTGGCGTGCAGCAAGCCACCGTGAACTGGTGGTTTGGCCATAACGTGCTGGGGTTGTGGTTCACACCACTGGGCCTTGCTGCGGCTTACTACTTTATTCCCAAGGTATTGGGCAAGCCGATTTATTCGTACAACCTGTCGCTGCTGGGGTTTTGGGCGCTGGCTTTTTTCTACAGCCAGGTTGGCGGCCACCACTTGATTGGCGGGCCGGTGCCGTCGTGGCTGATCACTATTTCCATTGTGCAAAGCATGATGATGCTGATTCCGGTGTTTGCCGTGGCGGTGAACCAGCATATGACCGTACTGGGCAATTTCAGGGCGTTGCTTTATTCGCCCACGCTGCGCTTTATTGTGCTGGGCGCCATGATGTACACCGCAGCTTCGGTGCAGGGCTCGATGCAAGCGCTGCGGTCGGTCAATACACTCACCCACTTCACGCACTACACGGTGGCCCATGCGCACCTGGGGCTGTACGGCTTTTTCACGATGGTGATGTTTGGGTCAATCTACTTCATCATGCCGCGCGTGATGAACTGGGAATGGCCTTATCCGCGTCTGATTTCCCTGCACTTCTGGCTGGTGTTGATTGGCTTTGCAATTTATTTTATTGGTTTGTCATTGGGCGGCTGGTTTCAAGGCCTGGCCATGCTGGATGAAAAAACGCCGTTCATGCAGTCCGTGACGCTGACGCTGCCGTATTTAAAAGCCCGCTCGATTGGTGGCGGCTTGATGACGCTGGGGCATTTGGTGTTTGCTGCACACTTTTTTGCCATGGGCTGGAAGTTTGGACCCAAACGCCTTGAAGCAACCTTGCTGCAACAGAGGGGGTTTGCGCGCTTCTACAGTAAAAGCAATCCAGCCAGCAAAGAGGTAACCACATGAGCGCCGGTAAAGCAAAAAAGAGCTTTTGGGAAATGGACGAGTTGCGCATTGTCTCTGGCGCAATGGTAATTTTGGGCGGCGCAACCGCGCTGATGGTGGCGATGCCATATGTACTGCTTAAAAATATCGAGCCGCCCGCCGGGCTCAAACCCTACACCAGCGTGCAGCTGACTGGCAGGCAGGTCTATATTGCCAACGGCTGCATTTATTGCCACTCCCAGCAGCCGCGCGATATCAAGCAAGCACCAGATGCAGCGCGCGGTTGGGGTCGGGCCTCTGTTGCGGCCGACTACGCTTATGACACGCCGCATTTGCTGGGCACCATGCGCACCGGGCCTGATTTGTTCAACATCGGCGCGCGCCAGCCCAGCAAAGACTGGCACCTGGGCCACCTTTACCAGCCGCGCGCATACACGCCCGGCTCCATCATGCCGTCGTACCCGTATTTTTTTGAAGTGCGCAAGGGCGTGGCCAAGCCGGGCGAGACCGCCATAACGCTGCCGCCTGCATTGACGAAACCGGGCGAAGTGGTGATTGCAAAGCCCGAAGTGCTGGCCCTGGTCAATTACCTGATTGGGCTGGACCACACCTACATACCGTTGCCTGCTTTGGCAACACCCAATGCGGCACAGGCGGCAACAAAACCATGAGCACCGATCCTAAAAACACGGACTCGGCGCAGCGCCAGCGTGAAAAAAAAGACCCGCTTGAAAACAACCGCCCGTTGCCGTGGTTTCTGGTGATGTCGTTGGGCGCCATGGCGATGTGGGGCGCTTTTTATATTTACAGCACACCTTCGGGTGAAAACTCGGCTTTTGGTGACCAGCGCACTGTGGCCAGTTTGCGCCCTGCTGTGGTCCAGGCAGGCGGCGCTGCTGCAGTTGACGGCAAGTTGTTGTATGGCGGCAAGTGCGCGGCTTGCCACCAAGGCACCGGGCTGGGTGTGGCGGGCGTGTTCCCGCCGCTTGCCGGGGCTGAGTGGGTCACGGGCGATGAAAAAGTTCTAGCCAATATTTTGCTGCACGGCATCAACGGTGAAATGATCGTCAAGGGCAACACCTACAAGGGCGCCATGCCGGCCTGGAAGTCACTCAGCGACGATGAACTGGCAGCGGTGCTGACGTATATCCGCTCTGACTGGGGCAATGCCGCGCCGCCGATTAAGGCCGAAACCATCAAAAGCCAGCGCGAGCTCACCAAGGCAAGAACGGAGCCGTACCCCGGTGGAGCAGCCATCAAATCAGATTCCTGATCCCGCCGGCCTGCTCAAAACCTTTGCCGCCACCACGGCCGTTTTGATTGCCGGATTGGTACTGCTGTGGTTTGCCACAGGCGGCGCTCAAGCCTTCACCACCGAGACACTGCGCAGGCAGCAAGTGGCCAGCCAACCGCAACGCATTGAGGCTTTCGACTTGACGCTGGCCAGCGGCCAAAAAACGACTCTAAATACTGTGCTCGCGCCCGGCGGCAAGGTCTGGCTGGTTGATTTTGTCTATACCCGCTGCCAAACGCTGTGCAGCTCACTCGGCTCGATCTACCAGCAACTGCAAGCGCAAATTGAAACGCGTGGCTTGCAGGGCAAAGTTGGGCTGCTGTCGATCAGTTTTGACCCGGCCAATGACACCGCCCCCGCGCTGGCTGCTTACTCGGCGCGCATGCAAATGAATCCGAACGTCTGGCAAATAGTCACGCTGACCGATTGGCAGGACCGTCGCCGCCTGCTTGACGCCTTTGGCATCATGGTGGTGCCCGCACCGCTCGGCGAGTTTGAGCACAACGCCGCGCTGCATGTGGTGAGCAGCGACGGCACGCTGCACCAGATCATTGACTACACAGACTTTAATAACGCGCTGAATGTGGCGGCAGGCATGGCGCAAGACGTTGTGCCGGGCGTTGCCTCCGTTGCGGCTATTGCGCCATGAGCGGCGTTGCAATCGGTCTGCATTACGGTAAGTCGATTGCCGTCCTTGCAACCTTCTGCGCTGCGGTCGCAGCTGCCTTGTCTGTGCCGCCACTGCGCAGCGTGATTGAGCAAAGCATGGCCTGGCACATGGTGTTTCAAATGCCGCTGCTGGTGCTGGCGGGCGCATTGGCATATCTCGCGCTGCCGCCGCGTTTTGGCACGCACCGGTTGGCCAAGCTGAGCCAATTCAACCACTTCGGCCTGACCGGTTTCATGGCCGCTCAAGTCATCATCGCCTACTGGATGCTGCCCATGGCGATTGACCGCGCCGTGGTGCAGCCTCCGTTTGACGCGATAAAACTCGCCACGCTTTTTACCAGCGGCATGCTGCTGGCCGACGCCTTCAAACGCGCACCCAGCGTGCTGCAACTGTTTTTTATGGGGTATTGGGTGTCGATGATGTGCTGGCTAGGCATCTACTTCGCCACCACAGAGCTGCGCCTGTGCAACGCCTATTCACTACAAAGCCAAGTGGCCACTGGCTGGGGGCTGCTGGTGCTTGGCTTGCTGTTGGGCGCGGTTTGGGTGGCTGTTACCGGGCGGGCCTTGATTAAAATTGCTATTAAATAAATAGCTGATAGCTCAAGTATTTATTGGGCTAAAACGTTATTCTCTCTCAATGCAACCACAACAACTTATCCGGGGTCACTGCGGTCCTACGGTACAGGCTCGCTGACCAAGTCACCCGCAATCAAGCGAAACTGCTCCAGCGCCGCTTCCAGGTCGTCCACAATTTCTTGTGCAATCACGTCTGGCGGCGGCAGGTTGTCGCTGTTGGCCAGACTGTCATCTTTCAGCCAGAAAATGTCCAGACTTGCCTTGTCTCGCGCCATCAGCTCAGCGTAGTCATAAGGGCGCCAGCGGCCTTCTGGTGATTCGGCTGACCAGGTCGCCTTGCGGTCATGCCGATTGGCCGGGTTGTAGAGTTTGACAAACTCGTCCAGATGCTCGCGCCGCAGCGGATTGGTTTTAAGCGTGAAGTGCTGGTTGGTGCGCAGGTCGTAAATCCACAGCTTTTTGGTCCACGGTGTTTCACGCGCTGGCTTGCGCTCAAAAAACACCACATTCGCCTTGACGCCCTGCGCGTAAAACAGGCCAGTGGGCAAACGCAGAATCGTGTGTACATCACACTCGTGCAGCAGCTTTTTGCGAATGGTCTCACCCGCCCCGCCTTCAAACAGCACGTTGTCAGGCAGCACCACCGCTGCACGGCCATGTTGTTTGAGCAGCGTCTTGATGTGCTGCACAAAGTTGAGCTGCTTGTTGCTGGTGGTGGCCCAAAAGTCGTCACGCTCAATCACGTCCTTTTCGGTCGTCACCTTTCCTTCAGCCCCGGTAATCATGGTGCTGCTTTTCTTGCCAAATGGCGGGTTTGCCAGAACCA